>JAEEGL014336524.1_pt1 | contig 11616 bp, 7 predicted proteins | sample 9134231 | NCBI WGS metagenome assembly JAEEGL01 (sample SAMN16246548, study PRJNA631951) | gut metagenome | biome: gut microbiome; feature: rumen; material: fiber-attached | host: Bos | place: Iran: Karaj | collected 2018-10 | reverse complement strand
TACTCAGAACCCCATCGAGCAGGAGGGTACCTATCCATTGCCCGAGGCTCAGGTCGACCGTTTCATGCTCAAGGTCGTGATTGATTATCCTACACTCGAGGAGGAGAAGAAGATTATCCGCGAGAATATCACAGGCGAGATGCCTACCGTTACCCCTGTAACCACAGCCGAGGAGATTCTGAAGGCTCGCAGTGTGGTTCGTGAGGTTTATATCGACGAGAAGATTGAACAGTATATTGCTGATATCGTCTTTGCCACTCGCTATCCAGACCGCTATAGTCTGAAGGACATGAAGGATATGATTTCCTTTGGCGGCTCACCTCGTGCCTCCATCAATCTGGCCAAGGCCGCTCGAGCCTATGCCTTCATCAAGCGTCGCGGCTATGTGGTACCTGAGGATGTGCGTGCTGTGGCCTACGATGTGCTGCGTCACCGCATTGGCCTGACCTATGAGGCTGAAGCCAGCAATATCAACAGCGAGGAGATTATCTCGAAGATTATTAATAAGGTGGAAGTGCCCTGATTACTAGAATATCTAGTCATTATAGAATATCTAGATTATTATGGAGACATCTGAAATCCTAAAGAAAGTTCGGAAGATAGAAATCAAGGCTCGTGGACTGAGCTCGAACGTCTTCGCAGGTCAATACCATAGTGCCTTCAAGGGTAGGGGTATGGCCTTCAGCGAGGTGCGTGAATACCAATATGGCGATGACGTGCGCGATATTGACTGGAATGTGACGGCACGCTTCCATCGCCCATATGTCAAGGTGTTCGAAGAAGAGCGAGAGCTTACCGTGATGCTGCTGATTGACGTCAGTGGTTCGCTGGACTTCGGTACACAGCGTCAGATGAAGCGTGATATGGTGACAGAGATTGCCGCAACCATTGCCTTCTCGGCCATCCAGAACAACGACAAGATTGGTGTGGTGTTCTTTTCTGACCGTATCGAGAAATACATACCGCCCAAGAAAGGCCGTAAGCACATCCTCTATATCATTCGCGAGATGCTCGACTTCCATCCGGAGTCAAAGCGAACGGATGTCAAGCAGGCCTTGGAGTTTCTGACGAGTGTTGCCAAACGCCGCTGCACGGCCTTTGTGCTGAGTGACTTCTATTCGAATCAAGACTTCTTGCAACCGCTTCAGATTGCTAATCGCAAGCACGACGTTGTCGCCTTACAGGTTTATGACCTTCGTGCCCGTGAGTTGCCTGATGTGGGGCTGATGCGTGTGGTGGATGCTGAGACCGGTTTCGAGCAGTATATTGACACGAGTAGTCGCCGCCTTCGACAGGCCCACGAGAGCTATTGGAACAACCGCCAGCAACAGTTGCGTGAAACAATGACGAAGAGCAATGTTGATTTGGTATCTATTGCCACCAATGATGACTATGTTAAAGCGTTGCTAATGCTCTTTAAAAGACGTAGCTAAATGAAGAGACTATTACTTGTAATAATACTGAATGCTAGTGTGATAGGTGTATTTGCTCAGGCAAATGTGCAAGCAAAGATTTCGCCTATTGAGATGCTGATTGGTGAACAGGCTCAGGTGATTTTAACCGTTGAGGCCAATGAGGACGCAAAGGTGGAATTTCCCATGTTGCAGTCACGCCAGCTGTTGGTTCCCGGCGTAGAGGTTATTGCCAGCCAGCGGTCAGTTGTTGAGGGCAAGCAGACCCTCACCGTCTTGTTGACAGCCTTTGACGGCAACCTCTATCATCTGCCTCCGTTTAAGGTTAAGGTAGACGGCAAGGAGTTTGCCAGCAACGAATTAGCACTGAAGGTAGTGGAGGTAGAAGTTGACACCACCAAGCTGGATCAGTTCTTCGGTCCTAAGGATGTGCAGGATAACCCATTCCAATGGTCTGACTGGTCGTTACCTTTCTGGTTGAGTGTACTGATGTTGTTGCTGATGACTGTTGGCTATTATCTCTATTTGCGCCTGCGCGGCAATAAGCCTATCATCACTCATATCAAGATTGTTAAGCGTCTGCTGCCTCACCAGAAGGCTATGAAGGAGATTGAGCAAATCAAGGCAGACCATATGGTGGCGACAGACAATCCCAAGGAATACTATACGAAGCTGACAGACACTTTGCGTCGCTATATCGAGGAGCGCTATGGCTTCTCGGCTATGGAGATGACCAGTAGCGAAATCATCGAACGTTTGATGGCTACCGACCAGCAGTCGCTTGACGAGTTGCGCCAGTTGTTTATGACTGCCGACCTCGTGAAGTTTGCTAAGTATTCCACGCAGATCAATGAGAATGATGCCAATCTGGTCAGCGCTATTGACTTTATCAACCAAACGAAGCTGGAAAATCAGCCTACCGAGGAGGTTGTCAAGCCCCAACTGTCGGCAGAGGATCAGCGTTCGCAGAAAGAACGTCGTGTGCTGAAAGGTATTATTGGTTTGATGGCGTCAGCGGTTGTGCTCTTGCTCTGCTATGTTTTATATATTGTTTATCAACTGTTATATTAGCACATGAAATTCGCCAATCCAGAATATTTGTTCCTGCTATTGCTGATTGTACCATATCTGGTATGGTATGCTCTATACAGGAAGAAGAGCGAGCCAACGATGCGAATGAGTGATACGTCGGTATATCGTTTTACACATCGTTCGTGGAAGGTCGCGTTAATGCCTGTCCAGTTACTGTTGCGTCTGGCAGTCTTCGTTTTGTTGGTAATAATTCTCGCACGTCCCCAGACTCAAAATTCATGGAAGAACGAGACAATGGAGGGTATAGACATCATGCTGGCTATGGATGTGTCGACGTCAATGTTGGCCGAGGACTTGAAACCCAATCGTATGGAGGCAGCCAAACAAGTTGCTTCCGAGTTTATTGTGGGGCGACCGAACGATAATATCGGCTTGTCTATCTTTGCCGGTGAGGCTTTTACACAGTGTCCGATGACCACTGACCACGCCTCACTGCTATCGTTGTTGCAAAATGTCCGTACGGATATTGCCCAGCGAGGACTTATCGAAGACGGAACGGCCATCGGTATGGGACTGGCTAACGCAGTCTCGCGCTTGAAAGATTCGAAGGCCAAGAGCCGTGTCGTTATCTTGCTGACGGATGGCTCCAACAACCGCGGTGACCTGTCACCGCTGACAGCTGCAGAGATAGCTAAAAGCTTGGGCATCCGTGTGTATACCATTGGTGTGGGCACCAACAAAGTTGCTCCCTATCCCATGTCTGTGGCTGGGGGGGTGCAATATGTGAATATCCCTGTCGAGATTGATACTAAGACGCTGAGTGATATTGCCGCTGCTACCGATGGCGATTTCTATCGTGCAACGAACAATAGGGAGTTGCAGCAGATCTATAAGGAAATTGACAAACTGGAAAAGTCGAAGCTCAACGTCAAGAAGTTCAGCAAACGCTACGAAGCCTATCAACCCTATGCACTGGCTGCCGTGCTGTTGCTGCTGCTGGAGATGCTGTTAAGAATAACTATCTTCCGCAAGCTTCCATAAAACTAAAAAGGTGAAAAAGTAAAAGAAAAAATGTTCAGATTCGAAGATCCTATATACCTCTATCTTCTAGTGCTGATACCGCTGTTGGCACTGCTACGTTTCTTGATGGTGCACCAGCAGAAGAAGCGTCTGCGCCGTTTCGGAGATCCCGAACTGGTACGAGTGTTGATGCCCGATGTGTCGCGTTTCCGTCCATTAGTCAAATTCAGCCTGCTCATGGCGGCTTTGGCATTACTGATTGTAGCACTGGCCCGTCCACAGTTTGGAACGAAGATCAGCCACGAGAAGCGCACCGGCATTGAAACCGTTATCGCGATGGATATCAGTAACTCTATGTTGGCTGAGGATGTTACCCCCAGTCGTCTGGATCGTGCAAAGATGATGGTTGAGAATCTTGTCGACCACTTTACCAACGACAAGATAGGACTGATAGTGTTTGCCGGAGACGCCTTTATCCAGTTGCCTATCACCAGTGACTATGTCTCTGCAAAGATGTTCCTGTCGAGTATTGACCCTTCTATGATGGCTGTACAAGGTACCGATATAGCCAAAGCCATTAGTATGGCTTCACATAGTTTCACACCTCAGGAGGGCGTTGGTAAGGCTATTATCGTCATTACCGATGGTGAAGACCATGAGGGAGGCGCTCTTGAGGCTGCCAAGGATGCTCAGGAGAAAGGCTTGCGTGTCTATGTGTTAGGCGTTGGTTCTCCGCAGGGTGCTCCCATTCCAACAGGTGACGGTAGCTATATGAAAGACCAGGCTGGGCAGACGGTGATGACGGGACTGAACGAAGAGATGTGTCGTCAACTCGCTCAGGCGGGCGGTGGTGCCTATATCCACGTTGAGAATAACAGTAGTGCTCAGGACCAGTTGGATGCCGAGCTCGAGAAGTTGGCGAAGAAGGAAATAGAATCAACGATCTATAGCGACTATGACGAACAATTTCAAGCTGTGGCTATTATCGCCTTGTTGCTGCTTATTCTTGAGGTTTGCCTGTTAGAGGCCAAGAATCCCATATTGAAGCATCTGTCGCTGTTTAAGCGCAAGAAGGTTGCTGCCGTCGTTTGTCTACTGTTGACGGCTACTGCGGTGATGGCCCAAGATGACCGTCAGCTGGTCCGTCAGGGTAACCAGCAGTTCCGTGCCGGCAACGGTAAGGATGCTGAGGTCTCGTATCGTAAGGCGGTGGAGAAAAATCCCCGCAATCCGCAGGCCAACTACAATTTGGGAAATGCTCTGATGCAGCAACAGAAAGACTCTTCTGCCGTTGCTCAATTTGAAACGGCAGCAAAACAAGAAGCCAATCCCCTTCGTCGTGCCCAGGCTTTCCATAATATGGGTGTCGTTTGTCAGGGTAAACGCATGTACGGTGAGGCGATTGAAGCTTATAAAGAGGCGCTGCGCAACAATCCTGCTGACGATGAGACCCGCTACAATTTGGCTGTTTGTAAACGCCAGCAGAAGCAACAGCAGGACCAGCAACAACAGCAGAAACAAGACAAAGACCAGCAGGACAAGGACAAACAACAGCAGCAACAGCAGCAAAAACAGGAACAGCAACAGAAGAAGCAAGAACAGCAGCAACAAAAGATGAGCCGTGAGAATGCAGAGCAGCTGTTGAATGCCGCTATGCAAGAAGAGAAGCAAACCCAGCAGCGCATGAAGAAAGCTCAACAGCAGCCCAACCGTCGTCAGCTGGAGAAAAACTGGTAAGAAAAACATAACAATTTTAAAATTAAGCAATTTAATAATTAGAAGACTACAGAAATATTCATGATAAAGCGAATTGTTTTAATTGTTTCATTCTTTAATTTTTTAATTGTGGCTGCATTTGCGCAGACGCTGACAGGTCGTGCTCCCTCCCAGGTTGCTGTGGGCGAACAGTTCCGCCTGTCTTATACCATTAATACACAAGACGTAAAGGGATTCCGTGCAGGCACTATTCCTGGTGAACTGGATGTGCTGATGGGACCAAGCACCTCTACACAGTCGAGTTTTCAGATGGTCAACGGTCATACCTCTAGTACCTCTTCCGTTACCTATACCTACATTGTTGTCGCTACAAAGGCAGGTACCTATACAATTCCTCCTGCACAGGCAACAGTTGACGGCAAGACCGTTCGTTCTAATGAGGTACACATCAAGGTTTCCGGTCAGGTCTCTTCCGGCAGTCAGTCTTCAGGACGCCAGCAGGGTGGGGGCGAAAGCGGTGAGTTGCGTCCTGCCGGTAGCGCTATCTCTGGTAGTGACCTGTTTATTAAGGTCAGCGCCTCTAAGCAGCATGTTCGTGAACAGGAACCCATACTGCTGACCTATAAGGTTTATACCCTTGTCGGACTGACCCAGCTGAGTGGTAAGATGCCCGATTTGAAGAGTTTCTATACCCGTGAGGTGTCTCTTCCTCAGGAGAAAAGTTTCAAGGTTGAGACTTTGAATGGTCGGCAATATCGTACTGTCACTTGGCAGCAGTATGTGATGTTCCCGCAAACTACAGGTAAATTGGAGATTCCCAGCATCACCTACGATGGTATTGTCGTTCAACAGAATAGAGCTGTCGACCCCTTTGAGGCCTTCTTTAATGGCGGAAGCGGCTATATTGAGGTCAAGAAACAAATCAAAGCTCCTGCCGTCACCATTCAGGTAGACCCGCTGCCTCAGCGTCCTACTGGTTTTTCGGGTGGTGTGGGTAAGTTCCAATTGTATGCGCAACTCGACAAGACCGAGGTGAAGGCCAACGACCCCGTCAATCTGCGTGTCATCGTCACTGGAGTGGGTAATATGAAATTGTTGCGCCAGCCTGTTGTCCAGATGCCGAAGGACTTCGATAGCTATGACGCTAAGGTGACAGATAAGACCCACCTGACGACGAATGGTCTGGAGGGTACGATAACCTACGACTTCCTCGCTGTGCCGCGTCATCAAGGAGACTATGAGATTCCTCCAGTGGAATATGTCTATTTCGATACGTCGACGAACAGCTATCAGACGTTGAAGACCGAAGGCTTCAAGCTGCATGTTGCCAAGGGTGACGGCCAGACGACTGTGACGTCGTTTACCAATCAGGAAGACGTCAAGCAGTTGGCCCGCGACATCCGCTATATCCATACCGGTGATACCCGCCAGCGTCCACGTGGCGATTACTTCTTCGCCTCTACCGCTTATTGGTCGTTGTTGGTAGGATTGTTGGCTGCTTTCGTGACAATCTTTGTGGTGTTCCGTCGTCGTGCTATCGAGAATGCTAATATCGTCAAACAGCGTGCCGGAAAGGCAAACAAGGTTGCTGTGAAGCGCTTGAAAAAAGCCCGCAAGCTGATGCTGGCTGGCCGTTCGTCAGAATTCTACGATGAGGTGTTGCGCGCCCTGTGGGGGTTTGTTGGCGATAAGCTCAGTATGCCCGTCGACCAGTTGTCACGTGACAATATCAGTCAGCAGCTGTCGCTTTATAGTGTGACGGATGACACCGTCAGCCAGTTCCTGGGAGCCCTCGACGAGTGTGAGTTTGCCCGATATGCCCCAGGCGATACTGTTGGAAACATGAATAAGGTCTATGATGCCGCAATAACGGCTATTTCTCAGATTGCCAATACGATGAAGAAGTCAAACAAGGTTCATATGCATACCCCTGTAGTGTTGTTGCTGCTGTTGTCGACACTTTCCGTTTCGGCCGTCACCAAGACGGAAGCCGACAGCCTTTATGCTGCCGAGCATTACCAGCAGGCAGCCAAGGCCTATGAGCAACTGCTGGAACAAGGTGTGTCGGCAGACCTTTACTACAATCTGGGCAACAGTTACTACCGCATGGATGACTTCCCCCATGCTATACTCTCCTATGAGCGAGCCTTGCAGCTGTCTCCTGGTAATAGTGATATGCGCATGAATCTTCAGATGGCCCGTTCGAAGACTATCGACAAGATAGTGCCAGAGTCAGAGATGTTCTTCGTGACTTGGTGGCATTCGCTGGTCAACCTGCAGAGTGTCGATGACTGGGCGTGGATAGCTCTCACCGCTTTGGTGATGGCCCTGCTGCTGTCGTTAGCCTATCTGTTTGCATCGCCGATATGGTTACGCAAGGTAGGCTTCTTTGGTGGTCTGGCATTCCTCTTCATTTTCCTGTTGAGCAACCTTTGTGCCTATCAGCAGCGTCAGGTGTTGGTCAATCATCGGGGGGCGATCATTATCCGTTCGGCTGTTCCCGTGAAGAGTACGCCTTCGAAGAATGGCACCGACCTGTTTGTTCTTCACGAAGGCACACGTGTCACCGTTACCGACCGCACCATGAAGGCCTGGCGCGAGATTCGTCTGGCCGACGGTAAGCAGGGGTGGTTGCAGACAGCCGACATTGAAGATATATAATATGTGCAGACGCCTATGGAAGAGCTCATTCAATTTGACAAAACCTTGCTATTGATGCTCAATGGCAGCCAGTCGCTCTTAATCGACTCGTTGGTAACTACCCTTACCAATGCTAAGACGTGGATACCGCTTTATCTAGCGTTGTTCTATGTCGTGGTGCGCACCAACAAGAATATGCGTGATATTCTTTTGGTGCTGGCCGGTGCCGGCTTGTGCGTTTTGCTGGCTGGCACAATTGACGACACCATCGTCAAGCCATTGGTAGCCCGTTGGCGTCCAGCACGTGATCCCGAGATAGGTATGCTAGTCGATACTGTTGACGGCTATCGTGGTGGAAAGTACGGTTTTTTCTCTGCCCACGCCTCCAATACGTTTTCGTTGGCTATCTTTTTTTCGCTATTGATGCGCCATCGGCTTTTTGTTACCTTTATGGTGACGTGGTCTTTGGTCAACTGTTGGACGCGTCTCTATCTCGGTGTCCACTATCCTGGCGACATCCTTGTGGGGCTTTGCTGGGGTGCTTTGGTGGGCTATACCGTCTACCGCTTGTATTGTCGCATCACGGTTCCACCGCTTTATCCTGCCCGTTTGCTGGATATCCCGATGGCTGTTCTCGCGCTGACGCTGCTCTATGCTGTCGTGAGGGCGTTGATTGTGGTGTGGTTCATTTATTAAAGAATCATTGTATTTATGGATACGAAAGAAATCAGAATAGAAGCATATAACTATCCGTTGCCCGACGAGCGTATCGCTAAGTTTCCGAAGGCGCAGCGTGACGAGTCAAAATTACTTATTTATAATAAAGGCGTGGTCAGCGAGTCGGTGTTCCGACAGTTGCCCGACTCTCTGCCTTCTGGTGCGCTGATGGTGATGAATAACACTCGTGTCATTCAGGCTCGTCTTCACTTCCGCAAAGATACGGGAGCGCTGATAGAAATCTTCCTTTTGGAACCTGCCCAGCCAGCTGACTACGAACAAATGTTCCAACAAACTAAGAGTTGCTCGTGGCTCTGCCTGGTGGGCAACCAGAAGAAGTGGAAAGAAGGAACGCTTAGCAAGGTAATAGAGGTGAGAGGCGAGAGGGTAGAAATCTCTGCCTCCCGTCGAGGTGAACACGGCACCAGCCAATGGATTGACTTCGAGTGGAGTGGGGGTGTGTCTTTTGCAGAGATTCTCGATCTGATGGGTGAACTGCCTATTCCTCCATATCTGAACCGTGAGACGCAGGAGAGCGATAAGACCACCTACCAGACCGTCTATTCAAAGATAAAAGGCAGCGTGGCTGCTCCTACGGCAGGTTTGCACTTCACCGACCGTGTGTTGCAGTCTGTTGATGCACGAGGTATCGAGCGTGAAGAGGTTACCCTCCACGTTGGTGCGGGAACGTTTAAACCCGTCAAGAGCACGACGATAGGCGAGCATCCCATGCATACAGAGTACATCGCCGTCCGCCGTCATACCATCGAGCGTCTGATAGCCCACGGTGCTGAGGCGATAGCGGTGGGCACTACCAGCGTCCGGACGCTTGAGAGCCTCTACTATATGGGTCTCAAAGTGTTGCGAAATCCTGAGATTGCCGAGGATGCGTTGCACGTCAACCAATGGGAGCCGTATGAAGATGCAAGAGGTGAGAGGTTAGAGGTAAGAGACGTTTTGCAGACGTTGCTCGACTGGATGATTCGCCACGAACTGACGGTACTGCATTCGTCGACGCAGATTATCATAGCCCCCGGCTACGACTATAAAGTCGTTAAGATGCTGATTACTAATTTCCATCAACCTCAATCAACGCTGCTGCTACTGGTCAGCGCCTTTGTCAAGGGCGATTGGCGCAAAATCTACGACTATGCCCTAGCGCACGATTTCCGTTTCCTGAGCTATGGCGACTCGTCGTTACTCATTCCCTAATGAAAGGCGAAATCTCGAAACAATGAAACTTTGAAATATCGAAACGTCGAAATAACGAAATAACGAAAAATAAAATAGACTATGAAACACGGATTTGTCAAAGTGGCTGCAGCTGTACCTGCTGTTCGTGTAGCCGATGTCGAGTATAATGTTGAGGAGATGGAGAAACTCATCGCCTTAGCCGAACGTGAGGGTATAGAGCTTTTGTGCTTCCCTGAGCTGTCGCTGACGGGATATACCTGTCAGGATCTGTTTCGCGACCAACTTCTATTGACGAAAACCGAAGAAGGTTTGATGCGTCTCTTGGAATTTACGCGCCAGCTCGATGTCATTAGTGTTGTCGGCTTGCCTGTGCAGGTGGGCGGCCTGTTGCTCAATTGCGCTGCCGTCATTCAGAGCGGTTCGCTGTTGGGCGTGGTGCCGAAGACCTATCTGCCTAACTATAGTGAGTTCTACGAGAAACGCTGGTTTGCCTCTGCACAGGACTTGAATCCTACCGATTGCTATCTGGCAGGTTCGCCGGTTCATCTTTCGGCCGATCCCAAATTGTTTAAGACGGTCGATGGTGTCTTGTTTGGCGTAGAGATTTGCGAAGATGTCTGGGCACCGATTCCGCCCAGCAACAACCTCACGATGGCTGGCGCAGACATTATCGTTAATCTTTCTGCCAGCGATGAGCTTGTCGGCAAGCATCAGTATCTCCGTTCGCTGATTGCCCAGCAGAGTGCCCGCACTATGTGTGGCTATGTCTATGCCTCCAGTGGTTTCGGCGAGTCGACGCAAGACGTCGTCTATGGCGGCAATGCCATGATTTTCGAGAATGGCCAGCTGTTGGTTGAGGGAGAGCGCTTCTCATTCCAGCCGCAGTTGCAGGCTGCTCAAATTGATGTAGAACGTCTGCGTACCGAGCGTCATTCCAATTCTACGTTCATCAATGCACAGCGCAATGCTGAGGCTGTCATCGTCAAGGCAAAAAGTATAGAGAGCAAGTCCTTTGAACTGACCCGTGCCGTTGATCCTCATCCCTTTATTCCGTCTGATGACCGTATGGCTTCCGAGTGTGAAGAAATTCTGAACATCCAGACGGCAGGCTTGGCTAAGCGCCTGTTGCACACCAACTGCCAGCATGTGGTCATCGGCATCAGCGGTGGTCTGGATTCTACGTTGGCGCTGCTGGTGTGTGTGCGGACGTTCGATAAGATGGGTCTTGACCGCAAGGGAATCGTTGGTGTGACGATGCCCGGTTTCGGTACCAGCGACCGAACCCACGATAATGCCACCACGCTGATGCAACTGTTGGGTATCTCGCAGATGGAGATTTCCATTGCTAAAGCCGTCACCCAGCATTTTGCGGATATCGGTCACGATGCTGCCAAGCACGATGCCACCTACGAGAATTCGCAGGCTCGTGAACGTACGCAGATTCTCATGGATTTGGCCAACAAGCTCTCTGCACTCGTGGTGGGTACCGGCGACCTTTCCGAGCTCGCTCTTGGCTGGGCAACCTATAATGGCGACCACATGTCGATGTACGGCGTTAATGGAGGCGTTCCTAAGACGTTGATACAGTATCTAGTACGCTATTTTGCCCAATTGCCAGAGTATAAGGCTGTTCGCGATACGCTGATCGATATTGTCGACACCCCGATTTCTCCCGAGCTGACGCCTGCCGACCAGGAGGGTAACATCCAGCAGAAGACCGAAGACTTAGTAGGCCCCTACGAGTTGCACGATTTCTTCCTCTACTATTTCCTGCGCTTTGGCTTCCGTCCTGCCAAGATATTCCTGTTGGCACAGAAAGCCTTTGGTGACGCCTACGACAAAGAGACGATAAAGAAGTGGCTGACCACGTTCTGCCGCCGTTTCT
>JAEEGL014049152.1_pt1 | contig 11616 bp, 8 predicted proteins | sample 9134231 | NCBI WGS metagenome assembly JAEEGL01 (sample SAMN16246548, study PRJNA631951) | gut metagenome | biome: gut microbiome; feature: rumen; material: fiber-attached | host: Bos | place: Iran: Karaj | collected 2018-10 | reverse complement strand
CAAGGCACTTCTGCGTCTCATTATAGAGCGCATCAGTACTGGCCAGGTGAACCCACTCCTCGTTAGTCCACAGGCCATCCTTGCCACGGAATGTACTCAATCCGCTTTCGGCACTAACGCCCGCACCTGTCAGAAATACTATATGCTGTCTCGTCATATTACTCCATTACGTCTGGGCTGTCATAAAACTCCATCGCAGCGAGAGCTTCGTCATCATTGCTGAATTCCGAATCCTCCTCGAAGATTTCTTCAACCTCCTCAGCGGCTTCCCTGTTCTCCAGCTGCTCTATCTCAACCTTTTGTTTCTCAGGTGTAAACGAGCCTACCTTACCTGCTTTTATTCTATGTCTCATAACATAACTGATTCTCTGATTTTTGGTGCGAAAATACGAAAAATATTTGGAATACTGTAACAATTAACTCTCAAAGTGCAAATTTCGCAGCACCATCATACTGAGACCTGCACCTTTGGCCATTCACTTGTTTGTCTATTCATATTTATGTACATGCATTGAATACAAAGTATTTGGTGATGATGGTTGGGGGCCATCTTCCCCATAGTCAAAATAAAAATCAAATGAGAGTTTTCCATCAATAGAAACTGCATACAAATTTTCACGAAAAATGATGTGTCCATCAACTAATTCTTGCCTTGGCCGGCTTTCTGTTCTAATTACAAATCCTAAATGCTCAAATATATCTAACCACTTATCATATGAATTATCCCATGAGAAGCCTTTTGATTTCCAAGAGTCTGGAAAATCTCGATTGCCTTTTTTCCAATTGATTGCATAGAACGAAGTTCCATTACTCATCAATTCGATATTTTCTATATAATAATAAAACCATCCAATTTCATCGTCAAAATATTCAATGCCTCCTAATTCAATGAATTCATCTACAGTAGTTTCATTTAGGGTAACTCCAAAGATTGGAAAAAAGTCATCAATAACAGAGGGAATGGGTAAATTGTTAATGCGGAAGTACTCCAGTTTGAGGATACGTTTTAAAGTAAACAAAGCGTCATCGAATTCATCGTTATCACGAGCATTCTCGACATTTGCCTGCCAATAACTCTTCAATTCGGACAGTTCTTCATTGGTGAGATTGATTAGGTTCTTCATTTGGTCGTTAATGTACTGCGCCATGGTATGGTCTTTGCGGCGCTTTACCTCGTTGTCCAGGAGCTTGACGGCCAGTTCGGCTTTCTTGTAGGTAGCGGAAGTATGGTCTACACCATCGCGTACTGCTTCCCAGAAGTGCTTGGCCTCAGTTAGTTCGTCGGTGGAGATTATGCTCAGATCGTTAAGTCGCTGACGCATTTGTGCCTGTATCTGCTTTTGACACCGTTTAGTCTCACGACTTGTATTTCTTGCTTCTATGTTGATTTTATACTTCATTCTTATCGATGCAATAAATAAGTCTTTTCTAGAACATTTTTCAACTGCTCCCTTGTTTTAGCATTTTGTATATATAAATAAAGCTCTTTATCAAGATATGCATAGCTTATAGCAGCACGCATGGGTCCTATTGATGGCTTATACAATTCTTGGATGCGCTTCTCGCTCTCAAGAGGTTTGAAGTGCCAGAATGATTCACTCTTCATATGCCAAAATGGAGTCCATACAGAAGGAACTTTAGAATCATGCATGTATTTATTCCATATAATTGAAAACATAGATGAAATGTCTTTATTCAATTCAATCTTATTTTCTCTAATAGTTCCTTTTTCTACTAAAGAGAAAATAGAAAGCAGAAGTATAGCTTTGTGGGGAAGTTTCTTTTCTTGAACTGTGGATGTGGATAGATTCACAAATTCTCTGCAGTAATCGTCCAGTTCTTTATATACCTCAAACTTTGGCTCATGCTTCTGTCCCAAAATTAATCCATCCTCATCAAAAGCATATTGTTCTTCTCTTTCCTTGATTGCATATTCAAGAATTGGACTAATAGGCAAATTATGCTTCTTAAGCAGCTCCATTAGATGATATAACTCTTCTATCTTTGTCATATTTTTAATCGTGATTTTTCAATTCTGAATTATCGTCATCGGTACTCTCGTTATCGAAAAAGAACAGAGTTGATACAATTTCTTTAAATTGACGTTCGTAACGAATCCTTTCTTTCTTCTTTTTCAAACTGGCGTGTAACTTGCTTATACGTTCCTTTAGCTGGTCTTGATGAACTAATGATTTCCGCTTCACTGCTTCCATATCGCCGCCATCAATTTTTATACCATTACAAAAGTACACCTTGAAGGGATAAGAGTTATCCTCATCTTTCAATGTTTTTGTAATAATAGCGTTGAGGTCGATCATCCAAACTTCTTCACTATTATTCTTTAGGACTTGACCTAGTTCAGAGTCTGCATAAATTGTAACTTTTTTCACTGTTCCCTTATAAACTCTCTTGATCTCTATCATCCCCAAACGGATGTATTCTTTGGTGATGTATTTGGGAGCATCAAAAAAATTGTGATGCTTGGCAACTTCTGTGTTTGTGGTAGCGATAATTTGTTCAAAAGTATCAAAAACAGAACCATTATAGTCTATAAAGATATCTTTATCTTCTTCTGTGTACTTGATACTTGTATATTTTCCTGGTTCATACACTATTTCTTGAATACCAACGCCAGAATCAAGTTTCAACGCTTCATAACCTTCTGTATTCGGCTTGATTCGAGCTATGATATTGATATGATTATCATACCAATAGTTTGAGAATAGTTCTTCCTTTTCATCCTCTGGCAAATCCGATAAATGGGCTTCAATCTCATTAAGTTTGTTAAAATCAAATATTAAATGGTTGACGATAAGGTCATAATTGTCAGCAAGATAGATTTCGTACACTTGTTTATTGTCTTCATCCCAAAACAAATTGTCCTGTATTGGATAATAGTATCTATCAGCCAGTTCCATGCCATTAAAATCTTGTGCATTTTCATTTTCATCAGAAGTGAGAAGTGTTTCATCCTCTTTCGGTTCATAATCTTGGCCGTATGAATAATCTATCAATCCTAACATACCTAATCGCGACATTACAGCAACCTCTGTCCTACCAACGGCTTTTGCTATTGCATAAAATGATTGCCCGTTATGATAATAGTCACTTATCAGCTTCTCTTCTTCAGAAGACCAAGGTTGACCACTCCTGTTTTCTGAGCAGATGGGCAACGTTGAAGTTCCTTCAACTTCACCTTTTGAATTCAGGAAAACGTGTTCAATCTCGTTGGCATTAGTTTCAACAGTTTCTTCAGCATCAACATCCGCTTCCAATTCTTCTCCTCTCACTATTTCTTCATAAGTAGTTTCTTTTTCCCCCCAATTAAGCATATTATGATACGCGAAGAGTGAAGGTGCAAAATCGCCATCAACAAATTTTGACATACAAATCACAATGTCTTCATATGTCATTCCAAAATCGAGAGAATACTTGGACATAAATTCTCTTAACTCTGTGATGGTTTTCCTTCCACAGTTCCTAAATTTCTGTACTTCTTCAAGAGTTAGTTGTGGAATATCCTTGAAGTATTCCACTTTAGCCGCCTTCAAAATATTTGAGGTACGGTTAGAAAATGGAAGTTCTGCGTTTGGTAGAGCAAGCAAACGTTTAGCGTTGTAGCACAGACCGTTTTCAAGTTCCTGAAGTGAAAGAACGTTATCAATATTAGATGTGTTCTTCATTTCCTTTTCAAGCAGGTAGTTTCGCCTTTTTAACTCTTCGTTTTCCAGCCTTAATGCTTTAAGCTCTTGCAAAGCAGAATTGTGTGCATTGCTTATCTTCTTGATACTCTTTACATAGATCTGTCTTACTCTTTCCTCTGTTATCTGATATTCTTCGGACGCTTTCCTTCTTCTGTTTTCAACAAGCAGCATATTACAGATGTCTCTTTCCCTGTCATCAAGGGCATCTTTATATTCCGACAGCATACCGTAGCAGAATTGCAGAATGTACTTGTTGCGCGTTGTCGTATCTGCATTTTCTGGGATATCAAAATCAACAACGTTAATACTTGTAGCTTCTGTTCCTTCAATCGATTCAGATGTGCCTAAAGAATCTTCATTACCTTCTTCTATAATAGGCATGTTGGAACTGTTTTCTTCCTTCTTCTCTGTTACTGCATATTCCAGAATAGGACTCAAAGGAAGATCATATTTCCTTATAAGTTTTAAGAGGAGATCTAATTCGTCAACGGGTGTCATACTTTTTAAATAGATTCAATAATTTCTACTTTCCAGTCCAAATTAAGCCTTGAAAAAATCTTTTCTAGTTGGGTTCTTTTGGTTGCTGTGCTACTATGGGTATTTACAAAATAGCCATCCCCAACGTCGTATTGAGCAGAAGGATAGTTCGGATTACCACCCTGTGTAACAAGAAACATTCCATCCATAGGAATTTTCAAATCGTAAACTTTCTCGTTTCCAATTTCTTGGATTGTGCTACTCATTGTATGTGCTGCCTTCTTATGTTCTATGAAAGAACCATCAGAACGAATAACACGAATGGTTGTAATTATCTTCTTATTACCATCCTGGTTAGTTTTTGCCAGTCCGGTATCTTCTTTTGCATTTATAGGCGGGTCAGCAACTACCGCAGATACCTCCTCTACATGAGAAAAAGATTCTATTTTCTCCTTGATAGCGTATTCAAGAATAGGACTGATTGGGAGATTATACCTCTTTAATACATCAAGTACATGCTGGAGTTCCTCTATATCGCTCATATGCTTCTTGTTTTATTGATTTTTGCTTTCTATGAAATTTACGTAACATGTAAGAGCAGCTGTCAAAGCATGATGCCATCGCAGATTGTCACTAATGAATTCTTCACAATCCTTCAATTTGGAAATGCAGGATCTAACCTCTTCCAAAGTTGTATATGTATAAACCGAATCGGCGTTAGTATCAATTATTATGTTAATATACTTACGGATGGGCTTATCTATATAGCGCAAATAGTTCTTGGCCGTTTTCTCAGATTTCGCTTTGTACAAATAATGTGTAAACTCATCTCGTATAGAAGTAAACGAAATGGTTTCACTCATATTCGTTGGCTCTTCCACGCAGGTAGCGGCATCATCCGTGGATAGCAGTTCCTCCTCTTTTGCCTTAATGGCATATTCAAGGATTGGACTAACAGGAAACTCAAACTCTTTGAGAAGCCTAATAAGCATATGTAAATCTTCGAGCTTGGCCATTATTATAAACCTTTAACTTTGTAATCTGGCATCGGCTTTGAGAATGAGGTCTCAGCATCTATATTGCTGCACTGTTGCCTTACAATGTTTCTCCGTCGTATTGCTGGCTGAAGACAAAGCATATTGAAATCATTTAAGTCCATCTGTTCGGCACTTGTGATATGAGGGAATAGCAGCTTTAAATACGCAGTAGCAATACGTTTTACTGCTTTAGTATGGCGCATATCTGCACCCTGTGGTACTTCTACAAGGTCATCAACGATATGTGAGTAGATAGATTCTGTTCTCATCTGATGAAGTACTTCTGAGAAAAACTCCACATTCAATGTCCAATCGTGAAGAGCCATATCAACATTAACTCGTGGAAGCAACCATCCCTCAATCATTCCATGGAAACGATCAAGCAAAGCTGATTCTTTAAACACCTCTGGCAGAGAAGCAAAGTATTTGTAACTTAGAGGTTCGTTGTTCTCTGACAAGAGAATATTGCCGAGAAGCATCAGGCCACATTCCGACATAAATTCGTAATTATCGATGGTAGCCCTGCCGTACTCTAAGTAGTTCTTAAGGAATGATTGCATTTCTGAATTGTCGGAGAATGTGATGGTTTGAATCTCATCAAAAGCGACCATATCGTAAAAGCGCATTATTCCAGGTGCCTTTGTAGTCTTATCATATACCAATTTTGCACGAGATACCTTACCACCACTAACCAGCCAAACGAATTTTGACAAGTTCCCAAACACATAACTCTTACCCGTTCCTTTAGGCGCAAGCTCTATCAAATTAAGCCTTGGCTCAATAAAGGGCAGTAAACGAGTTAAGAATTCCAACTTTTGCGTCATACTTGCAAACGAAGAGGGGGTATATTCCATTGCAGAGATAAGAACGTCTATCCATTCTTCAAGTGTAAACTGAGAGCGACAGCTTCTTATATAGTTGATGTCGAGTTTCTGCATTGGACGGAAAGGCTTAAACTTTACCATCTCTATATGACCTTTCTCATTATCAACAGGAGCAATATATACGATCTTCATAATACCCCATTTTTCTCCATCAATTAAATCATCTGGGTATTCTTCAATAAGATAGTCAGGGATAAGGGTATCTGATGCTTTGATGCCCATATCGGGTATCTGAAAACTAGTCTTATTTTGCGCTATACTTGTAGTTATTACAAATCGAGTGAGCAATGTTAGCGTCTCACCTCTACGAAGTCTAGCTAATATGGCACTATTATCTTTAGGAATGTGAGCGTCCAAAAACTGCGAGAGCGCATCCCTTTTGAACGAACCGTCTGCTGCTATATGCGTTGAGATAAGATAGTCTTTTACGAAAGAAGGTAGGTTCCTTCCATTGAATACCTCATAATTAGAAGGATTCTTATATACAGCAGCACTTCCAAAAATCTGTTTTATTTTATCACCTATTGCACTCATACTCAATTATAAATTAAACATATCGTTAATATCGGAGTTGACACCAACACCGACAATTTTTATTCTAATTTCTGTACTCTCTGCGCCATATGGCTTTATATCGATAACATGTTCTCCTTCGGTGACATTATTCAATGTTGCCTTCCATTGTGTCCCTAATCTTTCCATATTATATGTTACCCCATTAAAGGCGAGTGTAACACTTTGGGGTTGTGGAATGACGGTAATATTAACAACTGGGTTGGACAACATAATGTCCTCATCAGATAAAACGATCTGATACTTCACGTTACTTGCCAGTTCCTTATTTGACAAAAGTATAAAAGGAACAAGCACTTCCTCAGGTGTACATCCTCCATGAACCTGATGAGTTGGAGCTTTAGAAAGTGAAGAGTGAGTCAAAGCAACTTTATACTTTTGACCATCTTCTTCGTTGACATGAACAATATAATCAGAATCAGACAAAGCACCTTCTGTAGTCTTTATATATCTACCTTCATGCTCAAACTTGCCCTCATATTTCTTTGAAGGTGCTTTCCTTGAAAGGCAACTCAATCCGTGATCAGAAACAATGGCCACGGTACATTTTTCATTTTTACACGCAGCAATAATGTCTTGTATAATATTCTTGATAACGTCCAACTCGTCTTTCAATGTGTCAAGGTATTTATATCCGTGCGAGTCATGTCCAAGTTCATCAAGGGCTCCAAATTTCTTCACATTCTCACCTTCAAAGCGATTATGATGAGTAGATGATGGTAGATACGACCGGGTTATTTGTGAACGAACAACTTTCATGTTAGTATGTTCATGCTCTACCAGATATATGACATATGACAGGAATTCAATGCCAAGACCATCAATCCAAAATACTTTGTCTGGGCGATATACAACATCGTTGTACATCTTTGCCAGAACGTCATGAGAATTGTCAAACTCAAAATACCATTTGTAGAAAGTATCGGATGACTGGTTCTTTGACTTGATAAATTCTGGTATCTCTTCACCGTACTTGTCTTCCATCTTAGCTTTTTTATAAGCTTTGATATAATCAATGACCCACTGATTCTCCGGATTGAATTGAGATGGTTTATTGCTTGATAGATATGCTGCGTATTCTGGGTATAGCATGTCTATTGCCTCATCGAGTTTCTTATTATTGGAATTAAAGACAGACCATCCCATTAATAGTTTCTTTTCAAAATCAAAAACACCAGTACATAAGTCGATAACAGCGCTTAAATCATCCTGTTGTTGATATGTTTCCATTATGGTGTTGAAAAGCCAAGCCTGTGTATCCTTAGTGACCTTTTTCTTAAAGAGGTAGTGGTTCTCCACTATGATTTGACGTCTTTCTGATGCAAATTCCTCTCGTTTGTTGCCAGGTATATCACTGTATAGTATCCTTGTGGCAATCATATCTGTCAGTTGGAATTCATCGGAAAGATCTGTAGTCGAATCAATACACAAGAGGAAGTATGGATATAACTCGGCAAATCCAGTATGTTGTACATACTTTTTTAATAACCATCTTTCATATGGTGTACTTGAAATGTCGAGCCATTCACCGATGACATCTGCAGCATCAAACTTTACTTTGTTAAAGGAGGTGCGCACAAAGGACTCAAAAGAAAAACTATCAAGTTTGTTCTTATCAAGACGTTTCAACAACTCTTCCCAATACATCTTATCATCGTCAGCATCACTAAAGGGGAAACGTAGTTCAAGGAACTGTGTCATGAACTCGTAGGCGTTTGCAATTTTTGTAAAATTGAAAATGTTGTCAGGCTTGGAGTACTTGTATTTTGCAGCAATAGGTTTTGAAGTACACACAATCCTTTCTTGGGGTGCCTGTTTTTTCCAGAACATAAGCCACTCACGAAAGGAATCAAGCTGGCATTGAACGGAGCCGTTGGGAAGTGTAAAGTCCTTGTAGTTCGAAAAAAACACTTCTACGGATTGTGCTTCAGCATCATATCGCCATATCGGTGCGCTCTCTTCTATTCGACCATAATGGTTCAGAAAATCGACGAAACGATTCTGCAATCCTATAAGAGGGATGTATATACGTTTCTTCGGGTTACGTGTATCTTCGGAAGTCAATATTTGATTAAAGAATCCCCTGAAACTGTCTTCATCATAGAATCGAACAATCTCAGAAAAAGGAGTAACAAATGTATATCTATCCTTACATGATGTTATCGCATTTCGCAACATGTCCGTCGTTATCCATGTGTCGTCTTCTCCTTCAGGAATAAGCGTTTCAAGGTCAAGCGTTTTTACACCGATATTGACCATAAACATGGCAAGTTTTTTAAACTCATTGAAATTGTTTAGCATGATAAAGCGTATCGCATAGCGTTGGGCCAGCATGTCTTTTGCTTCCTTATCAGCAATAATTTCTTGAGTAAGTTCCTCGAAGGAACCAAACACCTTTATTTTTTCCGAAGTATCCATAACTGTCAGGAGATTTAGCTTCCAAGATAATTTGAAATGAATTTTGATATTTCAGGATGTTCTTCTATAATCTCCAGCACGAATTGTTTCCACATCATGCTTGGCATATTCTGTTCCTTTACCAAATTCTTAGCTTTTTTTATTTCATCAGGTGCTGTTTGTTTTGCAGCAGGTTCTGCTAAACCTGACGATGTTGTAGTGCCATCACCAGTTTCGATTGCCGGCGGAGGAGTATCAACTGGTTTAATTTTGTTGATATAGAAGGACATTACAGCCGATCTCACATCTTCTTCTCTACGGAAAGCAATTTCTGATTGCAAGTGCGATATTTCTTCTTCAAGTTCTTCCCACCACTCAGGTTTAATATCGACCTCTTTTATTCCATTGATGAAATTAACAAAACCTTCCCTATAATTCTCAGAGTCCTTGAAGAGAACAAAAAGATCTATCTGGTCTGCTTTAATCTCGCGGAGTAACTCCTTTATCTTTGGCAACTGATAACTATCCTGATTGAAGAGATTAATCAAGTCGCTAAGTGCTTTTTTACAGTTTTCTTTGTTTTGAATCTTGCTACAGTAGAGCAGTGACCAAAGGGGATATTTGGCTATTTGTTTGCAAAATTCCGTTATACTCCATTTTGCATAGTTAAGACTCTTTAAGTCGCTCATACTAACCCCCTTGACAACACTGAGGTTAAATACTTCACCAAGAATGCTAGTCAGATTACGTTCTTCCACAGAACCAAAACGCAAATTAAGCTTATTACTAGACTCACTTGAACCATTGTCCCACATACTTAGGAGAACCCCTATCATGTCATTGAGCTTTTCATCACCGACAGGCTGGGATGTACTTGGATTGAACAAGTCATCCTTGTGCTTGCGTAGTGAATATCCTAGGATTGCGTAGTTTGCTGGATTTGCAAACAGTCCGTAAGGCGGTCTCATTAATGGCAACAAAATTTCACTCAATGAGAATCTTTCTGCATACTTTCTCTTTGCTGCTTCTATAAGCAAATCAACTTCCTTACAAACTTTATTGAGCCATGTGTCGCCAGCTTTTGCTGCATCTGTTAATTCACAGGCATCATTAACCAAATTATTCTCTCCATCCATGAAGATTTGTTTCGTTGGTCTTACGGAACCTCCAAAGTTAAGCAGTTCATCACGGGTTCGCTTTTGCAACATCTGTAATGAAAGCGCTTTGAAGTTCTTATTAGCGAAGTATGTCATGGTCTCAGTTTGAAGGGCTTTAACACTCTCCATCCCCGCATGGAATATTTGTGCGCTAAACTTCTTGTTGATAACATTGTATATGTTGCTGAAGATACCATCGCTGTAACGCTTACCATTAAAGTACAATGCATATGTACCGCCATTCATACGGTTCTTCCACTTGTTAACATATTCTTTTGCTATGTTCTCAAATTGGGAAGCATCATCAGTATTAAAGTTTGATTGGCTTACATTTGCTTGTGCAACAGCATCAATGAATTGATTTTGTGCTGTAGGTGTAAACACCTCTGACAGAATAATAAACATGGTATCTGCAAATTCTTCTGAGAAGGCCTTTACACGATTCTCCATGATGTCGCGAGATTCATCTGTAATAGAAAAGAACAAAGCGACATGGAGATAATTAGGTTTTTCGCGCGTATATTTGTTGAGTTTGCTTCTAATAACGGCTTCTGTGTCTTCACAAGAATATAATTGTGGCTCGCACTTGCGCATAAGGCGTTCACCTACAAGGAAAATTTTCTCAATCTCTTGTTTACACTTTTCATTGTATTTAAGATATTCAACTGCAGTCTTAAATTTACTTGCAACAGAAGTCTTTTCTCTTGTAATTTGTTCTGGGTTATATGAAGATACGGAAATTTTGAATTCGCCAAATATATCTCGTGGGATAATCTTGCTTTCATCAAGCCAATCCAGTATGCTGTCCATTTTGCCAAAGGATCTGTCCCCTGAAAATATAAATTTCAAATTCTTTTCATTAGGTGCGTACTTTTCTGGTGAACTCTTAAATTTTACGCTAAGTGCATTAAGCAAGAGAATAACCTTGAATACTCGTACATGGTCATCACTCATTTTCTCCACTCTGGCTACATGAGTAGCATATCTGTCTGTAAAGGCCGCGCATAGAGGTTCATTTTCGAACTCTGAATAGAAGAAATCCCAAAGCCAATCAGCTGTCAGCATCATCTTTTGGTCATAGTTGGTTGGCTCATTTATGAACTGTTTGAACCCCAATTGTTCATCATTCATAAATTTAAGGACACTACGGTTAGCTGACCCCATTATGTTTGCCATCTTAGAGCAAAGAAAAGCCGTGTATGGATGTAATGGGAATAGGTTCTGAATGTGATCTTTTTCTTCAGTAGAATTACTTTCACACAAATAATTATATAGAGCAGTGTCTATTCCCTGAGCAATTCCCCAGGAGTCAATAGCTTCTTTAGCTTCTTTTGGGATCGTGAAAGTGTGTCGCAATATGAGATAGGTAGATATTTCATCCATCTTG
>JAEEGL013813845.1_pt1 | contig 11616 bp, 11 predicted proteins | sample 9134231 | NCBI WGS metagenome assembly JAEEGL01 (sample SAMN16246548, study PRJNA631951) | gut metagenome | biome: gut microbiome; feature: rumen; material: fiber-attached | host: Bos | place: Iran: Karaj | collected 2018-10 | reverse complement strand
GTCAGCGGTGAGACGGTGAGGCGAGGCCGCTCAATCACTGACATAGTAGGCCGGATTCAGGTAGTCGCTGCCCTGCTGGAGCTCAAAGTGCAGGTGGGGCCCGGTGGTCTCTCCCGTCTCCCCCACCTCGGCGATGGGGTCACCCCGGCTCACCTGCTGGCCCGCGGAGGCGGTGACGGCGCTGCAGTGGGCGTACAGGGTGGAGCAGCTGTTTTCGTGGGCCACCACCAGGTATTTCCCCAGCTCCGCCGCCTCGGCCACCACCGTCACCGTCCCGTCGGCAAAGGCCCGGATCACGGTGCCGGCGTCGGCGCCGATATCCAGGGCGTAGTGGAATTTCTGTCCGCCCTGAATGGGGTGGTCCCGGTAGCCGAAGCCGCTGGTGACAACTCCCTCCACCGGGTCAGTGTAGGCAAAGCCCAGGATGCGCTGGGTCAGGCATACGTTGGCGGGGGTGTTTTCCGGTGTGTAGACCACCTCCCCCTCCGCTGCCTCCGGCGTTTTCTCCTGCTCCGCCGGCACCTCCGCCGGGCCGAAAACAGCTGTGTAGGCGTCGGTGAGGGCCTCCCCCACCGTCCCGCCGGAGACGGCCCGGCCCACCGACGAAAAGGCCGCCGTGAAGTCGGCGCTCTCTCCCAGCAGCTTGAGCATCTGCTGGCGGTATTGCTCCATGACGTTGGGCATGGCCAGCTTCACCGTCACCACCAGCAGCAGCAAGGCCGCGCTGATCCCCATCTGCCAAAGCCGCCGCTGCTCGCCCCGCCGGGGCGGGTCCTCCCGCCTGCCCTGCTTCGGCACGTCAGCCAGCCGCCTGCCGTCCCTCCGCACCGCCGTCCCCCCGGTCCGGCTGCTTCGATCCCCGTTCCACCGCTCTCCCGCCATGGTGTCCCCCTCCTTGTCCGCGTTTGGTGGAATCATATGCGGAACAATGACCGAACAGAACGCAAAAAAGCGGGATGCCGTGCGGCATCCCGTTCGGAGTGGAAAATCGTTGACCACTACTTCCCCCTCACCACACACTGGTCGTTTTCAAAAACATAGATCTCGTATTGTTTTTTCACACGGCGCAGCTTTTCAAGAGAGAACAGGGGTTTATGGATCCGTGCGATGGCCCGCCGATAGCCTCGTTCGCTGAAATACGGGTCATCGCTATCCGTCAGGTCAACGCTCACGTCCCCGCAGAATCGCTCGCTTTTCAGATCATTCAAAGTGATGATCAAGGAAAACATGGGGCGTTTTCCGGAAAATGAAAGAGAGCCGGCGAATAGTCAGCTCTCCTTATGCTGGCAGTCATTTATTTGTCCGGACACAGAGAATGGGATCCTGCTTTCGGATGGCAAATCACGCTTCCCGCGTATATGAAAAACGCTCAACCGCTGTAGCTTTGATCCCAATACAGGAAGCCTTCGACGGCCTTGCCGTCTTTTTGGTAAAGAATACCGTCTTTCGAGAAATACTTGGGATTGTCGGAGTCACAGTTGACATATACCCGCACCACATACAGTTTATCTCCAGCCAGCAGGCCGCCCTGGTCTGCATAAATCTCCCGGATATTCGGGCCGATATTCAAGGTCACATCATAGTAGACGGTTTCGATATCCTCTCGTTGTGTATACCAGTCAAACGATCCATCCTCCGACAGGCCCACAATGGCGGTAACGTTGATGAACTTGACGTCAATGCTGAAAGGGGCGGGGCCGCCCTTGCCGACATATCCCCCCATTCCCTTGACCGGGTATTTCCCATACGACTCCGGTATCGTAATAACGTCATTTCCGCCGGACGGGTAATAGTGATAGTTGCACACACTGGCTTTTTTGATGGGATCCCGAATCAGATAGTCAAACCCGTCATCAGCCTGCACGAGATCTGAATAGTTTGTTGTAACAGCCATGAGCATCCCAAGTCTAAAGATGATGAGCGGGGCCGCCACCACAATACAGATTGCCAGGACAATCAGACCGACTCTCTTTTTCTTTGTCATGGTTTTCTTTCCCATCTGCAAACAGTTCCTTTCATGCAAGAACACGGAAGCCTGTTCTGCATGTTCCGTCCGTTTGGTTCCGTTTCACTCGTTTCTATTGAAATTATACCATCTCCATTCACCTTTTTCAACAAATCCGGCAGATCGTTAACGATCTATTCACGAAAAGCAGAGAGCCGGCCCTACGGTCAGCTCTCCTTCCCTTTATTGCGGTCGATCATGTCGTAGAGACAGTGCAGGGCGTCGGACAGGGTGCCGATCCGGTCCATGAGGCCCAGCTCCACCGCCTGCTCGCCGTAGACCACGCTGCCCACGTCGTTGGCCATATCACCCGTGGCCAGCATCAGCTCCCGGAAGCGGTCGGCGCTGATGTGGGAATTCCGGGCCACGAAGTCGATGATCCGCTCCTGGATCCGGTCAAAATACTGGTAGGTGGCCGGGACGGCGATGACGGTGCCGGACATGCGCACCGGGTGGATGGTCATGGAGGCGGACGGGGCGATCATGGTGGCCTTGCCGGACACGGCCAGCGGGATGCCGATGGAGTGGCCGCCGCCCAGCACCAGCGTGACGGTGGGCTTCTCCATGCCGGCGATCAGCTCGGCGATGGCCAGCCCCGCCTCGATATCACCGCCCACGGTGTTGAGAAGCACCAGCAGCCCGTCCACCTCGTCGCTCTCCTCGATGGCGGCCAGCAGGGGCAGGACGTGCTCGTACTTGGTGGTCTTGCTGCTGCCGGGCAGCTGCATGTGGCCCTCCACCTGGCCCACGATGGTCAGGCAGTGGACGGTCCCGTGGCGGTTGGTGACCACCGACGAGCCCATATCCACGATCTGCTGCTGGGGCGAATCGCTGTTTTCCTGGGAAAATTCCGCTTCCTGTCGAATTTCGCTGCTCATAGACACCCTCCTTTTCTGCTTTAGGGTGCGCGGCAAACGCTTTTTTATGCGCAGAAAACCGGGGCTTTGCGCCCCGGTTTTCTGCTTATGAATCCGGTTCTTTTATTCCGCCTCGTAGACGGCCTTGCAGCCCTTGTAGGTCATGTAGCAGTCCAGCTTGCTGACCACCTCGAAGGGGGCGTGCATGCTCAGCACGGGCACGCCGGCGTCAAGGGTGGCGATGTTGCGGTTGGCCATGTACTGGGCCACGGTGCCGCCGCCGCCGGCGTCGATCTTGCCCAGCTCGGCCATCTGCCAGACCACGTCCTTCTCGTCCAGCACGCGGCGGACGTAGGCAACGGTCTCGGCGTTGGCGTCGCTGGAGCCGCCCTTGCCCCGGGCGCCGGTGTACTTGGCCAGGCCCAGGCCGTAGTTGATATGGGCGCTGTTGCGCTTCTCATACACCTCGGCATACAGGGGATCAAAAGCGGCGGTGACGTCGGTGCTCAGGCAGAAGGCGTTCTCGTAGCAGACCCGCAGGGGCACGCCCTGGCTGTCGCACAGGTCGTGGATGAAGGTGTCGAAGGCGGCGGACTGCATGCCCGTGACGCCCATGGAGCCGATCTCCTCCTTGTCCGCCAGCATGCACACGGCGGTCTTGGCGGGCGCGGCGTCCAGATCCAGCAGGGCCTGGAGGGCGGCAAAGCCGCAGACGCGGTCGTCGTGGCCGTAGGCGCCGATGAGGCTGGCGTCCAGGCCGATATCGGTGGCGTTGGCGGCGGGGACCACCTCGATCTCAGCGGAGATGAAGTCCGCCTCGGTGATGCCGTACTTCTCGTTGAGCTTCTCCATCACGTGGAGCTTCACCCGGTCGCTCTCGCCGGCCTCGCCCACGGGCTCGCTGCCCAGCAGCACGTTCAGGCCCTCGCCGGTGATGGCCTCGTTCAGGGGCTTCTTGCCCTGCTCGCCGCCCAGGTGGGGCAGCAGGTCGGTAATGACGAACTTGGGCTCGTCTCCCACGCCCAGGGCCACGTCCACCACGGTGCCGTCCTTCAGCGCCACCACGCCCCGCATCTCCAGGGGAATGGTGACCCACTGGTACTTGCGGATGCCGCCGTAGTAGTGGGTCTTGAAATAGGCCATCTCGTCGTCCTCGTAGAGAGGCGTGGGCTTGAGATCCAGGCGCGGAGAGTCGATGTGGGAGGCGGTGATCTGCACGCCCTCGGCCAGGGATTTCTGTCCGATGACGGCCAGCATCACGCTCTTGGCCCGGTTGACGCTGTAAATCTTGTCGCCGGTCTTCAGCTCCATGCCCCGGCGATACGGCACAAAGCCCGCCGCCTCGGCCAGCTCCACGGCCCGCTTGACGCACAGGCGCTCGGTCTTGCCCCGGTCCAGATAGTCCTTGTACAGCGCGCAGTAGCGCTCCATCGCCTGGCGCTCGGCGCAGTCCATGCGGTCGAATCCGTTTTTCGGGCTGTTGAGCACCTTCTCCTTGCGGGCCTTCATCTCTTCACTCATGGTCGCTTTCCTCCTTGTTGTTTCTGATCTCTTCCATCATATGGCAGAAAAAGGCGTAGGCCTTGTTCTCAAATTCCGCGGCGGAGGCCGCGTCGTTCACCAGGATATCCGTGCAGTGCTCCCGATAGTAGTCGTCGCCCTTCTGGGCGGCGATCCGCAGGCGGGCGTATTCCTCGGTGATGCCGTCCCGGGCCATGATCCGCCGCAGGCGGACCTCCGGCGGGGCCAGCAGGCCCACGGTGCGGCAGCAGAGGCGGTCCAGGCCGCTCTCAAACAGGTTGATGGCGTCTATGCCCACGATGGGCGCCGTGGCGGCGGCGATCTCCGCCAGGACCGCCCGGGGGATGTGGGTGAAAATGATGCGGTTCAGCCGGTCCATGGCCGCCGGATCGGCAAACACCAGGCCGCCCAGCTTCATCCGGTCCACGCCCTCTGCCGTCAGCACGTCGCCGAAGGCGTCTGTCAAGTCCGCGCGCAGGGCGCCGTCCGTCCGCAGCATCCGGTGATAGAGGGCGTCGCAGTCCAGGATCAGACCGTCCAGCCGCTCCAGGGCGTGAAGGGCCCGGGTCTTTCCGGCGCCGGTGGGACCCGTGAGCCCGATGACCACCGGCGGCTCCGCATTCACCGTATGGAAGCCGGCCGCCTTGCGCAGCCGGTTGCCCACCGCCAGCCCCAGGCCCGCGTCGTCAGGACACTGGGCGTAGATCCGCTCCACGCCCGTGCCGTCAAAAGTGCGCAGGGCGTCGAAAACGTGCCGGGCCTGGGCGGAGCTGTCCCCCATGGGGCCCAGCCGATGGACCGCGTGGCCGGCAAACAGCGGGGCGAACTCGTCAAAGCAGATGACGCCGTCGCCGGGCGCCAGCCGACCCCGGATCCAGGCGGCGGACCGCCCGGCGTGGCCGGTGACCACCGTCACCGGCGCCTGGGGGGCGTAATGCCGGTACTTCATGCCGGGGGCGCGGGGGCGCTCCCCCTCCCCCAGCTTCTCCGTCACCGCCCTGTCCACCGCCACCTGGCCCAGCACGTCCCGGAGGGCCTCCAGAGGCAGTCCGCCGGGGCGCAGCAGCCGGGGCGGCGTCACGGTCAGGTCCACGATGGTGCTCTCCACGCCCACCCGGCAGGGGCCGCCGTCCACGATGGCGTCGATCTTGCCGTCCATATCCTCCAGCATGTGGGCCGCCGTGGTGGGGCTGGGCCGGCCGGAGGTGTTGCCGCTGGGCGCGGCCACCGGCACGCCGGACGCCTCGATGATGGCCCGGGTCACGGGGTTGTCGGGGCAGCGGACGCCCACCGTCTCCAGTCCGCCGGTGGTGCGCAGGGGCACGTTGTCCCGCCGGGGCAGGATCATGGTCAGGGGGCCGGGCCAGAAGCGCTCCGCCAGGGCGTAGGCCGAATCGGGCACGCTGACGCAGTACCGCTCCAGCCAGGCGGCGGAGGGTACGTGGATGATCAGCGGATTGTCCTGGGGGCGGCCCTTGGCCCGGAAGATCCCGGCCACCGCCTCCTCGTTCAGCGCGTCAGCTCCCAGCCCGTAGACCGTCTCCGTGGGGATGCCCAGCAGGCCTCCGCTGCGGATGATGGCCGCCGCCTCTTCTATCGTATTCGCGTCACGGTCCGGGTGAAAGATCCTTGTCTTCATCAAAAGCCCAGGTCCTCTCCCACCAGGATCACCTTGACCCGGCCGGCGGGCCGGCAGCCGCGGGTGGCCACCAGGGCGTTGCAGATGCAGTCGGGGCTCTGGCAGTCGCCGCACTGACCCGTGACGGAGCAGGGCGTGCTGAGCCCGAAGCGCTGGGCGTTCATGGGCGCGGCCAGGTGGCGGGCCCGGCTGTAGGCCGCCGGCAGATCCGCCACCACCTTGTTCATGCCGGCCACCACGATGACGTTCCTGGGGCCGTAGCACAGGGCGGCCACCCGGTTGCCGGTGCCGTCGATGTTGAAGAGCTGGCCGTCCTCGGTGATTGCGTTGCTGCTCATCAGGAACACGTCGCAGCCCATGGCCCGGTGCATGATCTCCGCCTTCTGCTCCATCGGGACGGAATCCCGATCCAGCAGGGGCTGGCCGCGGCTCCGCAGGGCCGCCTTGAGGCCCAGCTCGTCCACGGTCACGCTGCCGCCCCAGGCTACCACGGCGTCCGCCGGGATCAGCTCCAGGATCTTGTTCAGGGCCTCGGCGGCGTCGGCGCAGTACCAGGCGTCGAAGTGACGGCGGCGCAGCGCCTCCACGGTCCGCTTGCCGGACTTCTCGTAATACAGCTTTTTGACTTCCATCATGGTGATTCCTCCCCGTGTTCGGCCTGCAGGCGGGCCCCCTGGTCCGCCAGTGTCAGGGCGTCGATTAATGCATCCAAATCGCCGTTGATGATGGCGGCGATATTGAAATTCTTGCTGTCCCCCGTGAGCCGGTGGTCGGTGACCCGGTTCTGGGGAAAGTTGTAGGTCCGGATCTTGCCGCTGCGGTCCCCGCTGCCCACCTGGTTTTTCCGCTGGGCGGCGATGGCGGCGTTCTGCTTCTCCAGCTCCGCCTCGTAGAGCCGGGAGCGGAGGATCTTCATGGCCCGGTCCTTGTTCTTGTACTGGCTGCGCTCGTCCTGGCACTCCACCACCGTGCCCGTGGGCAGATGGGTGATGCGGATGGCGGACTCCGTCTTGTTGACGTGCTGGCCGCCGGCGCCGGAGGAGCGATAGGTGTCGATCTGCAGGTCCTTGGGGTCGATGGTAAACTCCACCTCCCCGGCCTCCGGCATCACGGCCACCGTGGCCGCCGACGTCTGGATCCGGCCGGAGGACTCCGTCTCCGGCACCCGCTGGACCCGGTGCGTCCCCGCCTCGTATTTCAGGCGGGACCAGGCGCCCGCGCCCTCCACCGTGGCCACCGCCTCCTTGACGCCGCCCAGCTCCGTCGCGTTCTCGCTGACCACGGAGAGGGCAAAGCCCTTCCGCTCGGCGTACATGGTGTACATCCGCAGCAGGTCGGCGGCGAACAGGGCGCCCTCCTCCCCGCCGATGCCGGCGCGGATCTCCAGGATCACGTTTTTGTCGTCGTTGGGGTCCTTGGGCAGCAGGAGCTGGCGCAGCCGCTGCTGCAGCTCCTCCTCCGCCTCCCGCGCCCGGTCCAGCTCCTCCTGGGCCAGATCCCGCAGCTCCGGGTCGGACAGCATGGCCTGGGCCTCCTCCCGGTCCCGCCGGGCCTGCTGCAGGGCCTGCCACGCCTCCGCCAGAGGCTGCAGCTCCTTCTGCTCCCGGCTCAGCCGGGCCAGCAGCTCCCGATCCGCGTAGACGGCCGGATCGGCCAGCTGCTCCCCGATCTGCTCCAGCCGTCGGACCACGCCTGTCATTTTCTCTTCCATATCACTTCTCCAGATACCGTTTCACTTCCTGCACGAAGCCGTCGCGCCAGAAGGCATACCCGGTGTCGCCGGGGCGCAGGGAGACGGCCAGCACGTGGGGCGCGGCCGTGTAAAGGTCCATCTGCTCATAGACCTCCTCGTAGTGCCTGCCGGAGGCCCGGGTCAGCACGTAGGCCACCCGCTCCATCTCCAGGCCCCGGCGCTTCAGCAGGCCCCGGATGGGGCTGGCGCAGCGCCCCGCCCACACGGGCGTGGCCAGGATCACCAGGCGATACTCATGCAGAGGCCGCCGGGTTTGGTAAGGGGCCAGGGGCGCCGTCGTCCGGGCCATGGCCGATCTGCCCGCCCGCAGGAAGCCGCCGGCGCCGCCGTAATCCACGCCGTCGGTGATCTCCACCGCCTCGGCGCCCAGGGCCGCTGCGATCTCTTTCGCGGCCTCCCTGGTCTTGCCGGTGCGGGAATAGTACATGCACAAAACGTCGCTCAAGATCTACGCCTCCTCGATCTGCACCGAGAGTTCCTCCCAGCGGGTCATCTCCTCCTCCAGCCGGGCCTCCGTCTCCTGCTTCCTGTCGTAGAGCTCCGCCAGCTTCCCGGCGTCGCTGCCGTGGGCCTCCATCTCCGCGTCCAGCGCCGCGCACTGCTCCTCCAGCCGGGCGATGGCGCTCTCGCAGATGGTCAGCTGCTTTTTCAGGGCCTGCTGGACCCGGTTTCCCCGGACAGGGCGGCTGTCCGCCTTCTTGGGGGTGGCTGCGGGGATCGTCTGGCGCCGCTCCTCGCTCTTCACGCTGCGGTACTCGGCAAAGCCCATGGGGTAATCGTGGATGGTGCCCTCCGACAGCTCCCAGATCCGGGTGGCGAAGCGGTTGATGAAATAGCGGTCGTGACTGACGAACAGCAGCGTGCCGTCGAAGGCCTCCACCGCCTCCTCGATCCACTCCCGGGAATCGATGTCCAGGTGGTTGGTGGGCTCGTCCAGGATCAGAAAATTGATCTCCTCGTCCATCAGCAGGCACAGCCGCAGGCGGCTCAGCTCGCCGCCGGACAGCACGCCCACGCTCTTGAACACGTCCTCGCCCTGGAACTGGTAGGCCGCCAGGCGGTTGCGGGCGCTCTGTGCCGTCATGTTCCGCTTCTCGTAGATCATGGTGTCCACCAGGGAGCGCTCCGGATGGTCGAAGCGGATCATCTGCTCCAGATAGGCCGAGCGGACCGACGGGCCCTGCCGTACAGAGCCGCCGTCCGGTTTTTCCGCACCGGTGATAATATTGAGCAGGGTGGTCTTGCCGGTGCCGTTTTCCCCCAGCAGGGCGATGCGCTCGCCGCCGCCCACCCGCAGATAGATGTCCTCAAACAGCTTTCGGGAGCCGAAGGACTTGCTGATGCCGCGGATCTGCAGCACCTCGTCGCCGCGAAACTCCCGGCTGGCAAAGCGGGCGTCCATTTTTTTGGCCCGGGTGGGCTTTGAAACGGTGCGCATCCGCTCGATGCGCTTCTCCATGGAGACGGCCCGGCGGAAGGTGTGGTCGTTGCCCATCAGGGCCCACGTCTTCTGCCGCTCGACGGCCTGCTCCAGCTGCTGGATCTTGGCCTGCTCCTTGAGATACTGCCTCAGCTGCTCCTGGTAGCGGCGCTCCTTCTCGATCACATAGAAGCTGTAGTTGCCGCTGTAGAAGGACGCTTTTCCGTCCTCGATCTCGATGATGCGCTCCACCGTCCGGTCCAGAAAATACCGGTCGTGGGAGATGATCACCACCGTGCCGCGGAAGCGGTTCAGATACTCCTCCAGCCACTCGGTGGCCTGGAGATCCAGGTGGTTGGTGGGCTCGTCCAGCAGCAGGATGTCCGTATCCTCCAGGATCAGACGGCCCAGGTTCACCCGGGTCTTCTCTCCGCCGGAGAGCTCGGCAAAGAGGCGCCGGCGCATATCGGCGGTGATGGACAGGCCGTTGGCCACCTTGTTCACCGCCGTCTCCGTGTCGTAGCCTCCCAGGCCCTCGAAGCGGGCGGTGAGGTCGCCGTACCGCTTCAGCGTGCGGGGATCGCTGTCCCCCTCCGCCATGCGCTGGGCCAGCGCGTCCATTTCCTCCTTCAGCGCGGCGGTCCGGGCAAAGGCGGACTGGAGCACGTCCTCCACCGTGTCGCCCGCCGGATAGACGGGGATCTGGGAGATCAGACCCAGACGGCGGTCTGCCGCGATCACCACCTCGCCCTCGTCGGGGTGCAGCTCGCCGGTGAGGATTCGGAACAGCGTCGTCTTGCCGGCGCCGTTGCGGCCCAGCAGGCCCACCCGCTCTCCGGTGTCCACCTGGAAGGTCAGTCCGTTCAGTATTTTCTTTTCCAGATCAAAGGACTTGACCAGTCCGGTAACACCGATATCAATCATGCTGCAGTTTTTCCAATTCTTTCGTAATGTTCTCAAACGCCATGGAGTGGGACGCCTTCACCAGCGCCGTGGTACCCGGCGTGAACTGGCGGCGTATCTCCTCCATCGCCTCGGCCAGCGAGGCGAACCAATACACCTCGCCGCCGGCAGTTTCCGACAAGTATTTAGCCTTGTCACCTATTGCAATAACGGTATCGATCCCCAGTTCCGCCGTCAGCGCGCCGATGCGGCGGTGGGCCGCGTCGGACAGCCTGCCCAGCTCCTTCATATCGCCCAGGATCGCCAGGCGATGGCGGCAGGGCGTGGCGGCCAGCAGACGCAGCGCCTCCTCCATGGACTGGGGATTGGCGTTGTAGCAGTCGTCGATGATGACCCTGTCGCCGCTGCACCGGATCACGTTCATGCGGGAGCCCACCGGCCGGTATGCGGCCGCGCCTGCGGCGATCTCCTCCTCCGTCAGCCCCAGCCGCTCGCCGATGGCCACGGCCATGGACACCGGATAGACCATATAGGCGCCGGGTGTGGTCACATGGATCCGGTAGCTCTGCCGGGCGGTCCGCACCGTGCAGCGCAAGCCGTCGATACCCAGCTCCTCTGCCTCCGTCACCCGGACGGCACAGTTCTCTCCGCGGCCGCAGAATATGATATCATTATTCTGTAATGTAATATTCCTTAACAGTTCGTCGTCTCCGTTGAGGACGGCAACGCCGCCGGGGCGGAGATTTTCAAAGATCTCGCACTTGGCCTGCAGCACCCCCAGGCGGGTGTTGCCCAGGTTCTCCACGTGGGCGTCGCCCACGTTGGTGATGACGGCGACGTCGGGCTGCACCATCTGGCCCATATAGCGGATCTCGCCGAAGTGATCCATGCCGGTCTCGATGACGGCGGCCCGGTCCTCCGCCGACAGCTCCAGCAGCGTCAGGGGCGTGCCGATCTGATTGTTCAGATTGGCGTGGGTCTTGTGGGTGCGGAAGCGCTGCCCCAGCACGCAGGCGATCATCTCCTTGGTGGTGGTCTTCCCCGCCGAGCCGGTGACCTGGACCACGGGGATGTGGAAATGCTCCCGGTGCCAGGCGGCCAGATCCTTCAGCGCCAGCATGGTATCCCCCACCAGAACGTAGCCTTTGCCGGGCAGCATGGTCTCCGGCTGCCGGGCCGTCAGGCAGGCGTCAGCGCCGCCGTTCAGGGCGCTGTCCAGATAATCGTGGCCGTCGAACCGTTCGCCCGCCAGGGGGATAAACAACTGACCCGGCGCCGCCTTGCGGCTGTCGGTGGTGACGGCGGTCAGCGGTCCGCCGCAGGGCTGCAGCAGCGTGCCCTTCACGGCGGCGCAGATCTCCTGGAGCGTATAGGAAAACATCATCGTCCCGCCTTTCTCTCCTTCAGGGATTCTCTCACGATCAGCTCACACAGATCGCCGTAGGAGATCCCCACCGCCGCGGCCTCCTGGGGCACCAGGCTGGTGGGCGTCATCCCCGGCAGGGTGTTGACCTCCAG
>JAEEGL013770931.1_pt1 | contig 11616 bp, 6 predicted proteins | sample 9134231 | NCBI WGS metagenome assembly JAEEGL01 (sample SAMN16246548, study PRJNA631951) | gut metagenome | biome: gut microbiome; feature: rumen; material: fiber-attached | host: Bos | place: Iran: Karaj | collected 2018-10 | reverse complement strand
GAGGGCCAGATGGAAGTGGAAGTTGGGATAGTCCTTCTCCAGGCCGAGGAAGTCATCGAGGTAGAACACTTCGTTCAGGGCGCGGGCGCCGTAGAAGTAGTGCATCTGGCGGTCGGTGGTGTGGAGGGTCTTCGTCATGTGCATAATCTGTGCACGGAGGGGAGCCATGCCGGCGCCGCCGCCCACCCATATCATCTCTTTCTTAGAGTCGAAGTGGGGATGGAAGTCGCCGAAGGGTCCGCTCATGATGACCTTGTCGCCAGGCTTCAGGGAGAAGATATACGACGAGGCGATGCCGGGATTGACGTCCATGAATCCGCTCTTGTCGGGCTTGAAGGGTGGGGTGGCGATGCGTACTGTGAGCATGAAGACGTCGCCCTCGGCGGGATAGTTGGCCATAGAGTAGGCGCGGATGGTGGGCTCGGGGTTCTTGCACTTCAAGGGGAAGAGACCGAACTTCTCCCACGACGGCAGGTACTCGGCTCCGATGAGGCTCTTGTCGAAGTCGCGGTCGTAGTCGATGCAGTCGAAGGCGGGAATCTTGATCTGCGCATAGGAGCCGGGCAGGAAGTCCATGTGCTCGCCGGCAGGCAGCTGCACCTTGAACTCCTTGATGAACGTGGCGACGTTCTTGTTGGAGATGACGGTACACTCGTACTCCTTCACGCCGAGAATCGACTCGTCGACATGAATCTTCAGGTCGCCCTTCACCTTGCATTGGCAGCCCAGCCGCCAATGGTCCTTAATCTGCTTGCGCGTGAAGTGGGGCTTCTCGCTGTCGAGAATCTCGCCGCCGCCCTCAAGCACCTGCACCTTGCATTGTCCGCAGCTGGCCTTGCCACCGCAGGCAGAGGGCAGGAAGATGCCGTTCTCGTTGAGCGTCGCCATGAGGTTGTTGCCCTGTGCCACAGAGATGGTGCGGTCGCCGTTGATTTCGATGTTCACATTGCCCGAGGGAGAGAGATATTTCTTGGCCACGAGCAGGATGATGACAATGGCAATGATTGTCACCAGAAACACTAATATGCTGTAAAGAATAAACTGTGCCATAATCCTTTAGATGTTTAAGCCTGAGAAGCACATCATAGCCATAGCCATGAGGCCGACGGTGATGAATGTTATACCTAGTCCCTGAAGGGGTTTGGGCACGTCGCAGTACTGCATCTTCTCGCGGATGGCACCCAGCGACACGATGGCCAGGGTCCAGCCGATGCCCGAGCCTACGGCATAGACCATAGCATCCCATACGCTGGTGATGGCCTGTGTGTTCGACGGGTCGAGCAGGATGCGCTGCTGCATGAACAGCGAGGCACCCATGATGGCGCAGTTCACGGCGATGAGCGGCAGGAAGATGCCCAGGGCGGCATAGAGCGAGGGGCTGTACTTCTCGACGGTCATCTCGACGAGCTGAACCATGCCCGCAATAACGGCGATGAAGAGGATGAACGAGAGATAGCTGAGGTCGACACCCTCGACGAGGCAGTCGGGACCCAGCACCTTGGTCTGCAGCAGATAGTCGACGGGCACGGTGACGAAGAGCACAAACGTCACGGCCAAGCCCAGTCCCAAGGATGTCTTCACCGTCTTCGACACGGCCAGATAGGAGCACATGCCGAGGAAGAAGGCGAATATCATGTTGTCGACAAAAATCGACCGGAAGAATAGACTGATTATATGTTCCATTTCCTATATTTACAATTTGTCAATTTACTATTTACAATTGATTTTACGATTTCGTGTATTTAACAATTTATTATCGCTCTGGCCTTTGAAATAGACAAATAGCTCAAATGACAAATAAAATGTAAATTGTAAATCGTAAAAATGTAAATCCCATTATTATTCCTTATAAAAGTATGCACGATGTACCCAAATCACAATACCCACGAGAATGAGGGCCATAGCGGGCATGGTCATCATGCCGTTGTTGATGTAGCCAGCCTCGTAGACTCCGTCGGGGATGAGCTGGAAGCCCAGCAGCGAGCCGCGACCCAGCAGTTCGCGGACAGCGCCCACGATGACCAGTATCATGGCATAGCCCAGGCCGTTACCCACGCCGTCGAGGAACGACGGCCAGGGCTTGTTCTGCATGGCGAAAGCCTCCAGGCGGCCCATCAGGATACAGTTGGTGATGATCAGTCCGACATAGACCGAGAGCTGCACACTCACGTCATAGACGAAAGCCTTCAGCACCTGGCTGACGATAGTCACCAGCGCGGCCACCACTACCAGCTGCACGACGATGCGGATGCGGTTGGGGATGGTGTTGCGCAGCAGGGAAATAATCACATTGGCGAAAGCCGTAATGACCGTCACGGCTAGGCCCATCACGATGGCAGGCTTCAGCTGGCTGGTGACAGCCAGAGCCGAGCAGATGCCCAGCACCTGTCCGAGAATGGGATGGTCGAGGTTCAGCGGTTTGGTGAAAGCCTCTTTATTCTGTTTGCTAAATAGTGCCATAATTCAATTAGTAATGAGTAATTAATAATTAGTAATTATGATTAGTTCTTGCAACCGGCTTTTGTGGAGTCCTCGCAGCAGGCGTCTTTCTGCTCCTCGCAGCAGGCGTCTTTCTGCTCCTTGCAGCAGGCGTCTTTCTGTTCCTCGCAGCAGGCGTCCTTCTGCTCCTTGCAGCAGTCGTCCTTCTGCTCCTTGCAGCAGTCGTCCTTTTGTTCCTTGCAGCAGTCGACTTTCTGCTCCTTGCAGCAAGGATGGGATGAGCCGACGAAGCGCTGGGCTACATTCTGCAGTCCTGCTTTAATCATGTCGTTCACACCATTACTGGTCAACGTAGCACCTGTCACGCAGTCCACCTGAGTCGTGGGGTCGTCCACTTTCTTCACGACAGAGAGCGCCACATCGCCATTGGCAAAAACCTTCTTGCCAATGAACTTCTCCTGCCACTCCTGCGAGTCCTTGATCTCAGCACCAAGGCCGGCCGTCTCGCTCTCGTGGTTGAAATAGGCGCCATAGACTGTGGGGTCGTCTTCACCATGAATAGCGATATAGCCGCTGATGCCGCCCCAGAGTCCCATGCCTTTCAGGGCAAAAACCATGATTTCTTCACCATCGACAAGGCAGGCGTAGGCTTTCTGCCCGTCGACCTCAGTCTCCGACTTCACCACCTCGGCATACTTGGCTTCTGCTTCAGCATCGTCAAGGCCGCGCAGGTTCAGCGAGTTGAGGATTTGTTTCTTCACGTCGAGGGCCACGTTGGCTTCCTGCTTCGCCTTCAGCGAGGAAGAGACGAATGCCAGCAGGAAGGCCACGATGACGACGAGAATCGCACTATATATAATAATGTACGCGTTGGAGTTTGTATTCAGCTTACTCATTTTGTACCTCCTCTCTTCATTCGTTTACTAATATTCCGTTCCACGACGAAGTGGTCGATGGTGGGAGCAAACATGTTCATCAGCAGGATAGCGAGCATCATGCCCTCAGGATAGCCGGGGTTCATCACACGGATGATGATGGCCATCATGCCGATGATGAAGCCGTAGATCCACTTGCCAGTCTCTGTGCGTGCAGAGGTGACGGGGTCGGTAGCCATAAACACGGCACCAAAGGCGAAGCCGCCCAGCACTAGGTGCTCATACCAGGGAATGGGCGTAGAGCCTGTCGACGCGAAGAGGGCTGCCGTCAGAGCGCCGCCCACGAAGACGCTGAGCATGGTCTTCCACGAGGCGATGCCCGTGATGAGCAGCAGCAGCGCGCCAAGGGCGATGGCGATGACGCTGGTCTCGCCGATAGAGCCCGGTATGAAGCCGCAGATCATGTCGCAGAGGCTGGTGCCGGCATCAACGGGGTTGACGCCCAGTCCCACCTCGGCCAGCGGAGTAGCCTGCGAGAAGCCGTCGACCAGCGTGTTGCCCAGACCGAAGATGGTGTCGTCGGCCACCCACACCTTGTCGCCGCTCATCATCGAGGGGTAGGCAAAGAAGAGGAAGGCGCGGCAGATGAGCGCGGGGTTGAAGATGTTCATGCCCGTTCCGCCGAAGATTTCCTTGCCGATGATGACGGCGAAGGCGACGGCTATGGCCAGAATCCAAAGCGGACAGTTGACGGGGATGATCATCGGAATGAGGATGCCCGACACGAGGAATCCCTCCTGTATCTCCTCGCCCTTCCATTGTGCCCAGGCGAACTCTATGCCCAGACCCACGATATAGCTGACGAGAATCTTGGGCAGCACGGCCAGGAAGCCGTAGATGAAGATTTCGAAGAAGCCGGCCGAGGCGAGGGTGCCTGCAGCCAGATAGTTCTGGTAGCCCACGTTATACATACCAAAGAGCAGGGCAGGCATCAGGGCTATCACTACCATACTCATGATGCGCTTCGAGTCGATGGCATCATGTATGTGCACTCCGTTCCTCGACGTGATGTTCGGCACATAGAGGAAGGTCTCGAAGCCGTCGAAGAGCGAGCGGAAAGCATGCAGCTTGCCGTCTTTCTCGAAGTTCGGCTTTATCTTGTTCAAATAATTTCTTAAAAAACTCATAGAACTCAAATTTTGACTAATCAATCCTTCTTAACACTAATTGCGGGATAAACTTATTCACTAATTGGGGAAAATCTTATTCACTAATCGTGGAAAATCTTATTCACTAATCGTGGAAAATCTTATTCACTAATTGAGGAAAATCTTATTCACTAATTGAGGAAAATCTTATTCACTAATTGGGGAAAATCTTATTCACAAATTGAGGAAAATCTTATTCACTAATTGGGGAAAATTTTTCCATAATTCGTGATTTAAATTTTCCATAATTCGTGATTTAAATTTTCCATAATTCGTGATTTAAATTTTCCATAATTTGTGGTTTCTATTTTCCTAAATTTGTGATTCATATTTTCCATAATTCGTGATTCATATTTTCCATAATTCGTGACTTACATTCTCCGTAATTCGTGTAAAAAAGGAATCGTGCTTACCATATATTTATGTATTCTCCTTCCTTAGCATGTTCAATCCTTCGCGTACGATGCGCTGCAACTCCAGCTTCGAGGAATCCACGAACTCTGCCAGCGCAAAGTCCTCAGGGCTAACCTCATAGATGCCCAGCTGTTCCATCTTGTCAATGTCGCCGGTGATGATGGCCTTGATGAGATACTCGCCATAGATGTCCATAGGCAGCACCCGGTCGTACTCTCCGCTCATGATGATGTGGCGCTCGCCGCCCTTCACACGGGCATCCAGCGCATATTCCTTCTTCTTACCCAGCAGCCAGGAGAAATAGCTGCGGTTCACGGAGAACTGCTTCAGGCGCGGCAGAATCCAGCCCAGCAGCTCGTCGGCATCGTCGCCTTCGGGAATCACGGTAATCTCCGAGCTGTGAGCACCCAGGTAGCCGTCCTTCGTGGTCTGCCGTCCTGTGAGCACGTTGCCGTTGATGATGCGCACGTGGTGGTCGGCGTCGTAGCTGTTCGAGAGCAGCGTAGAGAGTTCTTCGCCCACCAGCATCTCCACATGGCAGGGCTTCTTCACCTCGCTTCCGCAAAGTGCCACCGTGCGGCGCAGGTCTACCTTGCCCGTGTTGAACAGGCGGCCGATGAAGAGCACCACCGTGGGGTCGCCGATGGCCCACACCATCTCGCCCTTGTTCACTGGCTCCAGATGGTTCACCTGCACACCCACGTTTCCGGCAGGGCAGGGGCCGTCGAACACGTTCACCTCCACGCCTGCCAGATTTGAAATCTTGGCTTGGAGGGCTGAGTCCTTACCTACGCCGACGTAGACCTTTGCAATCTTTGCCAGCGCCTTGAGGCCGGTCACGAAGTCCTGCTCCTGACCTTTCACCTCATACTCGAAGTCGCAGGCCAGCGGCTTGTCGCGCAAGGCCGAGACGAAAACAGTCCTCGGACGCACGGGAGCGGTGGCGACGGCGTAGGGCAGCTGGTTCACGTAGCCCAGCAGGCCAGCTTCCATGATGTGCTCAAGCACGGCCTGTTCGTCCATCTTCTCTACATCCTTCTTTCCGAAGTCCACATAGCTTTGCTCCTTGTCGGCTTCCACCTTCACGCAGAGCACTTTCCTCCGTTCGCCCCGCTCTACGGCTGTCACTTTGCCGCTTACAGGCGAAGCAAACTTCATCTCAGGATACTGTTTGTTGACAAACAGCGCATCCCCGGCCTTGACCACGTCGCCTTCCTTGACCACCACCTTGGGAGTCACTCCCTCAAAATCGTCGGGCACCAACGCGAAGCGCCCGTTCGACTTCAAGCTGAGTTTTTCCTCAGCAGCCTTGCCTTGAAGGTTGATGTCTAAGCCTTTGTGTAGCTTAATTACATTTGCCATTATAGTTATTGTTTGATAAAATACGCAATAGCGTGTGCAAAATTAATAAAAATTAGTAAGAAAACGAAGAATTTGTGCCAGAAAAATAATAAAATGAAAAGATTTTGTCGTAATTTTGCAACACGAAATAAAGTGGTGGCCCAAAATTGCCATTTCGGAATAGCGAATTTGAAGAAGTTCAAGCATATCATCAACTGGACAATATGGAGCGTGTTGGCTCTTTATGTCCTGCTCGTGGTGCTCATCCAGCTCCCGTTCATGCAGCGGCAGATAGGCCGTCTGGTGGAAGGCGCGGTAAGTGGGAAGCTGGGCACGGAAGTGAGCGTGGGGCGTGTCAACCTGGGATTCTTCAACCGTCTCATCATCGACGATGTCGCCATCAAGGACCAGCGGCAGGAGGACATGTTGCAGGTGCGCCGCATGTCGGTGAAGATGGAGTTGCTGCCCTTGCTCGACGGTCGTGTGTCCATATCCTCCGCCCAGCTGTTCGGTGCTCGCCTGCATCTCTACCGCGACAGCGTAGGGGCAGTACCCAACTACCAGTTTGCCGTCGACGCTCTCTCCTCGTCCGACAACGACGATGCCTCCAAGCTCGACCTGCGCATCGGCTCGCTCATCGTGCGCAGCCTCGCGCTAGGCTACGACCAGCTCGACGCCCCCTCTACACCAGGCCGCTTCAACCCCCTCCACCTGAGCATCTACGATGTCAGCGCACACATCCTGCTGCGTGCCCTCGACGACGACCAGCTCAGCCTGCTCGTCAAGCGCATCTCCCTGAAAGAGCAGTCGGGGCTGGAGCTGCGCCAGCTGGCTTTCAAGCTTGAGGCCGACAAGCACGCGGCCCTGCTTTCCGACCTCTCTTTACAGACGCAGAACTCCCATTTGAGCGTTGATTCATTAAATGCTACCTATCAGCTTGACAGCCTGAAGAATACACTAAGCTATGACGTGAATCACTTTAAGTGTTTCTTCGTGCCTGGGGACTTCGCCTGTCTGCTGCCCGCACACTTTCCCGCCGACCATTCTCTGCAAGTCGATGCCGCCTTCAGCGGAGGGGTGAGGAGCCTCGTCTGCCAGCACTTGGACATATCTTCTCCCGATGAGTCGCTCCAGCTGCAGCTGTCGGGCAGACTCCACGAGGCAGGGTGGCAGGCCAACGTCAGCCGGCTCAACATCTCCAGCCAGCTGCTGACCGAGCTGCACGACCTTCTCCCGTCCGTCCCGCCACTCGTCGACCGTCTGGGCGATGTCAGCCTCGCCGGAAGTGCCTATCAGGATGACCTGGGCCGCATCAGCGCTCAGGGGAACCTGCATACGGGGCTGGGACAGCTCGCCCTGCATGGCGACATGACTCCCGAAGCCGACACCTGGACGCTGGACGTGGGCACCGACAGCCTTGACATGCAGCGCCTGCTCGCCCATCCTTCCTTCGGGCTCCTGGCTGCCCGCCTCCATCTCAGCGGACGTGGTCAGGCGATAGGCATAGAGGGTGTCGTGCCCCGCATCGACTGGCAGGGCTACAGCTACCGCGACCTCTCACTCGACGGCTCCTACAGCCCACAGGGGGTTGAGGGAAAACTCAAGCTCGACGACCCCAACCTCCTTGCCGACGTGGAGGGCTCCGTCAGCCTCGCATCGCGGACGCCCAGAATACGCCTCACGGGAAACATCGGCTCCGTAGCTCCTCAGACCCTCCATCTGACCGACTACTGGGGCGACGCCGTCTTCTCGGCTGTCATCGACGCCGACTTCTCAGCCTCTTCGCTGGCCGATGCAGAAGGTACTGTCGACCTCGACGACTTCATCATGATACAAGGCGACACCGCCCGCTACCACCTCGACAACCTGCACGTGAAATCGGGCTATGCCGACGGACGCCATTTCCTCCGTCTGAACAGCGACTTCGGCGAGATGGAGCTGCAGGGCAAGTTCTACTGGAACACACTGGCCCAGAGCCTGGCATCAGCCGTTCCCATGCTGACCACAAAGCGCAGGCAGGGCAACAACGACTTCGTGCTGGCCATGCGACTGACCGACAGCCAATGGCTGAAGAAGCTCACAGGCATACCCCTCGACCTGGAAGGCCCCATGCACCTTAACGCCCAAGTCTGCGACTCCACCAGCAGCATCGAGGTCAGCTCCTACGTCTCGTCGTTCCTCTACGGAGCCGACCAATATCACGATGCCACGCTCAGGCTCACCACTCAGGGCGACAGCAGCCTGTGTAACGCCAGCCTGACCCGCCTCACCGACAACGGCAAGCCCCTCTATGTGAAGCTGGCGGCACACACCTCCGACAATCAGCTGTTCTCCACTTTAACCCTGAACACCGAAGGGACCGACGGCGGAACCGTGAACACCATCACCTCCCTCTATCAGAACGACAAGGGGCTGCGCGAGACCCACGTGCGCGTCATGCCCTCGGAGCTGACCGTCAAAGGACAGCTCTGGGAGCTGGAGCCTTGCGACATCCTCTACAGCGAGAAACGACTCATGGTCGACCAGTTCACCATCCATCACGGCGACGAGCACCTCATCATCGACGGCATCGCGTCCACCAGTCAGGGCGACTCCCTGCTCGTCGACCTGCGCGGCGTGGACATCGCCTCCCTGCTCGACATCGTCAATTTCCATTCCGTGGAATTCGGCGGACGGGCCACAGGACGGGCATACATCTGTCAGGCGTTCGACAACCTCCAGGCCTGGGCCGACATCTTCGTCCCCGACTTCCTCTTCCAGTATGCGCCCATGGGCAAGCTCGAAGCCCATGCCTTCTGGAATGCTGACGAAGGACAGGTAGACCTTGACGCCTTCATCGACGACGGTGCCGACGCGCAGACCTATATCGACGGCTACGTCTCGCCCCGACAGCAGCAGATAGAACTGGGCATCCGTGCACGAGGCACTAGCATAGGCTTTGTACACTCCTTCACCAAAAGCTTTGTGGGGCATATTGAGGGCCACGCTCATGGCGACGTCCGCGTGCACGGCCCGCTGAAAGGCATCAACCTCAGCGGAGAGGCCGTCGTCGACGGACTGGCAACCATCACCCCCCTCGGCACCAGATACACCTTCCACGACGACACCGTGCGCATGGTGCCCGACACCATCATGTTCCGCGATTTCATCGTCTACGACCGCGACCTTCACACCATCCACTTCGACGGAGCCGTGGGCCATCACGACCTGAAGGACTTCTACTTCGACCTGCAAGGCACAGCCGACCATCTGCTGGCCTACGACTTCCCACAGCTGGAGCCGGGCAGCACCATCGGAGGCACCATCTGGGCCGACGGACAGACCGTCATTCGCGGACGCTCAGGCGAAGTGGTCATCGACTGCGACGTCACACCCGCATCGCCCTCCTTCTTCATCTACAACGCCGCCTCGCCCGATGCCGTCAGCAACCAGCAGTTCATCACATGGGGAGAGGCCAGCCAGAGGGGTAGGGGAGACACGGCCCACTACGATGAAGAACAAGGCTCTTCCCTTCCCGTACAGGCGGCTTCGGCCTCTGGCGCTGAGAATGCTCAGGACGGCGGGAGGTCAGACCTTCGCATAAACCTGCGCATCAACGCCATACCCGATGCCACGCTGCGCCTGCTCATGGATCAGCGCTCGGGCGACTATATCACGCTCAACGGAAGCGGCGTCCTGCGCGCGTCCTATTACAACAAAGGCCCCTTCCAAATGTTCGGCACCTACAACGTGGAGCGCGGCACCTACAGCATGACCATACAGAACATCCTTAAGAAAATCTTCCAGTTCCAGCCAGGCAGCAGCCTCGTCTTCGGAGGCGACCCCCTGCAGGCCGCCCTCAACCTGAAAGCCCGCCATACCGTCAACGGCGTGTCGCTCTCCGACCTCGGACTGGGCAACTCCTTCACCAGCAACACCATCCGCGTCAACTGCCTGATGAACATCCTGGGCACGGCTGGCGAGCCGCGCGTAGAGTTCGACCTGGAGATGCCCACCGTCAACAGCGAGGAGGAGCAGATGATACGCTCCATCATAGCCAGCGAGCAGGAGCTCAACCAGCAGGTGGTCTATCTCCTGGGCATAGGCCGTTTCTACACGCAGGGAGCCAACAACGCCTCCACGCAGGGCTACGGGCAGACCGAGCTGGCCATGCAGAGCCTGCTCTCCAGCACGGTGTCCTCGCAAATCAACCAGATACTCTCACAGGTCATCAAGAACGACGACTGGAATTTCGGCGCGAACATCTCCACAGGCAACGAGGGCTGGCATAATGCCGAATACGAGGGACTCTTCAGCGGCCGCATGCTCAACAACCGCCTGCTCATCAACGGACAGTTCGGCTATCGCGACAACGCCACACAGGCAGCACCCTCCTTCATCGGCGACTTCGACATACAGTATGTTCTCACCCCTGGAGGCAGCCTTTCCCTGAAAGCCTACAACCAGACCAACGACCGCTATTTCACCCATTCATCGCTGAACACGCAGGGCATAGGCATCATCATGAAGAAAGACTTCAACGGCCTGAAAGACCTCTTCACCATCCGACGCAAAAAGAACAAATAGAGTGGTGGAGGCTTAGTCCGTCAAACAATGGAACCTGGTCAGTCCAGACAAGAAGAATTTGGCCTGCCAAGATAAAAGCTAAAGTATTAACGGCAGGAAAGTCAAAACCCTGCACCAGTAGCGTTTAACCTGCTGTTTCTTAGCCGTTTGTCAGGTGTACACTTTGCTGCAAACCCTGCACCAACCCTGCTCCACGCTCATGCTTTCGCCAATAGCCTGGTGTATCGCCCAAAAGTCCCCGCAGAAAGTCCCAAGCCTTGGGACGAAAAAATAGCGTGCGCATTTTCCCAAACGGCGTTCGTATTTTCCCAAACGGCGTTCGTATTTTCCCAAGCGGCGTTCGTATTTTTCCAAATAGCGTGCGCATTTTCCCAAACGGCGTGCGTATTTTTCCAAACGTCGTGCGTATATCCCAGTACTCATCACGAATATAGACATTTCGCATAGTAAGTGCAAGGTTTCGCCTCAAGTGTACACTTTCTACCTCGCTGTAAAACAAAGAATTACAAAGCACCAGTGCAGGGTTGCAGGGTTTGCGCAAAATATGGTCAATATAATCATCCTTCTAGTAGGGAAGAAACATGATGATAGAACTTGAAAACCATTATTTTAGGCAACGACATAGCAGTTGACCATGAATTCTTCACCGATTAAATTAGGTCAAAACAAACCGAAACAAACCTTAAATCAAATCGTGTAAAACACTGTCTTACAATTAACTCCACTTAACTAACCTTATTCTTCGCCTATTGCGCGTTTGCCCCGATTAGAGT
>JAEEGL011908179.1_pt1 | contig 11616 bp, 9 predicted proteins | sample 9134231 | NCBI WGS metagenome assembly JAEEGL01 (sample SAMN16246548, study PRJNA631951) | gut metagenome | biome: gut microbiome; feature: rumen; material: fiber-attached | host: Bos | place: Iran: Karaj | collected 2018-10 | reverse complement strand
CTCTGTGTCTTCGTGTCATAAGTTCCCTCCGTGTTTTGCGCCGCAGGCGAGGTGGCGGCTAACTGCTAACTGATAACCGCCCCCTGACCCCTGACCACTGACCCCTGACTACTTCGTCTCTCCCTTCGCCATACGCCTCGTCCCTCTCTCCGCGCCCGACTTTGACTTGTTGGGATTCGAACCCAAACCATTTCAGTTGCAGGTCATTCGCAAGTGTCACGGCTCTAAGCGGAGGTTTCTCTATCTTCTCCGTGTTATAGCGCCGCGAGGCTAACTGCTAACCGCTAACTGCTAACCGCCCCCTGACCCCTGACCACTGACCCCTGCTAACTGACCCCTGACCCCTGAATCCAGTAGTCAGTAGTCAGTAGTCAGTGCTGACCCCTGACCCCTATCCCCTATCCCCTATCCCATACTCATCTCTCATCTCTCATCACTCATTACTCATCACGGTACGAGCAAACCACCTAACTACCAAACCATCTCACCACCTAACCATCGCACTATCTAACTAAATATGATATAATACGCGGCAGATGAAACGAACACGCATAGACAGCCGCGGTCTTCGTCGCGATGGCATGTATACTGGGCATGCTTGCATGAACGCCTGTTCAACATATACAGTTACGCTTATACAGAAGGGTTTTTGCCAATGGGCAGTTTGAAGAATCGCGTGCATTTGCTCATAGCCGCCGGAGCGGTCTGCTTGGTTGGCGCATGGCTTGGCATCTCCGCCTACATCGACCGCCTGAACTGCGAAAGGGAGTACAGGGCGAGTGTTGAGGCACAGGCCGCCGCGGTGTTGTCCTTCGCCCGCAACGCGCAGGACGAAGTCACGGGTTTCCGGTCGGGAATGGACTCGGCGATAGCCAAGGTGGAGGACCACTACTCAAGTGCGACAAATGAGATGGCGATCTTGAGCCGAGGGAGGTGGGCTAACGAGAAAATTCGGCAGATACTGGCGGAGACCGAATCGGAGCTCGCCAGGGATGAATTGAAAATTGCTGCCGCCCTGGAAGTAAAAGCGCGCGTGACGGCCGCACTTGAGCGCATAGTTGCCGACCTTGCAGAAATTGAAGGCATGTCGCTTACAAACGAGGCAACGCTGACGATGGCCCACGAGAGGGAGAGGGACTGTTTGGATTCGTTTTACGCAATAAAGCGGTCTCCAGACATCGAAGAACTCGTAAAGTTCAAGCGCCAGTTCGATTCAACACATTTCGAACGGATTGTATTCAATGCCAGACGACGAATCCAGATTGTGCTGAATTCTCTACCGCGCCGATGATTTCTTGCGCGTAACCCTTGGGAACCGAAATTCTCTGCAACTCAGCGCGAGATAATTCGGCCTTGTGAGTTCCGCCGCTGCTCGCCGAGGGAGGGGGGGGTATGCACCCAATGGACGCGAGGCGTGCACCCAATGGATGCGATCGTGTGCACCCAATGGACGCAAACGTCACCACCCAATGCACGAAACCGCATGCTCCCAATGCGACCGGACGCTACCACCCAATGCACTTTCGCCGCGCCTGGACGCTAAAGTTTCTTCTACGATTTGTTGTTGGAATCGCCGCGGAGATATGATATAATACGAGGCAGGGCAGAAAAAACAAGTACTCATCCTGTTGGTTCCAAAAAGGAGCATTAGCTGGGTCGTCCCCGGCGGAAGGGAAACTTCGAAATGAGATTTATGCGGATTTTTGTTGTACTTGCGGTGGCTCAGTCGCTTTCTGTCGGGCTGGCGGCTCCTTTCGGCGTCCGCCTCGGTGAGAGGCTGGGAGATCCACTTCCCGCGCTGACGGCGCAGAGTCTTGAACTGTTAGCGCTGACGAATGGCGACGTCTCTCGTTTCTCAGAGCAGAAAAGTTTCTCTGCGCCGAGATTCCAGCGTCGCTCTACAGGAGTCGACCTGTCCCGGCCGCTGATGGGTGTCTCGAGGACCGATGTTGAAATAGACCAAGACGGCGTGGGTTATGAGTTTACGATTCGGGGACGCTTTCGCAGGGGTCTTGCGAGGGAAGAGAGTCTTCGCAAAATTGAGGCGCTTCGCAAGGACGTTGAGCGTGAATGTGGTATCAAGTTGAACGAATATTCTTTTGCGTCAGGAGTTGCCTTTGGGGGAAGAGGTGGCAGCCCGAGGACGCTGCCCTCGGACACTGTTGGCGGAGAAGGTCGCGGTCCAGAGCTTTGGGCAGACCTTGACAGCGTTATAGCTGATTCCGTGACGACTCGTGACGGAATGTGCGTGTCTATTTGCTGCGGTGTAAACACGTCTTCGTCGAGAAGATTGTTGAAAGATTCGCCTATTCGGGGTGGCATAGACGCGTCTTTGTCGAGCGAGACAGGTGCGAGCGGAATGGATTCGCCGGTCGATGTCACCGTTAGAGTTATTCTTGTCGATCTACTTCGGAAGGCGGAAGATCGTGCGGCAGCAGAGAGCAAGCTTGTCGCGGACAGGAAGGAGATTGCGAAGTCCGCTCGCATCAAGGAGTTTCTCGGCGTGGAGTTCGGCAAGCCGATGCAGATGCCCACCAACGAATTGACAAAGGCGCATTATGAGACATGGTCGCAGGTCGACAATGGTGAAAAGAAGGACCATGCCAATGTTTCTTACTGGAAGAAGAGTCTTAAGGTCTCCAAGGATTTGCAAGTTCCGTTTGTAGACAAAATTTATGTCGCTTGTTCGTATGAGACTCTATGCGCATGCAAAGTGTGTGGCTATGGATATGTTCCGAAAGATGTAGACAAGCTTGAAGCGATACGGCGCTTAGATAATTTTGCGCTTGAAATGAACAAGAAGTATGGCATAGCCATGCACAGGGGGATAATCCCTGCCGATGAAAAAGAGGGAGAGCTCAGAGTCAAGCGTCTTGCCAATGATTTTGTTCAATATGATTTCCAAAACGATTATGTGATGGTGTCCTTATATTTCAGTCTCAAAAGAAGCAGTGTCAGTTTTACGCTGGAAGACATGTCCGTTTCGAAGACCATCAGGGAAGAGGGCTGGGAAGCGATTTCCGAAAAGACCAAGGACGCAGAGGGCAAGTGACAGAAGAGTGGCAGGTTCAGACATGATGGGTCAAAAGGGTCAGGCCCGTCCGTATGTTCGGCTCTGCACCGCGAAGCCCCAAGCGAAGCGTTAGCCTCTCGCCTTTGCGAACTTTGCGGACTTTGCGTGAGGATAGAGTTGGAGTTCGAGTTCGAGAGTGGAATTGTAAAATCCATTTTCCACCAAGCACAATGCACCAAGCACCACCTAACTATCGAACCACCGCACTACACTAGCTAAATTTGATATAATACGCGGCAGATGAAACAGACACGCATCATATACAGAAGGGCCTTTTATGAGTGACCTCGTATCGGTAAAGATGAGGGCTTCGCTCTCGGGGCTGCATGTTTCCGGCGCGGAGAAGATCGTTCCCGTGTCGTCTGCTTCAAAGGTTGCGTCGCGGCTTGTCGAACGCGCCTTGTCGCACGAGCGCGGCACTCCTGATTTCATCAACGTCAAGATCGAGTCGCTTCCCTCGGACATCCTTCGTCTCAAGGCGCTTCCTGTAAAGACTCACGCCGTCGCGACGCCGGCCGAAGGGCGCGCACTTGCCGCACGGCTCTTGGCCGAAGCGGGAATTGCCAATGCCGACGAAATCATGGCGCGGTTTTCCGAGACGCATTCGCTTCGTGGCGCGATGCTGCTCGATGCCGACACGCTCGAACGGCTTGAACCAGACCAGTCGCGCGGCGTGCGAGCGACATACATGGACGATGCCGCGGCGCTTGCGAGGGGAACGGCTGGCGTAAAGAACCACTACGCCGAGGCGATCGTCCTTGCGACAAAGGTGCAGAACGCGCCTAACATAATCGCCGAGATCTGCGTGTCGGACGACCCTGACTATGTGACTGGCTATGTTGCAACTTGCGAACTCGGCTACCGGCGGATTGCCGTCCTCAAGGAGAAGGGCGACCCGAACGGCGGACGCATCTTCCTCTATCGCGGCCCGCGGGACGGAGTCGCAAAGACGATTGAGTTCCTTGAAAAGACCCCTGTCCTCGTAGATGACGTTCCGACGCTTTCGTCCGCGGCGAATGCGCCGCGCCGATTCGACGGTCTTGCGGATGCGCTCGATGAGCGTCAGGCGGCTGGGCTTTCGCGCCAGTGTCGGACGTTGGAAGGCCCGACAGGGCCGACGGCTGTTGTCGACGGCCGCGAGCTCGTCGTTTTCGCGTCGAACGACTATCTCGACCTTGCGCGCGATCCCCGTGTCGTCAAGGCGGCGGCGGATGCCGCGAAGGAGTTTGGCGCGGGGTCGGGCGGCGCGCGTCTTACGACCGGCACGCAACCGCCGCATGTGCGGCTTGAAAACGCGCTTGCCAAGTTCAAGGGCTCGGAAGCCGCGCTCCTTTACGGAACTGGCTACATGGCGAACGTGGGCGCGATCTCCGCGCTTGTCGGGAAGGGCGACGCGGTCCTCTCCGACGAATTGAACCACGCTTCCATCATAGACGGCTGTCGTCTCTCGGGTGCAGATGTCCTCGTCTATCGCCATGGCGACATGGAGGACTTGGACCGCAAGCTTGGCGCATGCCGCGAACATCGCCGCCGCCTTGCCGTTTCCGACGGTGTATTCTCGATGGACGGCGACATTCTCGATTTGCCGCGCTTTTTGGAGGTGACGCGCCGCCACGATGCGTTCTCCATGGTGGACGAGGCGCATGCGACCGGCGTTGTCGGCCAAACGGGTAGAGGCCTTGCGGAGCATTTTGGCTGCAGCCTTCCCGATGTCCTGATGGGGACTCTCTCCAAGGCGCTTGGGGCGGAGGGCGGTTTTGTCTGCGGGTCGAAACTTCTTGTTGAGTATCTTCGCAACATGTCGCGGCCTTTCATCTTCTCGACGGCTCCTTCGGCAGCCGTTGTGGCGGCGGCCGACGCGGCGCTTTCGGTGCTTGAGGCGGAGCCGTGGCGAGTGGAGAGGCTGAGGGAGAACGTCGCCTTTTTCGTAGGCGAGCTCAAGGCGCACGGAATTGCGGCCTCGACCCAGTCGGCAATCGTCCCTGTCCTAGTGGGCGACGAGCGCCGCGCAATGGCGGTTTCCGCCGCGCTCGAAAGGGATGGGATTCTTGTTCCTGCAATCCGCTATCCGACTGTCGCGCGCGGCTCGGCGCGTCTCAGGGTGGCGATAATGAGCGCTCACGCCCGCGAACAGCTTTCCCGCGCAGCTTCGTTGGTTGGGCGAGAGCTAAGTGGGGAAGTGAAGAAGTTCTCGCGCCACATGGGCGTTGACACGATACTCACGAACGACTACCAGCCAGTCTCCGCTGGAACCGGCCTTCGCTGAATCCCGACAGAGCCTCACAGGCTCATGCCTCCTGCGAAATTCTGGTTGCTACACCTCGTTTTTCGCCAAACCTCCAGAGTAGGACATAGAGACTGGTTTGGCGGAAGATTTTATGATATAATGCACGGCATGGACAAGCGCATGGCCGAGTTTTATAGCCCGGATCCCGCCCGTGGGGTCCGCCGATTCGCTTTTCCGCATTTCAGGGTTCTGCTTTTTGCCGCTATTTGCCTTCAGGCGCTGCTACCCGCAGTTGGCGAGAGCCTGCCCTTTGACAAGCTCGACGACATCAAGGGGCCTTACGACGGGATGGGCGCGTCGGGCGAGGCGCTGTATGTGCTGCCGCTGGGCATGGCGGGCGGCTGGCCGATTCGCGCCGTCTGGTCTTCGGCTTGTTCCACGCGTTCGCCGTATCTCGGGTTTGGATGGCGCGTTCCCGCGCTTGAATCGCGGTTTGTGCGCCTTGACGAGCGACGCAGCGCATTCTACCAGCCGGATGGCTACGTGCGCATTTTCGTGCCGGCGAAGAACGGAAGAAAGAACGTGCTTACGGGCGGGCCTGCATGGGAGGCCGTTATCGACGAGGACAGCATCCGCGTCACCGCCGATCCGCATGACGGAGCGCCGAAGTCGGTCTTCTACTTCTCCAACGGACGCCTTGTGCGCATGGACTGCGAAGAGGGGAGCTTCGAAATCAAGTACGAGGACCGCGTGGCGACCAGCATCGTCTCGCGCGGCCGCCAGCTGCTGAAGGTCGTGCGCCATCCGCCGCCGGAGAAGTCCACGGAGTTCCGCTTCTCCGGCGCTAACTCAAAGGTCACTGCCGTATGCCGCCCCGTTGCGGTCTTCGTCGAGCCAGAAGATTCGCGCTCCGCGTCGGCCGTTGCGCAGGAGGACTGCCTCGCAAGTCTCGTGAAGGCCGACGGCACGCAGAACTTTTCGTATGGCGCGGCTGCCGGCAGCGCGTTCTTCGACGTCGACGGCCTGCGCTGGACGTGGAGCCCGCATACGCGCAAGCTGCTCAGGTTCGGCAACTGGACCTACACGATTGGAAGTACGGCCGGCATGGACGAAGAGGTGTCCTTTAGCCGGTGCAACGTAGACGGCCGCAGCGAGTCGTATTCCTCGAACAGGAAGACGGGGCTTGTCATGCAGAGATACACCAACGGCCTGACAATTGAATACAGGATGTTCACTTCGGGGCCGCTTGCATATCGCCGGGTGAGGTGGATCAAGAAGACGGAAAGGGACGGCACGATAACCAACGCGGAGTACAAGTACAACAAGGAAGGCCGCCTCTGGTACCGCAAGACTTCGCGCCGAGGCAGTACGGTGGAACTGTGGCTGAACGACTCGGGGAGGGTCATCCGCAGGCGCGAGGACGGGAAGGAGGTTCCGCTGAGATGAATGCCTATTTCCTTTTCCGCGAGGGCGGCGCGAACTTCGCCTACCATGTGTCGTCGGGGCGGTTCATAAACATGAGCGAGCCGGCGTATGACCTTCTCGAACTGCGCCTTGCGCATCCTGCCGACGAGGCGAACGCGGCGTTTCTCCGCCGCCACCCGTCCCGCGCGGACGTGCTTGACGACGCGGCGAAGCTTGAGGCGGAAGGGTTCTTCGAGCCGCCAGACCCGCTGGACAAGGACGACGGCGAATTCGAGGCCGAGCTTGAGGGGCGGTTCTCGGGGCCTTGCAACACGCTTGTCCTTTCCGTGGCGTCAGGCTGCAACCTTGCCTGCCGCTACTGCTACTGCGGCGTCTGCAGGGACGAGCTGCCCGACAGGGGGCTTATGTCGGAGGCGACCGCGCTCCTGGCCGTGGAGCGGCTTTTCGCCGCCGCGGATCCAGATGTCGACGTGCGCATTACGTTCTTCGGCGGCGAGCCGCTTTTGAACAAGCCCGTCATAAGGCGCGTCGTTGCGCGCTGCAACGAGCTTGCCGCCGCGCGCGGCCGTAGGGCGGGCTACTCCATGACTACGAACGCGACGCTTATTGACGACGAAATGGCCGACTTGATAGTCAGGAACAACTTCGGCCTCATGGCGAGCCTCGACGGGCCGCAGCCCCTGCATGACGCCCAGTGCCCTGCGCGCGCAGGCGGGGGGTCCTTTGCCCTTGCGACCGCCGGCATCCGCAGGCTTTTCGAGCGCGGGGCGAGGGTGACAGTGCGCTGTACGATGGCCCATCCCGCGCCGGACGCGATGGAGCTTATACGCTTCTTCTCCGGGTTCGGCGCATCGCGCGTCGTGCTGGGCACAGTGTACAACCCCGCGTTTCCGAGCGAGTGCGACTTCACGGAAGACGACGACCGCGCGTTTCGTCGCTGCGTAGGCGAGAAGGTCATCCCCTGGATGGTTTCGGAACGCGCGGCGGGCCGCACGCCGATCTACGACCCGTTCGACGAGATATGCGATTTCCAGTCGGAGGAACGCCACGACGACAAGGTTCCGGCGATGCGCTGCGGCGCATGCCACGGAGCGATGGCCGTGGCCCCGGACGGCACTCTCTACCCGTGCCATCGGTTCGTCGGCATGGAGAAATGGGCGCTTGGGCGCCTTGAGGACGGCCCCGACATCGGCCGCTGCAAGGCGTTCTGGCGCGAGTACCGCGCGGCGACCAGAAAGACCTGCGCGGGCTGCTGGGCCTATCGCGTCTGCGGCGGGCCTTGCCCGTGGGAGGTTGCGCGGCCCGACGGGACATTTGGAATTGTGCCGCGCCTGTGCGAGGACATACGCGCCTGGGCAAGGCAGGGGGCAGTCTATTTAAACAAGGTCGGCATGATCGACCGCAACAAAGGAGGGAAAGACAAATGACAACACGCAGGAAATTCACCGGAGGGTTGCTGGCGTCCGGCATGCTGGCGAACTTCGCGCTTGTGGCCGCGCCGAAGGACAAAGACAAGGATAAGGATAAGGATAAGGATAAGGATAAGGATAAGGATAAGGGTAAGGATACGAACAAAGATAAGGACTCCGGCAACAACGGCAATCCGTGCAATGGCCACGGAAAGGCCGACCAGTGCCACGGCAACGGTGCCAAGGCCGACACGGTGACGCCGCCGAATCCTTGCAAGTCGAGCGCTCGCATGGGCGAGGACCAGACTCCTCCGCCCGCATGCAAGTCCGCAAGCGGCAAGGAGGACCACGTGGAATGAGGAAGGCGGCCGTGCTCGCGGCAGTTGCGTCGTTGGCGATGATGCAGCTGGCGCGGGCGGACTACACCGGAGGCAGCCCGTCATATCGGCTTGTCGAGCGGACTGTCAAGGTAGACATACGCGGCTATGACATACTGACGCTGTTCCTTCGCCTGCCGGAAGGTGGGAGGGTGGACGGCGTGTTGTGCCTTTGCATGCTGGGCTCGGGGTCTGACGTCGTGCGCAAAAGGCTGCTTGGCGAGACGAAGAGCATCCCCGCGCTTGACTTTGCCGCGAGCCGCAACCTGGCGGTGGTGGCATGGTGCTCGCGGCAGCAGTGGGATCCGTCGCGCAACTGGGACGAGCTGCAGAGGAAGAAGAGGCGGAAATTCGACAGCAACTTCGACATTGTCGCGGATGCGTGGGACAATGGCATCAGCTACTTTGTCGCCAACCACGGCCTGCCCGAGTCGGGATACCTGATGATGGGTACGTCCGGCGCGGCGCAGTACGCGCAGCGCCTGGCGCTACGGCGGCCCAAGAGGTTTCTTGCCGTGCACGTCCACATAGCGAGCAGCTTTGACGTTCCCGTGAAGCAGGCTTCGTCGCTTCTGTGGTGCGTCACCACGGGGGAGAACGAGCTTGGCTACGAAAGGTCGCTCAGGTTCTTCAGCGCCGCGCGCGACAAGCCGATGTCCTACCCGATCGTCTACAAGGCCTTTCCCGGCCTTGGGCACGAGGGCGGCGCAAAGGTCACGGCCCTCGGGTTCGCCTGCTTCGACTACGCCCTCAGGGAATACGCCCAGGCCACAAGCAGGAACCACGGCAAGCCCACCATGCCCGACTGGGCGGAGATATTCGCGTCTGCGCCCCTGGTGGCGGACGTCTTCAACCAGGGCGTCCATCCCAAGGCCGACGCCGCCTGCGTGCCGCCTGAGTTCAGGATGCCTCTTCCGCAGCAGCTTCGCGACGCGTGGATGGCGGAATGACCATGCTTGCCTCAGTGTTGTTGGCCTCCTCGCGCTGGGATTTCGGGCTAGACAATCCCAACAAGGCCGCGGCGATACTGGCGTTTCTTGTTCTCGTGCTTCTATCGGCGGCAATGCGCGCGAGGCGCGCCTGGGCCAGGTGGTGCTGTGCCGCGCTTTCCCTCGTGGCAGGATACGGCCTTGTGCGCACGTTTTCGCGCGGCGGGCTGGTCGCGCTCGCTGTCGGCGCGATCGTCCTCTGCGCGGGGTCGTGCAAGCACCCCTGCAGGCGGCTCCTTCCGGCGCTGCTTCTCGCCCTTGCGCTTGCGGGCGCGGCGATATGCACCGGGTTCGCGGAGCGGATTGCGAAGAGCATGCCTTCCGCAGATGCTTCCGTAGGCAATCGGCTTGCCGTCTGGAAGGCGGTTCCCGCAATGGTCGTAGATGCGCCCGGCGGATGGGGGCTTGGCAATGCGGGCGACGAATACATGGGCTGGTACCAGCCCCTTGACAGGCACGAACGATACCGCACGCTCGTCAACAGCCACTTCACCTGGCTTGTGGAATTCGGTTGGGCGGGGCGACTGGCCTACACGTGCGGGCTGCTTATCTTCCTCGGCATGGGCATAACGAGGCTGAGGGCGCGCGGGGACCCGCTTCCCCTTGCGGTGTATGCGGGCTTTGTCGCGTCTGCGTTCTTCAGCTCGGTGGCGGAGGAATGGCTTGTATGCGCGATTCCCCTTGCGATGCTGCTTCCAATGCTCAAGACCTTTGTCTTCGAGGCGACCCCGCGCATGAGGCGCGTGACGCTCGCGGCGGCCCTGCTCGCTGGAGTTTTGCTTCTGGCGGGCGTTGCCGCGCTCGGCACCGTCTTTAGGCCAGAGGGGAGCATGCCGATGCGAAGGTCGTATGACGGGGCAAGGCTCATTGCCGGAGATGGCGAGCCGGTCGCATGGGTCGTCGTCGACCCAGAGGCAATGGGCGGGCCCGCGTTCGGCCGTATTCTGCGCGGCTTTATGGAGAAGTCGGGGGGGGGCGCCTATGGAATGGCGCAAAGTCTCGCGGCGGTTCCGGACGATGTGCGGCATCTGGCGTTGTGCGGCCGCGCGGCGGACATCGGCGCGGAGGGGCTTGCGAGGTTCTCTGCCCTTGACGACGTGCGCCTGATTTCGCCGCGCCATCCGAAGAAATGGCTGGCCGCGCGGGCGAAGACGCCTTGTATCCGCGTGTTCTGCGGCGAGTTTTCGCGTTTCTTCCCAGAAGGTGACGCCGAGGGGCTGACAGTTGTCGGCGGAGCCGCCGAGTTCATTCCTGACTGGCCGCGCCTCGCTCTGTCCGTAGACGTAGGGTCAGGTACGACAGGACAGACGGTAGTTAGGTAGTTGGTTTTGCACCATCGCACCATGAAAACCATCTCACCATCAAACCATCGATATACCTATACGAACTCCGCGTCTCCGCGTGAGATAAAATTGTTGGTTGAGACGGCGAAAATAATTTCTTAAAATTACTACTTGCGCTATTGTGAGCGTTTTTGATATAATACGCATATTCTTCGCATGAAGAAGGTTGCGATACGGGCAGGTACATCCCGCCACGTCGTGACCGCACACGCATGAAAGCGCCCGCGGTTACGATTACGGATCGCGGGCTTTTTCTTGCGCTGAAAGGCCCTGCAGGGTGCGTCTGGGAAGGTCTCCCGAATGTCCTTGCGGAGCCGACTGGCTTGAAGACACAGCCGCGAGCGGGGCGCAGATTCCGGCCCCTCGCGCCAACGGGAGAGATTCCGTGCGCGGATGTCGCGGCCGTCGCGGCCAGGTGAACGAAAGGCAAAACGAACAGAAGGGAAAACAATGCAACAGCAGAAAGTGCGCATCCGCCTCCAGGCATACGACCATCGTGTGCTGGACCAGGCCGTCGGCGGCATCATCGACACGGCCAGGGGCACGGGAGCGCAGGTAGTCGGGCCAATCCCGCTGCCCACGAGAATCGAGCGGTTCACCGTGAACCGTTCCCCGAACGTCGACAAGAAGTCGATGGACCAGTTCGAGATGCGCACGCACAAGCGCCTTCTCGACATCGTCAACCCCACCGCGCAGACGATCGACGAGCTCAAGAAGCTCAATCTCCCCGCCGGCGTGGACATCACCATCAAGGTCTGAGGAGGGCGAGATGG
>JAEEGL011608554.1_pt1 | contig 11616 bp, 7 predicted proteins | sample 9134231 | NCBI WGS metagenome assembly JAEEGL01 (sample SAMN16246548, study PRJNA631951) | gut metagenome | biome: gut microbiome; feature: rumen; material: fiber-attached | host: Bos | place: Iran: Karaj | collected 2018-10 | reverse complement strand
GCGTAAAACAGCTTCTGGATTACAAAAATAAATATTGTCTTCTTTTTCGTAAATGAGAATACTGCCATCCGGAGACCATTTTACAGGAAGGCTCTTGTAGCTCTGGCGTACAGATTCGCAAAGCACGGCAGTTTTCCCGGTCTGAACATTCTGAATAACAAGGCTTCCTGTAGAAAGTGAATATTTTTCTATTTTAACAAGCCACTGCCCGTCTGAACTTATTGAATATGGAGAAACCGGCAGGGAATTAACAGGAATATTTTTTGTACGTTCTACCCATTCAAAGGAATCTGTTTTTGTATTGTAACGTCCTGTACCGTAGCGGTTACGAAGCTGAAGTACTGTACTGTCTTCCAAAAGCTCCATCTGTTCGGGGTAACAGGTAAGCAGATCCGGAGTTCCACTGCTTTCGCCGTCCTTGAGCTTTGAATAAAAAAGAGAACTGTAGGAGCTTGTTCCTGCCATGTTCTGTTTTAAAGCAAACAAAACTTCGTCATTGGAATTAAGATCAAATTCTCCAAACGAAATTTTTGCCGCAGCAGGCATTATAAGATATAGAAAAAAAATCAATATTACAAACAGTCTCTTCATAATAAAAAGCTCCATTCCATTATATGGATTGCGTCGCCAGGCTCGCAATGACGAATTTGGCTATTTATGCATCTGGGCGCTCAGAACATAAACAGAAAGTTCTTCTTCAAGATCATCCAGTTCGCGTTCCATTTCGTACAGCTGCTTTCTTCTTACTTCCTTGCGGTTCTCTTCATACTGATTAAACAGCACATCAAGAGATTCTTCATCATTGGCAACCCTGGAGGTTCCACACCAAGGACAGTAAAGAAATTTCTTTTCCAGAGTGCGGCCGCACCCTTTGCATACACAGATATTGTACATCTTTTTCACCTATTTTTTAAGTACCGTCATAGGGTCTATACGATTTCCGTTTTTATAAACCATAAAATGCAGATGAGGACCTGTTGAATAGCCTGTAGAACCTACAAGACCAATCTTAGTTCCCTGACTAACCCACTGCCCTTTCTTTGCAATTGTCTTGGACATATGCGCATAAACAGTCTGATAGCCGTTATTGTGATTTATGATTATATAATTTCCGTATGTACGGTTATTTCCAACTTCTGCAATCTTACCACTCATAGCAGCAAGAATTGGAGTTCCTTCAGGACAAGCCATATCAGTTCCAGTATGGAACGACTGAACTCCGGTAAACGGATCTGCACGCCAGCCGTATGGACTTGACCACCTGAAGCTTGCGCTGATTGGCAGAATAAATAGTTCTCCCATACGTGACTGAAGTGTCTTTTGATCAAGTCCAACACCAGGAAGGAAAAGCACCTGACCTGCAGTCAAAGTTTCGCTGGTAAGCTCGTTTACATCAAGAAGAATTTCGAGCTTTATATTATTTGCTGTGGCAATTGAACTAAGGCTGTCACCTTTTTTTACTGAATAAACAATTCCGTCAATCGAAGGAATCTTAAGCTTTTGTCCTGCTGCAAGAGTACGGACATTGCCAATATCATTTACAGAAATAAGTGTAGAAATATTTTTGAGCCCAAACTTAATTGCAATTCCGCTGATTGTATCTCCGCTCTTTACTGTATAAGTCTGATATTCAACCGGCTGGGAAAGTGCGGCCAGATTTACAGTAGAACTTTCGCCAAGAATGATTCCGTTTTCGTCAACCTCTTCGGAAGCTTCAAGTGCAAAAGCAGCCATGAGTTTATCAAGACTTGCTATATCAAAGGCTTCTTCATCATTTATGGTAATTGCTTTTGTATGAGAAAGAAAATAGTTTGCGGTAAAGATTGCGCCAGCTGCAACACCAGCACAGCCAACAATCACAAAAATGGAAATAACAATTGCTTTGATATTTTTTACAAACCAGTCTCCGGAGGCGGTTAATCCCTGTCCAATTGCTGCAAAAACATCTTTAACGGTAAGACGGCTCTGTACCCTTCCAGCCTTAAAAATATGCTTTTCTGAGGGGTAAGTATATGCGTAAGCAACAGATTTATAGCTTTTTTGCCTTATTGGAAAGGTAATTCTGCTCTTTTTTTTCGATTGTTGTACAAAACTGATTATTTCCATACTTGTCTATCGGTTAAAATAAGAGTATAGTTTAAATGTATTTAATTGGGTGGGGGCCAAATTGAATTCCTTTTTCAAAACACGAAGACTCATAATTTTTTTCTCATTTGCCGGTCTTTTGGTTATAGCAATTCTGGTTGCATACCTAAAGCTTGCTTTGCAGCCTCTTGCGCCAAAGGCACAGAACACTCCGGAAATTGAACGGGGTTCTATTGTAGACCGTTCGGGATTTCCTCTTGCGGTGCAGACCAATTTTTACAGAATTGGTGTAAGCGGCAGGGATATTAAAAATCCTCAGCTGTTCAGTAAAAACATGGCGTCGGTGCTTGGGCTTTCGGAAGAAGAGCTTTTTGACAAAATCGAAAACCGCAGCGACTATGTAATATTGATGAAAAAGGCTACCCAGGCAGAATACGAGGATATAAGCACAAGATCAAAGGAATGCGGATATTCGTATGTAAACTACGAAAAGCTTCCGGGCCGTGTTTATCCTAACGGTGCACTTGCTTCCCAGCTCATAGGTTATATGGGAAACGAAGGTGTTGGTCTTGCAGGAATAGAGTTTTCACAGCAGAGCATTCTTAGCCCCGAAATTGATAAAACCCTTGATACACCCGAGCAGGGAAAAAACATCTATCTTACAATTGATGCAAACCTTCAATATAAACTGGAGCAGATTGCATACAAAACAATGGAAAACACCCAGGCCGAAAGCATGATGCTTCTTGCTGCCGATTCCAGAACAGGCGAGATTCTTACCTATATAAGTCTTCCGTCTGCAAATCTTAATGAATACGGCAATGCCCCTAGCGCAGAAAAACAGAACAAGCCTTCTAACGATGCCTACGAACCTGGTTCGGTATTCAAAATCTTTACTCTTGGCATTGTCTATGATGAAGGCGGAATAAATCCAAACGACAGCTTTCTTTGTGACGGAGTTTACGAACACAAGATTTCTGGCGGAGAAACAATCAGAATTAAATGTCTGGAACACCACGGCTGGCTTACCCCACGCGAAGGCTTAAAATATTCGTGCAATGATGTTCTGGGCCAGATAAGTGACAGAATTAAAGAAGATGTGTTTATAGGAAGAATAAGACAGCTTGGCTTTGGACAGAAAACAGGAATTGAACTGGCTGGTGAAACAAGCGGCGTTGTAAAAGATACAGACAGCAAAACCTGGTCTGCACGTTCCAAGCCTACAATTGCCATTGGTCAGGAAATAAGTGTAAGTGCGCTGCAGATGGTTCAGGCCGCAACAGCAATTGCTAACGGTGGTGTTCCGGTAAAGCTTACAGTCATTCATAAAATTACAGACAAGGAAGGCAGCGTTCTTTATGAACATCAGCCGGAATATAAGGACAGGGTTTTTAAGAAAACAACTGCAGATTATGTTCTTAGCTGTATGGAAACAACAGCCACAACAGGTACAGGTGCGCGCGCAAATATCGGCGACGTTGCAATTGGTGTTAAAACCGGTACCGCACAGATGGCAGATAAGGTAAACGGCGGCTACAGCGATACAGACTTCCTTTCAAGCTGTCTTGCAGTATTCCCTGTTGATGACCCGGAAATTGTTCTTTACATTGTAGTAGAAAAAGCAAAGGGAGAAACCTATGGTGGACGAATTGTTGCCCCAGTAATTGCAGAAGCAGCAGATACAATAATTGATTACATGGGTATGAGCCGCGGAAAAGCTTCTTCTGTAGAACATAACGGTGTAATTACAATTCCAAAAGCAAAGGATGTAACCATGGGTCAGACAGTTCCTGATTTTTCGGGTTACTCCAAAAAGGATCTGCTCCCGCTTGTAGAACAGGCAAAAGGTATGCTCATTATAAACGGAAGCGGATGGGTAACGAGTCAGACACCAGAGCCGGGGACACCATTAACGGAGAACACAGTAATTGAACTCTATCTGGAATAAAAACATTCAATTATTCAAATCCAGATTCCCTGCCCTAGCCGATTTATATCATGATATAATAGAAGAAATATCTTTGCATGGAGACGAAAAAGGCGTTTTTTCATTCTGGACAGTTCTGCCTGCCAAAAACGGAAGTCTTACCGCACAGATTGACCACATGCTTTTGCACAGTTCGTATAATCCTGAACGTGAAGCGCAGTCTGCAGCCGATCAGCTTACTGCCAAACAAAAAGAAACCGTAATCTTTATGGGTGCAGGCCTTGGCTGGCAGTTTTGCGCAATGGCCAGGCTCATGGTAAAGTCTGTTGTACCCTGCCCTGTAAAAAAGCTTGTACTTGTAGAACCAGATCCAATTCATTTTTTTGGAGCCCTTTATTACATAGACTGGAGCGATGTCTTTGCAGTAGAGCAGCTGGTTATAGCAATAGGCTGCCCCGAAAATTCCCTTATGGGACTTTTGGAAGGAAACAGCATTAATACCGGCAGCACCGGAGTTTCTGCAGCTTATGTTTATGTTGTTCCGTCTTTTATACAGCATGCACGTCCCTATTTTGATTCTGTAATTACGCTTATAGAACGCAACCGCAGCAAAAATGATATAAATGCTGCAACCTATAAAAAGTTTGAAAAGCTCTGGATTCGTAATTCCATGAAAAACCTGGGGCATATTGGGGAATGCGGAACTATTAATGGATTAGTGAAAGCGGCCGCCCCGTACGACTTTATTCTGGTTGCAGCCGGCCCAACGCTGGAAGCACTTTTACCAAAAATTAAAGAATGGGCAGCGCACACAGTTATTGTCTGTGTAGAAACCGCCCTTCATGCCCTTCTAAAAATTGGAATACAGCCGGACTTTATAGTAATAACCGACCCTCAATATTATGCCTACCGCCATATTGCAGGTCTTGCAGCCCCGGAAAGCATTCTTGTATGTCCGCTTAGCGTTCACCCTGCAGTATTCCGCTTTAAGTGCCGCCAGATTGTATTGTGCTCCGAGATGTTTCCTGTAAGCTCATATTTTGAATCTAAGCTTGGTGAATTTGGTGACCTTGGTGCCGGCGGTTCAGTTGCAAGCAGTGCCTGGAACCTTTGCAGGCTTTTAGGTGCAAAAAACATCTATCTTGCAGGACTGGATCTGTCCTACCCGCAGGGCCAGACACATATAAAAGGCAGCAGCGCAGAACAGACTTTTTTGGCAGGTTCAAGCCGCCTTGCTACCATGCAGCATAAAAACAGCGCCTACCGTTTTGGCTCAAACCCAGAATATGCAACCAACTACGACGGCGAGCCAGTTCTTACCGACGCCCGCATGAAAATGTTTGCCTGGTGGTTCGAAAGCCGCTTTGCTGCCTGCCCGGAAGTAAAAACCTGGACCTTAAGCAGTAAGAGTATGAAGATTCCGGGAGTACAGGTGGCAGAGGATGTTGGTAAAGGGTCCTTCGACAAGCTCAGGAACCACATACATTCATTATGGGCAAATGGGGTCCCTGAGCCTGCATCCGGGATCCCTGAGCCTGTCGAAGGGGGCGAAGATATAACTTCCTCCTTCTACACCGCCCTGCGCGACCTTTCAACACTCATAAACCAGGCAGTAGAAAAATGCATAATCGCAGGCCCGTCATTAGAAACAGACCTGGCTCAAATAGAAGAACGCATTGCCGCTTCCCCTCTTGCAGAAATTATAAGACTCGCACGCCCTGCAACAGGCGACAGACTGCAGCAATACCAGTCACTTCAAAGAACAATGACACTTTATACTTCCAATATTTCATGCTAAAATACCTCTATGGCTAAAAACGACAACAAAAAAACTATCTATATATTGGACAGCTACGGACTTATTTTCCGCTGCTATTTTGCATTTATAAGCAGACCGCTTACTAACTCTAAAGGAGAAAACGTAAGTGCGTTGTTCGGATTCTTCCGTAACCTTCACTGGATTTTTCAGCACTACAAACCCGACTACATCTTTGCGGCAATGGATTCCAAGACAAAGACCTTCCGCCACGAAATGTATCCCGAATATAAAGCAACCCGTAACAAAACCCCCGATGACCTTCATGCCCAGATTCCGTGGATTTGCGAGATTCTTGAGGCGCTTGGAGTTCCTGTCCTTCAATGTGACGGCTACGAAGCAGACGATGTAATTGCAACAGTTGCAAAAAAGTGTACCGAACAGGGCTGGGAATGCCGCATTCTTTCGGGCGACAAAGACCTTATGCAACTGGTAAATGATACAACCTTAATCCTTAAACCTGAGTCTGGCGCTCAAACCTGGAAGCTCACAGATGCGACCGGTGTACAGGCCGAATGGGGCGTTCCTCCTTCAAAGCTGCTCGACCTTTTGAGCCTTTATGGAGATACCGCAGATAATGTTCCGGGCGTTCACGGAGTTGGCGTGAAAACAGCCTCAAAACTCCTTACCGATTACAACGACCTTGACGGAATCTATGCCCACATTGCAGAAATAAAAGGTGCCATGCAGCAAAAGCTCGCCGACGGAAAAGAAGATGCCTACTTTAGCCAAAAGCTCATCCGTCTTTTTGACACAGTCCCTTGCCCTGAAATTGACGCTGCCCTTAATGCCAACCCGTTTACCTTTAATTACAAAGCCGCTGCCGACAAGCTTATGGCGTATGGGGCACCGGCTGTGGCTAAGAGTTATGCAGAACTGGGATTGGATGTTGTTAATACGCCCGTTGTGGTCCCTGAGCCTGTCGAAGGGCCGGCTGCACCAATCAATCTCAAACAAAACGACACATCCAAATACAAGGCCATCACTCAAATCGACGAGCTTGAAAAATACATCACGGGCTTTCTCAAATCTTCCGACAAGAAAAAGCTCATCGCCTACGACAGCGAAACAACTTCGCTCGACACCTTTAACTGCAATATCTTAGGCTTTAGTCTTTGTTACGAAACAGGTAAGGCTGTTTACATTCCGCTCGCGCAGGAGTCTACAGACCTTTTTGGTAGCTCGGACTATATCACAAAAGAAGATGCCTACGGCCAGCTCGCCCGCATTTTTACAGACAGCAATGTCACTATCATCATGCACAACGCCAAGTTTGACCTAAAAGTTCTTTACAATACAGGCTTTGAAAACATCTTTGGCGGCTGCAAGCTTTATGACACAATGGTTACCGCCTGGCTCATAAATCCGGGACGAAACGGCTATTCACTCGAATATCTTGGAGAAACTGTACTCGGGCTTAAAGGAATAGAGTTTGGCGATATCGTAAAAAAAGGCCAGACCTTTGCAGACGTTCCGCTTGAACAGGCCTACCAGTATGCGGCAGAAGATGCAGACTTTACCTACCAGCTGGGTCTCAAACTCCGCGAGCCTTTTGAAGCAGACAAAACACAAGTGCTCAAAAAACTTTTGATGATGGAAATGCAGGTGCTGCCAATCCTTACAAAAATGGAGCTTACAGGTATTCATCTGGACTCAAGTGAGCTCAACACCTACAACAAAGAGCTTACACAGCAGATTGCACTTGTAGAACAGAATATTTACAAAGAAGTTGGCCACGAGTTCAACATCGCTTCTCCAAAACAGCTTCAGACAGTGCTCTTTGAAGAACGCCATCTCAAGGCCGGTAAAAAAACAAAGACAGGATATTCTACAGACACATCAGTTCTGGAAGAGCTTGCAGCCTTTGACCCGGTTCCACGCATGATTTTGGAATACCGCGAGCTTGCAAAGATTAATTCTACTTATGTAGAAACCTTGCCTAAGCTTACAGATAAGGATGGCCGCATTCACACAGACTTTGTTCAGACAGGTACTGCAACCGGTCGCCTTAGCTGCCGTGACCCTAACCTCCAGAATATTCCTGTACGCACAGATGCAGGACGAAAAATCCGTGCAGCGTTTACCGCTCCAAAGGGCAAAGTACTTATCTCTGCAGACTACGCCCAGATTGAACTTGTAGTTCTTGCTCATCTTAGTGCCGACAAAAATATGTGCAAAGCCTTTAACGACGGAACAGACGTTCATAAAGCAACTGCAGCACTCATATATGGAGTTGCACCAGACGCAGTTACGCCGGATATGCGCCGTACAGCCAAAACAATCAACTTTGGTGTAATTTATGGAATGAGTTCTTTCCGTCTTGCAAACGACCTTGGAATAAGCCGCACACAGGCAGCACAGTTTATAGACAATTACTTCCGCATGTACGCAGACGTAGACCGCTTTATAAAAGAAACAGTAGCCGGCGCCGAACAGACAGGCAAAGTTACAACAATCTTTGGACGTTCCCGCCCGATAATCGGCATAAACAGCCGCAACAAGGTAGAAAAAGCAGCCGCAGAACGCATTGCAGTAAACTCACCGGTCCAGGGAAGTGCCGCCGACATTGTAAAAAAAGCAATGATAAATGTTACGACCGCGCTCGAAGAAGCCAAGTCCCCTGCACGATTATTGCTGCAGGTTCACGACGAGCTAATTTTTGAATGCCCGGACGACCAGAAAACAATAGACGCAACCATTGCCCTCATCAAAGACAAAATGGAACACGCAGTAGAACTTAATGTTCCGCTTCGTGTAAGCATAGAATACGGAAAGAATTGGGGAGAGTTCCATTGATAAAAGAAGTCGTTGCTGTTGTAGGTCCAATGGCATCAGGAAAAAACTATATCTGCTCTCAAATGGAAAAAGACGGCTGGTCTTCCATCGATGCCGATATCCTTGTTCACGATGCCATAAACATTGCACAAGAAAGAATTTTAGACACCTTTACCCCATACGCACAAAAAAAGAACATCAAAATTGCCAGACACGACGGCACAATAGACAGACAGGCTTTAGGCAAACTCCTCTTTTCTATTCCGGAACTTCTTACAATCCAGGAATCAATCGTGTATCCAATCATCATCAAACAAATACAAGACTTTATCCAGGCGCATGAAAAAACTATCATCAACGCAACTGTTCTTTATAAAACCCCAGAGCTTCTGCACCTTTGCGACAAGGTATTTTACGTAACTGCTCCATTCTTCAAACGCCTTACCCGAGCCCGCCGCCGCGACAAGCTCCCCCTCACCCAAATCCTCAAACGCTTTAACGCCCAGCGCAATCTCCTCAAAGAGTACCAGAAAATGGTTCCTACAGAGAAGATTATTATGGTAAAGAATTAAAATCTCTTGCATAAAAAACACTAAACTCTTTTTTTAGATTTCCGATATTAAGTTTAAGGTGGTCGGTTTGAAAAAATTCGGGCCGATGAAAAGAGGAAAAATTTATGGAACAGAAAAAGACATTATGGATTATTGCAGCAGTAAGCGTGTTTCTGCTTGTTGTAGTAGGTGGTGCAGCTTTAATATTCAACCAGAATCTTGGTTCAACAAAGCGTGTTGCAAGCACCTTCCCTGTTGAAAAAACAACTCAGGCACAGGCTCAAGCCTCAACTTCAAGCGGTTGGACAAATTCCAGCGTTGCAGATACATCTACAAGCTCGCCTACTGTAAATGATATGTTTGTTGTTTCAGAAAACACAACTGTTCTTGGCTTTAATCAGCCTGCTCAGACCGAAGAAGCTGAGTCTACAACAATTGATCTTAATGCTCTTAAAAAGGAGCTTGCCGCTAATGCAGCAGTAAGCCAGCCTCAGAATATAAACATTACAGTAAATCTTTCGGAATCAGAAAGCCAGGCAAAGGTTGAAGAACCTCCTGTAGTTCTTACTTCTGAATATTATGTAAAGAGCGCAAAAGAAGCAGAAGCCAGCGAAAAGGCTGCAGCAGTAAAACAGACACAGGAAGTTGCAAAAGCAGAACCTGCTAAAACTACTCCTGCTGCAACAAGTTCTTCAAGCACAAAGGCTTCCAGTGCAAAAACAAGCACAGCAAGTACAAGCTCTGTTTCTACTAAAACAGCCGCTACAAGCACAACCAAAGCTAACCCAATCACAAGATTCTGGGTTCAGGTTGCCGCTTACAGCAATAAAAAGACAGCAGAAAATGCCCGTTCTGTTCTGTCAGAAAAGAAAATTAATTCGGACATCTACACCTACGAAGACAACAAGTCCAAGTTGTTCTATCGTGTACGCGTAGGTCCGTTTACAACAAAGAGCGAAGCTGAATACTGGCAGTCAAAAATCACAGAGATTTCTGATTTTGCTAAGGCAGGAAGCTACGTTACAAGTACAGTAAATTAAAAAAAGTTGAATTTTTTTCATTTTTTTTCCTAAAAACTTCCTAAATTCTTTAAAAAAAAGCAATTAACTATATATGAAGAATATACGGTTAATTGCTTTTTTCTTTTTTCTCGGTATTGGATGCGGTTCTTGGGTTTGCTTTGGAGCCGACATTATTTCTCCGGAGGCTTCTCTTGGCCTTAAGCTCACCTTCCCTTTTTTAGAGCTTCGTGGAGCTGCGCGCTGTAAGCTGGAAAAGCTCTGGCCACCTGATTATAACTATGGTTTGATGATAGACACTGAGCCATTTTATAAGAAAGTTTCTGTAGTTGCCAAAGCCGGAAACCTTTTGAGTGGAGGAAGTCTTTCTCTTCTTAATTCTCCCTCTTTTTCTCAGGAGCCCTCCTCTTTTGGACTTGATACTGCTTTGGGAATTGACAGGCTAACTGCAACGCTGCCCGCTAAGGATAATTACAAAAGTCCTATGTCGTATTTTTTACAGGGAACTTATAATGGCAGCAGCATTTTTCAAAAAACAGATCTAAACTTTTTTTATGATACTAAAAAACTTGTAAGCAGCAGCAGTATTCGTCTTGAGCCCACAAATAAAATTGATCTTGATTTTTGTTTTACAGGCGGTCTTTTTCCGTTAGATAAAACAAAGGATGATTCGTGGTATCTTCCCGCACAATATTATGCAGGTGGAAAACATATTTGTATGAACCTGCAGACTGGAATTCGTACGGGAAACTACAACGGCGTATTTACTATGGGAGGTTATGAAACTCCATTCAGCTCTTATATGGCAGTCTGGCGCCTTGAAAATCAGATTCGTACAAAGCATTTCTGTACTGTTTTGGACTTTTTTTATAATCCGAATACAAATCTTATTACAAGCTCGGGTAAGGTGCTTAATCCGTTACTGCAAATACGCAGTGGCAGCATGATAAAGTATAATTCCATTACAGGTGGAACAGGATTTTTGCTGGACATAAATACAACAGCGCGCGAGCATTACTTAAAAACGCAGGGAGGCATTAAGTATGAGTCGGATATTTATAGAGGCAGCCTTACAGCGTCTTTTGATATGACTCTTGGAAACCCCGGTGACCATCTTACGGTTGAATGCCCTAAAGGAAATATTTTGAACACGAACAATATTTATATAAAAGATTTTAAGCTGGAACTGTCACCAAAGTTTTATTTTGAACGCAGCAGCAAGGGAGTTTTGACCTATACAGAAAAGTTTGGTTTTTGTTTTGAATACGACGGAATATTCCAAGCCGGTTTTACTGCCAATATGGAATTAAAGCACAAAAATAATTTTAAAGATAAAAAGTTTGGATGGGATTCAAAGGTTTCTGTTGAAGGTAAAGTTGGATTTGTAGGTTGGAGTTTAAGTGTGGTGGTTAAATAAATAGGGACCCTTCGACAGGCTCAGGG
>JAEEGL015998958.1_pt1 | contig 11617 bp, 14 predicted proteins | sample 9134231 | NCBI WGS metagenome assembly JAEEGL01 (sample SAMN16246548, study PRJNA631951) | gut metagenome | biome: gut microbiome; feature: rumen; material: fiber-attached | host: Bos | place: Iran: Karaj | collected 2018-10 | reverse complement strand
GGGGGTAGTGAAGGTTTCTTCGTGAGGGTTCAAGTCCCTTTCTTCGCACCAAATAACGGGCTATGGCTTTTGCCATAGCCCGTTATTTAATTTGATCAAAAAGGGACTTGAACGCCGAGGTGTTGAATGACGCGCCGGGGGCGCGTCAGACCCGAGGCTGACCGAGCGCGTGTTCGCGCGAGAGCAAGTCCCTTTCTTCGCACCAAATAACCGTCCGTGGCATTAGCCACGGACGGTTATTTCTATGTAAAAGGGACCCCGCCGAGCTCCGAACCGACGGAGCCAAAGGCGACAGGCGGTTCGGGAGAAAGCCCCGGTGGGGCTTTCGTCAAGCGAGTGTAGTCCCTTTCTTCGCACGTCGTCGCAAGCTGCATATCGCTCGCGGCGGTTTTTCAACAAAAACTCCCGCGCCGTCGCCGCGGGATTTTTTGGCGCGGAAACGGATGCGGCGGAGGGCGCGGTCATAAAGCGTATTTTTCTCTCATTTCAAGCGCAAGTTCACAGGGGTCGTATTCTTCGAAGCCTTCGTAATTACGTGGAAACAGAGAGCTTATAACCGGCTTCGGAAGGTCGCCGCCACGGCTTATTACGTAGTCGACGGCGTGGGCGTATTCGCTCGCGAAGGCCTGCTCCGAGAGGCACGCCGTCATCGGACAGACGGTCTCGGCCGTCTTTCTTATAATTTTGAAAACGCGCGGGGCGTCTTCGGGATCCGATCCTTCAATCCGAAGGCGAAAGGCGACCTCTTCCTCGCTTTCAAAATACCGGTCGAACAGGTATTTCCGATACAGTTTTTCGGACGGTTTAACGTATTCGCCCTTTTTATTGCGATAGATAAGGCGCGATAAACGCTCGAGCTCCAAAGCGGCAAGGGCAAGATAATTATCCAAAGCCCACTCGTCGTCCGAGCCGCCGACGTATCTGAGTATATTCCGGTGAAAGACGCTTCCGACGTCGTCGAGCGTTTCCTTTATAACGGCGAGCGACGTGGGTATCTGTTTCGCGTGAGGAAGGTCGCGTTTCATTTTTCGCTCCAGTATCTGTCTATTTCGCGCTGCATATTTTCGCGCCCGACGGCGTTTTGGGTATGGAGTTTTATCGGGTAGAAGGCGCCGCGCTCGACGAGCCAGTCCAGAAGCTTTATGCCGTCGCCGCCGTCTTTGGCGTAGTCGCCGAGGTCGTGGTCGCAGTCGATGACGTTTATTTTTATGCCCGCGTGTTCGCACGCTTCTATAACGCACTTCGCCTGATTTACGCTTTTGCAAAGGACGTGGCCGACGGGCGCGGGACGCAGGTCGTCGAGCCATATCTTTATTTCGCCGTTGACGTCGTAATTCGAAAAGACCTCCTCCAGCCCCTCCTTGAAGCAGTCGTTGTTTATCACAAGCTGATCGAAGGCGACGGGACGGAAGCCGTTTATATCGACGCCGGCGTTAAGCATCTTGGGGTCGTTTTTCACCGCGGGCCAATAGGAAGAAGACCTGTCGTTATGGATATGCCCGTGGACGACGTAGTCGCCGTCCCACCACGTCAAAAGCGGATAATGGGAAAGGATCAAACCCCTTTTGCCGTCGGAGATCTTGGCCGTGTTTTCGACCGAAATAAAGTATTTCGACGGGTCGATTTTTTTGAGCCACGAGGCGTCGTGGTTTCCGACGATAAGGTGTTTTTTGCCGTTAAGTTCTTTTAAGACGCTCTCGGGGTCACGGTGGCGGTAAAAGAGGTCTCCGAGGATATAGACCGTATCGTTACCCGAGACGGTAGAGTTCCAGAGGGCGACCATAATTTCGTCCATTTCGGCGGCGTTTTCGAAGGGGCGGCCGCAGGTTTTGATTATACCCTCGTGGCCGAAGTGGGCGTCGGCGGTGAAAAAGACCATATATTTCTCCTTACGGTTTTACCGTTTCCACCGACTCGGCGGCGAGGTTCAGGACGAGCGCCTCGGCGAAGTGCTTTTCTTCGTTTTCAATGATTATCGGCGGCGCGTTCAGATATAAAAGCTTGCAGATCCGCCTCGCCATCGCGATAAGGCTGCGGGCTTTTATTCTTCTTCCGTCAAGGCGCGCCCCGGCCTCTTTTTCGTTTTCCGACGGGTCGTCGGAGGAATAGTCCTTTACGTAAGCGGTCCAGACCGAAAGGGTCTCTTCGTCGTCGCCTATCGTCTCCTCCATATCGTTATAGCCTATGAGCTGATCGTAATAAACCGAGATTTTTTTGAATTTTCGCAAGAGATAATCGAGGATTTCGACAATCTCGGCGACCTTCTCTTCCGAGCGGTCTTTCAGGCGGCAGCGCAGATATTTGTCCTCCTCGGGTTCGTCAACGGTCAAGTCGGCAAGCTCCTCGAGGCAGACGACTCCGTCGTCGTCGGCCGCCGCGAATATCGCCCTGACGACGTCGGCGTGCGACATATCGTAGTATCCCGAGTCGTCTTCATAGGTGTAAGCGAGGTTCTTTTTTTTCATATTTTCGTCTCCTTTTCGCTTTCCGCGTCGTGTTCTTTCAAAAAGCGTTCCATGCCTTCGGCGAAGGCCGAAATCATAATCGTGTAGCAGACCGCTCCGGCGCCGTCGGCGTTCAGTTTGTGACCCATGTCGACGCGGATGGCTCTCGGAGGCTCGGGAAAACGGCTCGCGTAAGCCGCCTCGTTTGGCGCTATATCGTCGTTTTTACCGAAGATAAAGTCGCATTTCGAGGCCGCGTCGGCGCTGAAAAACTTTTCGGCGCCCGCGTTGAAGTCGCGCTCGAGGCGGTCGATAAAGGCGTCGGTGAGGTCGGGGTTTTCTGCTGGGGCGTTTGCCTTTATGCGCCTAAGGTTTTCCGGCAAGGCGGGGTTTACGAGTATCTTTCGCGGCGCTTCGGTCTGAAGCAGATAAAATGCGCCGAGCGAGGAGGCCACGATATAGTCGTATTTGTCAATTCTTTCCGAAAGCGCCTTTTTCATGGCGTCGGGGTCCGAGACCGGAAACTGCGGCGCGTCAAGTTCGAAGTCAAGCGAGCATTTTTCGCAGACGTCTTTAAGAAGGCGGCTTGCGCTTCCGTTTCCCTTTCCCATGTAGCCGTGGACGTAGAGTATTTTTAGTTTGCTCATATTATTACCTCACTTTTTATTTTTTGTGATCTGCGAGGACGGACGTCTTTGACGGCGGCGTCGGTGAAGACCTGACGGCCGAGCGAAAAGGCCTTGTAAATGCAGTCGGCGGGAAGGCCGTTTTCACGAAGTCCGACGATAAAGAGCGGCCAGGACGCGTGGTGAAGATCTATCGTTTCCTCTATTCTTTGCCAAAAGCGGTTGAGGTCGAGATAGCAAAGATATTCGGAAAAGGCTTCGCCCTTCGGGACGGCGGCGTCGCGCTCCTTTATGTGATGCCGGAGAAGCGAACGGAAAAACTGCGTCGCTCCCACTCCGTCGGTCAGCTCTGAAAAGAGGCCGTTCGGATAGCGGACGTCGGCGGCGTAATAATCGCCGAGCCGATTTGAAAATCCGCGTTTTTCGAGGGGCGGAAAGAAGACGATGCTCTCCTCCTCGGGGCTCTGGCGGATAAGTCCGTAAAAATCTTCAGAGCCGCCGTCACCCGAGACGGCGTAATCGAAGCCGTTTTGTTCGGGCGAGGCGCGGGCCGAGACGGAAAAACGTCTGTCAGAGACCGTTATTTCGGCGTAAACCTCGGTCCCCGCCCTGATTTCGGGCTCGCCCTTCATAAGCGCGCGGCTTTTTAAGACGACGCCTACGGCTCTTATCACCGCCGCGGCGTCTGCGCCTTTTATGACGGCAAGACGGGGGTCGAAGTCGGCCTCGAAGCTGTCGATATTTACAAAGTTTTTTATTCTCAGTCGGGTCACGGTCACGGAAAATGCTCCTTTTCTTGCTTTCCGTAACCATTATACCGTGTATAACGGGTCGAAAACGGTGCATTACCCGACGGGAAAGGGGAAAATACCCGGTTTTCGCTTCGATGGCGCGTCCCTAAAGGACGCGGGCCTCCACGACGGCCTTTTGCGACATTTCGCGAAACTCCGCGTCGGTGAACGCAAGTTTTTTCGTTCAGACGTAAAACTCGGCGAGGTCTTCGAGGCGGACGCATCCGAGACGTCCTCCGTCGAAAACGGCACCGCAGTCTATCGCTATGTGATTGTTTTTGATATATATCCTGCCCGCGTAAGAGGGGTCAATAAGCCCTGTAGGTGTGTGGCCCGTTACGAAAAGCATCTTTTCGTCGTAGGTCTCGTCGTAGTCGGGCTCTCCCCATATAAACTCCTTATAAGTCGCGTCGTGTATATCCTTATCGGGATCGTATCCGGGCAGAGTGTGCGATAGATGAAATCTTCTGCCGCCGACCGAAATGGTCTCGTATACCGAGAAGGAGGATATATAGTCCGCGACGTCGCGGCGGGTTTGCGGGTCCAGAGCTCGAAAGGCCTCGAACGTGGGAAGACCGCCGTTTTGCATCCACCGAAGATAGGCGTTTGCGTCCCGCGTGACGGCGCGTCCGTCCGTCAGAAGCCTCATCACGGGAGCGGCCATCGCCTCGTGATTGCCCGTTACGGGAACGACGTTTTTTCTTCGCATCATATCGAGCAAAATCGGGACGCCTTCATCGCCGCGGTCGATTACGTCGCCGAGCACGAAAAGCGAGTCGTTCTCGGCAAGACCTATCAGGTCGAGCATTTTTAAGTATTTTTCGAAGCATCCGTGAATATCGGAAATAACGTAGTGCATTTTCAGCCGTTTTTGTTCTCTCCGAGGGTTTTGTTATATTTGTCCTCGGCGGGTTTTATCACGTCGACGACTATGTTTCTCACGAGGCGGCTGCGGCTCGGATGGCGAAGCTTCCGAAATGCCTTGGCCTCTGTCTGGCGTATCAGTTCGCGGGAAACGCCGCCGAACGCCTCCGCCGTCTCTTCGAGGGTGCGTCCCTCGAGGACGCGGGCCTCAATGACGGCGCGCTCTCTTTCTGTAAGGGTGCTCAAAACGGTGTTGACCGTGTCGAGCGTGTCCTTCGTGAAGACGAGCTCGTCTATAGCCTCGTCGGGCATTTCGGGAGAGCCGAAAATCGCGGTGATAAATCTCAAAAGCTTCGCTTTCTCTTCGGGGGCGAGTATTCTGTTTGCGTCGTCCATAATATAATCTCCTTTTTTAATATCGGGCGGCTTGTAACCGAACTTCGGCCGCCCGAAAAGTTTTCTTGCCTTCGCTTCCCATGCGTGAATTGTCCGTTCGTTTAGCAAATGACGCCTACTTTGAACTTTAACGTCTTACTAAAAAACAAAAGGAATAACTCAAAAACCTCATACTTTGAACAACCGAACCAAAGTTGATCAAAAATCGAGGAAGGCGAAGACAACGGAAAGCCGTCAAAGCTCTATTTCAAAGGTCGCGGAGTGGTTGACGGTGTCGAGCGCAATCTGCGCCCTCGAAAGCTCGTCGGTGACGGCTTCGAGGTCGGCCTTTACCGTTTCGAGGTCGTAGTTGACGTAGGTGTAGTCGACTATGTTCGACTTAATCGGCTCGCGGGTCTTCGGGAGAGCCGCAGCCATTATGCCGAGGGTGCGCTTTCTCTCGGAAAGCTGAGGAAGGTAGACGAGTATTTCGTCTATCGTCATGTTGAAATCGGGGATTACGGTGTTCGCGTTGAAGACGTTTATCGCGTGCTTGACTGCGCGGATTTTCTTATCGAGCGCTTTAAGCCCGTCGCGGGTCTTTTCGTAATCGTAGGCGGGACGGACGGATTCGACGTCCTCGCCGACGCTTGCGAGGAAGGTCCTCGACTGATTTTCGAAGCGTGCCAGAAGGTCGCGCTCCTCGTTGAGTTTTGAAAGCAGCTTTGCCGCTTCGGCGGAAGTGCAGTTCATAAATATTACCTCTTTTCTTTATTTTCTTTTTTTCTTTTAAGGCAGTCGCCCCACCGGCTGTATAAGGGGTCTTCGGCCTTGAATTCAAAATACTTTTTACGGTATTCTCTTATAGTGCAGTCGCCGTTCGGAGCGAATACGGGTTCCTCATCCTCGCCGTCGATGCCCTCGTCCTCCCATCCGCACTCGGCGCATATCTCGAACATGCCGCGCTCCGAAAGCGTTCTTTTGCCGCAGACGGGGCAGCGGTGAAAGTAGAGCATGAGCGGGAGGATAAAGACGCTGCCGTCGGAAACGCCGTCCGCGAGGGCGGCTGTGATCTCGAGAAGAGAAAGGCAGATATGTCCGTTGCCGTAGGCGAAAAGACGATCGGGGTCTTTTCTTAAAAGCAGGACGGAGTCGCTGTCTTTGAGGTCGGCGGTTTTGATAAACTCTTCTGTCGCCGCTCTGGCTTTGACTCCGTCTTCACCGGCGAAAACGTGGTAAAAGACGTTTTTCTCGGAGAAGTCCTCTTCCCTTTTGGGGTCGGACGCCTTATAAAACGGTGTGTTCTCTTCGAAATCGTTTACAATGGCGAGCCTTTTGCCGTCGTCGCTTAAGAAAAGTCCGCGGCAGATTTTTTTCGGGTAGGCCTTAAAAAGTTTTTCCTTGGTATAGTTTTCGGTGCCGTCATACCATGCCATAACGATTTACCTCCGTTTTCTTCGTTGCCGTTTGATTATAGCCCTTTTTATGTCCTTTTTTCGGTGCATTACCTTAAAAGATCACTTTTTTTCGTCAAAAAGTTCGAGATATTCTTTGAAAGATATCGTCGGGTCGTCTGTCTTTGCAGCGTCGACGCCGTATTTTGTGTGGGGGTTTAAGGTCCAGGCGTCGTGGGTGCTTTTTATCATGGCGAAATAGGGGCGGTGGACGACGGTGTAGCCCGAGCGGCGAAGCGTTCCCGCGTCTATAGTGTCGGAATCGACGAAATAGTTTTTGTCAAACTCTTTCGGGAGCGCCGGCAAGACGCGAAGACCGAAAAGGCGGGCAAAGAAGCCTATGCGGTCTTTGCCTTTTTGCTTCTTTACTTTCGGCGGCTTTTTTAAAGCCGCGTCGGCGCGCCTTACGGCCGCGAGAAGCTTTTTTTCGGACGCGTGGCAAAGGTAAAGCCGCCTGCCGCCGTTTGTCTTATCGATAAATCCCGAGTTTGCCGCGTAGAAATAATCGCATTTGCCGCGGTCTTTAATCTTGCAGGCAAAGGTGTAGCGGTCGCCTGTTTTTGCAATAAACACGCAATTTTTAATCGACTTGATATAGAGTTTTTCTTCTTTATAAAACTCGTTTTTCAAAAAACAAAGCATCTGTTTGCCCTCCTTGTATTGCCATCGAGAGCAAAAAAATGCGCCCATCTTCGATGGGTGCAATTTATGCGCCTTTGTTCACCCCATCGACTCAGCCTTTAGCACCTTACACTACGGCAGGTTGCTGCAACTTCACAGTGGCTGTCACTCAGTTGCTCTTAATGGTGTGAACATTATAGCACGGGTTTCCCCGATTTGTCAACTAACTTTGGGTTTTTTTGAAAAACCGGCGGTTATGGGACGTTATCGGTGCTTTTCAAGACCTTTTTCGAGAGATTTTACGATTTTCTCCCGAAGCGACGCGGGCGATTTTATCTCGACGTGATTCATATACTGCATCGCCCAATGCTCTATGGCGGCCGGGCTCGCCTTTAAGGAGACGCGAACTTTTTCGGCGACGTCGGTCTTCTCTATTTTCACGTCGGTGCCGAACCAGTCGATTATCTGATCGATTATGACGGCGTCGGCTATAAACTCTATCCGCTCGGGCTTGTCGGTATACATATAGGGCATCGAGGTCGCGAGTTCCTTATAGTTTATGCCGTTTTCGTAGCCGGGGACATTTTTGACCGGGGTCGCGGACGCGTCGACTATCTTCATGCCCGTTATTCTGTCGAGACGATGAAATGTCATATTGCCCCATTTTTCGCTGTATGCCATAAGATAATAGCGCTGATTGTGGAGTATCATCTGATAGGGCGTCACCTGCTGGACGGACGATTTGTGAAGCTTTTTGTCGACGCCGTATTTATTGTAGTCGTAACGTATCTGTTTTTTGTTTTCAATGGCGGTATCTATAAGTTCGATATTATAGAAAAGCGCCTGATTGTCGGTCTTACTCCAATCGTCGACCGTGTGGATGTGTTTGACGCTCGACTTGAAATATTTATTCGAAAGCGAGCAGAGGCGGTCGATAAGATCCTTCGAGTGGGCGGCGGTTATGTATTTGCTCGAGAGCACGCCGTCGATAAGAACACGGAGCTCGGAGTCCATGAAATCGCGGCATTCGAGATAGCTCCCGCCGTGGTTGGAGCCTATCTCGACGCCCGCCTCTTCAAGCAGCGACAGGTTGCGGCTTACGGCCTTTCTCTCGATGACGATGCCGTATTGCCGCTCCAGTTTTTCGGCTATGGCCGCCTGGGTGAGGGGGTGATCGTAGTCGCTGTATTCCTTCAATATGTCGAGGATCCTTAAAAGCGCCAGTTTTTTCGCTTCCATATCTTGCTCCTTTCAGCCTTGCCCGTGTAGGGCGCCTGATGGTTGTCGTGTCCGCCGTCGTTGTCGTGGACGTGGAAGCAGTTTATCCTGTCGCCGAGGGTGAGCATGAACTGCTTTACGTCGTGGCCCGTTGTTTCTTTGTGAAGGGACTTGAAGCGAGCTGCCGGGGACGGCGGTTTTACGAAAGTCAAAAGCCGTACGTTTCTTTCGCCGCCGTGTAGAACCCTACGTAGCCGCCCTCGTCGCCGTCATAGAATACTCCGCCGGAGTTTTCCAGCATAAGGCTGTCTCCGAACTGATTATCCCTGTATTTGTCTTCGCCCTGAAGATCGAAGAAGAAGGCGCCTCTGCCCCAGCCGTGATCCTTGTCCGTGGCGGGATATGCGTCGTTTCCTTCGGTCTCGATAAAGAAGGCGAATATCTGGTCCTGCTTTAACGGGCCTTTACTGTCGTATTCCGACCAGGCGGTCGCCATCGAATATCTCGTCGCGTCGTATTTGTCGTTTCCTCCGTCGTCGACGAGCAACGCCACGCCTCTATCCCACACGAAGGACAAAGCCGCGCCTTCGCCTAACGGATAATCGTCTTCGACACGAACGAGGTGCCGGTCGTCCCCGCCAATGTCTATAAGCGCCGCGGCGGCGAAATGGGCTACGCTTGCGTGAGAATAATAATGTGAATTATAGACGTCGTTTCCGCCGATATCGGCAAGAAAGCCGAAGCCGCTCCAGTATCCGAGCCCCTGCGTCCAGATGCCGCCGTGATAATCGTCGTCGCCGCCGAGGTCGATCAGTCCGGCGATACCGCCGGCAAGGCCGTTTTCTCTTGTCGATACGCTTCTGTTTCCGGCGCCGCAGCCTTGCGACCAGTTTCCGTTTGCGTGCGGATAGAGATCGTATCTCAGGCCCTTGTAGCCCTCTTTAACAAACGTCTCAACGAAATAGCGGTCGTTTCCGCTTTTGTCAACGAGAAAAGACATGGCCCTGTTTCCCGCCGAGGCCTGCGCGAAGGCGTAGGCGTAATAAGAATCGTTTCCTTCAATATCGGCGAGCACCGATATTCCGTAATAACCGCACGACTGAGAAGAGACCTTCGAGCTGTAGCTGTCGTTTCCCGCGGCATCGAAAAGAATACCCGTGCCGACGAGCGCGAAGCCCTGCGAAGCTCTTTCCGCCTTGTAAACGTCGTTTCCGGCCATATCGAACAGCAATCCGGCTCCGAGTATCCCGGCGCCCTGAGCGGGCGCCTTTTCTTCTTCAGAGTCGTAAATATCGTCGCCCTCAAGGTCAATGAGAACCGAAACGGGCTTCGTTTTTGCCATTGACGCCGCCGCGCTTCCGTTATAGACGTCGTTCCCTGCGATATCGATGAGCAGGAACGCCTTGGGCGAGTCGTAAACGTCGTCGTTTTCCGAGCCGAGAATTATTTTCCCCGCAGGCGTATCGATGATCAGGGCGGCGCCGTCGGACGTCAGCTTCGACGTCTTCTTTAACGATACAACAAGCTTTGAAGCCGCGTCGGTCAAAAGCATCCCTGCGGCGATAAATCTTTCTTCGTTGGTCATTCCGGCGACGTTGTAAGCCGTCGCCATAGGCGCGGGGTCCGACGTCGCGGGGACACAATAATAATAGTCCTGCAAAGCCTTATATTCCGCGTCGGAAACCTTCAGGGCGTATTCGCGGTAAACGGCGTAAGCTTTTGCCGCCGACGAAAGGTATTCCGCCAGCGCGGGCTTAAACGCGTCGGCTATGCCGTTTGCCGCCGAAAGAGCCTCTTCAAGACCGTCGGATGCTCCCGTCGCCGCGAAAAGCGTTTCGAGTGCGCTCTCTAACGTCGACGGTTTTTCATAGTCGGGAGTTTCGAATTCCTTTTTGAAGCCGTGAGTCTTTACCGCTCCTCTTACAAATTCCGCAAGGCCGCCCGTATCATTCCCGATAATCCTGCTCTGCGCCGTCAGGTCGAGCGGCATATCCGCGACTTTTGTCGGGTCGGAATGGACGAGCCTGTAATCGGCAAAAACACCCGCGCCGAGCGTCGTGAGCGTCTGTCCTTCGAGACTTTCGCCGAAATCGGTAAGCTCGAGCGCTTTCGACAGTATTTCGGGACCTTTCTTTACCGCGGGCGAACACGCCGCCATGGATATGATCAGCGACGCCGCGCAGAGTAAGCACAAAAATCTTTTCATACCTGTTTGTCTTCTTTTCGTTTTCTCATATTATCGCGCGACGAGCGCCTCGGTTTTTTTGTCGAAATATCTGCCGCAGGCGGCTATATAGCGCATGAGCTCGGGGAGAAGCTCGCGCGGGACGGTGTTGGTCGCCATAAAGGTCTCGAAGCTGAGCGTCTTATTGTAGTTTATCGCGGCAAGGCCTTCGGCGAAACGGTCCCAGTCCTGCTTGCCCGTGTAGGGGGCCTGATGGCTGTCGTGTCCGCCGTCGTTGTCGTGGACGTGGAAGCAGTTTATCCTGTCGCCGAGGGTGAGCATGAACTGCTTGACGTCGTGTCCGACGATAAGGGTGTGGCCGACGTCAAGGCAGAAGCCGAATATCTTTTCGCCCGCTATGCGATTAAGCTCGTCTATATATTCGACGGCCTCGCGGGCGTCGTTGCAGATAGCCGCGTAAAGCTTGCCGTTGTGTCCGACGAACATATTCTCGAGGTTTATCGTCACGCCGTATTCCTTCGCCGTCGGGATGAGGCTGCTGTAACGCTCGATATTGAGTTCCCATTCGACGTCCTTCGGGAGTTTGCCTTCGTAACCCATGAAAAACGGGTGGATGACGAGGTTGCGGCAGCCTATATAGGCGGCGCCGATTATAGTCTTGCGGAGGACTTCCAAAAGAAACGCGTCCCACTCGTCGTCCTTTTCGGCGGTGAGCATGGACGGAAAGGGCGCGTGCGCCTGGTAGTTGTCGACGCCGTATTTCTTCGAGGCGTCGAGATAGGGCTTAAAGTATTCGAGCATCTCTTTTTCGCTCAAATCGGGCGAAAATGCGGGCGAGACTATCCTGTTTCTCACGGCGCTGGTGTCTTCGAGATGGTCGAGATTGGCGTCGACGCCGTCGAAGCCCGCCTCCTTTATCATGCGGTAGGCCGCGTCGATACCGTAAAAGCTGTCGAGGTCGCCCGTCTGGACTGCGATTTTGAACATATTGATTTCCCCTTTATATTGCGTAAAGTATGTTTTTGTTTCTTATGCTTTC
>JAEEGL015068455.1_pt1 | contig 11617 bp, 11 predicted proteins | sample 9134231 | NCBI WGS metagenome assembly JAEEGL01 (sample SAMN16246548, study PRJNA631951) | gut metagenome | biome: gut microbiome; feature: rumen; material: fiber-attached | host: Bos | place: Iran: Karaj | collected 2018-10 | reverse complement strand
CGCAGGGCTTCCGACCGCGCGGAGGATCTGAGGTCCTCCGCCTATACCCTGCTTATAATAGGAGCGTTGGGGCTTGTTGCGGTATTTCTTCTTTATATCGGTGCCATTCCAATTCAGTTCAGCGGCACCGGACGATATATAACCACAGGCACCATGCTTGTCATGTTTTTACTCTTCTTCATAATAGGCATCAATTCCTTCAGGAAGATCGGCCCCCTTACAGAAGAAGCTGAAAGGGAGGAAAAGAAGATAGAGGAGATAAGGAACTTCTTCCATGAATCCTACACTGCGGAAAGTCTTGACAGCGAGGCTATGAAGGGAATGGATTCCTCTGTAGATGCTTATTTCATAAGATCATCCTTTATGAAAGCCAAATTAAATGAGCGTTTCATGGATCTGGAGCCCTCATTTTTAGAGTTTATCGTAGATGACCTCTACAGTGAAATGTTTGAAGGAGCGGAGAAGGAAGAAGATGAAGTTCCGGCAGAGGAAACGCCGGAGACCGAAGAAGAAGCTCCGGCAGAGGAAGCGCCGGAAGAAAATGATGAGATACCGGAGGAGGATAATTGACAAGAGTTGATATTCTCTGTGCCGGAAAGATAAGGGAAAAGTTTTTTCGTGATGCGATAGCCGAATATGAAAAACGGCTGTCGCATTACATTAAGCTGAGTATCCTTGAGGTTCAGGACGGTCCCGATAAGATCCAGGAAGGGATCAGGATGATACAGCGGATCAAAGGGGAGCCCTATATCATCACTCTTGAGATAGAGGGGGAGGAATTATCCAGTACAGGGTTGTCTGAGATGATCGCAGGCCTTGAAAATAAAGGCGAAAGCCATATCATGTTTGTTATAGGAGGTCCGGATGGGCTTGATGCAAGTCTCCTTGACAGGGCAGATCACAGGCTTAGTTTTTCAAAAATGACCTTTCCCCATCCCCTTATGAGGGTCATACTGCTGGAACAGATCTACAGGGCTTACAGGATAAAGAATAATGAGCCCTACCATAAGTGAGAATTATTGTTCCGTATTATCTGACATATGACTATTGAGATTAAAGATGTAGCTGCCGACGATATCAGGAATGTTTTCGGCGGTTTCGATATTTTTGCAAAACGAATTGAAAAGGAGTTTTCGACGGACATTTCCCAGAGGAACGGGGACATACAGGTCTCCGGGGAAGAAGCGGGGGTGAGGCACACCTGTAATGTGCTGAATGAGCTCTTCAGGCTGTCGAAAAAAGGATATACCATAGAAGAACAGAATGTGGATTATTTAATGTCCCTTGAAAAAGAAAATAACGCAGAGCTTATGAGCTCCATTGCGGACAGCGGCGTGATCTGTCATACGGTGCAGGGAAGACCTGTGAAACCCAAGACTTCAGGCCAGATGTCCTATATAGATGCCATAAGGGAAAAGATGATAGTATTCGGCATAGGACCTGCCGGTACAGGAAAGACATATCTCGCAATGGCTATGGCTATCACAGCTTTTAAGAGCCGTGAGGTGAGCCGGATAATCCTTACAAGGCCTGCAATAGAAGCCGGGGAAAAGCTGGGATTTCTGCCCGGAGATCTCCAGAGCAAGGTGGATCCCTATTTAAGGCCTCTTTATGACGCCCTTTATCAGATCATGGGGGCGGAATCCTTCCAGAAAAATATGGAAAAGGGACTTATTGAAGTTGCGCCCCTGGCTTACATGCGGGGACGTACCCTTGATAATGCCTATATTATCTTAGACGAAGCCCAGAATACCACACCTTCCCAGATGAAGATGTTCCTTACCCGTATAGGTTTCGGTTCAAAGGTTGTGATCACCGGGGACAAGACTCAGAAGGATCTTTTGAGCGGTACCGTGTCAGGGCTTGATTCCGCCGAACGTGTGTTAAAGGGAATAGAAGATATCGCCTTTATTTATCTAACATCAAAGGATGTGGTGCGCCACCCCTTAGTACAGAAGATAGTAAAGGCTTACGAGGATTTCGAGGAAAAATCCGGAAACGATAAGAAAAAACCTGTGAGGAGGAGCCGTTTTGGCAGACAAAAAGAAAAACGCTCTTAGTCCGGATGCGGCAAAAATACTGCTTCTCCTCCTGATCCCTGTTATCGGAATAGGGGGAACAGCTGCAGTTTCAATAATAAAAGGCTTTTCTCTCCGGGAGATCCTGTTAAATACAGCGATCTCCGCGGCTCTTTGCATAGTTGCGGAAATACCCTTAAAATATGCGACATTTGAGGAAGAGGGCTCGGGATGGATAGTTTTAGGCTATTTATCCGGGCTTGCGATGTCCCTGCTTTCGGCTTTGGGACTGGAGTTTCTATTTCCCCTTGCAGCACCGGCGGTTATGATCGCCTTTCTGTCGGGGGCCTTTAACGGAGCGGCTGCCCTTATTCTATTTACCGGGATATCCTTTTTAGTGCTCTACGAGAGTTCGGTTTATTTCTTCTATGTGCTGATCTCGGGTTTTGTACTTCTGGTGCTTTTTGCGGGACAGAAGAATATCTTAAAAGTAACTGCTGCCCTTACCTTCTTTTCGGTGAGCATAGTCACATTCTTTTCCTGCTTTTTTCTCATGGGGCTGGATCTTTCCCCGGAACTGGTGGTCTTTCCTCTGGTGGGAATGTTCTTAAATTTCCTTATCGTATCCATAATAAGACCTAAGCTTATCGAAAATGTGATACTCAGAAAGGAAATATTCTACCGCAAGGTAATAGATACGGAGTATGAGCTTTTACAGACCTTAAAGAGCGAGAACCGCAGGGAATATGACATAGCCATACATACAGCCCATTTCTGCGATATGCTGACGGAAAAGATGAATGCAGACAGGAGAAAGTGTTTAGGGATCTGCTACTATAACAGCATCGGAGTACTGAGGGGAAGCAGGGACAATATTTCGGTGAAGAGCCTTTCCATGGTAAGGGAAAGGGATTTCCCGCCGGATATCATTGAAGGATTAAAGGAATACTACGCCATTAATAATCTCCGTCTTTCCAAGGAGAGCGCTCTGGTGCTTATAATCCGCAGGGTTATTTCGGATATTTACCTGTTTATAGACTCAAACGGCGGAAAAAGACCGGTATATAACAATATAATTACAACTGTTATGAGAGAAATGACCGGAAATCCAAGGATCCTGAAGTCAGAGTTATCCTTAAACGACCTGAATCTTATCTCGGAAAAATTAAGGGGTGAGGCACTGTACTATGACTTTTTACTTTGAAGATCTGACGGAAAAAAAGCAGGATATCCCCTGTGAAGATATATTCCATGAGGTGGCAGCCGCCGTTTTATCCCAGGAGGGCTGTCCCTTTGAAGCAGAGATAAGCCTTACCCTTGTGGGAAAGGATGAGATACAGGGTATGAACCGGGAGCACCGGGGCATTGATAAGGTCACGGACGTGCTGTCCTTCCCCATGACGGATTTTCAGGTTCCCGGGGATTTTTCGTTCTTAAATAAAGGCGACCCGGAGTATTTTGATCCGGATTCCGGAGAGCTGATGCTGGGGGACATAGTTATATGTATGGAGCGTGCTGAGGAGCAGGCGGAGGAGTACGGACATTCCAAAAAACGTGAATTTGCTTTCCTAATCGCACACAGTATGTTACACTTACTTGGGTTTGACCATGAGGAGGAAGAAGAGGAGCGGATAATGCTTGAAAAGCAGGAAAAAGCCCTGTCTTCCCTTGGAATCATAAGATAATATAAGGGACTTGTTTAAGATGTTTCGGAAGAATTTATTTAATATCATTTTTGTACTTGTTTTAATGGCTTTCTGTCTTTCCGGCTGCGGTAAAAAGAGCGAAGGGACCGAAAGCACGGAGGAGACGGCTCCGGTTATTGAGAACGGTTCTGAGACCGTTTCCGATCCAAATGCCTACTCCGATTTCCAGGAAGCTGCTGCGGAAAATGCCTCTGCAGAGAGTGAAAAGACGTTTTCCAGCGGTCTTATAGCGGAATACGACCATGAGTCTTCCTATGGTATGAAGAGGGAGGAAAAGGACAACATGATCCGCAGCTACCTTACAGGTAAGTTTGTGGATAAGAAGATAGGTGAGAGGCGTCCCATAGCGGTAATGCTTAATAACATAGTGGATGCCCAGCCCATGAGCGGCACCTCCATGGCGGATGTGCTCTATGAGTGCGTGGTGGAAGGTTCCCTTACCCGTATGATGGGTATTTTCGAGAACTATGACGACCTGGATAAGATAGGCTCCGTCAGATCCTGCAGGAATTATTTCGTTTACTATGCATTGGAATTCGATGCTATCTACTGTCATTACGGACAGTCAGCCTATGCCATGCCCCTTTTGAGCCAGGATTTCGTTGATAACTTAAGCGGCCTGTCCAGCGAGGGAGACACGGTATTCTACAGGACCACTGACAGAGTGGCTCCCCATAACGCCTATGCCTCCGCAAAGGGTATTAAAAAGGGCATAGAGATCAAGGGCTACGATAATAATTACAGTAGTGATTTTAAAGGGAAGTTCACCTTTGCCAATGATGACGAGATTATTATTCCGGATTCTCCCGATTCCTATGATGCGGTCCATGTGGAACCCGGATATCTTATAAACAAGCCCTGGTTTGATTATGATGAGGCCAGCGGAAAGTATTTAAGATATGAGTATGATGAACCCCAGGTGGACGGAGAGAATAATGAACAGCTGGCCGTTGACAATATCATCCTGCAGTATTCTTCCTGGGAAGTGGTGGATGAAAAGGGATATCTGGGCTTTGACTGCCATTCCGGCGGAAAGATGACCTATATCACTCACGGTAAGGCCAGGGACGGCTCATGGATCCGTTTCGACGGGGATACCGGATCGGTCAGGTATTTCGATAATAACGGTAATGAAATAGTAATGAATCAGGGGAAGACCTGGATACTGATAATCCAGGATACCCTTTCGGATAAAGTGGTGATCTCGTAAGGACCGCCGGACTGTCATTTACAGCCTTATGTTTAGAATTGATCTGATCCATGGCATATAAGAGTAAGAAAAAGCATAATTTCATAATCCAGGGCGGGATCCTGGCCATAGCCGGTATAATAACAAGGATAATCGGCCTTTTCTACAGGGTTCCCGTTACCAATATAATCGGTGATGAGGGCAACGGCTACTATGCCGCCGCCTATCAGATATACAATATCATGCTGCTCATCTCTTCATACAGCCTTCCCCTTGCCATTTCAAAGATAGTGTCCGCCAGGTATTCAAAGGATGAATTCGTGAACTCCAGGCGGGTATTTCACGGGGGACTGATATTTGCCTTTATTTCAGGCTCCATCGTATGTCTTGCGGTGTTCTTCGGGGCGGAATTCTTTGCGGGGACTCTGATGAGTGAGCCCAGAAGCGCCATAGCTTTAAGGATCTTTGCACCCACTCTGCTTATTGTTGCAATAATGGGTGTTATTCGTGGTTATTTCCAGGGAATGGGGACCATGGTTCCCACAGCGATATCACAGATAATTGAGCAGATAGTCAATGCGGTGGTCAGCATTCTTGCGGCTTCCGCCTTTTTCACTTACGGAAAGAAGATAGCGGCTCTGCTTTCAAATGAGAGCTATGCTGCGGCTTACGGAGCGGCCGGAAGTACTCTGGGTACCAGCATAGGAGCGCTGTCCGGACTTGTCGTACTGATCTTCATACTTCTTCTTATCAGTACCGCTATGAAGAGGGAGAGGCTCTTCCAGGATGATGAACATCCGGATGAGTATATGTCGGATATAATCCGTATCATTCTGATAACCGCGATTCCCGTGATCTTAAGTACCGCTATTTACAATATCTCTGATGTGCTGGATAACGGAATATTCAATAAGCTCATGTCATTAAAGGGCCACGATGTGGAGAAGACCCGTATCTGGGGTATTTATTCCGGAAAATACAGGCTTATGATCAATGTGCCCGTGGCCTTTGCCAATGCCATGTGTTCTTCCACGGTACCGACTCTTACTGCCTGCATGGCGTCGGAGAATATAAGAGGAGCAAAGCGGAAGATCTTTTCAGCCATGAGGTTTACTATGCTCATAGCCTTCCCTGCTACTGCGGGCTTTATAGTGCTGTCAAAGCCCATTTTATCCATGCTCTTTACCGGAGATGTGGAGCTGGCGTCAAAACTCTTGTCTATCGGCGCAGTGACCATCATCTTTACCTCTATTTCCACCTTAAGTAACGGGATACTACAGGGTATCAACCATCTGGAAGTACCGGTGAGACATGCTTTAATAGCACTTGTTATTCACATTGCCGCCCTCTATGTAATGATGGAAAAATTTGATCTGGGGATCTATGCAGTGGTCTTTTCAACCCTGCTTTTCTCAATACTCATGTGCCTCATGAACCAGTTCACCATAAGAAGGTATCTCCATTACAAGCAGGAAATGGTAAGGACCTTCTTCATACCTTTTGTATCCTCTGTGATAATGGGTATAGTGGTCTATGCTGTATATAAGCTTTTCAGCTTCTTTACCGGAAATATCATAAGTACACTTTTCTCTATCATGTTCGGCGGATTCGTATATCTCCTGTCAATCTTAAAGCTTAAGGGTATCAGAAAGGAAGAGCTTTATGAGGTGCCGGGCGGCGCTATCATAGTGAATATCGGCAAGGCTCTCAGGGTAATGTGATTTGAAAAGGACAGCGGTCATCGGTGCTGGTGCAGCCGGAATGATGGCGGCTATAGCTGCGTCTGAGAATTCCCGGGTCACCCTCTTTGATAAAAACGAAATAATGGGACGTAAGCTCCTACAGACCGGGAACGGGAAGTGCAATTTCTTAAATACTTCCCTGTCTCCTGATAATTACCGCGGAAGCCTTAAGGATGACGGTATATTTAAGGCTGTCCGGGACCGTTATTCCGAGGAGTTTATTCTTGATCTTTTTTCATCTTTTGGACTTCTGTATCATATAAAAAACGGGGGTTATTATCCCCGTTCCGATACTTCCGCTTCTGTAAATGACATACTTATCAATGAACTTAAGAAAAGAAAGGTGGATTTCCATCCCTTAACCCTGGTCAAGAACATTGAAAGGAAAGATAAGGGATTCTTTCTTACCCTTATTCACTTAAAGAGCGATAAAAAAAGCAGGGACGAAGAAAAATACGATTCCGTGATAATTGCCACAGGGGGCATGGCGGCCCCAAAGACCGGTTCCACCGGAGATGCATATTATTTTGCAAAAAATTTCGGACTAAAGGTTACAGAACCGCTGCCGGGACTCACCAGGCTTTTTTCACCGGATGTATTTTTCAATGAGACTAACGTCCGGGCTGAAGTTGCTTTGAAGCTCTTTATAGATGACGAACCTGCCGGCTGCTCTAAGGGTGAGTTGCAGGTTACGGATTCGGGACCTTCCGGGATCTGCGTTTTCGATCTCTCGGGCAGGGCTGCAAAGGCTCTGAAAGCCGGGAAAAAATGCGTTCTTTCTGTAGATCTTCTGCCGGAATACTGCGAAGGACAGATCGTTGAACTGCTTGAGAAACACTTCCCGGAGTCCGGGACAAAAACATCTGATATTTTTACAGGTATCTTTTCCGAAAGGCTGTCCCTTTGCATAGAGAATAAAATGAGAAAGGAGCTGTTCCCTGACAGGGAATATCCTTTTATCCTATCTGGTGAGGATATTAAACTGATAGCTTCCTTCATCAAAGACCTTAAGTTTGATATAGAGGGAACCGGAGATTTCAATAACGCCCAGGTCACAGTGGGCGGAGTCCTTGGGGAAGGCCTTAATGAAGACCTGTCCGCAAAGGATGTACCCGGGCTTTTTTTCGCAGGAGAGTGCCTGGATATAGACGGGGACTGCGGAGGCTATAATCTTTACTGGGCTTTCAGCAGCGGATATGCGGCAGGGAAAGCCGCTTCGCTGTTTAACGGGGAAGGAGCGGAATAAATGATCAGGATAAATGAGATCCGCTCCGACCATGAGCTTACAAAACCTGAACTTATCAAAAAGGCGGCAAAGCTCCTTTTGGTTAAGCCTGACGTAATTCTTGAATTAAAGGTATTAAAAAAGTCCGTTGACGCCAGGAAAAAGCACATGATCCTCCATATCTTTTCGGTGTTGGTGTCCGTAAAGGACGAAGAACGGATACTGAAAAAGATAAGGAATAAGAATATTAGCCTCTATACTGAAAAGGAGTATTCACTGCCATCGGTATTTAAGGCGCATGGCGATTCTGTAAAATCACCTGTTATTATTGGCTTCGGACCTGCCGGGATGTTTGCGGCTCTTTATCTTTCCTATGCCGGTCTTAACCCTGTAGTCCTGGAAAGGGGCTCCGATGTGGATGTCAGGACCGGGAAGGTTAATGAGTTCTGGAAGAGCGGAGAGCTGGACAGGGAATGCAACGTACAGTTCGGCGAAGGAGGAGCAGGCACCTTCAGCGACGGGAAGCTTACTACCGGCATAAAGGATAAAGAAAACCGGAATGGCTTTGTATTGAAAACCCTTGTAAAATACGGGGCGCCGGAGAGCATCATTACGGATTCCAAACCTCATATCGGTTCGGATGTATTAAAGACTATTGTTAAAAATCTCAGAAATGATATTATTGCTCATGGAGGTACTGTACGCTTTGATTCCCGTTTTACGGGATACCTTAAGGACAGGGACGGCTGCTTAAAGGGTGTTTACGTGAACGACGGGGAATTTCTGGAATGCAGTGACGCCATCCTTGCAATCGGGCATTCGGCCAGGGATACCTTTAAGGAGCTTTTATCTTCCGGTATGGTGATGGAACCCAAGGGTTTCGCCGTTGGAGTAAGAGTTCAGCACTTAAGGGCAGATATAGACCGTGCCATGTACGGGGAAGACAGTCCGGGACTGCCCCCTGCCTCATATAAGCTCACATACAGAGCGGCAGACGGCAGAGGAGTTTATTCTTTCTGCATGTGTCCCGGAGGATATGTGGTGGATTCTTCCAGCGAAGAGAAAATGCTCTGCGTAAACGGCATGAGCTATTCAAAGAGGGACGGAGAAAATTCCAACAGCGCCATTGTGGTGACTGTGGATCCTTTGGATTTCATAAGAGAGGGCTTTGGTGAGTACGGAGTATTATCCGGCATGGAATACCAGAGGATGCTTGAAAGAAAGGCCTTTCTTGAGTGCGGGGGAAGGATACCCTGTCAGAGATTCGGGGACTTTATATCCGGAAAGATATCCGGAAGCATTGGGATCATAGAGCCGCAGTGCAGGGGAAGATATGCCTTCGGAAACTTAAGGAACATACTTCCTGATCATATATCAAATGATATTATATCTGCCTTCGGGGACTTCGGTAAAAGGATAGAGGGCTTTGACAGCTTAGATGCGGTATTATCCGGGATAGAAAGCCGCACTTCCTCCCCTGTAAGGATCTTGAGAAATGAATTCTTTTTATCCTCGGTACCCGGCATCTTTCCCGCGGGAGAAGGGGCCGGTTATGCAGGAGGGATAATGTCCGCAGCCATTGACGGTCTTAAATGCGCAGAGGCAGTATTAAAGCGGATGTCATAACTTTAGTAAAAGGAGAAGGAATTAAAGTGAGGGATTTTTCAAAGCATAAGAGGATAGTTATAAAGATAGGTTCCAGTTCGATCACCCATTCCGAGACCGGGGGAGCCGATCTTATCCGTATAGAAAAGCTGGTTCGGGAGCTTACCGACCTTCATAACGGCGGAAGGGACGTGATCCTCGTGTCCTCCGGCGCCATTTCTGTCGGCTTAAAGGCTGCCAATATAAAGGACGTTTATTATAACGGGGAAACCAACAGCGACGGACGGGATGACAAGCTTCAGATAAAGCAGGCCGCTGCTGCTATAGGCCAGGCAAGGCTTATGATGATCTATCAGAAGATCTTTTCCGAATATAACCAGCTTACGGCCCAGGTGCTGATGACAAAGCGGACTGTAAGGAATGACCTGAACAGATATAATGCCCAGAACACCTTTTCCGAGCTTCTTAAACTTGGCGTTATCCCTGTAGTAAATGAAAATGATACCATTTCAACCTATGAGATACAGTTGGGGGATAATGACACCTTGTCCGCCATGGTCACTGCATTGACAGGGGCTGACCTCCTTATCCTTCTATCGGATATAGACGGTCTTTTCACTGACGACCCCAGGAAGAACCCGGATGCAGAGTTCATTCCAGAGATCACGGATCTTACGGGAGACGTGGATTCCTACGGAAAGAAGAGTACCGGAAGCGAATCCGGCACAGGAGGGATGGCTACCAAGCTGAAAGCCGCCCATATAGCGATCTCTTCCGGCGCGGACATGATAATCGCCAATGCAAATGACCTGAATAATATACACAGGATCATTGCGGGAGAAGAAGTAGGAACCTATATACACGCAAAGAAAACACCTGATTTTTATCTGCCGGATTATCTGGAGGACGATTAATGGGAGAGATCATTTCTTTTGGCGATACAAAAGACAGCCTGAGAAAAAGAATGATGCTCCTCCGGGAATGCATGCCGCCGGGAGAGAGGGAAAAAGCATCGTATCTCATCTTTGATGCTTTATTTAGCCTGCCCGAATTCCAGAATGCTGACACCATCTATTCCTTTGCGGGATTCGGTTCCGAAGTATATACCCTGAACCCTCTCTTTAAGATGATCAAGATGGGAAAGAGAGTTGCTCTCCCCAGAATGGAAGATGACGAACGTATAGAGTTCTATGAAGTTAGAAAGATCTCCGATATCAGAAAGGGACCCCTTGGGATAATGGAGCCTGACGGCAGCTATCCGCCTATAGATGTTAAGCCTGATATCATCCTTATGCCGGGAGTGGCTTTCGACCGGAGGTTTAACCGCCTTGGCTACGGAAAGGGCTATTACGACCGTTATCTTTTCGAAACCGGCTATTACCGCTTTGTATGGAAGATCGCCATCTGCTTTGGCTGCCAGGTTGCTAACCGTGTTCCATCAGACAAGCATGATATCATCATGGATATGATAATAACGGAAAAGGAGATAATCAGATAAACCGTGAAGGATATTTCCGATAAAAACAGTGAGGCGGAAAGACAGCTGTCCTTTGCCTCAAAGATAAAAGAGCTTCTTGCTGAAAAGAAGGGAAAGACCCCGGGGTTCTTTGTCCAGACCTTCGGATGTCAGATGAATGAAAGGGATTCCGAGAAAATGGCCGGGATCCTTTTAAGCTGTGGCTATTCCCCGGTTTCTTCGGAAGAAGAAGCGGATGTTATTTTATACAATACCTGTACTGTAAGGGACAACGCCAATGTACGGGTTTTCGGCAGGCTTGGAGTCTTAAAGGGCTTAAAGGAAAAGAATCCGGATCTTATCATATGTCTTTCCGGCTGCATGATGCAGGAAGCAGAGGTTATAGAAAAGATACGGAAAAGCTATTCTTTCGTGGACCTAGTATTCGGCACCCATAATATCTATAAGTTTGCGGAACTCCTATATGAAAGGCTTACCTCCGGCTCAATGATCATCGATATATGGGAGCATGAGAAGGAGATAGTGGAATCTCTTCCCGCTTTAAGAAAATACCCCTTCAAGAGCGGCGTGAATATCATGTTCGGCTGCGATAATTTCTGCTCATAATGCATAGTGCCCTATGTGAGAGGCAGGGAGAGGAGCAGGGAGCCGAAGG
>JAEEGL012268293.1_pt1 | contig 11617 bp, 28 predicted proteins | sample 9134231 | NCBI WGS metagenome assembly JAEEGL01 (sample SAMN16246548, study PRJNA631951) | gut metagenome | biome: gut microbiome; feature: rumen; material: fiber-attached | host: Bos | place: Iran: Karaj | collected 2018-10 | reverse complement strand
TGACAATTGTATTAAGTTGTTCTTCGGTTGGAAGCCCACATCCTGACATAATCAGTGAAGTTTGTTCTCTTTTGTCAAAAAGTTGACAGTTGCTGGCTGGTGCGTAATTCCACCTTTTTCTTTTGTTTGGTTTAGCGTTGCACCATCCTTTACAAGCAATAACAGTAGAGTTAGTTCTAGTATTAGTGCTCCAAGTGTCACCCATTTCCCAATGTTTACAATCAGCACAAATATGTTTTTCCATATTTTAACAATTTATTTTTATGCCATAACCTTTGTCTATAAGGTCTTGCAGTTCTTCCATTGTAACTTCCATTTCTTCGAAATGCCCGCGTAATGAACTATAACTACAAGTCCCACGCATGTCCATACCCATTTCACGACCAATGTCATCCAAATCATTAAAGAATTGGCACTTATTCACTAATACTTTCATATCTTTTTGAATGTAAATGATGCTGGATAAGTTTCACAATAAGCAGGTTTATCATATGTAACATCCCACCCCACACTTTGGTATATTGGTTCTATATCCAAATAATGATTGTCAAATAATTTCCTTCTAAATTTACCGTAATTTACATCTTCTCCTGGGTTGTACTTATTATACGAGGCTAAAATTGAATCAATAAGTTCGTCCTGTGTGAAATGTGATTCACTGTTTAGTTCAACCCAGTGCTTTCTGATACAGGCGTTTGCACCATCAATAACATAATCTGGAAGTTCTTGATAGACTTCAGAAGGGGAAATTGGTTTTACTTTACTCATTTTTTTAAGATTGTTTTTGAACAAAAATTTTTCCGTGTCCGTCTTTACAAATAACACCATAATTGTGTAATTCTACTTGGGTTGCTATAAATCCACAAGATTTATGATATCCAACAACAGGTTCTACATCAACTTCAATTAGTTCTTTCTGTTGTGTAGAATTGATGATGTCAAGAATGTGTCTTGCACAACTGCGATAACCATACTCCGCGTCTTCGGACCTAAAGCCTTGTTCGCCTTGTGTAATCTTTTCTAATTCTGTCCGCAGGGATTCTACATTGATAAATTTTTCCATAATATAAATCAAATTATTTATTATGCTTTTCGTATTCTTTTATCCGTTTAAATCCTTCTTCCATATATTTGGACTGCTCCCTAGTCTCTTTCTCGAATTTACGATAATTCATCATTTTCTTTATTTCGTCTTCAATCCAGTTTCTTCTGTGTTTCTCTAACACATTTACCGCTTCTTCAAAACGAAGACCAATGGCTACATTGACGTTCTTATAGTATATATTACTACCTATAACGACATCAACATTTTTAGTCTGTACATTAAACAAACATTTTCCACCGATAGATGACGGATAAAGAAAATACTCTTTTTTTGATTGTTTTCTCAGCCTCTTGAGCAATTTAGTTTTCATTTTATTCAATCGTAATCTAAACAAATAAAAGGGTGCGCCCCTCAAATGGGAGAGCAGATGGCTACATCGGGGTAATCCATATACCACGCACCCTATTGGTTTACATCAGTTTCTTAATAATCTGGGTTAAAAGGTTGGCAGTACTCTGACTCTTCTTCTTTTACTCCCAGTTTATTCAGGTCGTTATACAAAGAATCCAACCCATACCTTTTCGCATCATACACATCAAGGTTTATAGCATGAGCTAATCCATTCATCTGCTCCACGCTTGGCTTCCACTGATGATTCTTCACGTGTTGTATTCCGTCTTTCACTCCACGCTCATATTCAAGGTTGCCAAACTTTGTAGCGTCTTTTATAGATACTGTATGAGGCTGAGGATTGGTGGATTTGAGCTTATCATAGTAAGAACTTTCCTTCCAATATTTCTGTATGTATTCCCTTTGTGTGACACCAGTAGGATTTTCTTTCCATTCATTTCCCAATTCCCATATGGCCAATATCATTTCTCTTGATGGAACATGTTTTTCATCACATATCGTTTGTTGCTGTGGATGGAGTGTCTGGAGTTTTTCAATAAATGGAATCATCGTTTTGGAAATCTTATCACGTTCACGATAATCCATGCGGTCATCATTAATGCACCGACAGACACATTGATGCAATAACTCAAACAACGCTTCATCCTCCTCGCTCCACTCAACTTTTGATTGAGGAAGAAGGGACTGTAATTTACTTGCAAGTTTTTCCAGATTCTTTTCTTCTTCAATAGAAGATGCACGATTTACATCTTCAAGAATAATACTGGCTGCATCGGTTAGTACTCTGTGTTCCTCCTCGCTCCACTCTTGCTTTGGAACTAATTCCAACAATAATTTTGCTTGTTTCTTAACTTCATTTGTATTGTTTGGATTAAGACCAGCAGAACTGCCAAAGAAAGACATCCCAATATGAAGCATAGCAACTTCAAATTTGGTTAATTCTTTAATGTTGTCTTCATTCCACTCTTGTTTTGGTTGAAGATTGAATCTTTCTGGAAGGTTTTTGAGCCAATTTTCGATTCCATCTCCAATACAACTACCCCAAGCCCCATCACTTGTACTATGCACAAGACTAATCACAGAATTAAGATTGTGTTCATCCTCCTCGCTCCACTCTGGTAATGGAATGTCCACAGAGTGATTCTCGGTGGGGACAGGTTCGCCATTTATTGTTGCTGTGGACTTCTGTTCTTTTACACTTTCAACACCTTCACGAAATCCCAACTCTTTTCCAGTCTTGAATCCTTCTTCAAACTTTACGGAATCAGGGATACACTCTGTGGGCTTCTGCTCATCTGCAAGTCTTCCACTACAAGCGGCAGAACAACATCTGCAACGCTCTATATTTGGGTCTCCTCCATAGTGACAGTAATTTGGCTTCTGCTCTTCCTGTGTATCATCAAGTTGTTGAGTGAAAAGCGTAAAGAGCTGTCTGGGAGTAATGTGGAATTTCTGGTTCAGGATATTATCACTTCTACCAATATACATATCATCTCCTACATATTCAAACCAATAATGTTCACCTTCTTTAAAACCATCAAAAGAAAGTTTACACTGAAGGAATTGTCCACTAACAAAACTGGTTTTTTCTTCTTCTGCCCATTCTGTATTACTCTGAAAGTACTCATTGAACCATTCTGGTGTACAAGACCGACTGACACCATTCTGGTCATTTAAATAACCGTCCCTACTGCAATGGTATATCACATCTTTAATATATCGGCAAGTACCTATCTTGTAGTCTTTTTTACATTTGTAATCTTGACCACAAATGGTTGTTCCTTTGCCAACTTCGTACACAACCATTTTAATGGGCTTCTGCTCTTTCTGCCTTTCGAGGTATTCTTTTACATCGAGAATATCTGTATTACCAATGGCATCCCAACCCAACTTACGTTCAAGATACTCTATTCCTTCCAGTGCTGCTTTCCTTATCCTCTCGTCCTCACTCTCAGCGAGTTTTGGAAATAATTTTTCAAGCAATTTTTTTGCATCCAAATGTTTATTCCCATAATAAAAACTTGCAATTTTCAGGGCCTCATCATAGGCTTTTGCTTTTTCTTCTGTTGTCATAGCTAAATCATTTTTTCTAAATCTTCTATTCTTACACAATCAAGAGCATCAAAATACCCATTTTTATCTCTTCTTCTAAACTCAATTTCCTCACCACCACAAATGTCTGCTTGTAGTTCTTCACCATAGATTTCAGATGCTATGGAAGATAAGTGGCTTAGTGCAGCACTTAACTTTATAGAAGCATCAAGAACCTTTTCTTCTGCCTTTTTCAGTTGTTGTATCTTGTTCATAGTGTGACAAAGGTATATAATATTTTCTAATTTTCCAACTAAAGCAAGGAAAAATGTTTAGCACAGGCGCGAAGTCTAAAAAGTTCAGCATCTGGAAGTTTGCGACAGAGTTGATTTTCGATTTTGTCAATAAACTTAGCAAACTCAGCGTCAAAGTCTAAAGGTTTGTTTTTGATGTATTCTACATTAATACAATCAGCAAACTCTCTGGTATCCCATGTTGTGGCATCCAAGTCTGGTTTTCCATCGCCTTTAGGGATGTTAAGGAAGATTTTATCAGGTGCTTCCATGTTACTTCATTCTTTTTTTAAGGCAAGAAATTTCACTTGTGTACCAATCAATTCGCGCTTGGTGGATGCGGTTCCAAGCCTCATCGCTGGAATCATACCGTTCATAATTAGATTCCATAAGGCGCTGATTGTAGAACTTTGGCATACCATCGTAATTTTCATTCAGAAAGATGGAGTATGCGGGGTTGTGGGGATGAATGCAGACAAACTCCATGATGTCCACATCACCAGTAAAGCGGTTGATTGTCCAAATTTTGTCACCAGCTTTCAGTTGTTCGATTTTAGTAATTTTTTCCATAAGTTTTTTATTTTGAAAGTTTTTGATAAATTGACTTGACGTAATCAAGGTGTTCTTTTGACTGGGGAACACCAGTAAAGTTGTTGCAAAGGAAAGACTGGATTACCTGTTCATCTGTGGTTCTTTCATCCATTTCACCGAAAGACAGAACCTGGGATTCTTCGAACTTCCACTGTGCGGTTTTGGAGAAGTCGGAATAATACATCCCGTTGGCCATAGGGTACTTGTCTTTCATGAACTCGTAAATGGCGTTAAGTCTTTGTTTTCCGTCAACAATGTCGCGGAAGCAAGCCCACTCTTCACCCTTATTGTGCATGTCTTCCACCCATTGTGACGAGTGGTTGCGAACAAGTATTTGTCCACAGTTGATATGATGGCAGATACTTTCGATAAGAAGCTGTTTCTGCTCCAGAGTCCAGCAATATTCTCGTTGGTAGTAGAGTTTGTTGCCGTCCTTATCAAAGACGTAGGGGTTGAAGTTGGTTTCATGAACCCTTAGGCCATTGATGTACCAATTTTTAAAAGTATCGAAACTCTTTTCATCCTCGTACAGCAACGAAATAATGTTGCCAACGCAATAGTTCACGGTGTGGATGTGTGTTGTCCAGTCATTTTCAGGAAATGGGGAATAGCCGATGGAGCGCGTTCTGCGTTTGATAACATCTTTTTTCACAGTAAGCGTCACATCACTGTAACCATACTCTTTCCACAAGACGGTGACATCATCACCATTAATATCAATGATTTTTACGCAATCTGTTTTTTCTCCGTCATTTTTCCACGTATGAATCAGATTGGACGGAATAAAAACTTCCTCTCCAATTTGCAGCGCAGATTTTTTGAATTCTGCCATCAATTTGTCTTTGTATTCTGCCATAATATCAGTTTTTGTTGTTTACTGTTGATATAGCAAGTATCGTGCCAAAATCATAACATTATTTCGTTGGTGACACGTAACACTTGTGACCCATAATTTTCACACCATCCTTTGTCTGTCATAAAATAACCTTGATAATATATAGAACCCTTTGGAATTATACATTTAACAATAACAAATGACTTTCCGTGTTTTACTACTTCCTTGGCATCTTCTAACTTTTTGTATGTGTGGAAAACTCCTTCTGATAATGAGTATGGATATGTTATGCAGTGATTTGATTGTATCGTTACGTTTTCATCTGCTAATAATGTCATACCTAAACGGTATTCATAATGCGTAAATGGGGCAAAAAAACGGTATTTTAAAGGTTCTGTGTGGAATGATGGAACTCTAAAATCGTACTTAAAGTCTAACCCCACAGCAGATATTTTTTCTACTATCAAAATTTTATAGCACACAATGTCCTCTTTCGCAACAATTGAGTCGCGTTTTGTTAAATATAGGCACATATTACTCTGTTTTAATTGTTATGTTCGAACAATTGAAATTATGTGGTGGTATAAACAATTGAATCTACATATAATTCTTGGCTGGCGTATGATGCATGGTTATCAATAGTTTCACCTTTGTAAACAAACCCAGATGATTTGGGAATAGTACATTTAACTACCACATATTCACATAAATCGCCGTTAACAAAATCATATCTAACTTGACAAAAATCAATAGCGTCTTTCAATTTCTTAAACGTGTGAAAACAACCTCCTGTAATTCTGTCACCATCAATGACTGGGGTGTTTGATGTGCTGTGTTTAAGTTCGCCGATGTAATAAGGTGTATTGAAATATGGGCTGAAAAATGCGTCTGTTATCTTTGATTTTTCTGCCAATTCATCAAAGATATGAAGAACACGTAGAGCTTTGTAACAAGTAATTTTCCTTTTGAAAATTATTTTTCTGTAATTGTATAAACACATAATATTCTGTTATTTAGTGACGTACATATCTGTTGGTGCTTCCAATGCCAATCCTTTTCCTATTAGATTATTAATGTCAAAATGATGCAAATAAAGCCAACTCAGCATATCTGCCATGTCAGATAGCATCATGTCATAATGACAGCCAAAATCAATTACAACATAATCATAAACTTTGAAAGATGTGGCACTCTCACCAGCACCCAAAGGTACATCAAACTTTTTTTCAAACTCACCCCATTCTTCCTTTGTCATGCTGCTAATTGGACGGAGATAGAGTTTGACTTCATCAATTAAAGGGCAAGGTCCACCGATAGATGAAAATACGGATGGCAGCAATGAAACCCTTCCATGTCCATATCCAGTTACAAGGTAGTTTTTGTCTTCATATCGTACCCATTGTTCATAAGGTATTCTTGAACAAACCTCTTTCAATACCATTTCTTTTTCTTTATGTTTCATAGCTTATTCTTTATTTTTTGGCATTATTATTCTTATCCTTTGTAACACCTCTTGTAATAGAACTTCTTTGGTAAGTGTTTTTCCTTCTTTTTCTGATTCTCTAAACCTATCATTACAATACGTTATTATATCTTTTTCATGTTGTTGCATACTAATTCTCCTCCATGTAATTTATTGCAAATTCTACTGCTTCCTGCTCTGACTTATTGTCATACATCTTAATATAGCGCCAATAATCGAGCAATCCTTGTAGTTCATCAATAGCTTCTTGTTTCGTCATAATCTAAACCGAAATGTTGTTAATTATTATATTATCACCAATATTTATTGTTTTGCATGCAATATCATTGGGGCGAAGAACCAGTCCTATTGTCTTTACAAATGTTAGTCTTTCTATTCCAGCAATTTCAAACTTGTTCTCGCCACATATAACTTTATCAGATATGTTTATTTCACAAGTAGGTTCAACGATAAACACCCAGCCCCTACCAAGAACCCTTATTTTATCCTTTACTTCCATAATCTAAATCAAATTTTCAAGTGTATATCTTATTGCTGCTTCACAGGCTTCTTCATAAGAATCGCGGGAGGGTATGCCTTTCCATTTGAATTCTTTTAAATCCTCGTTCCACTTATCAATATGAACGATTGAAGCGTGATACTTAACCCCTTCGAGGGGAACTGCGCTGCGTAACAATACATCCTGCCCGTAGGGTTTTATCGTTTCTATTTCTATATGTATGCTATGCTTTTCCCTCAACCATTTCATAACTCTTTGAAGTGTGGGGCAAAGAAACTCCCAGACTTTTAGGTCATCGTTGACCGCTTCTTTTTCCAGCGTTTCTTTTTGATAGTCACGTAGGATGCTATAGACAATATTACAAGGCTCGTTAAAACCTTTCTTCTTCAAGAGTCTTGCTGTTTCAAAGGAAACGTAATCTTCTGTAATCATTGTTGTTTATTTTTATCAAATGTTCTAGTCTTCCAGTCTCCCCACGCTGCCACTATAATTGCACATATAATAATGATTAAAGCTCCAACTAAATCACTCATAACTAAATCAAATTTTGTAAACAATACCGAATGGCTGCTTCACAAGATTTCTCATAAGAATCATACTCCGTTCTCTTAGCAGGGTTTTCACCATCAACTTCAAGGTTATCATCAGCCCAGATACTAAATGACCATTGCTTACACCCATCAGCACTAAACAACGTTGGGTTGGGTACAATTATACATCTCTTTTCTTTTCGTAGCCACTTCATTGCCATTTGAAGGGTTGGTGCAAGATAATACCCGAATCGTTTCCATTCTTCTCCCCATTGAAACTCAAGATAATCTTCTGGACCATTTTCAAAAATTCCACTGTCTCTTATAAATGCATTATTGTCACCAAGGTCATATATTGCTATGCATTCATCACTTTCAAACCCCTTTTCTTTTAGGAGTTTGGCTATTTCAAAACTAACGTAATCTTCGGTAATCATAATTTATTGTTCCAATATTTAATAAACTCTTCTATAATATAATTTGACATGTCATCAGGATGATTAAGACTTTTATTCATGTTCATCAGTTCATCTTTAAGTTCAGAACCAGTCCATAGTCCCCATTCATTTCTAATCCATCTGCCAAGAGAATTATGCATTGAAATTGCTCCATTTTTAAGAAGATATTCCTTGTCCTCATCTGAAAGTGTTTTCTCAAGTGTAGAGATTGCTTCATCAACTGTCTTAGGAACTGGAATGTCAGATTCTTCTTCCTCATCTTCATTTTTTATAAGATTCTTAAGACAACATTTTATTGCTGCTTCACACGCATCTTCATATTTTTCAAAAGGTTCACCATCAAAGAAATCAGCATCTACCTCGCAGTTATCGTCACACCAAATGTTATAGACCCAGGTTGCAACTTCGCCGTCAAGGGTAAAACTTTTGGGTTCTGGGAGAACAAGGATGTGTTTTTTCCGTAACCACTTCATTGCCATTTGAAGAGTTGGAGCTGTCCATCCTTCATCTTCATAGTTATCAAGTTCTCTATTCCAAATTTCATTTCTTGAAAAAACAATGTTGCCCTTATACCAATATTGCCTACAGCCTTCATCAAACCCCTTCTCTTTCAGGAGTTTGGCTGTTTCAAAACTTACATAATCTTCTGTTATCATATTCTATTACATTTCTGGATACACGAGTCTATGCTGGTCCCATCCATTAAGCCAGGCATTGCGGATAATCAACCATTTATCCCCTTCCTTTTCCTTGTCAAAATATTGTGAGGCATATTCCTCAGCAATATTTACGGGTGTCTTTACATCTGTCATATCTAAAATTTTTTGTTATAATCTGGTCCCAATACAGGATAGCCACTTTCAGTTCGTGGATTTCTCCATTGTTTAAGAGTCCAATGAACTGGTGGAACTCCGTGTTCCTTGCACCACTTGTCCTGTTCTTCACATGTATAATAATGATAACCTCCAATCACTTCCATATCTAAATCAAGTTTTCAAGACAATACTTAATACCTTCTTCTACGGCTTCTTCCTTTGTAGTATAGTCCTTATAACTGCGTTCATAGTCTCTATAGCAAACAATGTGTTCTGTTGGGTTATTGTCTTTATCGTAAGAAACACCCCTCACAGCAACCCTTTCTGGCTTCCCGTTTTTTCCAAGTTTGAAAATCTTATAACACCAAGGAGTGCTGGTACACTCATACTCATAATCTGGAATGATTATGATATTAAAGGCTTCCTGAAGCCACTTCATTGCCACCCATAATGTTGGTGCAGCCCATACCTTTGCTTCTTTTTTCCTATTATCACAACCAAAATCATAAAGGCATCCACCTTCTACATATTCAATCTCATCTTCAAGTCCCTCAGACTTTAAATCACATTCCTCATCAAAACTAATAGGCACACCTTTGTGATACACAGCATCACCATAAGACTTATAACACCAATGTTTAAACCCCTTCTCTTTCAGGAGTTTAGCCACCTCAAAGGAAACGTAATCTTCTGTAATCATATAATCTTTTTTTATGATTTATTTATATATAACAAACAATATACAAGAAAAGGCAGTAATGTTACTGGCCAAACTAATCCAAGTATTGCCCAAGGTACTGGATTAAGACCATCCTGCGTTGGTAGTCCATATTTATTTGCAAGCCAATCAATTAAAACACCTATTGGCACTCCTGTGATTATCATACCAAGAAATAAAACAATTCCAATGTTCATAATCTATTCAGTTTTATAGATGTTTTTGTGGCGTGTTTTCTTTATTGCCTTCCTCAATATAGAGTTCATAGTATAGTTTTGAGAGTTTCAAACCAAAACCAGGAACGGTTGAGTTAATATATTTGACAGCATCTAGCATTGACATGGTTTTTGCGTGTGCAAGTTCTTCCTCAGATAGAACACCAATGGGCACTATCTCATCAAGTATGACACATTTTTTCGCTCTATCGACTTCTGTCAAAGTGTCAGTAGGCTCTACGAAGAATGGGTCAGTCGTTTGATATTTCGGAAAGAAATAGTTACAGATAATTTGCCCGAACCGTTGGTCGGGACAGATTTCTATAAACCATTCAAGTTCTTTTAAGAGCTTTTTGTTTGCTTCTTGTCTCGTCATAATAGTTTAATTTTTTAATTTACTTTTTAATATACAATAATCATGCCAGAAATTATCTTCTATAATATTAAATCAAATTTTCAAGACAATACTTTATTGCCTCTTCACAGGCTTGTTCGTAAGTTCCGTAAATAGGGTCTTCTTCTTTTTCATCTATAAGAACTAATCCTGTATTTCGTACAATTCTATACCACCAGGCGCTTTTGATGTCCATCAAATTAACAAGAAAAGGATAAATTGCAAGTTTATGTACTTCTCTCAGCCATTTCATTGCCATTTGAAGAGTTGGCTTCTGGTACGCAATATCTTCTTTATCAGCATCCCAAATATCTTCTGAACCATCGTGGCGATAAACATAAACACAAGGTTCATTAAACCCCTTTTCCTTCAGGAGTTTTGCAGTTTCAAAACTAACGTAATCTTCTGTAATCATATCACTTTCCTTTTAATAATTTCAAAAGTTGTTCTGCTTTACTTTTGTCCTCGTAGCCCTTAACATTGACCCACTTATCAAAAAGCCATCCTTCTTCTAATCTTTGAACCATCCACACAGTGATTGGGATGCACCCATTATAATATGGATAAATTGGTGTAATTCTATACATAACTAAATTAAATTTTCTAAACAATATCTAATGGCTGATTCACAAGCTTCTTCATAAGTAGACTGGTTATCCACATCAGATAGTGTCTTATAATCATTATAGACTCTTGCAAACCATGTATTTTCCATACTGTCATGGGCTACATACATATACATCTTATGTACGTCCCTCAGCCATTTCATTGCCATTTGAAGAGTTGGACATTTATATGTATCACCAGTAATAGATTTATTTTGCGGACGATAATATAGTTCTGCCACTTCTCCCTTATGGTCATAAAATTTTAGAACTGGTTCGTCAAACCCCTTTTCTTTCAGGAGTTTGGCTGTCTCAAAACTAACATAATCTTCTGTAATCATATCATATATTACTTTATCCAAGTATTTTCTCCAGTTAATTTACACTTGTCAAAGAAACAGCCTGTTCCTTCAATATGGTCGTATCTGTCACAAGTCATGCATTCTGGTTTCCAAAGTCTTTTGTTTTGGATAGGTTCACAAAGTGCATCACATATTCCTTTCCAAATTGCCAGTTCTCTTTCTTCCATATCTTATTCAGTTTTATACATCCCTTCAGGTGCTTCCAATGCCAATCCCTTTTCAATCAAATCCCTATAGTCAAAGTGATGAGCATTAAGCCAATCAATGACAGCAGGAAAGTCTTCTACATATACAAACATAATGGACTCTTTCTCACTATTAAGTGTAGCACC
>JAEEGL011306962.1_pt1 | contig 11617 bp, 9 predicted proteins | sample 9134231 | NCBI WGS metagenome assembly JAEEGL01 (sample SAMN16246548, study PRJNA631951) | gut metagenome | biome: gut microbiome; feature: rumen; material: fiber-attached | host: Bos | place: Iran: Karaj | collected 2018-10 | reverse complement strand
TGCGAATATGCTGAAACCTGCTCTCGCACGAGGTGAGGTGCAATGTATTGGTGCCACCACCATTGATGAGTACAAGAAGAGTATCGAGAAGGACGGGGCCCTCGAACGCCGCTTCCAGAAAGTGATGGTCGAACCTACCACCGTTGAGGAGACCGTCCAGATTCTTAGCCAGATCAAGGACCGCTATGAGGCACACCACAATGTGCGCTACTCTGACGAGGCCATCCGTGCTTGCGTACTGCTCACGGATCGCTACATGACCGACCGCAGCCTGCCCGACAAAGCTATCGATGCGATGGATGAGGCGGGTTCCAGGACGCATCTTGCAGGGGTGCCCTTCAGCGAAGATATTATCCGCAAGGAAGAACTCTGCCGCCATCTGAGTGAACTGAAGAAAGAAGCTGCTTCCCGTCAGAACTACGAACTCGCAGCGGATTATCGTGATCAGTTGGCCAACGAGATGGTGCGTCTGGAGCAGATGAAGCAAGACTGGGAGCATCAGCTGCGCGACAAGCGGGAGAAAATCTCTGAACAGGATATCGCGGAAGTCGTCTCGATGATGACCGGAATTCCTGTGCAAAGGGTAGGAGAGAGCGAGAACGAACGGCTCCGCAACCTCGGCCCTGCCCTCAAGGAATCTGTCATTGGACAGGATGAGGCCGTCGATAAACTTGTTCATGCCATCCAGCGCTCGCGCGTAGGTCTGAAAGACCCCAATAAACCCATCGGCACCTTCATGTTCCTCGGCCCCACCGGCGTTGGCAAGACTTATCTCACCAAGCGCCTGGCCGTAGAACTCTTCGGATCGGAAGATGCACTTATCCGTGTGGATATGAGCGAATATATGGAGAAGCACACAGTAAGCCGTATGGTTGGTGCCCCTCCGGGATACGTAGGCTACGAGGAAGGTGGGCAGCTGACCGACCGTGTGCGCCGGAAGCCTTATAGCATCATTCTCCTCGATGAAATAGAGAAAGCGCACCACGACATTTTCAACGTCCTCCTGCAGGTGATGGACGAAGGCCGATTGACGGATGGCGGCGGCACCACCGTGGATTTCCGCAACACCGTCATCGTCATGACCTCCAATACCGGTACTCGCCAGCTGAAGGAGTTCGGACAGGGAATGGGCTTCACCCGTGCCGGTGATGCTGCTGACCCCGAATTCGCCCGTGGTATCATACGTAAGACCCTGCAGAAGCAGTTCTCTCCCGAGTTCCTCAACCGCTTGGACGACATCATTTTCTTCGATCAGCTGACCAAGGAGAGCCTGCATCAGATTGTGGATATTGAGATACGTCCGTTGCAGAAGCGAATTCATGAGATGGGCTACGATATCCAGCTCACCGACAGCGCCCGTAATTGGCTGGCCATCAAGGGCTATGATGTCCAGTTTGGTGCCCGCCCGCTGAAGCGTCTGCTGCAAACCTCCTTGGAGGACGCCCTTTGCCAGCTGATCCTTGAAGGCCGTCTCGCTCATGGTCAGACCATCAGTGTCACTTCTGCGTCAGAAGACGACAAGGAACTGACCTTGCAGCCACTCCCGATGGAACTATAGCTTACTGTGCGGCAAGCAGACTTTATACAGAAAAGGTGCACATGATTCCTATTTGCTAAATCAAGTGCACCTTTTCTGTATTATAAAGTTTGCTTACTCGTAAAAATGTTGACACAGTGCGCGGACAACCGACTCTAATCCTTCTTGGTCGTCGGAGTCGAAAGAGTTGAGGCGGTCGGAATCAATATCGAGAACTCCGCGAATGTGGCCGTAATGGTCCTTCAGTGGAATTACAATTTCCGAACGGCTTAGGCTGCTGCAGGCGATGTGTCCGGGGAAAGCATCGACATCAGGAACCAGGATGGTGCGCTCCTCGGCCCAGGCTGTTCCGCAGACTCCCCGTCCGCGGCGGATGCGGGAGCAGGCTACGGAGCCCTGAAAGGGACCCAGCGAGAGCCATTGCTTGTCTTGCACCAGGTAGAATCCGACCCAGAAAAAGCCGAAAGCCTCGCGAAGGGCTGCGGCGGTGTTTGCCAGCACGGCGACGAGGTCTGTTTCGCCTTCCAAAAGCAGACGATAGTCGGTCAGGAATTGTTCGTAAGATTGGGCCTTTGTGAGTCCCGTGGGGAGTGAAAATGATGCTTCCATAGGTGTGTTATAATATTTGAAATATGGGCAAAAAATGCCATGAAATGACGTGTCTTTGTACCCAATAGGCCGCAAAAGTAGTCATTTTATCGAAAAATGTGCTCTTTGACGCAACTTTTTCGTTTTATTTTTGCTTTTTTTAATGAAAAGCAGTACCTTTGCACCGTCAAAATGAAAGAGGCGACTCTGACATGCGACATCCTTAGGTTAATAATTAATTGTTCAAAGTAAAAAGATTATGTTTGAAAACGCAGGATCTATGGCAGGTGCAATTTGGACTGCCTTGAATGAGAATGGCACCCTCGGTGCAAAGGAACTGAAGAAGGCTACAAAGGCTAAGAGCGAAAAGGAACTTTACCTTGGTCTCGGTTGGCTGCTTCGTGAGGACAAGCTCAGCGTAGCTGGTGATGAGAAAGAGCCCACCTTCAGCCTGAAGTAAAAAAGAGAGAAAAAGGCTTTTTTGCCGTATTATTTACTTCCCACATGAGTTATTCTCGTGTGGGAAGTCCTTTTTTTAAGGTGAAATCCCACTTTATGTAATAAAAAGGCATTCTTTTTTTGTTTTGCAACCAAAAAATCACTACCTTTGCACCATGAAACATATAAGGAACTTCTGTATCATTGCTCATATCGACCACGGAAAGAGTACCTTGGCCGACCGTTTGTTAGAGCGTACCAACACCATTCAGGTCACTGAAGGGCAGATGTTGGATGATATGGATCTGGAACGTGAACGTGGAATCACCATCAAGAGCCATGCCATTCAGATGGAGTATCAGCGTGATGGTGAGACATATATCCTGAATCTTATCGACACCCCGGGACATGTGGACTTCAGCTATGAGGTCAGCCGCAGCATTGCTGCTTGTGAAGGAGCTTTGCTGGTGGTGGATGCCACGCAGGGTGTGCAGGCGCAGACCATCTCGAACCTCTATATGGCTATCGATCATGACCTCGAAATCATTCCCGTGGTGAACAAGTGCGATATGCCGAATGCTATGCCCGAGGAGGTAGAGGACGAGATCATCGACCTGCTGGGCTGCAAGCGCGAGGAAATCATCCGCGCCAGCGGAAAGACCGGTGAGGGCGTGGACGACATCCTGAACGCTGTGGTAGACCGCATCCCTCATCCCAAGGGCGACGAAGATGCCCCCTTGCAGGCGCTCATCTTCGACTCGGTCTTCAACTCTTTCCGAGGTATCATCGCCTACTTCAAGATTGTCAACGGCAGCATGAAGAGCGGTGACGAAGTGGCATTCATCAACACCGGAAAGGAGTACAAAGCCGATGAGATAGGTGTACTGAAAATGGATATGGTACCCCGCAAGGAGCTGCATTGCGGCGACGTGGGCTACATCGTCAGCGGTATCAAGACCGCCACGGAAGTGAAGGTGGGCGACACCATCACACATGTGGACTCGTTGGGAAGCGTTGCAGCCATCGAGGGCTTCGAGGAAGTGAAGCCAATGGTCTTCGCTGGAGTATATCCCATTGAGACCGAGGACTATGAGAACCTGCGCGCCTCGTTGGAGAAGTTGCAGCTGAACGATGCCTCGCTGACCTTCCAGCCCGAATCGTCCGTGGCACTTGGCTTTGGATTCCGTTGTGGCTTTCTCGGATTGCTACATATGGAGATTGTGCAGGAGCGCCTGGACCGTGAGTTTAATATGGATGTCATCACTACGGTGCCCAACGTTTCGTATCTCGTGTATGACAAGCAAGGTGAGGTGAAGGAAGTCCACAATCCAGCCGGAATGCCTGACCCGACTCTTATCGACCACATAGAGGAACCCTACATCCATTCCTCTGTCATCACTACTGCCAACTTCATTGGCCCCATTATGACCCTTTGTCTGGGCAAGCGCGGCGAGCTCCTCCGTCAGGATTTCATCAGCGGCAACCGCGTAGAGATTCAGTTCGCCATGCCTCTCGGAGAAATCGTCATCGACTTCTACGATAAACTGAAGAGCATCTCCAAAGGTTATGCCTCCTTCGACTACCATCAGGACGGCTTCCGTCCCTCGAAACTTGTGAAGCTCGACATCCTCCTCAATGGCGAGCCTGTTGATGCTCTCTCGACACTGACCCACGTGGACAACTCTGTGGACTTTGGGCGCCGGATGTGCGAGAAGCTGAAGGAACTGCTGCCCCGTCAGCAATTCGACATTGCCATTCAGGCCGCAATAGGGGCGAAAATTATTGCCCGTGAGACCGTGAAGCAGGTGCGCAAGGACGTCACTGCCAAGTGTTATGGAGGTGACGTGAGCCGCAAGCGCAAGCTGCTGGAAAAACAGAAACGAGGAAAGAAACGCATGAAACAAATCGGTAATGTGCAGGTGCCGCAGAAGGCATTCCTCGCCGTACTTAAGTTAGACTAAACCTATAAAACCAACCAACTAATAGGAGATAAGCATTATGATTGACAAGCGAAAAGACATCGCACGCGAAATTGGGCGTCGCTATTGCACCCTGACCCCCGCGGGTGTTGAGACATTAGCGAGCATACTTGTACCTTTTAAAGTGAATAAGGGAGAACGACTGATGAATGAGGGGGACGTGTGTAGTTTCATGTACTACGTGGAGCGTGGTATGGTGCGCCAGTTCTATTACAAGAATGGCCGCGACGTGACCGAGCACTTCAGTTATGAAGGACGCATCGTCATCTGCATCGAGAGTTTCCTGAAACAGGAACCTTCGCGGCTGATAGTCGAGGCTCTGGAGACCTCATGGGTTTTCGGTATTCCCTACGAGAAGCTGATGTCTCTGATAGAAGTAGACAAGGAAATGGCTAATCTCTATCGTAAGATTCTGGAGCACGCTCTCATTTCGTCGCAGGAACATGCCGACAGCCAGCGGTTTGAGAATGCAACGGAGCGCTATGTCCGCCTGCTGAAGACCAAGCCCGAGATTGTCTTGCGTGCGCCGATGGTTCATGTGGCTTCGTTTTTACAGATGACTCCTGAGACGCTGAGCCGTGTCCGAGCTTCACACATAGACTAACTTCCGACATTCCTTCATCCGCCGCTGAAGTTCCATGTTGACGAAGTCTACGATGAAGCTGATTCGCGCGCTCGACAGCCGAAAAGGTCGCCGACGCGAGGGGCTTTTTGTGGCCGAGGGGCCTAAATTGGTGGGTGAACTGCTGGAACATTTTGTGCTGCGACAGCTCTTTGTAGCGTCAGAGTCACGTCCTCTTTTTATCTCCTTATTGAAGCGGGTGCCGCCTGAGGCTGTCGTGGAACTTACGGCAGAAGAACTCTCTCGCGCCAGCCTGCAACAGACACCGCAGGGTATCCTTGCCCTCTTCGAAATCCCCGACTTCACAGCCGACTTCGCCGCTGTAGCTTCGTCCTCGTTGACTCTGGTCCTCGACGACGTGCAGGACCCCGGAAACCTCGGAACCATAGTGCGTTTGGCTGATTGGTTTGGCATCAGCGACATTTTCTGTACTCCCGCCACAGCGGATGTGTGGAATCCCAAGGCCGTGCAGGCCACGATGGGAGGTCTTGCGCGCGTGCGCGTACATATTTTAAATAGTCTCCCGGCAGCTCTCGCAGCCTTGCCTTCCTCGGTTCCCATTTATGGAACGTCGCTGCAAGGTCAGAATATCTGGCAGGCCGACCTTGCCCCCAGCGGGGTTGTTATTATGGGCAATGAGGGTAGGGGAGTCAGCCCCGAGGTGGACGCCTGCTGCCGCCAGCGCCTTTACATTCCTTCCTATCCCATCGGCAGTTATACTACTGATAGCCTGAATGTTGCTATGGCAACTGGAATCGTTCTTGCCGAGTTCCGCCGGCGCCAGTCTTAGTTTTTCTTCTTCACCGCATGTCCAGCTTCAAGTCCCTCTGTCAACGGTTCTGCCTATCAGGAATCATGTTGAGTTCCCTGATGCTGGGACTTCTTGCGGCCTGTTCGCCTACGCGCTTTCTGGGAGAGGATGAATACCTGCTGGACAACGTGAGTATTCACGCCTCCCCAAAAGATATTCCCACCGACCAGCTCAGCGGTTATATCCGTCAACACCCCAACGCCCGTTGGTTCTCCCTCTTCAAGGCTCCGATGGGTTTCTACTGCCTCAGCGGAACGGATAGCACGCGGCGCATCAACCGATTTATTCAGCGAATTGGCGAAGCCCCTGTGGTCTATGATTCGTTGCTCGCCATTCGCACCCGCAATGACATTCAGGCCGCCGTCCGTAATCTGGGTTATTTGGATGCCATCGTGGAACTCAACGAGCGCATACGCAACCACCGTGTTCGCCTGAATTTCTACATTCATCCAGGTGACCGTTACTATGTGAACTCCATGAGCCGCGAGTTCGATGACCCTACTGTCGATAGCCTGGTCACATCAGAGTGGGAGAGTTCGCTGCTCAAGGATTCCGTGTTCCCCTTTGATGTGAATGTCCTCGACCGCGAGCGAGGGCGTATCACTACGCAGTTGCAGGATACAGGTTACTATCGTTTCACCAAATCGCTCATCCGCTACGACGCCGACACCACCGTCGGCAATCACCATGTGGATCTCACTCTTCGTGTTCCGGCCTATCGGGCTTCTGTTCGCGACACGCTGGGTCTTCATCCACGCTTCCGCATCGGCCGCATCAGCTATTTATTCGATGTCGATCATCGCACGATGCACGACTCCCTCACAGAAATCGACAGCCTCCATTTTCGGGGTGCCGACTTCTATTGGAGCAAGTCGCTGCCCCTGCGTCCACAGTTCGTGTTGGGTAAATCCGACCTCCGTCAGCATTCTTTCTACCGCGAGAGTGATGTTCAGTCCACCTACTCCAGCCTCTCTTCGCTTGCTGCGATTATGGGTACCAATATTTCTATGGAGCCCCTCGCCAGCGATTCCTCTCAACTACATGCTTACGTCTCGATGGTGTCGGCTAAGCGCCACAGTTTCAGCATAGAACTCGAGGGAACGAACTCCGCCGGTGACCTTGGTGCTGCTGTCAGCTTTAGCTATCAGAACCGCAATTTCTTCCGCCGTTCCGCAGTCTTTGGTCTCACCCTGCGCGGTGCTTTCGAAGCCATCAAAGGTCTCGAAGGCTATGCCGATCAGAACTATGTGGAATACAGCGTCGAGGGCAATCTGAACTTCCCGGAGTTCATCTTCCCTTTCCTTTCCAGAGAGTTCCGTCATAATGTGAAGGCACAGAGCATTGCCTCGCTGATGTTTGACTCCCAGGACCGTCCCGAGTTCCATCGCCGTGTGCTCACGGCAGCCTGGCGCTATCGTTGGAACCGCTTCAACCTCAAGCGCCAGCACCGCATCGACCTCGTGGACTTGAACTACGTGTTTATGCCTTGGATCAGCGAGACCTTCAGAAACGAATATCTCACAGACAACGGCAGTCGCAACGCCGTGCTGCGCTACAACTACGAGAATCTTTTCATCATGCGACTGGGCTATACCTTTCAGTTCAGTAGCCAGCCTGCCGCCACCCAGTCTGCCGCCTACGGCCAAAATGCATATAGCGTACGTTTCGCGGTAGAGACGGCTGGCAATCTGCTCTATGGATTGTCGCATCTTTTCAATATGCATTATTCCCAGAATCTGAAAGCTTATACACTCTTTAATATTGCTTATGCGCAATATGCAAAAGTGGACTTCGACTTCTCCAAGAGCTTCCGTTTCGACGACCGCAACTCCCTGGCAATTCATGCGGCTTTGGGTGTCGCCGTACCTTATGGCAACTCATCGATTCTTCCCTATGAAAAACGTTACTTCTCGGGCGGTGCAAACAGCGTCCGCGGGTGGAGCGTACGTGGCTTAGGTCCAGGGAGTTTCTCGGGTACCGACGGGCGCGTGGACTTTATCCATCAGACCGGCGACATGAAGCTCGACCTCAATGCGGAATGGCGTACGCATCTCTTTTGGAAGATAGACGGTGCGGCATTCATCGACGCAGGTAATGTTTGGACGCTTCGGGAGTACGAAGAGCAGCCTGGCGGCCAATTCCGCTTCGACAGCTTCTGGCGGCAGATAGCAGTCGCCTATGGATTGGGCATTCGTCTGAATTTCGGATATTTCATCCTGCGCTTGGACGCAGGTATGAAGGCAATCAATCCGGCTGTGGCCTATGGACGGGAGCATTATCCTATCATTCACCCTAATTTTAAGCGCGACTTTCAGCTGCATTTTGCCGTCGGACTGCCATTCTGACCTTTCTATTGCTAAAAGTCAATAAAAAATTGCATATCATGTTGCATTTCTGAAAAAAAATGCCTATCTTTGCGGCAGAATTAAAAAATGTAACCATGCTTAAGTTTATTTGCTTAGGAAGTGGAAGCAGCGGAAACGGGTATTACCTCTGGACGGATTCTGGGGGTATACTTATTGATGCGGGTCTTGGGATAAAGACGCTGAAGCGTCATTTCCAGACCTTTAACTTGCCTGTTTCCCAATTGCTTGCCGTTTTCATCACTCATGATCATGCAGATCATATCAAGTCGGTGGGTAAGTTGGTTTCTGAGTATGGCCTGAAGGTCTATGCGACAAAACTGGTGCACGAGGGCATCGGGCGCAACTATTGTGTCTCTCCGCGGCTTCACGACGCGGACCGCGTGTTAATAGAGAAGGATGTGCCGTTCTCCATCGGTGATTTTGTGGTGACACCCTTCGAGGTGCCTCACGACAGCACCGACTGCGTGGGTTATCGCATAGAGGCTTGTGGCATCCGTTTCTGCCTGATCACTGATGTGGGTCACGTCACCGACCGGATCAAGGAGGAAGTCGAGGCTGCAAACTACCTGGTGCTGGAGAGCAACCACGATCACGAAATGCTGATGTCAGGCCCTTATCCCGCCTACCTCAAGGGCCGCATCGCCGGTCCCACGGGTCATCTGAGCAACACCGAGGCTGCCGAGCTGTTGGCCAATTCTTCCAGTCCTGTCCTGCGCCACGTGTGGCTCTGTCATCTCAGCGAAGAGAACAACCATCCCGAGTTGGCGCGGAAGACCGTCGACGGAATACTCCGTTCTTATGGTATCGTGCCAGGTGTGGACTTCCAGATGGATGTGCTCCGTCGCAAGGTTCCCAGTGAGATCTATGTCCTTGCCAACCCCTAATCTCGTTTGCGTATGCCGAAACCCAATGTTCAGGAGAAGACTTATGTCAGCTGCCTTCACTGTGCTCATGCCCAATTTATGCAATGGTTCAATAATCCTATCGTCGCTTATTGCTACGAAGAGCACACCCGGATGGTGGCCGCGACGCAGCGTATCTGTTCGCTCTTCAAGCCTTCGGGTAATCCCAACCCCGAAATTACTCACTTCGACCACTATGAAGAAAATCAGTTGGAGGGTATCATTCACGACGAGAACGCGGATGAATCATTATGATCATGAGCAGGTGCTCAAAATAGGTTAATTCACACAAAATCCAATAGAATCGTAATCGTGGATATCTTCTTAAGTATCTTGATAACCCTCGCGGGTGTAGTGCTGGTGCTGAAGGGGGCCGATAAGCTCACCGACGGCTCCGTATTTCTTGCTCGCCGCTTCGCTATTCCTGAATTTGTCATTGGTCTCACAGTTGTGGCCTTCGGCACCTCGCTGCCGGAGTTCATCGTCACTTTGGTGGCCTCCCTGAAGGGATCTGCCGATATGGGAATCGGCAATGTGGTGGGTTCCAACCTCTTCAATACGCTGATGATTGTGGGCGTCACGGCCGCTATAGCACCCATTGTGGTTCCGAAGAATACCATTCGCAAGGATATTCCTTTCACCATTCTTGCCAGTGTGGTTCTCAGCGCTATCGCCCTCGACCGAATGTTTGCCGAGCCAGGTTCCGTCGATGTGCTGACACGTGGCGACGGCGTAGCTCTGCTGGGCTTCTTCCTGGTGTTTCTGACCTACACGCTGGCCATCGCCCGCCCGTCTTCCGGCGCGTCCTCCTCTTCTGCTTCGCCCGTTGACGCTGGGGCGTCAGCTTCTGCTTCGCTGGTGGACTCTGAGTCGTCAGCTTCTTCCGGTTCCGCGTCCTCTGCCGCCGACGCAGATATGCCCGGATGGAAGGTGGCACTGTTTATCATTGGAGGACTGATAGGTCTCATTGCCGGAGGCGAACTCTTCGTGAAGGGAGCCTCGGATATTGCCTCTACCCTGGGGGTCAGCGATGCCGTCATCGGTCTCACCTTAGCGGCCGGCGGAACTTCTCTGCCGGAGCTGGCGACAAGTATCATTGCCGCCCGCAAGGGACAGAGCGGAATGGCAATAGGTAATGTCATCGGTTCCAACCTCTTCAATATCTTCTGGATCCTTGGCCTCTCCTCTTGTATTTCTCCCATGCATGTGGGAGGTGTCACCACCGTGGACTTCGTCGTACTGATTCTCAGCGGCATTCTTTTCTGGCTCTTCGCTCGCACCCGTCACCTCATCCAGCGTTGGGAGGGAGTGCTTCTCATTGCCGTTTATCTCGGATATCTTACTTGGCTGATTCTTCAGTCCGTAGCGGGTTAAAAACCTCCTTCAGGTCAATTTCGTCCGTTTCTGGCCCCTCGTGGATAAAGTTTTTGCTCTATTTCGTTGGAAGTTAGAGCAAAAAACCGTACCTTTGCCCCCGCAAAAAGAAATTGCCCGTTCAGGCTTAACGTAATTAAGGTAAATGATTCAAGATAACCTCCGCCCCGACTATATTTTTGAATCCAGTTGGGAGGTTTGTAATAAAGTAGGTGGCATTTATACGGTGCTTTCAACGCGCGCCAAGACAATGCAGGATGAACTGCGGGATCATGTGTTCTTCATCGGTCCCGACTTTTGGCAGAATAAGGAAAATCCCCTTTTTGTAGAAGATCGCAAGCTGCTCGCCGACTGGCGTCGGCAGACCGAGCGCGAGTCGTTGTCCGTTCGCGTCGGCCGTTGGCAGATTCCGGGCAAGCCCATAGCGCTGCTGGTGGACTTCACCCCTTTCTATTCCATTAAGGATGATATCTACGGCGCCCTGTGGCGCGAGTTCGGTGTCGACTCGCTCCACGCTTACGGCGATTACGACGAGGCCTCTATGTTCTCCTATGCCGCCGCCCGTGTGGTCGAGAGCTACTATGCTTTCTATCTTCGTGCCGCAGCCGACCAGCCGCGTGTCATCTATCAGGCTCATGAATGGATGACGGGCCTCGGGGCACTGTATCTCCAGAAGCATGTGCCTTCCATCGCCACCATCTTCACCACCCACGCCACGACCATAGGCCGCAGCATTGCCGGCAACGGCAAACCGCTCTACGACTACCTCTTCGCCTACAACGGCAATCAGATGGCCGAGGAGCTGAATGTTCAGTCCAAGCACAGCATCGAGCGCCAGACGGCACACTTCGTCGACTGCTTCACCACGGTCAGCGACGTCACCGCCCGCGAATGTACCGAGTTGCTCGACAAGACTCCCGACGTCGTTCTTCCCAACGGCTTCGAGATGGATTTCGTGCCGAAGGCACAGAAGTACACCGCCGCCCGCCGCAAGGCCCGT
>JAEEGL010632963.1_pt1 | contig 11617 bp, 11 predicted proteins | sample 9134231 | NCBI WGS metagenome assembly JAEEGL01 (sample SAMN16246548, study PRJNA631951) | gut metagenome | biome: gut microbiome; feature: rumen; material: fiber-attached | host: Bos | place: Iran: Karaj | collected 2018-10 | reverse complement strand
TTGACGACTTCGTCAACAACTATCGTTGAAGCCTATTTTCAGTTCGTTATCACCTTTAACCTTGATGTGGACATCACCTACGCTGACATTGATGTCATCAACTATGCCACTTGGCACAGATACAGGCCAAAGGGTTATGCTTTGACTGCTCGACTCATCATAGCCGAAAAAAAGAAGCGAGACCAGCACCTCTTCGGTGTCAGCCCCGTTAGCTTCTTTTCAGACTCGCTCTCAGATTGATATAATTGTATATAGTGATTCGTTAAATGAATATAAAAATCTCGGTTGCCAATTTTGGTACACAAGAAAAAGCCAAACAACTCATAATGAATTGTTTGGCTTTCCTTTTGGTGACCCCGGTGGGACTCGAACCCACGACCCATTGATTAAGAGTCAATTGCTCTACCAACTGAGCTACGGAGTCATCACTCGTTTCAATTGCGGTGCAAAGGTACTGCTTTTTTCCAAACCACCAACAATTTTAGCGGTTTTTTTTGAAAAAAAAGTGATATTTCTCATCTTCACAATACCCACCATTTAGCTAAAAGTCTATTTCTCAATAAATTAGAAAATAATAGGATTTTTGCTGTTTTTTGGGTATTTCAGGCAAAAACACTAACTTTGTGATTCAATAACAACAAGAACAATCAAATGATATGGAAAAGAAATACGACTTTGACCGAGTGATAGACCGCCGCGGCACCGGCAGTGTGATGTATGACCGATGCAAGGAGATGTTCGGGCGCGAGGACATCCTGCCGCTGTGGGTGGCCGACATGGGCTTTGCGGCCTGCCCCGACATCACCCAGGCGCTGGCCGACCGCGTGACGGGTCATCCCATCTACGGCTACAGCGTGCCGCTCGAGGGCTACTGGCAGTCGATCATTGACTGGCAGCGTGAGCGCAACGGCCTGGAGTTCAGCACCGACGAGTGCTGCTTCATCGGAGGCATCGTTCACGGTTTCGGCCTTGTCATCAATCATTTCACACGCCCAGGTGACAAGATTGTCATCCAGGAACCCGTTTACCACCCCTTCAGGATGCTCATCACGGGCAACGACCGCATGGTGGTAAACAACGCCCTGCGCCGCACCAGCGACGGGTTCTACGAGATGGACCTCGAGGGGCTGGAACGCATCTTCAAGGAGGAACAGCCCCGCATGATGGTGCTGTGCAACCCCCACAACCCCATCGGCATCGCCTGGCCGGCCGAGGTGCAACGACAGGTGGCAGCACTGGCAAGGCAGTATGGCGTGGTGGTCTTCAGCGACGAGATCCACGGCGACCTTGTACTGAAAGGGCAGCACCACACGTCGTTCCTCACCGTGAGCGACGACGCCCGTACCATGGGCATCGTGATGGGCGCTCCCAGCAAGACCTTCAACATCGCAGGTATCGTGAGTTCATGGTGTGTCATCAAGAACCCCGACCTCAGGAAACCGTTCTTCCACCGCCTGGAGGCCAATGAGCAATGCTCGCCCAACTTCCTGTCGATGACGGCAACACGCGCTGCATACCGCCACGGCGGGGAGTGGCTCAGCCAGTGCCTGGATTACATCGAGGGCAACATCGACATGGTCGTGGAATTCTGCCGTAAAAACATTCCCGGTATTGTCGCCATCAAACCGCAGGCCTCGTTCCTGGTGTGGCTCGACTGCACGGGCTTGGGACTGGATCATAACGCGTTGATCGACCTGTTTGTCAACAAGGCGCGCATCGGCTTGAACGACGGCGCCATGTTCGGCAAGTCGGGAAGCGGTTTCATGCGCCTCAACGTGGCCGTGCCCCGCAGCATCCTCACTCAAGCGATGCAACAACTTGCCCAAGCCGTCAAGACCCTCCCTTGACGACACGGGTTGGGCAATAACAGCCCATATGATAAAAACTTTTCTAAATGATCAAGGATTCTTGCGGAGGCGATAGGTGTAGATTGTGCCTGTCGCGGATTCGGTCTTGGTGAACGTCACCTCGCAGGACGAGGTGGTAGTGACGGTAAAGTCGTTGTGGGCTTCTAAGCCAGGCATTAGGATATAGAACACCTCGGGATCGGGGAAGCTGATGGTCATCTTGTCGCCATTCTCCTCCCAAGTGCCGAAGCTCTCAATCAAATCCTCGTGGCCATACACCTTACTCACCCTGAAGACTTTGTTCTGGAACTGGAAGAAGTAATTGCCATCAACGTTCCTGGGCGTTCCTCCTTCTGTAATCTGCTCAACCTGCCAGGTGCCGAACCAGATGCCGATGTCGCCGTGGTTGCGGGTGCAGGAGCCCAGTGTTAACAGGATGAATAATAATATGATATATATTGCTGTCTTTTTCATTGATTCTTATTTTACACCATTGTAAGAAATACCAATTTGTGCTCCCCAATTGTTGCCGTAGAGCGAACCGCGATCCATTGCCACTGTGGCATTCACACACCACGGCCCATAAGACGGACGGTAATTTAGTTGGAGCGCCATCGAGAAGTCGTCGACACTACCTGCACGGGGAAGGAGAGGAGTGCCCCATGCTTTGCGGTAGGATCCCATCAGGCGGTAAGACCAATCCTCGTGCAGCCAACCGCTGACAGCGGCATGGAAACCGCGCATCACGTTGTCGCGGTAACGCATATAGCCGTCCTGGTTGTAGAGCGGCGACTTGACGAAGGGCGAGCCGATGGACATGCCGCGGCTCTGGTAGCCGTTGTAGATGTAGTTGTTGTAGTAGTCGTCGGCACCCGACGAGTGGCTGGTGATGGGCGTGCCCTCGTGGTCGTTGGGTGTCCAGTGGATGGGACCGCTCTGGTTGGTGAAGTCGATGTACTCGATGACAGCGCCTTCAATCAAAGGTCGCCAAATCACATTGCGGTATTCCAGTCCCCACAGGCCGTCAAAGCCGTTCATCTTGCCGATACCAGAGCCGTCTTCCCACAGCCACTGGGTGTAGGCGCGCAGCAGTTTGTTGTCGTTCAAGTGGCCTTCGAGTGCGATGTCCCATGTGCCCAGGTGGTTACCCTCGACGAACGAGTCTCCGGCACTCTTTCCACCACTGCCGGCGATAAAGGTGCGGAAGAAAGCCTTGGCATCGGCATCCATCTTGACGGTGTGATCAAGCTCACCTTCCTTATAGTACTTGGCCGTGCCGCCAAACTGGCAGGATGATTGGGCGCCGATGGTGAACACGACGGGCTGATTGGGGTTGGTACGGAAGTGCAGGCTCTTGTAATGCAGCCAGATGTCCGTGGTGATAAAATGGTTATAGTAGTTGTAATGGTTATCGAGCCACTTGTCATCCAGCTCGCGGAAGTAGCCGAACTCGCCCTTGATTTGTACCCAGCCCTGGGTGAACGGGATGTCCACGAAATTGATGAAACCAGCACGCAGGCCCACGGGCGGGCGGAAATTGATGCTCCACACGAGGTCACCGCTACTTAATTCGGTGACGATGGGTGAGTATTTATATGCTTGTCCTGCCATAGCAAAGATGCTGCGATACTTGGCTGTCAGGTAGGCTTGTTGGACCCATACCCGTGCAGGATGTTGTTTCTGCACATTGAATTGACAGTTGCCCACATAACGCTGATAGCCTGCACTGGACGCATAACCGCCCCAAACTTCGACACCCGCTCCCCAAGCAAAACGCTTGGAGGGATCTGTATTGTGAACCAGACTGATGTTCATCAGGGCAGAATATTGCTGGGTGATGTTGCCGCCGTTGTTGGAGGAAATGTAGTAAGGGGCCAACTCGCTGTTGCCAGCGTTAGCAATCATGCCTACAGAGTAATAAGTTCTGTAAATGCTGGTCTCAGCAAGCGGCTCATGGAGCGCACTTGGATAGGGAACAGAGTAGAAAGTGCTGGAAATGCGGGGCACTAAAACCGGGTCAACAATACTACCACTTTCAATTGGATATGAAGATGGGACACCAAAGATGCGCACAGCACTTGGAGAGGGAACAGAGGGAAAAGTGCTGGAAATGCGGAGCTCAACAGGATCGAATGTGGAATATTTGGCGCTATCTGTTTGAACACTGTCCACGGGAACCTGACCCACCACACCCAGTGCAGTGGCGAGCATGATGAGTAATGATAAAGTGTATTTTATCATGATGTATTTGAGTGTTACCGTTCAATGTTTTCCAGATAGGAGTCGATGTGGCGGCGCTTCTTCTCATCGGCAATCTCATCGAGGTTGATGAGGATACCCGTCTCCTCCACGTCTCCGAACTCGCGGTTGATGGCGGTACCCAGCAGCAACATCTTGGGTGACAGGCCCATGTAGGCATTGACCAGCGGCGGGATGTTAATGCCGTGTTGGCGGATGAAGGTGTTTAACCGCTTGTAATCCTCGCGGAAGTCGTTGCCGACGAAGTGAGACATCAGCTCTGGATCGTCGTTGCGGGTGTCGGGCAGCGGGTCAATGGGTACTACCAGCCCCTCCTTGTCCTTGAAGTACAGGTTGAGGAAGCACAACAGCATGTCGCGGCAGTCGCGCACGTAGCTGGGGTACATTGTCATCTTGCCGAACATGTATTCGACTTTCGGATAGATGATGGTCAATGCACCTAGGCCATCCCACAGGTTGTCGAGCGCGAACAAGGCACGCACGCCCTCGCGCGTCGATTGGTACTCGGGACGGACAAACGAACGGCCCAACTCAATCGTGACGGGCAGTATTTCCTGTAGGAACCGCTCGCTGAAGTTGAACAGGTGTCCTGTGGCGATGCGCGGCACGCCGTTCTCCACCTTCACGTCCCAGCCACAAATGAAGCGGTAGGCACCGATAATCTCGTGCTTATCGGGGTTCCACACCAACAGTTGCTGGCATGGCGGGTCCATCAAGTCAAATTCATCAATGTCACAGGCCTTGCCCGTACCGCCACCAGCGGCGCGGAAGGTGATTTCGCGCAGACGACCTATCTCTCGCATCGTGTTGGGCGTATTGTGGGCGGTCACCACATAGATATCGTTTTCGGCCTTGTTGGTGTGGCGCAATAGGCGCTCGGGCGTGAGTTCCTGTTCAATGAGTTCGACGGGGATGGGATCAATAATCGGTTCCATAGGCTGTTCTAGGGTTTGGATGGCGATGGGGCCATGGAATAGACAATATCACGCAGGCGGGCTGCTTCCTTTTTGGGCGCACGAGCATCAAGCGAGGTCCAGGGAATGGGGTCGCCAATGATGACATGTAACGTGCTACCGCACTGCTTAATCATTTCTTTGGGGAGGAAAATAAGTTCGATATTAAACTTGATGCCCAGTTTCTTGCGCCACTTGGCAAAGCGGTAGAAGAACTTAGAGTTGCGGGCGTCAAAGAATATGGGTACTATATCGCGCTGGTAGTTAACTGCATGGACCACTGCAGCCTTTTGCCATGTAAGGTCGGCGATGCTACCGTCAGGCTGCATGCGTGAGCACAGTCCAGCTGGGAAAGTGATGAATTGGTTGTCGCTCTGCAGGGCTTCCTCAATCTGGCTGGCTGCGGCGCGTGATTGGCTGCCATATTTGTTCACGGGCAGAAACACGTCGCGCAATGGCTCCACAGCCATCAGCAGGTCATTGACCAGAAACTTGATGTGGTGTTGATAGCGATTGCCCAGCAACGATATCAATGCAAGACCATCCAACCCTCCCAGCGGATGGTTGGAAACGAACATATAGCGCCCTTCGGGCAGATGTTCAAGTCCTTTCTCATCGATAGAGATGCCCATTTCGGTAAGGGCTGCTGAAGCAGCATCCACGCCATCCTTGCCCGCCATTTTCTCAAGAATGGCATTGAGCTGGTCTTGGCAGATGGTGCGTTCCAACCATCGCACGGCAAACCGCGGGATGTAGCGGTAGTGTCGGGGCAATCTTGCCCTGAGCACTTGGTCAACATCTATTTTCATCGGTTTGCTGTCCATGAACTGTTTTGCATCGTTTTAAACATACAAAGATAGTGCAAGCCGAACACAATGCCAAAATAATTTTTGAGAATTGTTGAGGCGCGGCCTATCTTCGCCGAAGGCAAAATTAGGTGTTTTTAACGAAAAAAGAAAAGCTAAGGCAAAAAAATTGCCAAATACCGTGAAAAGTTATACTTTTGCACCACCTATTACTTGGAATAAGGCAGGCTAGATAAATGGTAAACACCGAAGGCTTAAAGAAGAATTTTACACAGCACGGGAGGCTTATGCTGCTTGCCGAGGCTTTGTTGTTCATTACCCTGATGGTGTTTGCGTCTAGGCATTTTGGAATGGCCGATGGAGTAAAGATCACCATAGCTTATCTTGTTGCCTATCTGGTTCCACGCACCGTTGTACGCCGCGATAGCGGTTGGTCCTGGGTGTCATCTGCCGTTCTATTCGTGCTCGCCTGCATATTGGTATATATTGATTTCAAGCGGCTGACGTACTATACGATATTTGACGGCTATTCATTAGAATTGCCAAATATCAAAGGTGATGCGAGGAATTATTATAAATGGGCTTTGCATCAGTATGACGGACGTCTGAGCGCTTCCAATATGCTGTTACCCGGCTACGGGTTTCTTATGGTGGGACTGTGGAAACTCTTCGGAGTAAGTGTTGTGTGGCCTCAGGCAATGAATATGATGTTTACTTTGACGTCGGTGGCGTTTACAGGCAAATTGACAAGACGCTTGTTGTCTCATCGCGTGACGGTGGCACCACGATTTTTGCTGGCGGCTGGACTGCTTTTGTCCTGTTTGCTGACATTTTACCATGTTATGGGCACGTTGTTGTTGAAGGAAGCATCCGTATTCTTAGGCTCTATGATGGCGGCATACGCCTTGTCGTCATTTGCATCGCCTAATGAGTCACACACGCCTTCCCGCAGTGATATCGTCTTGTTTGTATCTGCGTGCCTGTTTTTGGGTTTTGTGCGCCCCACTTTCCTCTATTTTATAGTTGTTGGCGTGGTCATCACGACGCTACCGCATTGGAAAAGAGATTGGCGTTACCTACTAGGCATGTTGGTTGTCATCGCTATCTCGTTATTGATGGGAGAACTGATTTCACATTACACGTTTAGTCGCCATGCCGAGATTGCTGGTGGTGGCTGGAACATGCAACGCTTCTACGTTAGGGGCGACTCTCAGCGTTTTTACCATGATTTGCTCAATTACTATTTCCTGTACTCCTTCTGGCACAAGATTTTGATGTTACCGCTGACGATGTCAGTGCAGTTTTTCATTCCTCTTCCTTGGTGCTACTTTGATACGCCTACTTTCATCAATTCATTTGGTCGATTTACTTATGGTTGGTACTTCATTGGCGGTACGTCTTTGTTCTATTTCTTTTTCCTCTTTTGGCGCAAGGGTGAGAACATAGGCGCATGGCCATGGTGGCCAGCGATAGCCTATGCTGTGATAGCTTATCTGGTAGCTGGCTCTGTGGCCCGCTATGTTGCACCCATCCTGCCCTTGTTCGTCCCCATAGCAGTGTATGTCCTGTGCCGCGTTTATGAAGGACACAGGCGCAAGTCTTTCCTCTGGTGGTGGATTGTGCTTGCCTTGGTGATCACGGTTGTCTTGCTGTTATGTCTTGAGATTCAGCAAGGCACATTTTCCAAGATGTTGCACACCCAGTCGCTGGTCAACTACTGGAAGGGACTCCCTTATTGAGAGGGCTTTGTTAGCTGATTGATACCTTTTTCCTCATCTTTTTTGATACCTGTTTGTCGGCAATTTTATCCCCTTGGTCGTTGATGAGGGGGTACTCATCGTTTTGTCTGTCGTGAGGGTTAAACTTTGAACAAAGCTCGTCGGTCTAATAACCAAAATTGATAAACTTTTAAACTTCACGACAATGAAAAAGACCATTATCTTCTGCTTACTGTGCATGGCGCTGGCGATGCCGGCAATCGCACAACCCGGTTACCGATACGGGCGCGGACCGCAGCCCCGAGTGCAGACGGTGGGGCGCCACGGGAATGAATATATCGCATGGCACCGTTATTACTTCGGCCTGCGTGTGGGCTTGAATGCCTCTCACGTGAACAGTGACAGCCCCCTGCTCAATGGCAGCAGCATGAAGTCTGGCTTGAATATCGGTGTGGCTGCCGGGACCCAACTCAGCTATCGTGCACCGCTGTTCCTGGAGACAGGACTCTACTATAGCCAGAAGGGCGGAAAGAGCGATTCAGGAACAGGCAAGTTCACCTACGATCTCAATTATCTGGAAGTGCCCCTGCTGATCAAGTACAAGCACTTCGTCGGCAATCAGACGACCATCCAGCCCTATTTAGGCGGTTATCTGGCAGTGGGCACCGATGGGGAGATCAAGAATTATGGCACGCGCACGGCGTTCAGCTCTTTTGATGACGGCTATTTCAACCGCTTTGACGGAGGACTCAAGCTTGGCTGCGGAATTGGTTTCAATATGCTCTATCTTGATGCCAGCTACGACATCGGTCTGGCCAACATCGGACAAGATAACTTCAACAATACCCACAATGGGTGCTTCACGTTAAACTTAGGTGTGAATTTTTAAACGTAACGTAATTTCCGGGTGGCGCGTGCCGCTCAATCACACCGGTGGCACGCGTTTTTTCAACAATAAAAGCCTGGATATTGAAGTTTTTATTTAACTTTGCACATCAACAACAATTCTAAACTCATTTGCGCTATGAAAAAGTTTTACATGATCATGATGCTGGCACTGCTGTCAATGACGGTAGTTTCATGCGGCGACGGCTGGGATTCGCCCTACTATGTAGAGGATATTGTTGGATCATGGGTTTCAGAATATGGATCTGACGGGTATGGCACATACGATATTTGGGGTTATGACGTAGTCCGTTATGATTTCTATCACAACCACACTGGCCGTTATACCTACTATTCAGCTTATGGCTTGGCCTATGTTGACTTTGATTGGGAAACCCGCGGCAACAGGCTTTATATCAGCTACTATGACGGTGACTATGAGAACCTGTATTATGGTTACGATGACTACGGTTATCTGATTCTCTCTCTCGACCGCTATTTCTACCAGTACACGGCCTATCGAACTGCCGGGTACTATGAGCCCGCTAAGGAGCTCCCTGGCGATGCTCCCAAGCTCGCTCCCCGCGAGGGCGATAAGGTTACCAAGGTGAAATCTGTCTCCCGCGCCATCAAGGCAAGGGTTACCGACGCCGAGTAATAAAGAGTCAAAAATCAATAACGACCATCAAGCAGCCGCTGAGTATTTTCAGCGGCTGTTTTTATGACTTGGTAGTAAGGCATGCCCAGCACGTCGCCGATGGCAGAAGCGACTTCACTGATGGTGGCAGGAGCCTCGTCGGTCTCAATGAGCATGCGATCGGGTGGGGTGGCGAGTAGGGTGGCAGGATTGAAGCGGATGCCAAATGACAAGTAGCAGCCGGCGTCAAGCAGGGTGCGTGCGATGCGCTCGTTGGCTCTCATACCGTGAATGGCGAGAGGAACGGCGGTCAGTCCTGCTTTGCGTCGCTCGTCGATGATGCGCTGCGCTGTCCTGACGCAGTGAACCACTACGGGCTTACAAGTGGCATGAGCCACCTGGAGATGTCGCACGAACACACTTGCTTGGGTCTCAAGGTCAGCACCGCGCAGGCTGTCCAAACCCGTCTCGCCTATGGCAAGCACTTGAGGGTGACGGGCACGTTGTTCCAGTAGTTTGAAGTCGGCATCGGTGAGTTTATCAACGTCATACCATGGATGGTAGCCTACTGAGTACCAGAGACCTGGCTGCGGGTCAAACTGCCGCGGATCGACGGCAATGAGTGCCGCTGTGGCATCGGCATGGTGTGTGTGGCAATCGATGATGTCGGGTGTCATGGCACAGGGTCGTAGCCGCTACCTCCCCACGGATTACAACGCAGGATGCGCCATACGGCGAGCACTAGGCCCTTGAATGGGCCATGCTTGCGTATCGCCTCAATAGCATACTGGCTACACGTTGGAGTGAAACGGCATGTGGGCGGTTTGAGAGGTGAGATATACTTCTGGTAGAAGCGGATGGGTTGAATGAGTACCCAGCCGATGGCATGCAGGACTTTGCGTCCACAGTCCCCTATGGTTTTGATGATGCTGTTCATGACAAGGGGGGTGTATCAACAGGCTTGTCCGTTATCGCTTGAGGTGTTGCCGGTTGTTGTGTAGCGGCATGAGCGATACGCTGGAGCAGCAAGGTTATTTTCTCTTGGATTACACTGTAAGGGGCTGGTGTAGTGTCAAGGTAAACAAAGGCAATATCCACCCCCCAGTCTGACTCCTTGAGCGCGGGCAGCAGCAAGTCGCGGCGGTTTAGGCGGTAAGCCTCCCGCACGCGGCGCCGCAGGGTGACACGATTGACGGCCCTGCGGATGCGTTTCTTGGGGATGGATATGAGGAACTGCACGGGATGATTGCCCTGCGGCCTGAGCCTATAGGCTGCCCGCAACGGAAATGCCATGAGCGACTTGCCCTCATCAAAGAGCAGGTTGACCGCCGTTCGGCTGCACAGTTTCTCGTCCTTATTTAGCTTGAAATCCATAACTTCAGGCTGCAAAATTACAAAAATGGGGCATGCTTGACAAGCACGCCCCACAAAAAACGCTTTTTTAAACGGTTATTTCTTCTTAGCGGCCTCAGCTTTGGCGCGTCGGGTGGCAGCGGCCTTCTTGGCGGCTTCCGAGCGCTTGGCAGCAGCAGCTTTTTCGGCTTCGGCTTTAGCTTTGCGAGTAGCAGCAGCCTTCTTGGCAGCAGCCGAACGCTTCTCGGCAGCAGCTATATCGGCTTCGGAGTCCTTCGTGGTGTCGGCCTTCTTGGGGGCGGCATCCTGTTTGATAACCTTCGGCTGCTCTTTCTCAACCTTAGTGGTTACGCGGGAGACTTTACGTTCCCCTTTCTCTTCCTCTTCCTTGAGTCTCTTAAGGTAGAGTGCGATAGCGCTGGCCATAGAAGGAGCCTCGGGTGAAATGGTGACATCCACCTTGAGCCCTACGTTGCTGGCCTCTTCAAGGGTTGTTGATCCCATGGCGGCAATGACCACGTTGCGTTCCAGGTAATCGGGGAAATTCCTGATATAGGACTTGATGCCTGCAGGAGTAAAGAACACTAGCATGTCATAGTCAAAAGCCTCACCTGGCTTGAAGTCATTACTTACAGTGCGGTACATCACAGCCTTGACATATTTTACCTTGTTATTGTCGAGGACAACCGTCTTGTCATTGTGGACGTCGCTGACAGGCATCAGGTAAGTCTCCTTGTTGTGCTTGGCAATGATGGGAATCAGGCCGTCCATTGTGCCTGTTTCGCTATAGAAAATCTTGCGTTTGCGGTAGATGACATACTTTTGCAGGTAGTTAGCGACTGTCTCGCTGACGCAGAAGTATTTCAGAGTATCGGGCACCTTATAGCGCAATTCATTGCACAGACGGAAGAAATGGTCCACTGCGGTGCGTGCTGTAAGAATAATGGCTGAATAGTCAGGCACATTAATCTTGGACTGCCTGAACTCTTTGGATGTTAAACCTTCAACCTTGATAAATTGACGAAAAACAATCTCTACTCCATATTTTCTCTCAAGGTCAAAGTAAGGTGATTTCTCTGACGTTGGTCTTGGTTGGGAAACCAGAATCTTTGTAATGTTCATTTGGTTTTTTTACTGTAAAATACCACAAATCCAAATA
>JAEEGL017285670.1_pt1 | contig 11618 bp, 5 predicted proteins | sample 9134231 | NCBI WGS metagenome assembly JAEEGL01 (sample SAMN16246548, study PRJNA631951) | gut metagenome | biome: gut microbiome; feature: rumen; material: fiber-attached | host: Bos | place: Iran: Karaj | collected 2018-10 | reverse complement strand
TAATTATAAACATTAGTGGTATGGTTAAAGAAGTTACAGGTGACGAAGATACAATAAATATTACAAATTTTGTAATATTAAAAGATGGATTATATGAACAAAAATCAAATGAAGTTACTAACATAATAAAATGTACAAACACATCAACAGTTAAACCAAATAATCCAGATATACCAAACAATCCGGATAATCCAGACCAACCAGAAAATCCAAATAATCCAGATATACCAAATAATCCGGATAATCCAAACCAACCAGACATACCAAATAATCCGGATGATCTAAACCAACCAGAAAATCCAAATAATCCTGCAAATCCGGAGGAAAAAGTCTTTAAAATATCAGGATTAGCATGGCTAGATACAAATAAAGATGGTAAAAGAGATGATGGTGAGCAATTGTTACCCGGAATAAAAGTATACTTAGTAAATAATGAGACAGGAAAAATTGTTACAGATATTGAAGGTAAAGAAATTAGTGTACAAACAATAGAAAATGGAGAATACAAATTTGAGGGAATTAAAGAAGGAAGTTATTTAGTTATATTTGAATTTGATATTAATAAATATAAGGCAACTAAATATCAAGTTTCAATAGCAGGAAGTAGCTCAAATTCTGATGCAATTATTAGTAAAATAAAGATAGATGAACAGGAAAGGACAGTAGGTGCAACAAATGTTTTAACCTTAAAATCAGATTTAAAAAATATAGATATAGGGTTAATTGAAGATGCAAAATTTGATTTGAGTCTAGAAAAACAAATAAGTAAAATATCTATTATAAATGCTCAGGGAGCAAAGACAACAGAATATGAAAATATGAATTTTGCAAAAGCAGATTTAGTTGCAAAATACATGAATGAAACAAGTGTTATAGTTACATACAAGTTTATAATTAAAAATATAGGAGATGTAACAGGCTATGTTGATGTACTTAAAGATAATTTACCAAAAGGTTTACAATTTTCTTCAGAATTAAACAAGGATTGGTATAAGGGAAAAGATGGAGCTTTATATACAGAGGCATTAAGCGGAATTGCAATAGAACCTGGAAAAACAAGTGAAATAGAACTAGTACTTACAAAAGATACTACAGAGAACTCAACAGGAACATTTACTAATAGTGCAGAATTAGAAAGAGTAAGTAATATAGAAGCTGTAGAACAAGCTAAAAAAGATAATGATAAATCTTCAGCTGATATAGTAATATCAATAAAAACTGGATCACCAATATTGTATATTGGAATAACATTAGGATGTATAACAGTAATTGCAGCAGGGGCTTATGTAATTAAGAAAAAAATATTAAATAGGGTTATATAATAGAGGAAAGGAGGACAATTATGAGTAATAATAAAAAAATAGTTTTTTCGATTTTAGTAATGTTTATTATGATAATTATTATGATAGGAAATATTGCATTTTCCTCTTCAATAACACCACAGTCAGATGGACGTGTTTATATTAATTTTAGTTCGCCATATGCATCATATGATGACGAAACATTTAAAGACTTTTATTGTATTCAAAAAGGAGCTAATATAAATAATGCCTACTATAATGTTAGTGATTGGCATGATGTAGAGGATCCTATGTTAGCATATATATTATCATTAGACATTAACAAGTCTAGAGGTTATGATGCACATAATAGTAAAAATAATGAAATACAACATTTGTTATGGTATTATATAGACCATAAAAATAATAATGATACTACTGCAATGAAATATAATAATTGTAATATTACTGGAGGAGGTATTGGATTAAGTTCAACGGCTTTGTATACAATAAATGGTACTAAATACAGTGAGAATCAATTATGGGGAATGGCTTCTGAATATGCAAATCGAGTAAATTTAGAAGATATAAATTTAAATTTAAGTATAAATGGAACAAATGTAAGAGCTACATGGACAGGTAATGCAGAAAATTATTCTGTTTATTTGAATGGTTCAGATACAGCATATAAATCAAATATTACAGATAAAAGTATAGATATACCTATTACGGAATTTGGAACAAATGCAGTAGCAAAGGTAAAAATTGTAGCACAACAAGAAAGTTGTTCAGCAAAGTTTAAAGTGTATGTTTCAGGAGCTAGCCAAAATATATTACAAAAGGAAGGAAGCAGAAGTACAGTTAGTAAACAGGATGAAAAAACGATAGACTTAAATACAAATGTATCTCTACAAAAATATATTACTAAGGTAAATAATAATAATTTGACTTCAGAAGAAACAGCCTTAACAGACAGAAAGAATACTTATACATCAGCAGATGAATCTAATGATTTAGCTAAAAAGGTAGTAAGCAAATCAGAACAAAATAATATGAAATCAGCTAATACATATAAGAAAGAAAAAATTGTAAATATTGAAGCTGGAGATACAGTAACTTACAGAATATATGTATATAATAATAGTAGTGTAGTTAATGCTAAAAGTGTAGTAATAAAAGATACAATACCATTTGTAGAAAATAATGGAGAAGTAAAATCATTAGCAAGCATTGAAAATATTAAAGATGCAAGTGGAAATGAGGTAACATGGACAAAAGACACTAATACAAGTAATAAGAATTCATATGAATATACAATAACAAATTTGGCTGCAGGTCAAAGTACATATTTTGATGTAACCTTAAAATATAATGATTACAATTCAGGTATAATTACAAATACAGCATGGATTTCTAGTACTGATCCTAAAAACGATGAAACATATAGGACTGTAGACAGAGACTATGTTAAGATGAAAGAGTATAAAATTAGTCTTGAAAAATTTGTAAGTCAGGTTACAGATAAAGATGGAAATAATTCAGTAACATATGATTCAGAAAGACAAGGAAAAAGATATAATGATGAAGCAAGGACAGATGAAAATAAAAATACGTATAAACCAAGTCATAAGGTGCAAGTAGAACCTGGAGATATAGTGACTTATACAATTAGATTGAAAAATACAGGAGAAACAGGAGTAAAAATACATCAAATATATGATAAATTTGATGTTAATTCAAATGGAGTTAAATTAAAATATTATGAATCTTATGGAATTCAAGGAAATGGTGGGGGAACTATAGAAAACAATGACTATAGAGGTCCTAATGAAAATCCTGATAATTCATGGAAAGAAAATAATTATACTTCATATTTAATAAAATTTGATAAACCAACATTAATTCAGCCTGGAAAAACAGTTGATATTACTATAAAATTCAATGTGGAAGTACCAACAGAATTGACAAAATATATCCAAGAATTAAAGAATATTGCTTGTATTACAGGATTTAAAAACAAAAATGATGTAGAATTACCATTGCCAAGTGCAGATGGAGATGGAATAGATAATAATAGAGATGCAGATTATGTTCAAACAAAGATTTATGCAGTAAGTTTAGAAAAATTTGTATACAAAGTAAATGGGTATGAATTATGTGACTTTGATAATGATGGTTCTGTTAATGTTACAGATTCTGATCTATTAAGAAAATATGTAACTGATTTTTCATCAATTGAAGGTAATATAAAAGATAAAATTACAAAATATGGAGATTTAGATGGAAATGGCAAGATAGATATAGAGGATTATGCAAGATTTACTCACTATATAGCTGGAATGTCAAATTCAAATATTAAAAGAGAAGGTTATGCAGAACATAATTATGATGATGATACAAATACAAATAATCTATGGAAATATAATCATGTGGTAACTGTTTCAAAAGGAGATAATGTTACATACAAAATAAAATTAATGAATGACGGAGAGACAGATGTTTATATCACAAAAGTTAAAGATTTCTTCCCTAATGGTGTAACATTTGGAAATAGAACATTTAATGGAAATGAATACGATGTTACTAAAATAGTAGATGAGAATGGGATTGAATTTGAAGGAAATGACATAACTGCAGGAACTATACTAGAACATGGAAAGTCTAAAGCTTTTGAAGTAACAGTAAAAGTAAATGAATCAAATATGTCATTAAATATATTAAAAAATACAGCAACAATTACAGAAATGAAAAATAGAAACAATGTGAATGTAATAGATACGACACCAAATAATAATACAGATTCGGATTATTTACAATTAAATTATCACTTAAATGATGTTCCGATTTCTGGTATGGTATGGAATGATAAAAATCAAGCAAAAGATAATAATAAAAGTGGATATAATGCTTTGTATCAAGGCAACGGTGAAACTGAAAATAAATTATCAGGTATAGTTGTAAAACTATATAGAAAAGGTGTTGATTTTGCAATAGCAACTAAAACAACAGATAGTGAAGGATATTATTATTTTGAAGATAAAGATATTGATAAAGCTGTTGTGAAAAATGCTTATGAAAGACATATAAAGGGTCCTATGGTAAGTAACGATATAACAAGATGGGCAGGAAAATATTATGCATATTATATAGAATTTGAATATGATGGTATAACATATACAACAACACCAGATGGCAAGTCATGTGTTAGCGTTACAGACTCTGAAGCATATAGCAATGGAAAATATAAAATTAACTCAAATGCAAAAGAAGATTTCAAGAATAGAAAAGATTTTAATGATAAATTTAATACAATAAATAATAATAGCTTGAATAGTAACGAAAAAATAGATTATACAACCAAAAATGAACATGGATATATACCACAATCAGTCTATAACTATAAAGCGTTTATGACAATGAAGTCTTCTACAGAAACAATACAATTATCAGATAATCCAGTATTGGAAGAAGAGATAAAGTATATTAACTTGGGATTAAGAGGAAGAGATTTATTTGACTTAGAATTAACATCAGATGTTGAAAAAATTGATGTAAATGTAAATGGAATAAATCAAACATATGAATTTGCTAATATAGTAACAGTAAGAAGGCATGATTTAGGTTCAAATAATAATATTACAGAAGATATGGCAAACATTGTAAGTGAAAAACAAGATAAATATGTAGATGAATATAATAATGATGGACAAAAAATTAGAAATACAGATAAACCATATTTAAATTATATATATGTAACATATAAAATTACTGTGCAAAATACTTCAAAAACCAATGGAACAGCAACAAAGATTATTAATTACTATGATAATATATACAAATTTGAAAGAGCATATTCTGGAAATAATAATTTAAATGTTACAAACTTTAATTATGGAGACAAATGTAAATCTATTATTATTGATACACCACAAACATACTTATCAGAAAATAAAACTATGGATATATACGTAGTATATAAATTAGAAGATATATCTAGAATAAAATCACTAAAAGATAAAGAAAAATTAGAAACTTACAATATGGCAGAAATTTATGAATATAAAACCATTGCTAAAGATAACAATAATGAATTTGTAAGAGGCTTAATAGATAAGGATTCCGCACCAGGAAGTGTTTCAACAGAGAAAGTATGTTTATCTGAAGGAAATAGTAATTTATCTACATTAGACTACTATTTAAATAAACAAGGAACTGATAAAATAAAATATGAAGATGATACTTTTGTAACACCAACACTTTACTTTATATCAGATGGTAATGAAAGAGTTTTAACAGGATATGTATTTGAAGATTCTACAACAGTAAATTCAAAAACAAAAGTTAAATCAGGAAATGGGGTAAAAGATGCTGGAGAAAAAGGTATAAAAGGAGTAAATGTTATATTGCATGTACCTACTAGTATGAATAGTAAAGGATATGTGGAATATAAAGCAACTACAGGAAATAAAGGTCTATTTACTATTTCTGGATTTATACCTGGTAAAAATGCCGACTTAACATATTGGTATGGAGATAGTGATGCAACATTCTGTAAAGTAACTAATGGTAAATCATATAATGGAGAAGATTTTGAATCTGCAAATAATGATGGAATATCAAAGAAAGAAAATTACTGGTATATAATTAATTCAAACAGAAAAGGCGGTCCAAAATCTGTAGCGACTGATGTTGAAAGCGACGGTAACACAGAAGTAGGAACAAGAAAAGGAGTTTCAACTAGAGTATCTAAATACGATTATAGTAAATTAGAAATTCTTAATAAAGTTAGAGCAGGAAATATTACAGAAACTAGTAAGGATAGTGCTGAAAGGAAAGTTAGAGAAGATACCAAGATGCATTCAAAAACACAAACTTTTGTATTAAATGTTGAAAAAGCAGACGAAAATGGAGCAAGAACAACAAATGGTATTGAGGGATATGAAATTTCTAATATGAACTTTGGTATTCAAGAGGTACCTGTAACAACAATAGATTTAAGAACAGCAGTAAAAGAATTTGTAATAACAGATGCTTCAGGAGATAATACAATAGCAAGTGCAAAAAGAAAATATGTACAAGAAAATGGAAAATGGGTTGAAAAATGGGATGTTATAGGAAATGTTTTAGCACCAGGATATGATCAAAATGAAACTACTACTGTAGATACAAAGGAAATGACTAAAATGCTAGACGTAAGTATTGAAGAGGAAAAAATACAAGGTGCAAAACTAATAATAAGATATGAGGTAACTGCAGATCAAAAAATAGAAAGAGACTTCAAAGGAACAGGTGAAATTAAGGCAGTAATAAAAGGTTTGGTAGATTATGTAGATAATGATTTATCATTTAATTCAGATACTATAATAGAAAATAATACTAAAAATAGTGACTATTGGGAGACAACAACTTATGATGCAACCCAAGATGCTTTTAAGGCTGCAATACAAGCAAGAGGTGGAACGGTTGAAAATGATAAGATATATGGTTCAGTAGATATAGAAGAAATTGATAATGACACAATTGTTCCAGAGGCTAAAAAATACACAACAATTTTAAAATTAAAGAATAACGTGGGATTATTAAATGAAAAAAATTATAAACCAGGAAAAGATATTTATGGCAATGATATTGAAACAGCAAGTTGTGATTTAGTATTACAAAAAGTATTATCAGCACATGACAATACATTAAGTAACATAGTAGAAAGTACAGTAGAAAAAAATGAATATGAGAATAAGGTTGAAATAACGGGATTAAATTACGAGAATACACAGGATGGAGAGATTGTAAATGCAGATAGAGTAAGAACACCAAAACTAGAAGAAAGCAATCCAGATTATATAACAGAAAGTTGGATGACAATAAATCCAGGAGCAGCAATAGGATATAATTTAGCTGAATCATCAACCTTAAGTGAACATCCACCAACAGGTGATAGTATTGAACATAACAATACAGTATATTATATAATTGCTACAGCATCGCTTACAGTATTAGCAGTAGGAGTAGTTTTAATAAAAAAATTTGCTATAAAGAAAGACTAAAGTAGATAAAAACCGATAGATTAATTTCTGTCGGTTTTTTGTCTAAAACTATTCCAAAAAATAAATAAACATGCTATAATATTAAATAGGGAGAGAAGAGTTATGAATCAAATTTTAATAAGTGAAAAAGTATATGTAACTCCAGAGCTAAAACGAAAAAAGAAAATATATAAATTTAATTTTATACTTTCGGTAATTTTCGTTATAGCTTTATTTGGCTATTATGTATACGGTGAATTTGACAGAAACTCTTCTGATAAATCACAAGAAATATTATCACAAATAGATGTTGTAAAAGACGAAACAATAGCAAATGCTCCTATTAAGCTGGAAGATGATGTCCTTGTAGTAATGTTAGATGATGCGAAGAATTCAGAAGAAGTAAAACTTAATGAATTAATGAATAGTAGTGATGAAAAACTAGATACTAAAGTTTATAAAACAAAAGATGGAGATGAATATAGTACAGTGGCGCTTATTAAGATTCCATCAATTAAAGTCGAATACCCAGTTATATATAGTGACAATACAAGTTCAAAAACTATGGAGGATTTGCTAAAAATATCAGTTGTTAAATATTGGGGTCCAGATGCAAATCAGCCAGGAAATTTTTGTATAGTTGGTCATAATTATCATAATAAAAAATTTTTTAGTAAAGTTGCAGAATTGAAAAATGGAGATAAAATATACATAACAGATAAAAACAATAAAACTTTAGAGTACAAAGTATATGATAAATATGTAGTAGATCCAGACAATTTAAAATGTACAAGCCAATTAACTAATGGAGAAACAGATATAACATTAATAACTTGTACAATGTCAGGTAAGCAAAGGACAATAGTAAAAGCAAGAGTAAAAACAAAATGACCATTTTGGGGACGTGGTTAAAAAGGGTCATATGACCCTTGTAGTGACAGGTCAAATATATAAAGTATAAAAACATCTTTAATGAATAGAATTCATTAGAGGTGTTTTTGATTATGAAGGATATTATTTTTAAAGGAATTGGAACAGCGATTGCTACTCCGTTTGACGAATTCAACAATATAAATTATGAAGAATTTAAAAAACTACTTGAATTTCAAATTGAAAATGGTGTGAAAGCTATAATAGTATGTGGTACAACAGGAGAAGCTTCAACTATGTCTAAAGAAGAAAAGCAAATATTAATAGAATATTGTGTAAAAGTAGTTAATAAACGTGTTCCAGTAATAGCTGGAGTTGGAAGCAATAGTACAGTTGAAGTTATTAAAAACATTAAACAAGCAGAATCGGTAAGTGTTGATGGATTATTAATTGTTACTCCATATTATAATAAAACTACACAAAATGGATTGATTCAGCACTATAAAATACTTGCGAGTGAGACTAAATTGCCTATTATTTTATATAATGTACCAAGTAGGACTGGATGTGACATTAAACCAGAGACATATTTTGAATTATCTAAAATAAAGAATATTGTGGCAACTAAAGAAGCTAGTGGAGATATTTCAAAAATAGCTAAAATAAGGAATGTATGTGGTGATAATTTGAATATTTATTCGGGAAATGATGATCAAATATTGCCAGTTTTGTCACTTGGAGGAATAGGTAGTATTTCTGTATTGTCAAATATAATGCCTAAATATGCTGTTGATATGGTAGATAATTTCTTTAATAGGAACATTCAAAAATCAATACAAATGCAAATAGAGGCTATACCGCTTATAAATAGTTTATTTAAAGAAGTAAATCCAATTCCTATAAAAGCGGCTTTAGATATTCTAGGATTTAAGTTTGGTAAACCAAGAATGCCATTAGTAGAGTGTAGTGAAGATTTGAAAAATGAAATTAAAGAGGAGATAGTTAAGTTGAGAGGAAAAGTGTAATTTATAAAGGAGAGTATATTTGAATTTTAACATTTTTCGTAGCGGAGCACTGTGTGCTCCACTTACCCAAATGCCATACTTAAGCTATTCTTCGAAGATATGGAGCACACAGTGCTCCGCTACGAATTTTTTTAATTCTATTTTCAACTCAAATTATAATTTATGGTTGAAAAAAATATAAATTTATTATATAATATTGGATAGATTATATTTAATAGGAGAATATTTATGTTTGAAAAATTAGAGGCAGTAGAAAAGAGATATGAAGAGTTAACAAAACTGATTGCAGATCCAGATGTAATTGCAAATCAAGCAGAATGGCAAAAACTTATGAAAGAGCATGCAAGTATAGAAGATGTTGTAGCAAAATTTAGAGAATATAAGAAAGTAAAAAAAGCAATGGATGAAGCTGAAGAATTAATGCAAGATCAAGATATGAAGGATTTAGCAGAGGAAGAATACTATTCTTCAAAAGAACAGCTTCCTAAAATAGAAGAAGAATTAAAGCTTTTATTAATTCCTAAAGATCCAGATGATGATAGAAATATCATATGTGAAATTCGTGGAGGCGCTGGAGGAGAAGAAGCCGCTTTATTTGCAGGAACATTATTCAGAATGTATTCTATGTATGCTGAAAAAAAACATTGGAAATTAGAAGTTTTAAATGAAAACGAAACAGGTCTTGGAGGATATAAAGAAATATCTTTTATGATTACAGGAAAAGGAGTATATAGCAGATTAAAATTTGAAAGTGGGGTACATAGAGTTCAAAGAGTACCAGACACAGAAAGTAGTGGTAGAATTCATACATCAACAGCAACAGTTGCAGTGCTTCCAGTAGTAGAAGATGTTGAAATAGAAATAAATCCAGCAGATATTAAAATGGAAGTTTTCAGAGCATCTGGAGCTGGAGGACAGCACGTAAATAAAACTTCTTCAGCTGTACGTTTAATACATGTTCCAACAGGAATGGTTGCAGAGTGTCAAACAGAAAGATCTCAAGTACAAAACAGAGAATATGCTATGAGACTTTTAAAATCTAGATTGTATGAAAAAGAAAAAGCAGAACAAGATGCTAAACTTGCAAATGAGAGAAAATCTCAAGTTGGAAGTGGAGACAGAAGTGAAAAAATAAGGACATATAACTACCCTCAAGGAAGAATAACAGACCATAGAATAGGAATGAGTATATTCCAATTTGAGAATTTCTTAAACGGAGATATAGATGAACTAATAGATTCACTTACAGCAGCAGATAGAGCAGAAAAATTAAAAGGTGAAGAAGAATAAAGTTTATAGAGCAAGTGATAAAAATTTACTTGCTCTATAATATATAATGGAGGGTATAACTATGGATAGAAAGAAGATAATTATAAAAACAAGTATTTTAGGAATAATAGTAAATTTAGTTTTAGTTGCATTTAAAGCAATAATAGGTTTTTTAGTTAATTCTATTGCTATTATTTTGGATGCTGTAAATAACTTAACAGATGCTTTATCATCTGTAATTACAATAATAGGAACAAAGCTTGCAAATAAACAGCCAGATAAGAAACATCCATATGGGCATGGTAGAATAGAATACTTTACTTCTGTTATAATTGCAGCAATAGTATTATTTGCAGGTGCTAGTGCAATAAAAGAATCATTTTTAAAGATAATAGATCCAGGAGAAACAGATTATTCTTTAGTTTCAATGTTAATTATCGCAGTAGCTGTAGTTGTAAAATTTGTATTTGGAAGATATGTTAAAAATACAGGTAAAAAGGTAAATTCTCAAAGTTTAGTTGCATCTGGTCAAGATGCATTTATTTAATAATAGATTTTGAGGAAGATAACAGAGAACAAATCAAAAATAAAATAGTAGATAAGTTAAAACAAAGATATCCAAAGTATAATTATAATGTTATAATAGATTCAGATATTACAGATTAAAAACATAAATAAAAATATAATTCATAAACTTAAATGAGGTAAGTTTATGAATTTTTTATTGCGAACAACATTATTAGGATTGTTTTTTGGAACATTTGGAACTACAATTGGTGGAATAATAGGAGTATCACTAAAAAATACTTCTAATAAATTTTTAAGCTTTATATTATCATTTGCTTCAGGCTTAATGTTAGCTGTTGTGTGTTTTGATTTGATACCAGAGAGTATGGAAATATCTAATATAACCAATACAGTTATTGGTGTTATTTTAGGTGTTATATGTATGATAATATGTGATATATTAGTTCAGAAAAAATTTAATGAAAAAAATAAATCAAATACTCTTCTAAAAACAGGAATAATTGTAAGTATTGGTTTAGCTCTTCATAATATTCCAGAAGGTTTAGCAATAGGTTCTAGTTTTGATGCATCAATTAAACTAGGATATTCACTAGCACTTGCTATATGTTTGCATGATATACCAG
>JAEEGL016891226.1_pt1 | contig 11618 bp, 5 predicted proteins | sample 9134231 | NCBI WGS metagenome assembly JAEEGL01 (sample SAMN16246548, study PRJNA631951) | gut metagenome | biome: gut microbiome; feature: rumen; material: fiber-attached | host: Bos | place: Iran: Karaj | collected 2018-10 | reverse complement strand
TGTATTGGCGAGAGATTTTTGTGCCTGTTTTGACTGAGAAATCGCAGGAAAACAGGCGGTTTTTCAAGATTTCGACGTCATAACAGGCGCAAAAAGAGCCGTCAAGACGCGTGCGTCGAATTGTGCGGTATTGCCTTAAGGCAGGACCGCACGGCATATCAGGCTGCACTGTCGGAAAAAACGAAGTCGACGCCGCTTTCAAACTGGACACGTTCGATATAATCGAGCGTCAGTTCGATCGAAAACTTGTGACCGTTATGAAAGGTCGAGACGATTGCTGTTTTACTGTTGTACGGATTTTCGATAACGAAAAACGTTTTGTCAGGGTAGCGGAACACCACCTCGTCGAAAGTTCTTTCGTTTCTCGCAAGCTTTTCGTAAACCTCGTTTTTGATAACCATTTTTTTCTTCCTTTCTTTTTTGCTTTTTTATGCCCGGCAGGATCATTATACTGTACCGGAACGTTTTTAAACCGAAAGCATTTTTAACCGAAAGCATTTTTGTCAACGACCGGTTGACACACAATCTTAAATAACTCGATTAACACCCCCCATATATAGGATAAAAAATCACGATTGCCGCAAAGTGACGGAAACCGTGAATTAAACTCATTGCCTTCGCCACATTTTACCAGAAGACCACCTTACTATCCGAGCAGGTTGGTGACGCTTCACGGGTTCTGATACCTCAGCGCGCTCTTAATGCGTTCCGTTTCAGGAACAACTATACTATACTATGCAAATGCCGGCCTGTCAACATACAATTTTTTTAATACGTTTTTTGAAGACCTGACCGGACCTTATCGGCGTATGCCCTGCCGCCGGACGGATTGACCCTGCCGACCGCAAAAACACAGACTGATACTGAAATAAGATATTATCTCTTGCCCTCCTCTCACGGCATTTTTTCTTCCACGAAAACAAGATACGCAGCCCGGACCGAAAAACACTTTTTTTGCTGCCGCAGACGAATCAGACGTCCCGGATTATCACCGTGATATAATAATATCACCTTTTTTACGGTCGGTAAATTAATATTTGCTTTTTCTGCATCCGGACGGCCGATGCCGTTTTTTTTACACAAAAACAAGATACGCAATCAATACGGAAAACACTTTTTTCGCGGCGCGGCGCCCCTGAATCCGGGCGGCCGCGCAAAATTTATATCAGGTTGCCTGAAAAGCCGCAACCGGGTGTTCAGACGCCGTGGCCATTATCGGAGGAATAGCACGTTTCGGGGCATAGAGGCCCGTCCACGGTTATTCCATCATGGAAGGTTTCGACCGAAAAGCCGTTGAGGACTTTCAGCCTGAGATCGACGTTAAAGGAATCGACGTCAAAGTTGCCCCACTCTTTTTGGACCTCTTCTTTCGACGCCCCGAGTACCATAACGGTTTCAAACTTAAATCTGCCTTTTTCATCTGCGATACCCGAAACGACGTTTAAGACGGCAAACTTGGAGTTCGGCTTCTTTCTGTTGAGCCCTTCCAACTTTGCCTCAAAAGAAACGATGCCCGACGACAGTTCGTGATTCTTATCGACAAAGCTCATTCTGACGATCGCCGCTTCGACTTTACCACCCTTTTCATAGGCCTCTTTTGCGGCGCCGCTGCAGTACAGAGTGCTTGCGGACGGATATTCTTCTTTCGTGATCGTCGCGCTGGTGGTTTCTGCGTTTTCGAATTCAACGTCGGGGTGCCGTCTGACGAGTCCCGCTTTTTTTTCAAAAGGAAGGTCTTTTATCTTATCGGAAAATCTGTAACTGACGTTTGTAAGAGTTATTTTTCTGTTTTCGTCGGAGGCATCTATCGGGCATATAAATCTGCCAGCGACCATTTCTACGACGTCGTTCGAAAAGACGATGTTTCTGATTATCAGACAGAGATTGCTCTCGAGCATGCCGAGATATTCGTCGTACGTTATATCGATCACGGGACCGAGAATATACGACCCGAACCTGCCGTCCCAGCCGCTGACGGGAGATTCATAAATGAAATCACCGCTGCCGCAATCTTTGAGAAGTATTCTGCCTGTTTTGCCGTTGATGATATCGATTCTTTCGAAGCCCGCAATTTCAAGCGGATCGATGAGGTGCAGCCCCGCGTCGAACATCTCGAAAGAACAGCGCCAGCTGTTTTCGTGATGAGTAAAGAACATATCTCGTTCGTCCCAGTGAACGTTTTCAAAAAAAGGTTTCGGACGGGCTTCGCCGATAAGCGCCAGCTCTTCGGGAGAATAGATGATTTCGTTCTTTAATTTCATTTCCGTACCTTCCTAATTTTATTATTTTTACTATTTATTTCGGTGGACAACCTGTTTTTTTCTTAGCTCCCATATATTGGTAAAAAAATCACGATTGCCGCTAAGTGACGGAAACCGTGAATAAAACTCATTGCCTTCGCCACATTTTACCAGAAGACCACCTTACTGTTCGAGCAGGTTGGTGACGCTTCACAGGTTCTGATACCTCAGCGCACTCTTAATGCGTTCCGTTTCAGGAACAATTAAAACATATCATACTGATGCCGGACGGAACAAAACTACCGACCGCACAAAACTCAGACCGATACTGTTAATAAACTGTTTTCTCTTGCCCTCCCCTCCCGGCAGTTTCGCTTTTTTCTTATACAAAAATAAGATACGCAATCAAAGCCGAAAAACACTTTTTTGCCGCCACGCGTCCCCTGGCTGATCTTCGGATAATAAAGGCGCAGTCCGAATAAACCTCAAAACTGCATAAAACCACCCCTTTCTTTAATCATTTTTATCACATGTTGATCGGGGTTGTCAATTGAGGTAAAATAATGTATAATAATATGTGATGAAATACAGAGAGGTGCTTTGCATGAGCTGCACGCGATTAACGAAAAACACCGTTCCGGAAATTGCGGATGACGTTATTTCCGGAATTCTGTCGACCGAATGCCGCGATCCTTTTTCAAACGTAAAGGTCGTTTGTCACAATTCGAGAGTTCTGCAGTGGTTCAAATCATATTATCTGAAAAAACGTTCGGAAGTCCTGATGAACGTGGAATTTGAAACGCTGTCGGTCTTTCTGAACGGGATAATCAACCCCCGGGCGGAATACACGATCCTTGATAAAAACCGTCTGCGTGATTTTATTATCAAAGAGCTGATGACACCCGGCAAATATGCCGCGGATCCGGACAAAGCCCGGGAGACCGACTATATTTTCAATGCGGACGGGAGCGTCATCGGCGCAAATCTGTTTGAATTCGCCGACAAACTTGCCGCCCTGTTTCTAGATTATGAATTTGACGAAGAGGACTTTGCGTCTTTCGGATGGGAATACGACGTTTACGTATCGGTCATCGGACAGGCCGAAAAAGACGGATGCTTTACAACGAAATCTCTGTTTGACAGGGCTCTGAGTTCCGGCAATTACGAAAAGCCTCATGGCCGCGTTTTCGTTATCAACAACTCCTATATGACTCCGCTTTTCGGAACGATCCTTAAAAAGACCTGCGCGGAAAACGTGGTTCTGTACGAGCTCGACGAATCCGCGGACGCCGCGGGCGCGGATGAGCCGGCTTTTTTCAGCGCTCCGACCCCTTTGCGCGAAATCGAAGAACTTCATTCGAGAATCTGCAAGATCGTGCAAAAGAACGATCCGGAACTTCGCTTTTCGGATTTTCTTGTTTACGCTCCGGATATTAACGTTTACGCGAATTCGATCGCGCGCGTTTTCAGGCAGGACGGGAATGAATTTCCGCGCATCCCTTACAGGATCTCGGGTGAAATTACCGAAAAGAAGCAGATCGACGACGCTTTGAAGGTTCTGTACGATATCGCATGCAAGCGATTCTTCACAAGAAATGATTTTTACAAGCTTGTCAGAAATCCGATGATGCAGATCGTCGGGGGGTTTACCGAAAAAGACGCGGAAATCTGGATGGAAGTGATCGTCGCGACGAACACACACAGAAACGAAAAACATTCCGCGTTTATAACGGACGACTGGGATTACCTGAAAAAGAGACTGCTGACCTCGGTGCTCGTGTCGGACTCGTTCGGAATCGAGAGTAAAGTCGAACTGGCTGGCGGGCAGGATTGTATCCCGTACGGGTGCATGGATCTCGATTTGGGATCGATGAGCAAAATGCTCGACCTGATCGAAAAACTGAAAAACTGGAACGGACTCTTTGCCGCCGATATCGAGGCCGCATACCTTGACAAAGAAGGCATTCGCAACCTGCGGCAAGCGCTTGATTCGCTTTTCTCGTTCAGAAGCAAAAGCGGCGCCGAAAAGAATTATCTCTACCGCGAGATTGAAAAGGCGCTCGACCGAGCGGAAAAGCTCTTCGATAAGATTCCGGCAGTTACCCTGATGCAGATAATCATCGACGCTCCTTCGGTTTTCTCATCGAATCCGGCGGATCTTTTCACGTCGGGAGTGACATTTATGAATTTGCGGAGCGACGACGTGGTGTCGGCAAAATACGTTTACCTGCTCGGGCTCTCGTCGGCCGCGTTCCCGCGGATCACAAGAAAAAACGAACTGGACAGATCGAAAAAGCACAGGCCGAACGAAGAGCTCGACGAGGCGTCGATGAACAATATCGTCCACGGATCAGAACACGTGACGTTCGGTTACGTCAGCTGCGACGTCAAAACCGAAGAACCCTTTTATCCCTCTCCGCTGATCGGGAAATATACAGACACGGAAGAGTACACTGTCCCGCTTGACGAGAAAAGGGATTATTCGAGTCTTTTCACACGAAAAGAGTTCAAGGACAGGAAATACTATGACGGGTTGTTTGAAGGACAGAAGAAGACGGTTTCTGAACCCGACGAAGAAAAAGATATCAGCAATACTTCGGAAACAGTTAATAAAGCCCCCGCGGGTAATAATACGGAAGAAAGAGAACCCGTCAGACAACTCAAAACAAGCGACCTGAAGAGCTTCCTCGAAAACACTTTTCTCTACCATTACAAGGCGCTGACGGGAATGACTGATGACGACGACGAGAAAGAATACAGATCGGAATACGAACTGATAGACGATAACGGTCTTGCCCGGTACGTAGCGATAAAGCAAATGATCGAGACCAGGGGCAACTATCCCGACGGCATACGCGAATCGCTGAAACTGAATCAGGCGCAGCCGGATTTTGATGAGGCCGACGGTTATCTCAAGGCGTATGAATACAGTTCTGACGAGGTCAGAAGGGTGGTTCACGAAGGTTTTAAACCCTTCACTCCGAACCCCTTCGATCTCGTAACCGAGGACGGAAAAAAATGGACTCTGGTCTGTAACGATTCGATCCACAGACGCGTAGACGGCAAATGTCTGACTTACGTTCCGTCAAGAGACGTTACGCTGAAAAAACCGGACAACAGTTATCTTTTATCCGCATATATAATATCGCTGATGGATATTGCGTCGACAGGAAATGGCGAAACGGAGGTAACGTTGGGCGAAGACAATCTTTGTATAAAAAAAGAATTTAAAATCACTCCCGAAGCGGCGTATAAAACACTTAACGACTTTTACGGTTTGATGACCGATTATTCAAATCTTTCATATATGGATTTAGATTTCATTTTTTACATATTAAGCAAATTTGACAATTTTATCAAAAAAAACAAATTAAACAGAAAAATGACTGATGATGAAAAAAAAGCAATTGTCAGAAAAGAAGTGGGTCAAGATTTAACTGCGTTTGCAGAATATATGACGGACGATTATTTGTCTGATCATTACAAATGGAAAAAATCAACATCGAAAAAAACTGTTGATCCAATAAAGGATCTGGGGTATACCGATGATGATTTCCCCGGTCAGTTTTTTGAGAGGCTGCAGAAAATCAGAGAATTGATCAAATATCCGTTGTAATTGGAGAATCAAGAGATGACTGAAGCGTTTGATATAAACAAATTTGACAACACAAAAAACTACGTCATTACCGCCTCCGCGGGAACCGGCAAGACGTATAATATCGTTGAAATAGTCGGCAAACTGATCGGGGCCGGAACGAAACTCGAGGAGATTCTGATTGTCACCTATACCGAAAAGGCAGCGGGAGAACTGAAGGACAGAATCAGAAAAAAACTCAAAGATATGTCCCGGGAAAGCGAAAGCGTTGACGCTGCTTCCATCGGCACGATACACTCATTCTGTCAGTCCGCTATCGACGAGTTCTTCATTTCATCGAAAAAGCGTTCGAACCAGACTTTGATTGATGAGGATGATGCAAGAGCGTTTTTAGCGGACTTCATTAGGACGGGAAAAATCGCGGATGAAATTGCCTTGTTGAAAAGGGCACTGTTGAATGCCACACGGATTGACGTTGATTCTGCCGTACAAAATCTTGAAACAGAGTATGCTTCTAAGCCACGCAGAGGGAGGCCGCCAAAATTCCGAGCTAATGTAATAACCCTAATTCGCGAACTTGTTAATTATTCTTTAGATAATAAGATTCGCAATTATCTGTTATCGATCATCAATGCATACTATCTTACGTCGACGAACGAGGAATTCAAACCGATAGCAAGTTTAGACTGTTCTATTTTGAACGAGCATAAAATTCTATTTGATTTGTACGATCAGTTCAAGGAAAATATTTACACGCGAACGGCGGACTTCCTCTTGAATTCAGACAATAAAAAGACTTATTCCGAAAGCCAAACGGCATCCCTTTTGGCCAAAAGAATCGCATTGAACAATGCAAAGGATACGTATGTTCAGTGGCAGCTTGAAAAACGCCGGCGCAACGAGCGGACGTACGGAGATATGCTCAGGGACGTCCGCGAGGAAGTGATGAGCGGAGGACCGTTGCTTGAAAAGCTACGCCAAAAATATAAGTACGCAATCATAGATGAGTTCCAGGACACCAACCGCATTCAGTGGGACGTATTCAAAGAAGTGTTTCTTGAAGATGCCGGGCATCAAATTATCGTCGTCGGAGATCCGAAGCAGTCGATTTATTCTTTCCAGGGTGCCGATCTGACTGTTTTTGACGAGGCAAAAAAGGAGATAATCGCCAAAGGCGGACTCGAGCGTGCACTCACCAAGAACTACCGGTCCACTAAAGACATGATCGACAACACGAACAGTTTTTTCGGAGGAGAAGTCGGAGAAATATCTCTCGGAAATTACGGAGAAGACGGCAAACAATCGTACGGATTTGAAGGATCTGGGTGCGGAATAGAAGGTTTGGCGGTCGAATACGACGAAAGGAAAACGCCGGCTTTCTGGATTACCGAGGGAAAATCTGAGGAAAAGACGGTAACGCCGGAGGAGCACGCCGAAATCGTCTGCCGGACGATAGTCGATTGCTGCAGTTTCGTCGATGAGAATAAAACGAAATTGCGCCTCCGCGGCGGTGATGGGCAATGTCGCAGCGTTTCCTTCAAGGATTTTGCGATTCTTGCGAGAACAAGAAGCGAAATGGAGCCTGTTATTTCGGCGCTTGAAAAGGCGGGTATTCCGTATCAAAGATATAAAGACCAGTCGCTGTTTTCGGGAAGAGAATGTGCGCACTGGATCGCTCTGCTTGAGGCGATCGATACAAAAGATTTTACCGGCAGAAATCGGAAACGGTTCAAAAACGCGATGCTGACCGACTTTTTCGGACACGGTCTTTCGGATCTTGCCGATCCGAAGTATGATAAGGATTCATTGGCAGAAATCCAACTGTTCGATCGCTGGAAGGTGCTCGCGCGGGAGAACAGCTGGGAAGAACTGATAGACGATGTAATCGAAAAGAGCGGAATCTGCGACCGGCTGGGTTCTCTTAACGATATGAAACGGCTTGGCGCGTTCAAACAGATCGGTGAGTACTGCATAGATTTTCTGTCGAAATCGCCGAGCATATCAAGACTTGTTTCGGATCTGCGGAGAAGGCAGAACAAAGAAAAAACCGACGACGACGAAGCGGAGAATCCGGACGGTATTGCAAAAACCACCGACTTTGACTGCGTAAAGGTTATGACGATCCACGCTTCAAAGGGACTCGAGTTTCCGGTCGTCATTTCCGTTGCGGGATGGGGAAAGCCTATGCCCAGTTCTGACATTTATTCCTGGCATGAAAACGGCGCTCGAGTTTTGTCTTTTGATAAAGGAGCGGGGTACGGCAGAGAAATCAAAGAGGAAAAAAAGCGTCTATTCTACGTTGCGTACACAAGAGCAAAATATCTTCTTGTTCTGCCCGGATATAAAAAACAGACCGGAGAGCATGATTTTATTGCCGATTCCATTTCGAAATTCAAAGACAAATCCAAAGAATCGATTGAATACCGCTACCGCCCCATATTTATGGAAACGTTTTCCGAAGTCACACCTGCCGACGTTTCCGCCATTTTGAAGCATGACGTCTCCGCCACCGCTCCGGTTAACGAAGAGGAACAGAAGACAAAGCTAAAAGTTATGGTCTCCCAAAAGAAGGAGCACACGACAAAAAAACACGCCTACTCTTCTCTGACCCACGGATATACACAGTCGGAAACGATGACCGACGCCGGAATAATCAGAGAAACCGTCGACGAGGCGGACGAAGAAGAACAGATACCGCCGGATTATCAGAGAGAGCAGGATGACACTCGGGACTCATCGGAAGCAAAGCGAAACGCGGGCGTCTCCGCCGTCGCGGATTACGACGTAAGAGCCGTTTCGGTATCCTGCGATTATGACGCGAATACGGATCCGATCAGTCTTTCGGAATCATTCCCGGCGGGCGCCGACCTCGGGCAGGTACTGCACGACGTATTTGAAGTTATCGATTACACCGCTGATTATAAACTTGACGATAACAGAAGCGCACTCGAAGCGGTTATAGAGGACAAATTTGTCGAATACGGCTTTACCGTTAAGGACGAATGGATCGACGACGTCGTTTCAATCGTCAAAAATGTTCTCGGGGCCAAACTGCCGGCGATCAGTGGAAGCCGTACGGAAAACAATTCGTTTTCGCTGAATCGGATTGCCTTCAACGACCGCAAGAACGAGCTTGAGTTCAATTTCAATCTCGAGAACGAGAGTCTGAAGAATTATTTCAACGGTTTTATCGACCTGATTTTCCGCCGCAGTGACCGGTATGCGGTTCTCGACTGGAAGTCCGACAGACTGAACGATATCGATTTCACGTCGTTCTCCGACGCCGGAATACTGAAAAGCCACGTCGACGAGCACTACTCGATCCAGCGGGTCCTTTACTCGTACTGCCTCGTCAAGTGGCTGAAGAATTTCTATCCTTCCGAATCGGAGCATGAGATTTTCGAGCGCCGTTTCGGCGGAGTTTACTACGTTTTCCTCCGCGGATGCAATGCCGGAACAGGGAACGGGATCTACGCACAGACCTGGAAAAGCTGGGATGATCTCAAAGCTGCTTATGATCTGATTGTCGGCGAGAGAGTCAAAAAAGAGGTGAACTGATATGGATTGGCATGAACTGTTTGAACGTATGACGGACGTTCAGATGATATCCCGCAGCTGGAGGCATCTGCTTTCTTTTCTGGAGTCGGAGCTGTCCGGCACGCCCAGCACCTACGGTTATCTTAAACTGTTTTCTCTTTATTTCTCCCTGATTGACGACGGAAACGTATATATGTCTCTTGAACGGGATCTGCTGAAAAAGAAGACGGAAGAGAAACTCGAAGCGCTTCGGGTCAGGTTCAGTGAAAACGGCGGCGAGAAAGACGAGACGATTTCTTCGATCAAAAACGAATTCTTTGCCCTTATCGACGGCATGCCGGATCCGGATTTCGGGCTTGCGGAGCTACCGGTAACCGGTGAAAAAAAGCTTTTCACAGTTGACGGGCACCGGCTGTTTACAAGAAAGAATTTTGAGGCAAAGACGCGCGTATGTGCGTCGGTGAACCGTCTGTTTTCCGGAGAATCCAGCGTTGACGGAATAAACGTTTCGACCTCTCCGGTTATAAAAAATGGTTTCGGGCTTTCGGCGGGTCAGCAGGAGGTTATAGAGAAAGGCTATAAAAGAAATCTGCTCGTAACCGGCGGGCCGGGAACCGGAAAAACCACGTCGATACTCTTCCTTCTCATCGAGCTGCTGCGCAATAATCCGGACTTCCAAAACGTTTTCCTTACGGCGCCGTCGGGTAAAGCGGCGGCAAGAATGAAGGAAAGCATCGACGGCAATCTGAAAAACGTTTCCGATGAATTCTGCTCTTCACACCGGGATATTATTGAGAAGATCAATGGACTTGAAAGTTACACGGTTCATAGGTTGCTTGGAATCGACAGGGATACCGGAGATTTCGACTATAACCGGGATAATAAGTTCCCGGAAAAATCGATATTCATTATCGACGAAGCTTCTATGATTGACATAAGCGTGTTCGCGTCGCTTATCGAGGCCATACCCGACGACGCGAGAGTGTTTATTCTCGGCGACAAAGATCAGCTTCCGTCGGTCGAATGCGGCGCTGTTTTCGGAGAGATTCTCGGGCATCTCGGGGATGATTTCAAAGTAGGGCTGACCGAATCAAAACGGTTCGGAGAGGATTCGTCAATTTACAGGCTGGCAAAAGCGGTAAACAGCGACGATGAGGAACTTCCGGTAACAGATGAGTGCTGGAGACCGCTGAGCGATTTTAAGATTGCCGAACCCGGGAGGGACTCTGACGGCAGGGTTATCAACAACATTTATTATTTTGACGGAGTGAAAGACTTTAAGTCTGCCGTACTCGGAGATATCGTCTGCAGATGGTATGAAAAATATCACGCCGGACTGAAAGAGATGTGCACGGAGCTGAATCAGGAGGACGCGGACAGATTAGCCGAAATTATCGGGATGGCGGAAAGCGCGCGGATCCTCTGCGCAGACAACGAAAGCGTACGCGGAGTCAACCATATAAACGACGTTATACTGAAAAAGTATTTCTCCGGACGGAAAAAGATTGCGGGATTCCACGTCGGAGAGCTGATTATGGTAACGAAAAACAACAATCCGATTGAGCTTTACAACGGAGATTCCGGGGTTGTCGTCAGTTTTGCAAAGGACGAAAACAGTCAAAAAAAGGACGATACGCTTTACGCGATGTTCAGAAAGAACCCGACGAAGAAGCTGAAAATCGAGAGAGGGAAAAAGCTTGACAACAAGATTTTCCAGCTTGGTGAATACACGTTCTATCCGCTGTCATTGATAAACAGCGACGAGATCGTACCGGCGTTTGCCATTACCATCCATAAATCGCAGGGTTCGGATTACGACAATATCATGGTGATCCTTCCGAAACTGAAAGGGCATCCTCTTCTGAACAGACAGATCGTTTATACGGCAATAACCCGGACAAAGGGAGATACGTATATCTTATCCAATCAGGAAAACATGACGTTTTCTCAAAAAAGCGTAATCACGAGAGACACCGGGGGTTTTTCCTGACGCCGCAAACCGTTTCAAACAAAAGGCCCGTACTGACGGAAAAATCACTCCCGATAAATACGAGTCATTGTATGTCTGATGAAACCGAAATGCACAAAACGGTACGCACCGCGTGCGGTCGGTCACTCTTTTTTTGGTGACCTTCCGCACGATTGCCGGATGCGTACCGTTTTTTGTTTTTCGTTACAACCCGCCGCTAATCCGGCATAAGCAACAAATCCGCCCTTTTCGTATCTGATTGCGTTACGGAAACGGC
>JAEEGL014285081.1_pt1 | contig 11618 bp, 10 predicted proteins | sample 9134231 | NCBI WGS metagenome assembly JAEEGL01 (sample SAMN16246548, study PRJNA631951) | gut metagenome | biome: gut microbiome; feature: rumen; material: fiber-attached | host: Bos | place: Iran: Karaj | collected 2018-10 | reverse complement strand
CCCTCTACACCGTCATCATGAAGATCGACCCCCGGCTGGTGGACGCGGCCCAGGAGTTGGGCTGCGACAGCGGCCAGGTCGTCCTGCGGGTCACCCTGCCCCTCAGCGTGCCGGGCATCGTCTCCGGCATCACCATGGTCTTCGTGCCCGCCGTCAGCACCTTCTACATCTCCCAGAAGCTGGGCGGCACCACCAGCACCATGATCGGCGACGTCATCGAGAGCCAGTTCAAAACCGCCTATAATCCCAACCTGGGGGCGGCCCTGTCCCTGGTGCTGATGGTGCTGGTGCTGGCCTGCGTGGCGGTCATGAACCGCTTTACCGGCGAGGATGAAAGCGTGGCCACCATATGAAAACCGCATCGAAAATCTTCACCGTGGTGGTATTCATCTTCCTCTACATCCCCATGCTGGTGCTGATGATTGCCTCTTTCAACACGGGCAGCGACATGGTGGTGTTCAAGGGCTTCACCCTGGCCAATTACGATTCTCTGTTCAGGGATGGGGTACTCCTGCCCCTGCTCCTCAACAGCATCATCATTTCCGTCATCGCCGCCCTGATCTCCACGGTCCTGGGTACGGCGGCCACCCTGGGCATCCACCGCATGGGCAAGCGGATGCGCCGCTTCACCATGGCCCTGACCAACATCCCCCTGACGAACCCGGAGATCGTCACCGGCGTCAGCCTGGCCCTGCTCTTCGCCTTCGCGGGGCAGATGATGAAGATCAAAAGCATCCTGGGCTTCGGCACCCTTCTCATCGCCCACATCACCTTCAACCTCCCCTATGTGATCCTTTCGGTACAGCCCAAGCTCACCCAGATGGATCCGAACCTCACGGCGGCGGCCATGGACCTGGGCTGCACGCCCCTGCAGGCCTTTTTCAAGGTGGTGCTGTATGAGATCCTTCCCGGCATCGTCTCCGGCGCCCTCATGGCCTTCACCATGTCCCTGGACGACTTTGTCATCAGCTATTTCGTCTACGGGCCCGGCTTCGTGACGCTGCCCGTGGAGATTTACAACTACACGAAAAAACCCCTGCATCCCAAAATCTACGCGCTGTTCACGCTGCTGTTCCTGGCAATCCTGCTGGTCATGCTGGTCATGAACATCCTGCAGGCCAGGGACACGGCCCGGCACCGCAATCCCCGGCTGAAATCCCGGCCCGGGGAGCGCGCAGTCTGAATAGAAAAGGAGAAACGACCGTTGAAAAAGCTGCTTCACCGCTCTGCCGCCCTGACCCTGGTCCTGGTGCTGGCCCTTTCCCTGGTCCTGCTGGGGAGCGCCTCTGCCGCCAAGGAGACCGTGACCATCAATGTCTATAACTGGGGCCAGTATATCTCCGACGGGACCGACGGGTACATCGACGTGAACAAGGCCTTCACCGAGGCCACCGGCATCGGGGTCAACTATATGACCTATGATTCCAACGAGACCATGTACACCAAGCTGAAGACCGGGGGCGCCACCTATGACGTGATCATTCCCTCGGACTACATGATCGCCCGGCTCATCCGGGAGGATATGCTGGCGGAGCTGAATTTCGACAACATTCCCAACTACGCCCTGGTGGGCGAGGCCTACCGGAATACGGAGTACGACCCGGAGAACCGATACAGCGTCCCCTACACCTGGGGCACCGTGGGCGTCATCTACAACACGAAGTACGTGGACGAGGCGGACACCGGTTCCTGGGACCTGCTGTGGAACGAGAAGTACAAGGGCAAGATCCTGATGTTCGACAACCCCCGGGACGCCTTCGGCATCGCAGAGTTCTATCTGGGCTACAGCCTCAATACTGAATCCTCCGCCGAGCTCAGCGCCGCGGCGGACCTGCTGCTGGCCCAGAAGCCCGTGGTGCAGGACTATGTCATGGACCAGATCTTCGATAAGATGGAACACGAGGAGGCCTGGATCGCCCCCTACTATGCCGGTGACTTCCTGCTCATGCAGGGCGAAAACGACGCCCTGGGTTTCTACTTCCCCAAGGAGGGCTTCAACTTCTTCATCGATGCCATGTGCATTCCCAAGAACAGCGAGCACCAGGCGGAAGCGGAGGCCTATATCAACTTCCTCTGCTCTCCGGAGATTTCCGGGGAGAACCTGGACTACCTGGGCTACTCCTCTCCCATCGAGGGGGCCAAGGACTATATGGACCCGGAGATGGCCGAAAGTGAGATCGCCTATCCGCCGGAGAGCGTTCTGGCCCATGGCGCTCCCTTCCTGGCCCTTTCCACCGAGGCGACCCAGCAGATGGATTCCCTCTGGCTGAAGGTCAGGACCTCCGGCAGCAGCAAGACCCTTCTCATCGGCATCATCGGCCTGGTGGTCGTGGTGGCCCTGGCGGCAATCCTTCTGCTCCGCCGCAGGGCCCGGAAGGCCCGGCGGAAGGGCCGTCTGGCGAAGTAAAGCGGGGGAGAGGAACGCATGGGCAAGCTCATCGTCATCGAGGGCCTGGACGGCAGCGGAAAGGCCACCCAGACGGCGCTGCTGGAGGAATACTGCCGCTCTCTGGGGCTTCCGGTGCGGAAGGTGAGCTTTCCGGATTACGACTCCGATTCCTCCGCCCCGGTGCGCATGTACCTCCGGGGGGATTTCGGATCCCGGCCCGAGGACGTGAACGCCTACGCCGCCAGCGCCTTCTACGCCGTGGACCGCTGCGCCAGCTACCTCCGGGACTGGCGGAGGGACTATGCCGCCGGTCTTGTGCTGGCGGACCGCTACACCAGCTCCAACGCCATCCACCAGTGCGCCAAGCTCCCCCGGGAGGAATGGGGACCCTACCTGGACTGGCTCTTTGATTTTGAATTCGGCAAGCTGGGGATCCCCGCGCCGGACCTCACCGTCTATCTGCGGGTGGACCCGGCGGTGTCCCAGCGCCTTCTGACGGCGCGCTACGGCGGCCGGGAAGAGCGGAAGGACATCCACGAGAAGGACCGGGCGTACCTGGCCCGCTGCCGCCTTTCGGCGGACTACTGCGCCGAGGTCCTGGGCTGGCAGGTCGTGGAGTGCTGTCGGGACGGCGCCATGCTGGGCGTGGAGGAGATCGGGGAGATCGTCAAAGGCGTCGTCCGCTCCCATCTTCCCTGAATAACGGACAAATGCTTTTCGGGCAGGAGTGCACCCTGAAGGTGCCCTCCTGCCCGAATGGTTTTGGCTCCGTTGGTATTCATTCGGCTTCCATCTCTCGCCGCAGCTTTTCCAGGAACCAGGCCGTATCCCCGCCGGGGGCAGGGGAGGGGAAGAGGGGGAGCACCGGCGTCAGAGAAAGCCGGTCCGCCCCGTGGGTGGTGCGCAGCATCCCCACGCCGGGATGGTATTCCCGCCGGGTGATGCCCCGGCGGCGGGCGTAATCCTCCTCAGGAGGCTCCGCCTGGTAGTAGCGGCAGCGCCGGGCTGTGACGCCGGGCACGTCCAGCAGCCGGAGCCAGCCCTCCACGCTGCCCTCCGGGCAGCATGCCGCCAGGGCCTCCGCCAGGGCCTCCGGCTCCTCCGGCAGGCCGGAGAGCAGGGGAATGGACCGAAGAGCGGAGACGTCCTTAGTCACCAGATAGAAGCTGCCGTCAGAGGCGTGGAAGATCCGATCCAGGGGCCCGTAGCCCACGGCCTCCGGCCCGGCGGGCTCGTCCCAGACCTTGCCCTCGTAGCCCAGCATGAAGGGGAGCTGGGCCAGAGTCGAGCTGCGGGAAAGACAGGCCTGCACCCGCTGGCCCTCCCCGGTCCTCATCCGCCCGTACACCGCCAGCAATACGCCCAGACAGCCCATCTGCCCGGTCATGTGGTCCAGCACCAGCAGGGGGAGGGTGTCCGGCTTGACCGAGTTCCCGTAGCGGCAGGACATCCCGGTGACGGCTTCTCCCAGATCCTCGTGGCCCCGCATCCACTCCCTTCCGCCCCCCAGAGAGTGGATGTTGATCTGGGAGAGGATGATCTGCGGGTTCAGCTCCCGCAGCCGCTCCTCCGTGACCCCCAGGTGCTCGTAGGCCGCCTGGGCGAAGTTGCAGTGGAAAATGTCGCTTTTCCGGATCAGGTAGTCCAGCATCTTCTTTCCCTCGGGGGACTTCAGGTCCAGATAGACGCAGGTCTTCCCGTTGTTCTGGGTCTCGTGGCCCCCCAGGGCGGTGAAATTCTCCATGACCCGGGGGTTGTTGATCTTCAGGACCTCCGCCCCGTATTCCGCCAGCAGCCTGCCGCAGGTAGGCCCCGCCACCACCTGGCAGAGGTCCAGCACCCGGAGGCCCCGGAGGGCGGGCTCCGGCGGAAGGCAGCTCTCCGGCCGGGGGCGGGGCGGCAGGGTCTCCAGCTCCGCCAGGATCTCCCCCCGGTCCTGGTCCGGCAGGTGCCTGGGGAGACCGGCGCAGTCGCCGCTCTTCAGCATCAGGGAGGGAACGCCAGGCTGCAGGGTTTCGCCCAGGACGGGGTCCCGGACGGGGATCACGCTGCGGCTGTCCAGAGCGGCCGGGTCCCGCAGCCACTCTTCACTCCACTGGGACACGGCGAAGCCTGCCCCATGCTCCTTCTGGGCGTAATCCTCCCACTCCTGCATGGTCCGGGTCAGCATGAGCCGCTTCACCGTTTCTCCGGCGTCCTCCGGCAGACCGTTCCGGATCCACTCCGCCGGAAACAGGGCCTCGGCAATGCTCTGGGCGCCCCTGGGGGGCGGTGTGGTCTGGATATAGCGGCCGTCCTTACAGGGGTACTGGGCCATGAGCCGCACTAGGGAGTAGGCGTTGATGCTCTCCCGGCTCCGCTCCAGGCCCCCGGGGATCATGCTCTGGGCCGGGTGGGAGGTGCGGGTGCTGTCAATCTCGAAGCAGGCGTCGTAGAGGGCGGATTCAATGAACTGGCCCCGGCCGCACTTCTCCCGCACGATGAGGGCCGCCAGGATGCTGTGGCAGGCGATGACCGCCGCGAAGTTGGAGGCCAGAGGCAGGGCGTCGAAGCGGATGAACCGCCGCCAGGTGCCGAAGTCCATGCCGGAATACAGGCCCGCCTCCGCGCCGATGATGCCTTCCCAGCCGGGAAGGTCCCGCCGCTCCGGATCCCGGCGGGAGAAGCCTGGCAGGGAGCAGTAGATGAGGGTGGGGTTCCGCTCGGCGCAGGCCTCGTAGCCCAGGCCCAGCCGGTCCATGACCCCGGGGCGGAAGTTTTCGATGAGGATGTCCGCCGAGTCCGCCAGCTTTTGGGCGACGGTCAGCTCCTCCGGCTTTTTCAGGTCCAGAAGGATGTTCCGCTTCCCCCGGCCCAGAACGGCGTTGGCCTCGTATTCGTTCCAGCGGGGCCCGCCGGGCGGGTCGATGTGGATGACCTCCGCGCCGTAGTCGCCCAGGATCATGGCCGCCAGGGGGCCCGCCATGTACTGACCGAAGTCCACCACCCGGAGTCCCTTCAGTACGCCTTGCTTGTCCATGAGGGGATGCCTCCTGTCCAGTTTTTCTTCTATGATACAGGGACCCGCTTTCCCCGTCAAGGGCGCTTTTCCGGAGGCACCGAGTCCCTTTCTGCTGCCGGAGGTCTGCCCCGGCTTCAGCCGCGGAATGCGGGCAGAGAGCGATTGCCCAAGCATGGAAAAAGGGAGCAGCTGACTTAAAATGCAGCTGCTCCCGACGGGATTCAGAGCCTGAGTTTTTTATGCGTTCAGCAACTGTGCGTTTCTCAGGGTGCAGTATGTATAGCTGCCCTCCTGGTAAGTGTCGAACACGCCCACGACGCAGATTTCATCGTCTACCTGCGGATAGTCCTCCGGATAGGAATAATCGTCGGTCAGGACAAACTCGATTCCCTGGGCACAGCAGGCGGTGGCGTCCTGAATGATACAGGCGAAATAATAATTGTCGGTCGCTTCGTCATGATAGTAGGCAAACAGACCGTCCATTTTCACCGTCTTGCCGATATACTGTTCCGGCTCGACCATCATGTTGCTGACCTCGGAGTAAACCATGGTGCTGGAGAGGGCGGTCAGGTCCACGTCGATTCCCTCGGCGCTGACGGCGGCTGCCCCGGACTCGTCTGCGGGTTCCGGGGCAGGCGCATTCTCGCCTGCGCCGCTTTGCCGGCTGTCTGTACGGTTTGGGGAGGATTCCCCGGTATTGCTGCTGTCGGCTGCAGCCATACCCGCTTCCAGCACATCGTTTACCCCGGCAGGCGCACTTCCGCTCCGACCGGACGAGCGGCTGCTCCCGCACCCCGGCAGGGCGAAAAGAAGCCCGAGAAAGAGCAGCAGAGCGATCCATTTTTTCATGAACGAACACCTCCTGTCAGCATTCCCGCTGCATAGCAGATTGCAAATGCAGCCACATCTACGGCAACAATGGTAGAACCCACCGGCGTGCCGGCCAGAATGGAGATGATGATCCCCAAAAACGCGCATACCATGGACAGCACCGCAGAACAGATCGTCACGCTTCGGAAGCTGCGGAACAGACGCATGGCAGACAGGGCCGGGAAAATGACCAGCGCAGAGATCAGAAGGGAACCGACCAGGTTCATTGCAAGGACGATGATCACTGCGATGACGATTGCGATCAGCAGGTTGTATCGGTCCGCCTTCGTCCCGACCGCCTTAGAGAATTCTTCATCAAAGGTCACGGCGAATATCTTGTTGTACAGCAGGATAAAAAGGAGCACGACGACAACGGACAGGGCTGTGCACAGCCAGACCTCTTCCTGCTTCAGCGTCAGAATGGAGGTCGAACCGAAGAGGGTGCTGCACACATCCCCGGAGAGGTTGGACGAGGTGGAAAAGAGGTTCATCAGCAGATAGCCGAAGGCCAGGGCACCCACGGAAATCATTGCGATCGCGGCGTCCCCCTTGATTTTTGCGTTCCGCCCCTTCCTCAGCAGAAGGACGGCACTGATGACCGTCACCGGCAGCACCAGCAGCATCTCGTTGCTCAGATTCAGAACGGCGGCAATGGCCATTGCCCCGAATGCGACGTGCGACAGCCCGTCGCCGATGAAGGAAAACCGTTTCAGGACAAGGGTAACCCCAAGAAGGGACGAGCAGAGAGCAATGAGGATACCCACGATCAGGGCGTACCGCACGAAAGGGTATTGCAGATACAGCCCGAGCTTGCCGAGCATTATGCCTCACCGCCTTTCTGCTGCGCCAGAAAGAACCTTCCGGCCTCGCTTTTCAGGTATTCGTCCCTGGTGCCGAAAAAAACGGCAGCGCCGATGTGCAGGATATGACTGGCGTATTTCACAGCGGCGGCGATATCATGGGAAATCATGATGATGGTGATCCCGTCGCCGTTCAAGGTCCGGATCAGGCTGTACATCTCCGCCGTGACCCTTGGATCCAGGCCGGACACCGGCTCATCCAGCAACAAGACCTTTTGGGTCGCGCACAGGGCCCTGGCCAGGAGAACGCGCTGCTGCTGCCCGCCGGAAAGCTCCCGGTAACAGCGTCCGGCCAGAGCCGATATCCCCATTCGTTCCATGTTTTCTTCTGCCAGCCGCTTTTCCTCTCTGCCGTAAAACGGCCTGCGGCCGCAGCGCCCCTGGCAGCCGGAGAGGACGATCTCTCTTACCGTCGCGGGAAAATCCTTTTGAACGACGGTCTGTTGGGGCAGATATCCGATTTCATTTTTCCTGAGCCCGTCACCAATCAGGATCTGACCGCCGATGGGCTCCTGAAGGCCGAGAAGCGTTTTCATCAGTGTGGTTTTTCCGGAACCGTTTTCCCCCACGATGCAGAGATAGTCGCCCGAATTCACGGTAAAATTCAGGCCCTCTGCAATGGTGCGGGACTCATAACCCAGCGACAGATCCCGAATGGTGAGCAGAGCCATTGGAAGCGCCTCCTACTTCAGTGCATCCTTCAGAACGGACAGATTCCTTTCCATAACGGAAAGATAAGTCGCTCCGTTCTGCACATCCTTTGCCGTAATGGACTGCATAGAGTCCATGGTCAGAATCCGCTGATCCTTCGTCCTCGTATTCTGCACGACTGTCTCCGCGATCCGATGATCCGTTCCTTCGATCGTCAGGACCGCGTGAAGACCCAGCTCGTTCACCTTCCCGGAGAGAAACGTGATGGTCTCAAAGCTGGCCTCGGTCTCTGCGGAACAGCCGACGAAAGCGGCATAGTAGCCGAGCCCGTAATCATCCGCCAGATAGCGGAAGGGGAAGCGATCCCCGAACAGCAGGGTGGTCACCGCGGCGCCGGATACGGCAGTCCGATACTCGGCATCCAGGGCATCCAGCTTCCCGATGTACGCCGCGGCATTCTCCCGATAGGTGTCCGCATGGTCGGGATCGATCCTCCCGATGGCTTCGGAGATGCTGCGAACCAGAAAAGAGGCATTTCGCAGGGAGAGCCAGACATGCTCGTCATATTCGGCTTCCTCTTCCTCCGGCTCCGCTCCCGCTTCCTCCTCTTCCTGCATGCCCTCGACGATTTCTTCTTCCTTGACGGCGTCGCCAAGGGCTTCCAGCAGATTGATAACAAGCAGGTCCTTGTTTGCCGCCTCCCCCAGGGCATCCTCCGCCCACGCATCGGATTCCCCGCCGACATAGATAAAAAGGTCACAGGTGGAAATCTTCAGAATGTCCTCTGCCGTCGGCTGGAAGCTGTGGAGATCGACGCCGGAATCCAGAAGCATCGTCACCTCCGCATTTGCAGGATTGGAGCCTAAAATGTTCATGACCCAATCATATTCCGGGAAAATCGTCGCAATGATCTGAATCCGATCCGCTTCTGCAGCATTCTGCGGACTGCCGGAGCCGCACGCCGACAGACACCCGGCGGTCAGAAGGACGGCAAGCAAAACAGTGAGTATCTTTTTCAAAATCAATAACCTCCGTTATTCCGCTTTTTGGGCACAAAAAGGCAAGGGCAGACAAACAGCCCAAATGAGCAAAGTTCACCCTTGCCGGAGGTTATTAATTGTTCAGCCTGACTTTTTCGGAAATGAGCGTTTCCTGGGGGAATACGGCCGAAACGTGGACTGCGGCGGCCAGGAACAGCAGAACGGGAGCAGCGGCAGCGAGCAGAAGTACACCGCTGCCGAATCGGACGAGGGCGTTCTCGCACAGGCGAATGCAAACACAGACCGCGCAGTCCTCGCCCGTGCAGTCGTGGTCGGCCTCGGCAGCGGGATAGAAGGAAGAAAACAGAAGGAGAGCGAGCAGCAGCAGCCCCAGGGCGCCTGCCGCAATTCTGACCGCTCCTGAAATGCGCCGATCCCGCATCGCCGTTTCCTCCTTTCCTGACGGGCTGTCCCTTCGCTTCCTGTCCGCAAGATCCTCTGTCTTTTATACCTTTGTTGCCTTCGATTGTCAATTGTTTTTTGAAAATCATTCTCAAATTTGCGCGTTTTTCCCCTTCCGCCGCAGCCCGGGGAAGAGGGAGGACGCCGTGCCCTCCGTTGACAAGGGCACGCAGACCCGGTATAGTGTATGAAAAAGCAAAACGGGAGGCACGGATATGGGCATGGAGAAATTCCCGCATCTGTTCGAGCCGCTGAAAATCGGCGGCGTACTGTTCCGCAGCCGGATCTTCGCGGCCCCCAACGGCTGCCAGTATCTGGACTATGGGGGCGTACCCAGCGCCGCAGGGGCGGCCTTTTATGAGAGAAAGGCCATGGGCGGCGCGGCGGCGGTGACCATCGGCGAGTGTGTGGTGGACTCCAAAACCGGGCAGGCCCACGCCTATCAGGTGCTGCTGGACAACCCTCAGGCCCTGCCTCCCATGAGCAGCGCTGCCGCGGCCATTTCCCGCCACGGGGCCGTGGCCTCCGCCCAGCTGCAGCACTGCGGCATGTATTCCCACCTGGTCTACGAGCGGGGAGGCCAGCTCCTGGGTCCCGTGGACACCGCCATCCCCGACACCCACAGCACCAATAACGACGGGCACGAGGTGGCCCCCTCTCCCGACGGGCTGCGCCACGTCCGGGGCATGACGGAGGAGGAGATCGAGGCCCTGATCCGGGCCTACGGCAGGGCCGCCGCCCTGCTGAAGCAGTGCGGCTTCGGCATGGTGATGATCCACGCCGGGCACGGCTGGGGCCTTGCGCAGTTTATATCCAAAACCCTGAACACCCGTAAGGACCGCTGGGGCGGTCCGGCCCTGGAGGATCGGATGCGCCTTCCCCTGGCGGTGATCGAAAGCGTCCGCCGGGCCGTGGGGCCCCGCTTCCCCATCGAGGTGCGCATCAGCGGCGCCGAGTGCACCGACACCGGCTATGACATCGACGAGGGGATCGCCATTTCCAGGCTGCTGGACGGGAAGGCGGACATCCTTCACGTCTCCGCCGGGCATCACGAATCGGAATACGCCACCATGATCACCCACCCCAGCATGTTCCTGGAGGATGGGGTGAACGTGAAGTATGCAGCCGAGATCAAGAAGCACGTCAGCATTCCCGTGGGGACCGTGGGCGCCCTGACGGACCCGGCCTTTATGGAAGAGATCCTGGCCTCCGGAAAGGCGGACATCATCAACGTGGGCCGGGGCTTCCTGGCCGACCCGGACTTCCCCCTGAAGGCCCGGCTGGGCCGGGACGAGGACATTGACCGCTGCATGCGCTGCTGCGAGTGCTTTGCCCGCAGTACCCGGACCAGGCGGCGGGCCTGCGCCATCAACCCCGTCATCGGACACGAGCTGGAGGAGCAGTACGACCGGCCGCCCCTGCGCCGGGAAAAGGTTTTGGTGGCGGGGGGCGGTGTGGCCGGCATGGAGGCCGCCCTGACCGCGGCCCGCCGGGGCCACGAGGTGATCCTCTGCGAAGCCTCCGACGCCCTGGGCGGTATCCTCCGCTGCGAGAAAAACGTGCCCTTCAAGGCCCGGCTGGGGGAATACCTGGCCCGTCAGGCCCGGCGGGTGACGGAGGCGGGGGTGGAGGTCCGGCTGGGGACTCCCGTGACCAGGGAGCTGGCGGAGCGCCTGGGCCCCGACGCCATCATCGCCGCTCTGGGGGCCAGGCCCGTGAAGCCGTCCATCCCCGGGATCGGAGGCGCCAACGTCTTCGGCGCGGAGGAGATCTATCTCCATCCGGAGAAGGCCGGAGGGCGGGTGCTGATCCTGGGAGGCGGCCTGGTGGGCATCGAGCTGGGCATCTTCCTGGCCGGGCTGGGCCGGGAGATCACCCTGATGGAGCTGCTGCCCGGCCTCAGCGACGGGGGAAACATGGTCCACATGAACGCCCTCCGGGTCCAGATCGCGGAGAAGGGGCTGCGGCTGGCCCTCTCCACCCGGGCAAAGGAGCTGCGCTCCGACGGGGTCCTGGCGGAGCAGGCGGGGCAGGAGCGCTTCTTCCTGGCAGACACGGTGGTCTACGCCGTGGGGCAGCGGGCCCTCAGCGACGAGGCGCTGGCCCTTCGGACCTGCGCGCCGGAATTCCGCATGGTGGGGGACTGCCTCGCCCCCGCCAACATCATGGCAGCCACCGCCGCCGCCTTCCAGGCTGCGAAGGACATCGGAAGGATATAAATAATCAACCCGAACCCGCTTCGCTGGGCTTCGAGTTGAAAGAGAATGCGCTTCGCCCCCCTCGTCGTCGCTCGGGGGAATAGGCAGTATCCGCCCGTGAGCGAATACTGCCAAGATTCCCCCGGCTTCTCCTCTCCAGATCGGAACTTGTCGCTTCGATTTGGGAAGGATGTTTCGTCGGAATCT
>JAEEGL013489151.1_pt1 | contig 11618 bp, 7 predicted proteins | sample 9134231 | NCBI WGS metagenome assembly JAEEGL01 (sample SAMN16246548, study PRJNA631951) | gut metagenome | biome: gut microbiome; feature: rumen; material: fiber-attached | host: Bos | place: Iran: Karaj | collected 2018-10 | reverse complement strand
CGAGATGTCAAAACCTGTGAAATCAACCGTGGGATGGCATATCCTCAAACTCATGGATGAAAAGGATTTGGAGCCCTATGACACCCTGGCACCCAACATCCGCCAGTTCCTGGAAGCTCGCGGCATGAAGGACCGCATCTCAGGACAGATTGTGGACAGCCTCTCCAAATTATCCGGCAAGACCGTGGACCAGATTATGGATGAGCAGAGCGACCACTTTGCCGCAAAGGATGATGAGCTGAAGTATTTGATTCAGGAATATCACGACGGTCTCCTTCTTTATGAAATCATGCAACGTACCGTTTGGGAACCGGCCGCCAAAGATACTGCCGCCCTCGTTAACTATTTCAAAAAGAACAAGAAACAATTTGCTTACGAGAAGCCTCATTACGCCGGTGCCCTCCTGCAAGCCCGCTCCACAGACATCCTCAAACAAGTCCAAAAGGCGCTCAAGGGCAAGTCCGAGGACAATTGGGCAAATACTGTCAAGACAGAAATCAACAAGGACAGTGTCCTCGTGCGCTTTGAGCGTCGCAACTTCGAACAGGGCGAGAATGCAATCGTTGACAGTCTGGCTTTCGGCATCAAACAGGGCAAGACCCGTCTAAGTAAGACCTATCCCGCCGTAGGAATTATCGGACGACAGCTTAAGAAAGGACCTAAAGTATGGACTGATGCCAGCGCAGATGTGATACAAGCTTATCAGTCTGTGAAGGAACAGGAGTTCGTCGAAGAGCTGCGTCGCCGCTACAAGTTTGAAGTTTACAAGGAGGCTCTTAACACCGTTAATAATCACTGATGAAGAAGATTCTTGTCTTTCTATTGCTATTGTGTGCGCCTTTGTTGCTGTCAGCACAAGGGGGTAATGCTGTAGGGTCTCCGAATAATGTGGTGGACGAGGTCATCTGGGTCGTCGGAGACGAAGCCATCCTGCGAAGTGATGTGGAGAAGCAGCGGCAGCAGATGCAGCGAGTTGGCGGCAACCCCTACTGCGTGATTCCCGAGAACCTGGCACTTCAAAAGCTCTTCCTGCACCAGGCCGTACTGGACAGCATCACGGTGAACGATGAGGAGGTGAACCGCTACGTGGACGCCTACATCGATGAGTGGATTCAGACAGCCGGCTCGCGAGAGAAGCTGGAGGAATACCGGGGTATGACCCTTCGCCAGATTCGCGAGGAAACCTTTGACATGGTGAAGGACAACCAGATAATGTCCGAGATGCGCCGCGAGCTCACCAAGGACATCAAAGTCACGCCTGCTGAAGTCCGACACTTTTTCAAGGACATGCCAGAGGACTCCCTGCCGCTTATCCCCACTCAAGTCGAAGTGCTGCTTCTGGCAGAACATCCTGTTATCCAGCAAGAAGAGATAGAACGCATCAAGTCAGACCTGCGCGAATACACCGAACGCATCAATTCCGGTTCATGGACTTTTGCCTCTTTAGCTCGTATGTATAGCGATGACGAGGGTTCCCGTCGTCAAGGCGGCGAGATGGATTATATGAGTAAAACCGATTTGGATCCCGCCTTTGCCAATGTGGCCTGGACGCTCACAGACCCCAAAAAGGTGTCGAAGATCGTGGAGTCACAATACGGCTACCACATCATACAGTTGGTTGACCGCCGAGGCGATAAGCTCAAGTTGCGCCATATCCTCAAGAAACCGCATGTCGATGACAAGGATGTGGAAGCCTGCCTGGCACGCCTCGATTCCATATCCCGGGACATCAAGGAAGGCAAGTTCTCGTTTGAGGATGCCGCTTCTATTCTTTCCGATGACAAGGACTCTCGCAACAATCACGGTTTGATGTCCAACGTGGTACGTGACGAAGACGGTGCCCGCACACGCACCTCGCGCTTCAAGATGGCCGAACTGCCGACCGAGATTGCCCGTGTGGTGGAGACGATGGACGTGGGAGAGGTTTCCAAGCCCTTCACCATGATCGACAAGGCGGGCAAGACACAATGTGCCGTCATTAAACTCAAGAGCCGCATCAAGGCGCATCCCGCAACCATCACAGAGGACTTCCAAGTGCTCAGCTCCATCGTCAAGAATCAGCGTTCCGAGGAATTTCTGGAAAAATGGATTAGGGAGAAGCAGCGCACCACCTACATCCGCATCAACCCCGACTGGTGTGACTGCGAGTTCCAGTATCCTGGTTGGATAAAAGATTAGGAGAATTTTTATTCGTGAAAGCGAGGTACCCTATCATCCTTCTCTTCCTCATTACTGCCCTTTGTTCTTTAGCAAAGGTGTCTGCTCCCTTACCTGCCAGAGAAGGAAAAGGGGACGCTGGCAGGACGTCACGCCGCAGCACGTCTTCACGCCCCAAGGGAACGCTCATTCATCTTCTTCACGCCGACGAACTCTACTACAACCAGCGCATCAAACGGGACGCACAGATCCTGGTCGGCAACGTACGCTTCCGCCACGACAATGTCATCCTCACTTGTGACAGCGCCCTTTATTTCCAAGGTGACAACTCCTTCGATGCCTTTGGCCACGTGAAGATGAATCAGGCCGACACACTCACACTCGTCTCAGACATTCTTTATTACGACGGCACGGCACAACTGGCACAGGCCAGGCACAACGTCATTCTCACACACCGCAAGAGCCGACTCTACTGCGACTCGCTGGATTATGATCGGCTCTACGATCTCGGCTATTTTTTCAATGGCGGTAAACTGGTGGACGAAGAGAATACCCTCACCAGCGAGTGGGGGCAGTATAGCCCCTCCACACGAGAGGCTATTTTCAACTATAACGTTGACCTGCAGAACCCCAAGTTCACGCTCGTCAGCGATACACTACACTACAACACCGGTACTGGCTTTGCCCGTATTGTCGGGCCCTCCAACGTGGACAACGGCGACAACCACATCTACAGCGAGAACGGCACCTACGACACTCACGGCAACCGCGCCTACCTGCTGAATCGCTCCATCGTCAGCAACCTGGGATCAAGCATTGAAGGCGACAGCCTCTACTACCAGGGCGACAGCGCGTTGTCCAAAGCCTATGGCAACGTGATTTACATCGACAAGGACAACCGCAACGAGTTCCGCGGCAACTACGCCCTCTATTCCGACTCCCTCGGCTACGCCGAAGCTGCTGACAGCGCCGTCTTCATCGATTATTCCCAGCGCGACACCTTTTATATCCATGCAGATAGCTTCAAACTGATCACGCATCCCATCCTGCCCGACACCGTTCCTGCCCAGGAAACATACAAAGCCAAGAAGAAGGACACCCATACTCCTCCATCCGTCACACCGGCATTCAAGGCAGAGACTACCGGCGCTGCCGGCAATTCGGTTTCAATGGCAAAGGATTCCTTAGCCGTTGCTTCTGACTCCATTGCAGAAGCTTCTCAAGATTCCACTGTTCTTGCCGCTTTGGGTTCCCCTGCAGCAGTCATTCCAGATTCCCCTGCAGCAGCCGTATCAGCTCTTCACTCCGTTGAGGCTTCCGATTCACTATCCCATATTGACCCCGACCCTGTCCCCGTTGACTCTGATCCGATGGCTCGTCGCACATCGACCCACACAGATTCCGTTCCTGCTGTCTCCAAGGACTCTGTCTGGCGCGAACTGAGAGCCTACCATCACGTTCGAGCCTATCGTGTGGACGTTCAGGCCGTCTGCGACTCCATGGTTTTCCACTCCATTGACTCCTGCCTGACAATGTATCACGACCCCATCCTCTGGCAACAGGGACAGCAACTGCTGGGCGAAGAAATCAAAGCCTGGATGAACGACAGCACCATTGATTCAACATACGTTATCCTGCAGGCACTATCTGTGGAGCGCATTGATTCCATGTGCTATAACCAAGTGACAGGGAATCTCATGCGCTCTTATTTCCGTGACGGACAGATGCACTATACCGTTGTAGAGCAGAACGTCCTCGTCAACTACTTCCCCTTCGACTCAGACAGCCTCATGATAGGAATGATCCATGCCGAGGGGAACCTCCTCAAGCTCTTCATGGACAAGAAGAAAGTACAGAAAATCATGTTCGATGGCGAAGCCGAAGGCCGTCTGCACCCCCTCGCGCTGATCCAACCAAAAGTACGTTACCTCGACAATTTTGCATGGTTCGACTACGTGCGTCCCCTCAACAAGGACGACATATTCAACTGGCGACCTAAGCGCGAAGGAACTGAACTCAAGAAGTCCGTACAGCATACAAAACCCAAGTCTCAGCTCCCAACCAAAGGCGGTAAGAACGCCAAAGGCAAAAGTAAGCGCATGAATGCAGACCATTAAATCTGAATGTGAAGCGTCAAAAGTTGGAAATAGTAAATTGAAAATTGGGAATAGTAAATCGTAAATTACTCCCATTGTCAATAAATCGTAAATTGTAAATTGTCAAATTGTAAATAACCATGTCACTCTTCTCTACCCGTGAACCCCGCCGCTTCCGTGGCGTTCACATCTACACCAACGAGCGCAAAGAAAAGCTTGACCGCCTCGTGGCTGAAGCCAAACGCGAGGAACAGCTGCAACGCGGTGAGGAAGTGCACTACACGCCCGACATTGAGTCCTATCGCGGCAAGTTCGCACAGAACCTGCACCGGGCGGACCCCGACCGCAAACGCCTGCACCCGGGACTCGCCATAGCCATCATCGTGGTCCTTCTCATCCTCTGGCACTATCTCCTCACAGGCTCCTTCAGCCTCTGATTATCATTGACAAATGGACATCATACAGCTCCTACCCGATTCCGTGGCCAACCAGATTGCTGCCGGTGAGGTCATCCAGCGTCCCGCCTCCGTCATCAAGGAGTTGGTGGAGAACGCCGTGGATGCAGGAGCCCACCGGATCGATGTCATCATCTTGGACGCCGGGCGTACCAGTTTGCAAGTGGTGGACGACGGCAAGGGCATGAGCGAGACCGATGCCCGTCTGGCCTTTGAGCGTCACGCCACCAGCAAGATCCGTCAGGCAGCCGACCTCTTCACCCTCACTACGATGGGCTTCCGCGGTGAAGCGCTGCCAAGTATTGCCGCCGTCTCACAGGTGGAGTTGCAAACACGCACCGCGGAACAGGAACTGGGCACGCACTTAATCATAGAGGGTTCCAAGGTCATCAGCCAGGAGCCCACAGGCTGTCCCGTGGGAGCCAACTTCCTCGTGAAGAACCTCTTCTTTAACGTGCCCGCACGACGTAAGTTTCTCAAGAGCAACCAGACAGAACTGACAAATATTACCGCAGAAATGGAGCGCATCGTACTCGTGCATCCCGACATAGCTTTCACCCTCACACACAACGGTTCGCCCCTGTTCTCACTCACCCCCTCTTCTACCAAACAACGTATTGCCGCTGTCTTTGGCCAGCGCCTGGCCGACAAGCTCCTACCAGTGGAAGTAGAGACACTGCTGGTCACCGTGCGCGGCTTCGTGGGTAAGCCTGAGTCTGCTCGCAAGCGCGGAGCCCAACAGTTCTTCTTCGTCAACGATCGCTACATGCGACACTCCTATTTCCATCGCGCCGTGCAAGAGGCGTTTGCCCAACTCATTCCTGCCGACGAGCAGGTGCCCTATTTCATCTACTTCACGGTTCCGCCTGCCGAGATCGACGTCAACATCCATCCCACCAAAACCGAGATCAAGTTCGAGAACGAGCAGCCTATCTGGCAAATCCTTCTGGCTGCTATCCGCGAGTCACTGGGACGCTTTAACGCAGTACCCTCCATTGACTTCGATACCGAAGGCAGGCCAGCGGATATTCCCGTCTATAACCCCAATGTCAGTTCACACCCATCCGCTCCACAAGTGCAGGTGAACACGGCCTTCAACCCCTTCGACACAGATTCTCCCGCATATACCCGTCCGTCTGTTCCACGCGACTGGCAGACGCTTTATATGGGAGCATCCAACGCCCAGCCATCAGCCCCCAACCATCCGCTCGACCTTTGGTCACATCGAAACTTCGAAGAACCTTCAGCACTCTCCTCTGCGTCCAACGACGCTTCACAGCTGAAAAACACTGAACCCACGACCCTTAACGCTGAATCCTTAACGCTCAGTGCCGATCACTTCCAATACCGGGCACAATATATCGTCACTGCCGTGCAGTCGGGTCTCTTGTTCATCGACCAGCATCGGGCACATATCCGCATTCTCTTTGACCGCTATATGGCCCAGATGGCAGCAGCCCCCCTACCTTCGCAGCGGCTGCTCTTCCCTGACTTGGTGCAGCTTTCGGCCACAGACCTTGCACACCTCGAAGGATTGCAGACCCAGCTACGCCAACTTGGTGTAGAGGTGGTGCCCACAGAGGGCATGAGTGTGGCCGTTTCAGCCATTCCAACTGGACTGGAGGGCGTGGAGCCCCAGCGGCTGTTGCTCGACCTACTGGCCGCAGCAGCCGACGAGACCACATTGCCCACCTTGAAAATTCATGGCAGACTGGCTCTCACACTGGCTCGGGCTGCCGCCATTCCCACGGGACAAGTCCTCTCACTCATTGAGATGCAAGACCTCGTCGCACAGCTTTTTGCCACACAAACACCCAACTACACGCCCGACGGCCACACCGTCCTCACCATACTCCCACAAGAACAAATAGAGAAACTCTTCAAGTAACGCTCGTCATTCCCACCATCAACATCATTCCCATAACTCCCAATATTCCCATCAAAATAACATGAACCAGAAAATTATCCTCACTGGCGACCGCCCAACAGGTCCCCTTCACATCGGACACTATGTGGGTTCCCTGCGCCGTCGCGTGGAACTCCAGAACTCAGGCCTCTTTGACAAAATTTTCATCTTCGAAGCCGATGCACAAGCACTGACCGACAATATCGACAACCCCGACAAAGTGCGGCAGAACGTGATTGAGGTGGCACTCGACTATCTGGCCGTGGGACTTGACCCCGCTAAATCCACCCTCTTCATACAGAGTCAGATACCAGAACTCTGCGAACTCACGTTCTACTTCATGGACCTTGTCAGCGTCAGCCGCCTCCAACGCAATCCGACCGTGAAGACAGAAATCCAGATGCGCGGTTTCTCTGGCGAGAGCATCCCCGTTGGCTTCTTCACCTATCCCATCTCGCAGGCGGCAGACATCACCCTCTTCAAGGCAACCACCGTGCCCGTGGGCGAGGACCAGGAACCTATGCTGGAACAATGCCGCGAGATCGTTCGACGCTTCAACAATATCTACGGCGAGACGCTCGTGGAACCCAATATCCTACTGCCCGAAAACGCCGCCTGCCTGCGACTGCCCGGCACCGACGGCAAGGCCAAGATGAGCAAATCCCTCGGCAACTGCATCTATCTCAAGGACAGCGCCGACGAGGTGGAGAAAAAGGTAAAGAGCATGTTCACCGACCCCGACCATCTGCGCGTCAGTGACCCCGGCAAGATCGAGGGCAACACCGTCTTTACTTACCTCGATGCCTTCTGCCGCCCCGAGCACTTTGAGCGTTACCTGCCTGATTATCCTAACCTTGATGAGCTGAAAGCACACTATCGTCGCGGCGGTCTCGGCGACATGAAATGCAAGAAGTTCCTGGCTGCAGTGCTGCAAGAGACGTTGGAGCCCATCCGTCAGCGACGCGCCGAACTGGAGAGGGACATCCCCGCCGTCATCGATATCCTGCGCCGTGGCACCGAGGTTGCCCGCGAAGCTGGAGCTCAGACAATGTCTGAAGTGCGTCGAGCCATGCGCCTCGACTACTTCGACGATGCAACCTTCACCGCCGAGCAGACCGCCAAGTTTGCATAGTGCTCAAAAAGAAAAGACAAGAGGCTGCTTGTGGGCCGCAGAGCACAGACTAAAGTCCATTAACAAGTTAATTATTCACTTTTAAATGTCTTTTTACTAAAAAAAGTCATTAAATATTTCTTCAATTCAAAGATAATGTGTACTTTTGCGCCGAAATAGTGCAAAAACGTCGACGGCTCAACCCTACTTTAACTCTTACATCGACTTTGGCATAAAGAAACTGTCACTAACTAAATTCAGTTTTCTCAATTCATGTCATCAGTACACAAAAGCCACAAATGGGTGGTGATACATACTCAAAAAAAGAATGGAGCGCAGCTTTCTGCTGAAAGGAGCGCTCCCTAACGCTGAAAGGAGCGCTCCTTATAGCCAAAAGGAGCGCTCCTTTCAGCCGAAAGTTGCGCACCCTTCGGCCACAGCCCCCTGCGGCATCATCTGCAAAAGCTAAACAACTGAAAACAAAGAAAGAACTCTTTCATCAATTAACAAAAAAACATCAAATGAAGAAAATCAAACTTCTTACACTCGCAGCCTTCGCCATGATGGCTACGGGAGCTTGGGCCCAGACAGAAGTGACAAGCACGTATCTAACAAATGCTGACTTCTCACTAGGCACATTGGCATCACCTGCCATCTGCACTTATGCAAAAGACAAAAGTAGTAACAACACAGAGTACGCCAATCTGGTGCAACTTGATGGTTGGACTGCAGTTGATAACGGAGACGGCAAGGCTGGTGGCCCAGTGGCCATCGGTTCTGGTGTTTGGATTGGCGGCGAAGGTTATTCTGCTCCTGCCACCAATTCTGACGGAGATGTTGAAGGCAATGTCCTTGGTATTGTGGGGTGCTGGTCTGCATCTGCTCAGTACACACAGAACCTGCAAAGCGCCCTTCCTGCCGGCGCCTATACCATTGTTCTTTGTGTTTACAATTCCAAAGGAGGCACTACTGGTGTTGACAAGAACCTGATAGGTTTTGTAGAGGAAGGTGGTACTGAGCATTTTGCAAGCACAAAGCAGTATCCCGTGAACACATGGAAGTATGAGTTCATCACATTCACCCTGGCAGCTGAGACTTCTGGATATGTTTCTTTGGGTTACAAGTCCACCAATACAGGCTCAGGCAATATGCCCCACCTATTCATCTCTGGTTTGGAACTGTATAGTGGTACTCTGGATCAAGAAGCCTATGAGGCAGCCAAGACAGCTGCACGTGAGGCCAAGGAAGCCAAGGTTTACTGGGATCTTGCCGTGAATACAGCCACAGAGACTCTTGCAGATGAAGCATATGCCGCTGTTATTGGTGTTGAGAAGGCCGCTGTTGAGGCAGAACTCGCCAAGGCTGAGCCCACAGATAAGGATGGTTACAATGCTGCAACAGAAGCATTGAATAACGCAACCAATGCTTTCACTGCTGCCAAGGCCAGTTACGAAGCTGTGCCCGAAGCCAACGCCCTGGCTGAGGAGTATGGTTTGACAAAAGTGGTTGTTACCGCAGAATCTTCGGCTGCTGCCATTGATGCCGCAGTTGCCGAGATCAAAGAATCTGTATTTACTTTTGTTGAGGCCAACTATCCTTACGAGATTTCTCTTGGCGCATGGACCACAACGGGAAGTGTGAAAGAAGAAAAAGGTCAGCATTGGAATGGAAATTCTGCCAGCACATACAATGAGCCCAACTATTGGGGCAATAGTGCCGGTGGCAATGCCAGTTGGACACAGGATGTCACACTGCCCGCAGGTAACTATGTTCTCAAGATTGCCGGTCGTCACTCCACCAACAGCACCTTCATTGTTACTATTAAACAAGGTGAGGATGTGTTGAGTTCTGCTGATGACTTCCCCGCAAAGGGCAGTGGCAAGGGTATTGATCTTGACGGTAAGGCCAACTTCTCTGACGAAGGCAGCTATGCAAACAATGGTGCTGGCTGGGGCTTTGAATGGCGTATGCTGAAATTCACCCTCTCTGAGGAAACTGCTGTAACGATTGCTATTGATTATGAGTCTGCAACTGGTTCCCAGTATGCCAGCTTCTGTAACTATGTCATCAAGGCACAGACCGAGAAGGCACTTCTCAAGGTTGCTTTGGACATGGCCAATGCTATTGACATAACTGCCAACGTGGGCGATGGTGTCTTCCAAAAGAGCAGCGAAGCAGCAGCCAGCCTAACAAACAACATTGAGTTAGCTCAAGAAGTTTATGATGACAGTTCCTCTTCATCTGAAGACGTGGAACATCAGATAGATCTTCTTAACAACGCCATTGATTATTACAATAAAGTTGAACTCAACGCTCCCACAAACGGTCAGTTGTTCAATATCATCCAGGCTTCTGAGGGTTGGACCTACAAGGGTTTGGCCGCAACGTTCCTAGCCAATGACCGCAGTGATGCTGGTCTCTACAATATCAAGTATAAGGAGGCTCCCAACAAGAATCTGGCTCAGGCCTTTACGCTCACCAAGGTGGAAGGAAACAACTATCTGCTCAGCCAGATTGATACAGAAGGCGTTGTACGCTATGTCAGCACAGGAACTGTTTATGGTGGCAACGACTTCCAACTCCGCACCACCACCAACGTGGCAGAAGCTGCAAAGTTCACCGTGATTGCTACTAACACTGATGGTATCTACAACCTCTACAATGTAGCCGCCAACCAGTATGTGGGTTCACAGGATGCTGGTTTCTTCACCGTCAACAGCCACATCGAGTTCCAAATTGTGGAAACCACAAAGCCCTCTATCGCCATCAACACAACTGCTGCTGGTTGGGGTACTGTGATGCTGCCCTTCGCTGTAGCTTCTCTGCCCGAAGGCGTGAAGGCTTACACAGTCAGCTCGCTTAAGGCCGATGAAAAAGAACTTAATCTCTCTGAGGTTACTGCTCTTGAAGCCAACAAGCCTTACATCATTGAAGGTACTTGGAACGAAACGTTGACAGGTGACGCTCAGGGTACTGCTCTCACTTACACAGAGGGTTGGCTGACTGGTGTCTATGCAGAGACCCTTGCTCCTGCTGCCAGCTATGTACTGCAGAACAACAACGACCTCGTGGCCTTCTACCGCGTAGAAGCAGATAACGAACCCACCGTCGGAGCCAACCGTGCATACCTGACCGTTCCCGGTTCAGAAGGTGTCAAGGCCTTCTTCTTCCCCGGCTTGACCACTGCTATTCAGGGAGTGTTCTCTGAGGTGGCTAATGGCAACATCCACGACCTGCAGGGCCGCAAGGTTCGGAATATGCAGAAGGGTGGCGTCTACGTCATCAATGGCCAGAAAGTGACTGTTAAATAAAAAGTGATTATTAAATAAAGTATAAACTCTTAAAATATTTATTTACGACTATGAAAAAGGAATATGTGAATCCCTCCTTCGTGCATGAACTCGTGGAAGAAACCGCGATGATTGCCCTCAGTTTAACCGAAACCGCTGCCGATCCAAATTCTGAAGTTCTGGTGAAAGGCGAAGAGAACAATTACCGCACCACCACTGTGGATTGGGAAGACTGGGACTAATCAGTCATGTTTGCACAACGAATCCTACAATAGTTCTTATACCACGATAATGAGATGGCCCCGCTCTTGCAGCGAGGCCATTTCTGTTCTATCATCATTAGTGAACGACATGAGTTTGGCAAAGTGAACAAGCATTGCTTCGAGTGTTTGCGCCTATTCTCTCGAGCGTTTGACGCTATAGGCAACGGCGTTTGCCACTATAGGCGCGAGCGTTTGACTCTATAGGCAACGGCGTTTGACTCTATTGGTGCGGACGTTTGTAATCGTTGCCTCTGAAACAATGGTAAAAATCACTGACCAACCAAGGTCATTGCGTCACATTTATCCCAAATAAGCGCTAATGAATGGGTGATTGTTTGAT
>JAEEGL013000266.1_pt1 | contig 11618 bp, 13 predicted proteins | sample 9134231 | NCBI WGS metagenome assembly JAEEGL01 (sample SAMN16246548, study PRJNA631951) | gut metagenome | biome: gut microbiome; feature: rumen; material: fiber-attached | host: Bos | place: Iran: Karaj | collected 2018-10 | reverse complement strand
TACTGATTACAAGTCAGTTGCTCTACCAATTGAGCTATTTCGGCATAAATAAAAAAATATGGTGGGCGATGAGAGACTCGAACTCCCGACCCCCTGCTTGTAAGGCAGATGCTCTAACCAACTGAGCTAATCGCCCATATTTTTTGCTTTTGCGATATTAAATATACCATTTATTGCCCATTATGTCAAGAAAAAAAGTCATTTTTACGGTCTTTTTGATAATTTTTCTAGTTCTTCTAATTTCTCCTTAACCCATACGTCTAAATTCTCTTTTAAAGGCTCAAATCCTCTACCTTCTTCTTTTAATTCTTTTTTTCTATTTGCCTTTGCATTGAACTCTTTTGAAGATAATTTGATTTGTTTTTTCTTATCATCTATTTCTAGTATTTTAGATTCAATAGTTTCTTCTAAAACATACATTTTTTCTAAACTACTAATATATTTATCAGATATCTCAGATATATGAATTAAACCAGTATAACCATTATCAAGTTTTAGAAAAACCCCATAATCTGTTATTCCTGTTATTTTACCACTAACTACATCTCCAACTTTATAACTTTCCATAAATATCACATAAATATTATACCATATTTATAGGCAAACAAAAACTAGTTTTTACAAACTAGTTATTTATTCTATAATGTTGGACCACCTAAATCTGGTATTACCATGTTGTTTATTTGATCCATTGCTTCAGCCATTACATTAGATTCAACTGTTGATGTATCCATTGTAATTGGATTTTCTAAAGCTGGTTTTTCCTCTGTTGTATTGGCAGTAGTTTCTGCTACTTGTGTAGGATTTAATTTAGCTAATGTTTCAGCTTTTGCTCTTTCAATTTCTTCTTCAACAAATGCAACTATCTTTTTCTTTAAGTCATCAAATTTTTGATTAACTATTGCTTCTAAGTCACCAGTATTTGCTGGAGCTGCCGTTGTTCCAGCTGATTCCATAACAATTTCTGTTGGTGCTGCAGCTGGTGTTGCATCTGGAAGAATACTTGTTGGTTCTCCAGGTGTAACAAATAAGTTATCATTTGTTGCAGTTGGTTCATTTGCTACTGGAGCTTCTTCCAAAACTGGCATTTGTATATCTACCTGAGCTTCTGTTTCTTTTTCTTCAGCTAATATTTCAACTGGAGCTGGAGCTTCAGGCATTAATGTTTCTAAATTATCTGTTGGTGCAACTTCTACTGGTACTGTATCTGTTACATCACTTTCTAACGCAGCTGGTAATACAAATTTTGGTGCTGCATCTGCTGGAGCTGCTGGTTCTGGAGTTGGTGCTGCAGGAGTTGGTGCAGGTGCTCCAAAACTTAATGTTTCTTCAACTGCTTCACTACTAGCTCCATTTAAAGAATCTAAAGCATTAACTTCTCCTGCTGGTGCTTTAGCTTCTTCCACAATAAAAGCTCCTTGTTTTCCAAGAGGACAAATACCTTTATCATCAGGTGTAATGTTAGCATCATTAACACCTATTATTTTTTTGCTATTATCATATTCTGTTGTAGTTTCAACTCTACCTTTTAATAAGTTCTCAATTTCGCTGTACATTCTACTCACCTAACTTTCAACAATCTGTTTCATAGCTTCCTTAACTTTATTCCATAATTGGTCATCTTGAATACCAACCAAGCTATAAACACCAGGCTCATTTTCTACAAATTCTGAAATATAGATTTTGCTCATTCCATCGCCTACTTTTTCTCCTTTTGATAAAATAACAAATCTCTTGTTAATATCACTTAGTTTAAAGGCATTAATTAAATCTACTTCTTCTAAAGTACCATCCATATTTTTAATAGAAATTCTATTCATAAGCCACTTCCTCTCTATCATCTTCAATTTTATCATAATTAAAAAATAATATCAATTATAATATTATTTTTCTTCCTGTTTTTCTAATATAAAATATCTACATCCATATGCACAATTTTCTTTTATATATTTATCAACATTTTCAAAATCATTTATTTTATTAAAATTCTTATTTTCTTTTTTATTAAAACCTTTTAATCTTAGTTTAGAATAAGCTATATCTCCTACTATATAGTCATATTCATCAAAGAATGAAGTATATTTTTCTTTGAATGTTTCTTCTTCAAAACCATCTCTAACATTCTTTATTAATTTAAATTTTTTATTATCTATTTCTACAATTTTTTCCATTGTATCACCCTCATAAATAAATTATACCATAATTTTAATTAAAAAACTGATTAAATAATCAGTTTATATAATATTCCAATCTAATACAAAATTTAGAATTAATAGAACTGTTAATATAAGCATAATAACTATAATAACAATTGCTACTTTAGAGAATGTACTTGATGTACTATTTTCTAAATCTTCAAAACCTTCAAAATCTGATTTATTAAATGTCATTGAATTTGTATAGAATGATTTATCAATTGTTGATATTTTAGGAGAAGTATCATCTGATTCTTCTTCAGTTTCTTCTTTTGATTCACTTTCTTCTATTTCTTCTTCTAATTTAGCTATATCTGCTAACTCTTTAATATCTGTATCTTCATCTTCAACATTATTTTTGATATCTTCTTTTTCTATGTTAATTTCTTGAGTAAATTCGTTATCAGGAATCTTAGCACTTTCTAAGTCTTGAGTAATACTTAATAATGTATCTCTTAATTCTTTTTCTTTATCAGCCATTCCCATAACAACTGTTTCTTGGTCTTCATCACCCATTAGATCTTCAAATAAATCTTTTTTATTTCCATCTTTCTTTTGAATATCTTGTATTAATTCAACAATTGTTTTTTCTTCTGTATTTAATTCATCTATTGGACCAGTTATATCTTCATCTGCCTCTTGTTGTTCTTGTTCTCTTATTTTAATATTTTTTAAAATATCTATTTGTGTTTGAGAATTGTTAATTTTTCTATGTCTATTTTCTTCATAATCAACTGTTCTACTTCCTCTTGCTCTTTCAAGGACTAAATTAACATCATAATCTTTTTCTTCTTTTCTCTCAACAACTTCTGGTTCTTCTTTTGGTAATTCTAATGATACTCTTCTTCTTGATTCACCATCTTCATTATTTAAATTCTTTAGATAATTTTTAATTTTATCAATATCTATCTCTTTTTCTGCATCAGAAATAACACTAACATTAGTATTAGTTTTAAATCTAGATAATCCACTCATATCTGATGAATTATATATAGTCTGATTTTTCTTAGTACGACTCATATTTTCATATTCTTTTTCGTACTTTTCCATTCTTGATGCACCCATTAGTATCACCATAATAATTTTAACATAATATATTATTATTTTCAACAAGAGTATATTGTAGATTTTTTATTAAAAATAATGTATAATTATCTTAGGAGATTTAAAATGACAGGAGATTAATTATGGAAAAATTAAGAGTTAATGAAGGATGCATCGGTTGTGGACTATGTGTTTCTTCAAATGATAAGTATTTTGAATTTAATGATGAAGGATTAAGTTCAGTAAAACAAGAAAACATTGAAGAAGAAGACAAAAAAGATCTATTAAATATAGTAGAATCTTGTCCAGCTGGAGCAATTGTTATTGAAGAAGAAAAAGAAGCTTAATTAAGCTTCTTTTTTATTTGCATAAACTATATAATTGTTTAACTTCTTTTATAGTTAGCTTTCTATATTCTCCTTTTTTCATACCAGTTAAATCTAAGAATGCATATTGTATTCTTTTTAATTTTATTACTTTGTGACCAATATCTAAAAACATATTTTTAACCTGATGATTTCTACCTTCAGTAATAGTTATTTCAACATATGATTTATTATTCTTTTTATCATATTTTTTTAGTTTAGCATATGCTTTTTTAGTCATTACTCCATCTAATAAAATACCATTACATAATTTTTTAATTTCATTACTATTAATAAAACCATCTACTTTAGCAAAATAAGTTTTTTTAATATCACCTTTAGGATGTGTTAAAAGATTTGTTAATTCACCATCATTTGTTATTAAAAGTAGTCCACTAGTATCATAATCTAATCTACCAACAGAAAAAACTTTCTCTTTAGTATCAATTAAATCTATTACTGATACTCTTCCTTTTTCATCATGAGAAGAACAAATAGTTTTTTCAGGTTTATAAAGTAAATAGTATTCTTTTTCTTCTTTCATTATTTCTTTATTATCAACAGTAACTATATCTTTATCATCAACTTTAAAACCTAATTCAGTTACTTTTTTACCATTTACTTTTACTCTACCTGATAAAATTATATCTTCACTTTTTCTTCTTGATGCTACTCCACATTCACTTAAATATTTTTGTAATCTTTCCATAGTAAAACCTCATGTAATAATTATATATTATTTTTTATATTTTTTTAAATAAAAATGTAATTTTACAATTACATTTTTAATTACATTCACCTTTTCCAGATAAACAATTTATAACACGATCATAGTATTCCATTTTTAAACCAGAAGTTACTTGTTTGATTTCACTTGGTATTCCTTTAATACCAGTTTTAGAAACATCGTAATTACCACCAGTTACTCCTACTCTAAATCCATGTTTTGACCATGATAATTGACCTACTTCTTCATCTTCAAAAGCTTTTATTAATGTTTTACCATCTTCTGTTAAAGCTGCGATACAGTGTGAATTCCATATAGTTGGTGTTGGATAAAGAATAATAACTTTATCTTTTACTTGTTCCCATCCAGTTGGATTAGAATTAGCAAAATCTATAACACTTTTTTCATAATCAACTATCATTGGTTTTGTTCCCATACCTGTTTTTAAGAACATTGAGAATAAATCTGCAGGTGTACTATTCATATAACCACTCTTTTGATAGAATTCTTTTAGTTTTGGTAAAGCTTTTCTAATTGATTCATCATTTATATCTCCACCAGCCATTATAGATAGAAGTAATCCATAATAAGTTGCTCCTGGAGAAGATGTTACTGGGTCAACTGATCCAATATTTATTGAACCAAAAATATCAACACCAATATCTGTCCATTTTTTACCTTCTAAAATATAATTCATTAGTTTTTCCATATCAGTTATATAGTAAACTCCATCAGATACAGTTACTATTTTTTCTTTAATTAGTGCTTGAACAACAGGCTCCCAACTATAAATAACTATAGGTGTATTAAGAGTTAATTGTCCATCTAATACAGTATATCTTTGTGCTTCACCTAAAGTTGGATCAGCTGGTGTTTTGTATTCGTCATAGTATCTTTGATCTGAGAAGAATATTAAATCATATTTGCTTCCATTTTCTCTTACAACATCCACTTTAACAGTTTTACCATTACTCCATGAATCTTGTACTAATTTAATTCCATATTTTTTAGCAAAAATATCATTTATTTTTTCATCAGCAAGTAGGTTTTCTTTTCCTCCACCAATAGCACCATATATTTCTTTAGTGTTATTAACAAATAATGATTTGTTTTTAACAGCAACTGCTATTATGATAACAATTACAAATATTAGTACTCCTATTCCTATTGAAATTAGTTTCTCCTTTTTCATTTTTTTGAACTCCTTTCATCATCATCTTCAAATTCAGATAACATCTCAAATCTTTTCATTTCATAATTTATTTGTTTATCTTTATTCTTTATTACTTCTTTATATAATTTATTACATTCTTGATCTATTTCTCTTAAATAAACATTCATTTTTAACATCAATTGGTTTTCTGTAAATGATTTTTCTTTTACTTTTTCAACTTTCATATATTCTACAATTCTTCTTGTAGCAAATGTTAAGTAATAATCAAGTGAGTTATAAATAGGTGTTGCGTTTGATGGTTTAGTCTCTAAATAAGCTGTTAAGTTTTGACAAACCTCAACTATACTACCCATTCTTTCTTTAACTTGTTTATCTGCTATCTTTTCTTTATATTGATTTAATCTAGATAAATCAAATTGATATCTTGCTAATGCTTGAGGATCATATTGTCTTAAATCTTTACCTCTAAATAAGAATATTCCAGCGCAATAAGCAAGTGCCGCTAAAAGAAGTGATATCCACAGATAGAAGTTTAAGAATCCATAAAGAACTATAAATGTTATAGCACCAGGAATTGCAGCATAAACATATCTTTTCTGAAACCCTATCATTAGTTATAACTCCTAACTTCTTTAAATGCACCTATTAAATTCTTTCTTCCATCAAATACTTTTGCATTTGTTTCTTCAGCAATTTCTTCAAGTTCCTTTTCTTTTGCTTTTCCAAACATAATACTATATACTGGAATTCCTCTATATTCTCTATATGAATTTTTAAATGATGAAAATGTTCCATAATTTGATTCACCATCTGTCATCAATATAACTGTTTTTGTATATTCATCACTAACTTTTGATAGTTCTTTTAAAGCATCAAGAGCGCATCCATAAATATTAGTTCCACCATATGGTGATAAGAATTTTATATTACCTATTAATTCTGATGTTTGTCTACCATTATTAGTTTTATAAATATTCTTAGTTCTATCTGAGAATGGTAAAACTAAAATACTATCTTTTTCTGAGAATTGTAAATATTCTTGTTTAGCTTGTTCATAATCCAAAATATACTCCATAGCACTTTCTAATTGCTTTTCTCCATCACCATTCATACTTCCACTATAATCTAAACAAAATGCTACATAAGCAGGCTTTCTAAGTGATTCTATATAGAATATAATTGCTTCATCTATAACATCTTTAGATGGATACTTTGTTGCATTTAGATATTGATTAGTATCAATTCCCCATTCTTTTTTAAATACTGATGTATCTGCATCTGCTTTTATTCCACCATACCATGTTCTTTTTCCAAGCTTTTCTAAGTTTTCTTGTTCTCCTGTTTGTAATAAGAATGATTGTAATAACAAGAAATTTTCTTTTCTATCTTGCCCATAGTCTAAATATGCAAATGGACTATCATTTACTGCTACTCCATCTACAGGATATATTAAATATAATGGTTCTCTTCCAACATTAACTAATTTTTTATTAATTCTAATTAATGATGATTCAGTTGCAACAACTGCATCATATTCATCACTTCCTAAAAACATATCTTCTAAGAATGAGTCACTACCACTAACTCTTTGAACGCCAGAAAAAAGTGCTTTTAAATCTTTTTCTAATTTAGGATTTTTAATCATTTCAGATGTTAATATTTCAGGTGATCCTGATAAAGCATTCAAAAATCCTAGATATGAAATTAATCCAGTATTTGTTTTAGTAACTGAAGTCATAACATAATTTAATTTTCCATCTTTTATAGCATTAACTATATCTTTGTTATATACTTCTCCACTTGTAAATCCTAATTCTTGTGCTTTAGATTTTTTTACTCCAAATACAACTGGGTTTATATTAATAGATTTTGATTCACTTACTTTAACATTGTTTAACATATAAACCCAAACAGAGTTTGATAGCCATACAGCATCATAATCCTGATTACCGCTTTCAAGCATATCTACTGCTTCTAAATCATCAGCATAATCAATAGTTAATTTTATTCTATTTTTCTTTGCAAATTCCATTAAATCATTTTCAACATCTTTATTATCTGGATTAGATAATAAATGAAAATTTTTATCTCTTATTTTAATAAAACCTTCTTCATTTTCTTTACCAGATAATACAAATAATGTTACAACGATAACAGCTATAATTAAAACACCTAGCTTTTTCAAATTGATCACCTATCCTCTATATAAGTATATCACAACTTTATATCTCTCTCAATAATAAAAGACTAGTTTTTTACTAGTCTAAAATTTCATATTTTTCATTTGTTTCATCATAGTTTTCATTTGTTCAAATTGCTTTAATAATCTATTAACATCCTCAACTTTTTGACCACATCCAGCAGCTATTCTTTGTTTTCTAGTTGCTTTTATAATATCTGGATTTCTTCTTTCTTCAGGTGTCATAGATAAAACAATTGCTTCTGTTCTAGCCATTACTTTTGGATCAATTTTTACATCATTAAGACCCATTTTACTGGCACCAGGAATCAATTTAACTAGATTTTCAAGAGGGCCTAATTTTTTAATTTGTTTATACGTTGATAAGAAATCTTCTAAATCAAATTTTCCTCTTTGCATCTTTTTAGCTGTACTCATCATTTCATCTGTATCAAGTTCAGCTTCTGTTTTTTCAATGATAGACATTAAGTCTCCCATACCAAGAATTCTTTGAGCTATTCTTTCGGGATAGAATTCACTTAATCCATCTAATTTTTCAGAATCACCAATTAACTTAATAGGAATATTTGTTAAATGTCTTAATGATAAAGCAACACCACCTTTAGTATCACCATCCATTTTAGTAAGAACACAACCAGTAAGTTTTAATTTATCATTAAAACCTGTTATTACATTAATAGCATCTTGTCCCATCATAGCGTCTATTACAAGTAGTTCTTCATGTGGATTTACTTCTTTTTCTATATTAACAAGTTCATCCATTAATTCTTCATCTATTTGTAAACGTCCAGCAGTATCTATAAGAATATAATCATATCCATTTTGTTTAGCATATTCTATACCGTTTTTAGCTATTTCTACAGGATTTCCTTTTCCTTCATCATAAACTTCAATATTAAGTTGTTTCCCAATACTCTTTAATTGATCAATAGCAGCAGGTCTATAAACATCGCATGCTATAAACATAGGTTTCTTAGCATGTTTTTTTCTTACCATATTACCTATTTTACCAATAGTTGTTGTTTTACCTCCACCTTGAAGACCTACAATCATTACTATTGTTGGTTTTTTATTTAATTCTAATGGAGCAGCATCTCCACCAAGTAAATCAACTAATTCATCTTTAAGTATCTTAACAAACATATCACCTGGTTTAATACTTTTTCTTACTTCTTCACCAAGTGCTTTTTCTTTTACTTTATCTATAAATTCTCTTACTATTTTAACATTAACATCGGCTTCAAGAAGACATAGTCTTATTTCACGTACTATATCACTTATATTATCTTCATTTATTACACCTTTTGATTTAATATTACTTACTACTTTTTGTAATCTTTCACTTAAGTTCTCAAACATAATATCACCACATAAAAATTATATCATTATTTTAAACAATAAAAAAGAGGAATTACTTCCTCATTTCTTCATTGCTGCCTCTATTCCTTCTGGATGATTCTTTTCATATTCTGCTTTTAAATAAGCAAGTCTATCATCTTGTAGTTTTTGTAAATCTTTTTTACCTATTCCAGTAAAATAGTTAACTACTTTTAAAGCATCTTCTTCTCTCATATCTAAATTTTCATATCTAAGTTCAGTATAAAACGCTAAAATGTTTTTCATTATATTATTGTATGATTTCTTATAATCAATTTCATTTGTAGCTTCTGCTTCTTTAAACTTTTCCATATCTATCACCTAATATAATTTTAATATATATTTTTACTTATTAAAACAATTATTACAAAACTTTACAAAAAAAGAACTCAATTTCTTGAGTTCTAATTATTAGTTTGTTCTTCCCAAACAGCTACTAATGTAATATTTTTTGTAATTGTAGTATTAAAATCAAATTTTTTACCATCTAATTGCCACTCTTTAAATATATATCCTTCCCTTGTAGGATTTTGTGGTAATTCATCTTTTAATATTGGGTGATAATATGCTACTACTTCTGAAACATTTGTACCTCCATTTGAATCAAATGTTATAGTAAAGTATTCATTATAATCACAATCATATGATTTTGAAGATGTTAAAATACAATTTTTTTCTCCCCAAATATACTTCCTAGAATTTTCAATTACAGTCAAATCATCTTTAACAGTTAAGTTAAATTCCATTTTAGCTAAATAGAATTCATCTTGACCATAAAATTGACTTGCCAATAATAGTGTTACATTTGTTTTACCAGGTTTCAAACCAGCAAATCTTATTTCTGAACCTCTAATTCCTACAGGTACGGCTTTTATTAAATCATTATCTATCTCATAATTGACAACTGAAGAGTCAGAAACTGATACTTTTGGCCACATTTCTCCCTTATATTTAATACTAAATGTTGAAGAAGTCCATTTTACTGTTAATGTTATATCATTATTCACTGGTGTATTGAAATCATATTTTTGACCATTTAATTGCCATTCAACAAATATATATCCTGATTTTGTAGGATTTGTTGGCTTTGTAGCTTTATCTCCAGACTTAACGGTTTGAGGAGAAATACTATTTCCACCATTTGTATTAAAAGAAACTGTGTATTTATTTGTTGTATTTGCCTGTTCTGAACTCCATATTGCTTTTAATTCTATATCATTATTAATTGAATTATTAAAACTATACTTTTTACCATTTAGTTGCCATTCAACAAAAGTATATCCTCTTTTTGTAGGATTAGTAGGCATAATTGCTTTCTCACCTTTTTTTACTTTTTGAGAAGGTATATCATTTCCGCCGTTACTATCAAATTTAACCGTGTAAAAAGTTGCTGTTGTTTCATTTGAATCTGAATTACTATTATTATTCCATTTAGCCTTCAATTCTAAATTGCTACTAATAGGATTATTAAAGTCATACTTTTTACCATTTAGTTGCCATTCAACAAATGTAAATCCTTTCTTTGTAGGATTTTTTGGTGACGATAACTTTTCACCTTCTTTTACTTCTATGGAAGAAACACTTGTTCCACCATCACTATCGAATACAACCTTATACATTTTTATCGTACTTGTTTCGTTTGTTTCATTGGTTTCTTCTAAACTACTCCATTTTGCTATTAATTCTATATTCTTATTAATAATAGAATTAAAATCATATTCTGTATTATCATAAAACCATCCAAGAAAAGTATAGCCATTTCTATCAGGATCTGTTGGTTTACTAACAGTTTCTCCATTTAATACTCTTTTATTATAGATTAAACTTCCATCATCATTCATGAATTTTACACTATAATATACTTCTTCATCAATTTGATTCTTTTTATTACTATTAATACAATAAATTGCCACTATTACGCCTAATATAACAACAAGTATAGAAGTGACTATTATAACTGTTTTTTTCATTCCTATCACCTATTATAATATTAATATATATTTTTACTTATTAAAATAAATATTACAAAACTTTACAAAAAAAAGAACTCAATTTCTTGAGTTCTAATTTATTATTGTAAAGCTCCTTCAACAGTTTCTTCATTTACATCATCTGTTAAAAATTTCTCTTCTAGTACTTCTGCAGCATCATCATCAAGTAATTCATTTTTTAACATTACTTCAATGTTATTATACTGTTTTGCTCCAGTACCAGCTGGAATTAACTTACCAAGAATAACATTTTCTTTTAAACCATTTAGCATATCTACTTTACCACGAGTAGCAGCATCTGTTAAGATTCTTGTTGTTTCTTGGAATGATGCAGCTGATAAGAATGAATCTGTTTCTAAAGATGCTTTTGTGATACCTAACATTACAGGTTTTCCTGTTGCTGGTACACCACCATTTAAGATAACTGGTTTATTGATTTCAGCAAATTCTCTTAATGGAACATTTACTCCTTCAACTAATCCTGTATCTCCTGGATCTACAACTTTAACTTTAGTAATCATTCTTCTTACAACTGTTTCAACATG
>JAEEGL012654200.1_pt1 | contig 11618 bp, 7 predicted proteins | sample 9134231 | NCBI WGS metagenome assembly JAEEGL01 (sample SAMN16246548, study PRJNA631951) | gut metagenome | biome: gut microbiome; feature: rumen; material: fiber-attached | host: Bos | place: Iran: Karaj | collected 2018-10 | reverse complement strand
AATGCTGGCCGTCGACCTCGGCGCATCGAGCGGACGGGGAATCCTCGGCGGATTTGACGGCGAACGCTTTACTCTGGAGGAAATCCACCGCTTCTCGAACGATCCCGTGATGATGCCGGGCGGCTTCTTCTGGGATACGCTGCGGCTGCTCTTTGAAATCAAGACGGCGATTCTGAAATCGTCCCACGCGGGCGGCATCGATTCCGTCGGCATCGACACCTGGGGCGTCGACTACGGCTATCTCGACAAGACCGGCGCGCTCCTCTCGAATCCCTATCACTACCGCGACACGAGAACGGACAGCATCCAGTCCTATGTGTTCGAAAAGCTCGCCCCGCGCCCCGAGATCTACGGCACGACGGGCATCCAGTCCCTCAACTTCAACACCCTCTACCAGATCGCAGCCGATCTGCGCGACCGTCCGTGGGTGGTGGAGAACGCCGAAACGCTCCTCCACATGCCCGACCTGCTCGGCTATCTATTGACCGGGGAAAAGAAGAGCGAATACACGATCGTCTCGACCGGCGCGATGCTCGACGCGAAGGCCCGGCGCTACGCGGACGCGCTGCTCGAAAAATGCGGCGTGCCGAGAAAGCTGCTCTGCGACCTTGTCGAGCCCGGCTACGACATGGGGAAGATGCTCCCGGCCATCGAAGAGGAGACCGGCAACACCGGCGCGAAGATTTTGAAGGTCGCCGGACACGATACGGCATCCGCCGTCCTCTCCGTTCCCGCATCGGACGAAAACTTCCTCTATATTTCGAGCGGTACCTGGTCCCTCATGGGGATCGAATCGCCGGAGCCTGTCATCACGGACCTCTCCGAAAAATACGATTTCACGAACGAAGGCGGCGTCTTCGGGACCATCCGGGTGCTCAAGAACATCATGGGCCTCTGGATCGAACAGGAATCCCGCAGGCAGTGGAAGAGAGAGGGGAAGAGCTTCACCTTCGACGAGCTCTCCGAAATGGCCATGGCCTCGAAGCCCCTCCAGTCCGTCGTCAACCCCGACGATCCGCTCTTCTCGACCGCGGGCAACATGCCGAAGCGGATCTGCGATTACTGCGCGAAGACCGGACAGCATGTCCCCGAGAACATCGGCGAGATCGTCCGCTGTATCTTCGAGTCCCTCGCGCTCCGGTACCGCTGGACCGCCGAGAAGCTCGAGGAGATGACCGGACGGAAATACCCCGTCATCAGTATCGTCGGCGGCGGCACGAAGGAGACCATGCTCTCCCAGTTCGCGGCGGACGCATCCGGACGGGTCGTGCTGGCAGGTCCCGTCGAAGCGACGACGCTCGGCAACATCGCCATGCAGTGCATCGCAGCCGGCGAGATCCGCGACATGTGGGAAGCCCGCCGCGTGATCCGCTCCTCCTTCCCGATCGAAGAATATACGCCCGACGCATCCGGCAAGGCCGCGTGGGACGACGCATACGGACGCTTCCTCTCCCTCATCGGGGAGTGAGGGGCCCAAACCGGACACCATCTTGAATCTCAAAGGAGTCAACACATGCTGAACATCGAAAAAGCGCTGGAAATCGCGAGAAACGTTTATGGCAGGTACGGCGTTGACGTCGACGCCGCGCTGAAGGCAACCGCATCCATCCCCGTTTCCATCCATTGCTGGCAGGGAGACGACGTCGCGGGCTTTGAAGCGGCGGACGGCGATCTCACCGGCGGCATCCAGTCCACCGGCAACTACCCGGGCAAGGCGAGAAACATCGACGAGCTGAGAAAGGATTTCGAGTTTGCGAAGTCCCTCATCCCCGGAAAGAAGAAGTTCTCCCTCCACGCCATCTACCTCGATTCCAACGGCAAAAAGGTCGCGCGCAACGAGATCGGCCCCGAGCACTTCGCCTCGTGGATCGACTGGGCGAAGGAACAGGGCCTCGGCCTCGACTACAACCCGACGTTCTTCTCCCACCCGCTCTCCGCGGACGGCTTCACCCTCTCCTCCGACGACGAGAGCATCCGCAAATTCTGGGTCGAGCACGGCATCCTCTCCCGCAAGGTCTCCGAGGCCTTCGGCAAGGCGACCGGCCAGCCCTCCGTCATCAACTTTTGGGTTCCCGACGGCTTCAAGGACACCCCGGTCAACCGCGCCCGCAAGAGAGAGAACCTCGCCCGCTCCTACGACGAGATCTTCGCCGAGAAGATCTCCAAGGAATACAACCTCGACTCCGTCGAATCCAAGCTCTTCGGCATCGGTCTCGAGAGCTGCACGATCGGCTCCCATGAGTTCTACATGGGCTGCGCGATGAAGCACGGCATCCTCCTCACCCTCGACACCGGCCACTTCCATCCCACTGAAATGGTCTCCGACAAGCTCTCCTCGACGCTCCAGTACCTCGACGGCGTGATGCTCCACGTCTCCCGTCCGGTCCGCTGGGACTCCGACCATGTCGTCATCCTCGACGATGAGCTCAAGGCCATCGCCTGCGAGATCCACCGCGGCGGCTTTGAAAAGCGCGTCAACATCGGCCTCGACTTCTTCGACGGCTCGATCAACCGCATCGCCGCATGGACCATGGGCACCCGCAACATGCAGAAGGCCATCCTCTGGGCCAACCTCGAGCCCGTGAAGATGCTCCAGAAGTTCGAGCTGGACGGCGACTTCACCAGCCGTCTCGCCTATCTCGAAGAGCTCAAGACCCTCCCGTTCGGCCTCGTCTGGAACGCGTACTGTGAGATGCAGGGCGTCCCGGCCGGCGACAGCTGGATCCCGATGATGAAACAATACGAAAAGGACGTGCTTTCCGCGCGATAAGCTCATGCAGAATCTGAAACACTCTCTGAAAAAGCTCCTGGCTCTCTCCCTCGCCGTCCTTATGCTCTCCTCCTGCGGCATCATCGAGATGCGTATGGCGACGCTCGAAGATCCGGAGACGAACCCTTCCGGAAGCGGACTCCTCACGCCTGCCGCACGCGCGGTGGATGACGGGGAAGAGCGGATCACGGAATTCGTCTTCACCGACGAGCCGGAAGAGACCGGTCCCGAACCCGTCACCTTCACGCTCGCCGGGGACATCCTCGTCGATACGTTCATCATCAGCGACGGAGCGCGCCGCGCCGGGGAAGGGCAGAGCTACAGCTTTGTCCGGATGCTCTCCGGCATTTACCGGGATCTCTCGGCGGCGGACATCACCGCAGGCTTCGACACGACCGCCGCAAGACCCAAGAACGACAGCGACAAGAGCCACAAGATCCCCGAGGAAATGGTCGCGGTGCTCGCCGAGGCGGGATACGACGTCCTCGATACGCTCGCGTGGGACGATCCGAACGGGATGCTGAAAAACTACGGCATCACCTCGCTCTCCACCTCCGCGAAGGACGGTGGCATCCTCATCCTCGAGGAAAAGGGCCTGGTCTGCGCGATCTGTGCGGCGGGCGGTGAAGCCTTCCCGATCGGCGACGAAGCGACGCTCGCCAACATCGCAAAAGCGGCGGAGCAGGCGGAGCTCGTGATCGTGCTTGCAGACTGGGAGGACGGCATGACGCACGACGAACAATGCGCGGCTGCCTATTACATGGCGGAAGCAGGCGCGGACGTCGTCGTCGGGACCGGGGAAACCGTCGGTCCGGTCGACCGCCTCGCAACCCTGCGCGGGACCTCCTGTCTCGTGGCTTATTCCCTCGGCAACATCCTCTCGACGGGGAAAACGTGGGAAGGGCTCCTCGGCGGAATCCTCACCTTCACGGCATCGCCCGATGAAGACGGACACTATACCGTCGGCGACCCGATCCTCACCCCGACCGTCGTGCATTTCAGCGCGGCGAAGCAGGATTATCAGATATTCCCGCTGTCCGGCTACAACGATGACCTCGCGGCCCTGCACGGCCTGTCCGGCTTCACGGCGGAAGGCCTGAAGGGGTATATCCGCACGGTCATCCCGGCCGAATATCTCCCGAAGGAATACCGGGGCTGATTGCCCGGGCATTCCGGAACAGGAACAACATCATGGTACGATTCATCAACAAGCGGCAAGCGCTCCTGCCCGTCCTCATCGCGGCGGCAGTTCTGCTCCCTGCGTGTTCGAGACCGGAGGCGAGCGCGGACACCGATCCGATGCTTGCGGGAACGGCGGTCGAGGAGCAGGAAACGGCAGAAGAAGAGGAAGATACCGTCGTCCTCGAGCCCGCGGCTCCCGCCTTCGGTGTCGGCAGGATCATGCCCGTCGTCATCGAACAGCGGGATGAGCTGATCTGCATCGATCCCGGACACGGCTTCCGCGATCCCGGAACGGGCAGCGACAGCTTCTTCCCGGAGGGGATCTACGAGCGCGAGATCACGATGCAGGTCTCCCTCCTGCTCAACAACGCCCTGAAGGCCCGCGGCTTCCGAACCGTCCTCACCCACGACGGCGAGAACATGCCCGAGGGCGCGGATCTCAACTGGGACGGGGTCTTCTCCGCGCCTTTTGAGCGGCCGCCCTACATCAACAAGTATATCTGTCCGGACTACCTCGTCTCCATCCACGTCAACGCGGTGGGCAGTCCCGAAAAATGCGGGGCGATGGTCTTCTTCGACCAGAACTACTACAAGGACAACGACTGGAACGAGACCGCCGCCGCGTACATCCGGGATTCCATCGAGGAAGGGGTCGTGACGACCGCCGTGACCCAGCTCGTGAACTCGGAAGACATGGAGGACGCCTCCTTTGCGATCAACCGCGAGACGAAATGTGCCTCGTCGCTGATCGAGATGGGCTTCTGCACCAACGAGACGGACGCCGAAAACCTCCAGGATCCCGAATGGCAGAGACAGATGGCGGAGGCCATCGCCGAGGGAATCGAGCGGTTCTTCGACGACCTCGGACAGAATTAAAACCGGAAGAATGAAGCAGGAACGATAACATGGACAGGATCATGCGAAAAACGATCGCCGGGACCCTGGCGCTCCTCCTCGCCGCATCCGCCGTTCTGAGCGGTTGTTCGAGGAAGCAGAAGACGCCTTCGCCGGACACACAAGTGAATACCCCTCCCGAAGAGGAGGCGGTCGTACTCGAACCGGCGATTCCGGCAGTCGGCATCGGCAGAGTCATGCCCGCCGTCGTCGTGAAGAAGAACCGGACGATCTGCATCGATCCCGGCCACGGGTTTTACGACAACGGGACCGGGGAGAACAGCTATTTCCCCGAGGGCGTGTATGAGAAGCACGTCAACTTTGCCGTCGCCACCTACCTGAATCAGGACCTGATCGACCGCGGCTTCGACACGATCATGACGCACAACGGCGTCGACATCCCGGAATACGACTGGGACGGAAACTGGATCTTCAATCCCAACGAGCGCATCGCGTTCATCAACGCGCAGGAGGTCGACTACGTCGTCTCCATCCACGTCAACGCGGCGCCGAATCCCGATGCCTGCGGCGTGCGGATCTACTATAACGACAACAGCTACAAGTGGAACGACTGGGCAGAACCCGCTGCGGAGGCGATCAAGGAAGCGATCGACGATACGGTCGAGATCACCGCGCCGACCACGGCGGACGACCCGAGCAGCATGGCGGACTCGAATTTCGCCATCCCGCGCGAGACGCACGCCGCTTCGTCCCTGATCGAGGTCGGGTTCTGCACCAACGTCGTGGACGCCGCGAACCTCGTGAACGAGGAGTGGCAGAAGTCCATCGCAAACGGCATCGCGGAGGGCATCGAACGCTTCTTCGACGATCTGGAGAATCCGTAATATGCTTGATAACCTGCTGTACAGCATCAACGCCATCCTGCCGATCATCCTGCTCGTGGTGCTCGGCGGGATTCTCAAGCGCTTCGGCAAGCTGACCGACGCCTTCACGGAGACGGCGGATTGGCTGGTCTTCAAGATCGGATTGCCGGTGATGCTGTTTTTGGAGGTCGCGGGGAGCTCGCTCGACGACGATCTCGACATCCGCCTCATCGGCTTTCTGCTCATCGCCGTGACGACGAACTTCACGCTGATGTCGGTGCTCTCGCTCTTCATCGTCAAGGATCCGAAGATGCGCGGCGCGTTCATCCAGGGCTCCTGCCGCTCGAACTTTGCGATCCTCGGCGTCCCGCTTGCCGTGAACATGTTCGGCGACGCGGGCGGGCAGGCCATCGCCATCGCCATGCCGTTCGTCATTTTGATGTTCAACGGCTATTCCGTCATCATCCTTTCGCTCTTCTCCGGCAGCCGCGAGCACCGGCTCAATGCGGAAACGCTGAAGAGCATCCTCAAATCCATCGTCACGAATCCCCTCATCATCGGCGTGCTGCTCGGCCTGCCGTTTATGATCTGGAAGATCCCGCTCGTGACCGCGGCGTCGAAGAGCCTCAGCTATCTCTCCGGACTCACGACGCCCCTGGCTCTCCTCTCGCTCGGCGCGAACTTCAAGACCGAGAGCCTCCGCGGACGCGCCGGATACGCCGTTTTGGGCGCCGTCAACCGCTGTGTGCTGATCCCGGCGATCGCACTGACGGCGGCGGCACTCGTCGGTCTGCGCGGACCTGCGCTCGGCGTGGTGTTGATCTGCTTCGGCGCGCCGACGGCGGTCTCCAGCTACATCATGGCGAAGAAGATGGACAACGACCACGAGCTCGCGGCACAGATCCTCCTGCTCTCGACCATGTTCTGCGTCGTGACGATCTTCTTCGGCATCTTCATCCTCAAATCTCTCGCTTTGATTTAATCCTTTATCCTATTATCAGGGAGTGAACATCATGATCAACCTCGAAAAAGAAATCCGTGAACAGCCCGCCGCGCTTTCCCGTGTGGTGGAGAACAACCTGCCCGTGATCCGCGCGCTCGTCGCCAAGGCAAAGGAACGGGGCGTCAAGAACGTCTACTTCGCCGCCCGCGGCACCTCCGACCACGCGTGCGTCTACGCGCAGTATCTCTTCGGCATCTTCGCCGGGATCCCCTGCACGCTCGGAACGCCCTCCGTGTTCACCAAATACGGCGCGCACGTCGACCTTTCCGACAACCTCGTGATCGGCGTCTCCCAGTCCGGCAAGGCGGAAGACGTCCTCGCAGTCCTCGAATCCGCCAAGGCGGACGGCGCGATCACCGTTGCCGTGACCAACAACCCCGATTCCCCGATGGCCGGGTGCGCCGAATATCATCTCTTCTGCGGATGCGGCCACGAGGCATCCATCGCCGCGACGAAGACCTTCACGACCCAGATGACCATCCTCGGCGCGATCGCCGCGGTGTGGGCAGGAAATGACGAGCTTCTCACCGCGCTCTCCTCCGTCGGTCCGAAGGCGCAGGAAATGCTTGACACGAAGTACGACGAGATCATGGCCTTCGCCGAGGCGCATCAGAACATCCCCGGCGCGATTCTCCTCGGCCGCGGCATCTCCTACTGCATCGCCCTCGAAGGCGCGCTCAAGATGCTCGAAACCAACAAGCTCAAGATGAAGGGCTACCCGACCTCCGACTTCCACCACGGTCCGATCGCGCAGGTCAAGCCCGGCGATCTCGTCTTCGTGCTCTCTCCGAAGGGACCGACCGCGGGCGACTCCGCCGATATCATCGCCAAGCTGAAGAACGTCGAAGCGGACATCGTCGTCGTCACCAATGACGCCTCGGAAGCGCCGGAAGGCACGACCGCCGTGGTCCTGCCCGACACCGGATGCGAATTCACCTTCCCGCAGATCGCCGTCATGTTCTTCCAGCTCCTCGCGTGCTGCATGACCATCGTCCGCGGCATCGACCCGGATAAGGCCGGCGTCATCAACAAGATCACCATCACCAAGTAATCCCGCAAAACGAACGGGGAGAGGTCCACGAACGGACTTCTCCCCTTTTTTCATTTCGCCGCGCCGTTCTGCCGCCTGTGTTCCCGCCGGATGCGCAGGATGCACTTGCGCACGGTGTCCGCCGGGATCACCGTCATCGCGAAGAGCGCAGAGAGCCCGAGATCGGACGCCCTCAGCGGAACGCAGCGGAAGACCGTGCCGCCGAAGTACACGATCAGGAGTTGGATCGCGGCGACGGCGGGCATGATGACGGCAAACGCCCGGTTCTCTGAGAGATGCGCGAAGAGCTGGATGCGTTCGGTCCGCGTGCAGAGCGCGATGCCGATCCCGAGGAACACGAAGAGCGCGAAGAACAGCGTGAGGTGGTAGAGCTCCCCGCCGCCGAAGAAGTGACGGACCCGCGGCGAGAGGAGGAAGGTCATCGACAAGAGGATCGCGTAGCCGCCGGTCGCGAGCATCTGGAAGAGCATCGCGCGGCTCAGGATCGGTTCGCTTCGTCCGACGGGCTTCTCCTTCATCGAATCGGCGAGCGGCGGTTCCCCGGCGAAGGCGAGCGATCCGAGGGTGTCCATGATCATGTTGACCCAGAGCATCTGGATGACCGTGACAGGGTTCTCGATCCCGCACATCGTCCCGAGCACCGACACGCCGACCGCCGCGAGGTTCATCGTGAGCTGATAGGTGATGAACTTGCGGATGCTCGAGAAGATCGTACGGCCGTAGAGGACTGCGCGCGTGATCGACACGAAATTGTCGTCGGTGATGACGATGTCCCCGGCCTCGCGCGCTACGTCGGTCCCGGAGCCCATCGCAAAGCCGACGTCCGCAGCTTTCAGGGCAGGCGCGTCGTTGATCCCGTCCCCCGTCATGCCGACGATGTGTCCCGCCGCCTTCGACAGGCGGATCAGACGGCTCTTGTCCCCCGGCGTGACCCGCGCGATCACGGCGAACCGCGGCAGGAGGGCGGTGACGGCCTCGTCCGGGAGCTTGCGCAGGACCCCGCCGTCAACGAGGATCGGGCCGGTGCCGCGGTCATTCGGCGTCCACGGAGCGCTGTGTTCCCGCAGGATCCCGCACGAACGGGCGACGGCTGCGGCAGTATCGGCGTTGTCTCCGGTGATCATGACGACCTGGATCCCGGCTTCCCGGCAGACCCGCACGGCGTCGGGGACTTCGCGCCGGATCTCATCCCGCAGAACGGACACGGCGATGAAGGTGAGCGGCGTGCCCTCATCGGGAGCGCGGTCCCGGAGCGCGGGGAAGATATCCGAGGCGGCTTCGGCGTGCAGGATCACACAGGCGGCGCGGGCGGTCTCCGCCTGGACGGCACGCTCCACGGAAGCGCGGACCCCCGGCGTCATCGGCCGGATCCGCCCGTTTTCATCCACATACGAGACGCAGGCCGGCAGAAGGAGCTCCGCCGCGCCCCGCAGATAGACGCAGCCGTCCGAGCGCGCCGCCGAGAATTTCCGCTCCGAGTCGAACGGGATCCGCTCTTCCGGCGGGATGGCGGCGCGGACCCGTCGGATCCCGGCAAAGCGGTTCAGGGCCTGTTCCGTGGCATTGGCGACGGACGCGTTGACCTCCGCGCTCTTTTTCAGCCGGATGCCGAGGGAGCCGGGTGCCGATCCGAGCGTGTGCCACCGTCCGTCGGGCGTGACGATCTCTTCCACCGTCAGAGCACCCGAGGTGAGGGTCCCGGTTTTGTCGGTGAAGAGCATGTCGACGCTCCCCGCCGTTTCGATCCCGACCAGGCGCCGCACGAGGACGTTCGCCTTCATCATCCGCTTCATGTTGGACGAGAGCACGACCGTGATCATCATCGGCAGCCCTTCCGGGACCGCGACGACGAGGATCGAGATCGCGAGGGTGAGCGCGTTCACCGCTTCGGTGAGCACAAACCGCGCGTCGGTCAGACGCAGGAGCGCGACGGCGGGATTGCATCCGGCGTCGAACCAGAACGCGTCCGCGAGATGGACCGCCGCGACGATGCCCGCCGAGACATACCCGATGTGCGAGATCGTCTTGGCGAGCTGCGACAGGCGGTTCTTGAGCGGGCTGACGTTTTCTTCCGCCGCGAGCTCCCCCGCGATGGAGCCGTAGAGCGTCGCGTCCCCCACGGCGAGGACCAGCATCACGGCGTCCCCCGAGAGGATGTGGCTTCCGCGGAACACGACGGCGGGATCCCCGGTCCGCAATTCGACCGCCCCGGTGCGGCAGGCATCAAGCATGTCGGGGGAAGCGCATTTCACAGCCGGCTTGCTCTCCCCGGTCAGCGGGGCTTCGTCGGCGCGGAGGGATCCCCGCACGAGGATGCCGTCCGCGGGAGCCGTATCGCCCGGGCGCAGGACGACGAGATCGTATTTCACCAGCCCGCTCGTCGGGCAGTCGAGCTCCTCTCCGTCGCGCAGGACCCGGCAGCGGGAATCTCCGAGGGTGGCGTAGAGCTTCTCGAACGACGCGCCGGAGGACCGTTCGGAGATCGTCGTCACGAGCGCGGAAACAAGCACCGTCAGCGCGATCCCGCACGATTCCGCCCATCGCGAACCGGAAAAAGAAAAGACCGTATTGACGAGGAGCGCGGCGAGGAGGATCTTGATGATCGGATCGTTGAGGTTGGAGAAAAACTGGCGGAAAAAGCCCGCGCGGCGTCCGGGTGAGACCGCGTTCGCGCCGAAAAGCCGCCGGGACAGCGCCACCTCGTCCGTCGTCAGTCCGCAGGAGACCGACGGCGGCCGCAGGATCTCGCGCGTACCCGACCTCGTCCGCCCCGTTTGAAACGCGAAAGATTCGTTCATGAAACCACCTGTATGATCAAAGCTGGGGCAGTATATGCGGGGGCGCGGCGCGGTATGCGGACGTCAAAAGGCTGCCGCTCCGTTCGGAACGACAGCCCGTTTCATCTGGTTGGAAGGATTCCGGATCCTCTGAGAATCAATACGCGCCCTGTGCCAGCATCGCGTCGACGACCTTGGCGAAGCCCGCAATGTTCGCGCCTGCGACGTAGTTGCCTTCGAGGCCGTATTCCTTGGCCGCGCCGGCGATGTTCGCGTAGATGCCCGTCATGATGCCCTTCAGCTTCGCGTCGACCTCGTCGAAGGTCCAGGAGAGACGCTCGCTGTTCTGGCTCATTTCAAGACCGGAGGTCGCAACGCCGCCCGCATTCGCCGCCTTGCCGGGGACGAAGAGCACACCGTTTTCCTGCAGGTACTTGGTCGCTTCGATCGTCGTGGGCATGTTCGCGCCTTCGCAGACCGCCTGCACGCCGTTCTTCACGAGTTCCTTTGCGTCGTCGAGCAGAAGTTCGTTCTGGGTCGCGCAGGGGAGAGCGATGTCGGTCTTGACGCTCCAGACGCCGCGCCCGTCGTGGTATTCGGCTTCGGGCTTCGCAGCCTTGTATTCGGAGATCCGTCCGCGGCGCACTTCCTTGATCTCCTTGACGAGATCGAGATCGACGCCGTCCTTGTCGTAGATCCAGCCGGTGGAGTCGGAGAGGGTCACAACCTTGCCGCCGAGCTGAGCCGCCTTTTCCGCCGCATAGATCGCGACGTTGCCCGCGCCGGAGACCGCAACGGTCTTGCCGTCGATGCCGGAGGCATGGTCCTTCAGAAGCTCGTCGACGAGGTAGAGCAGGCCGTAGCCGGTCGCCTGCTTGCGGACGAGGGAGCCACCCCAGGTGAGGCCCTTGCCGGTCAGAACGCCTTCATACAGGCCGGTGATTCTCTTGTACTGGCCGTAGAGATAGCCGATCTCACGCGCGCCGGTGCCGATGTCGCCCGCCGGAACGTCGACGTCCGCGCCGATATACTTATACAGCTCGGTCATGAAGCTCTGGCAAAACGCCATGACTTCGCGGTCGCTCTTGCCCTTCGGGTCGAAGTCGGAGCCGCCCTT
>JAEEGL011896911.1_pt1 | contig 11618 bp, 10 predicted proteins | sample 9134231 | NCBI WGS metagenome assembly JAEEGL01 (sample SAMN16246548, study PRJNA631951) | gut metagenome | biome: gut microbiome; feature: rumen; material: fiber-attached | host: Bos | place: Iran: Karaj | collected 2018-10 | reverse complement strand
GTGACGATCACCGTCATGCCGTGCTGCTTGGCCAGCTGCACCGGGACCGCCGCGCTGATGCCGTTATCGCAGGTGATCAGCGTGTCAACGCCGTCTTTGAGAGCGTCCTCCACCATGCGCACATTCATCCCGTACCCATCGGTAATCCGGTCGGGGATATCGTAGCTGCAGGAAAGCCCTAAGAGGGACAAGCCTTTTAACAGGATGTAGGTGGCGCAGACTCCGTCGATGTCGTAGTCGCCGATAATGCGCACTTTGGCGCCGCCTCCGATCTTCTCCTCCAGGATATCCGCCGCCTTATTCAGGTCCCTAAAGGCCCTTCCATCCGGGATATCCTTCAGACTGCCGTAAAGGAAGCGCTCCATGGCTTCCTCCCCCACGACATCCCGGTTTCTGATGATCCGGGCCAAAACCGGGCTGATTCCAAAGCGCTTCGAGAGCGCGTTAAAATCAGCCCGTTTGCTTTCAACAATCCATTTTTCCATTCTATTTCCAAATTAATGGTACAGCACCGGTCCCAGGCCATCCGCCTGCGGCGTGTGCTGTGCTGAATTTTTTTCATCCGATTTCATGAATAAAAAGTCCGCTTAAGAGCTTCGGCTCAAACCAGGTGGACTTGGGCGGCATCAGGCGCCCTTCATCGGCCACGGAAAACAGCTCCTCCATGGAAGTCGGGTACATGGCAAAGGCCACCTTCATGTCCAAGGAGCATCTTCTCTCCAGCTCCCGAAGGCCCCGGATGCCGCCGATGAAACCGATGCGCTCATCCGTCCGCGGATCAGAAATCCCTAAAAGGGGAGCTAAGACGCGGTTCTGCAGGATGGACACATCCAGATCCTCCACCGCATCACCCGTCATCATGGAAACGCGCGGCGACAGGGTGTACCACTGCCCGTCCAGATACATTCCGATGTGCAGCTTCTTTGCAGGTTTTGCCTCCCGGGCATTGGCGACAGGAGTCACCACCCACTCTTTTTCCAGCTCGGAAAGGAAGGCTTCCGATGTCCGGCCGTTTAAATCCTTCACCACGCGGTTATAATCCATGATGTGCAGCTCGGACTGCGGGAACAGCACGGAAAGGAAGGTCTGGTACGGTTCCTCGCCCGTCTGCACGGCGGCCTTCTCGCGGCGCATTTTAGCCACTTCCACGGCCGAGGCCGCCCGGTGATGCCCATCTGCAATGTAGGTGTGGGGAAGCGCGGCAAAGCCTTCGGTGAGCTGCCGGCAGATGTCCGGATCCGCGATCCGCCAGACGCGGTGCAAGACGCCTTCCTTCGTGGCAAAGCAGTACAGGCAGTCCTTTTTCTTCTCCGCCTCCATCAGAACGCGGATATCCTCGGAATCCCGAAACGCCAGGAAGATGGGGCCGGTCTGGGCACCCGTGATATCAATGTGCCGGATGCGGTCTTCCTCTTTATCCCGACGAGTGTTTTCGTGGCGGCAGATCACGCCGGACAGGTAGTCGTCCACGGCGCTGCAGCCCACGATGCCGGTCTGACTGCGCCCTTCCATGGTCTCTTCCCACAGATAAAAGCAGGGCGCATCGTCCCGCACAAAAATGCCTTTTCCTTCCCATTCCCGAATAAGGGCAGCCGCCCTTTCATAGACAGGACGGCTGTACATATCCGTATCCGGAGAAAACTGGGTCTCCGGGCGGTCAATATTCAGGAAGGAAATCGGTTCCTCTTTCGTAACTTCCCGCGCTTCCGCACGGCTGTAGACGTCGTAAGGCAGCGCGGCTACCCGGCCGGCTAAGGCCGGATCCGGGCGCAGACAGGGAAACGGTTTCACAATCGCCATGATTTATACCTGCTTGATGACACGGACGCGGTTGACGCCGGGGATGGCGGAAAGTTCGTCCACCAGCACGTCGTCCACCATCTTGTCCGGATTGATCACGGTGTAGGCAAACTCGCCGCGGCTCTTGTTGGTCAGCTCGACGATGTTGATGCCGCGCGCGGCTAAAACGGCCGAGAACTGGCGAATCATGTCCGGAATGTTGTCGTTCATGATCGTGATGCGGCAGGGCGTGGAAAGCTGGCCCAAGTCGCAGTTCGGATAGTTCACGGAATTGCGGATGCTGCCGGTTTCCAGGAATTCACGGATTTCCTGAGCCGCCATCTCCGCGCAGTTCTCCTCGGACTCCTCGGTGGAAGCGCCCAGGTGCGGCAGCACCAGCGTGCTCGGCATCTTCACGGAGCGCGTATTCGGGAAGTCGGTCACGTACTTGCGCACCTTGCCGCTCTTTAACGCGTCTTCCATGGCGCCTTCATCCACCAGGATGTCACGCGCAAAGTTTAACACGCAGGCCCCGTCTTTTAACGCGTTCAGCTGATCGACACCGATCATGCCCTTCGTGGAATCCATGGCCGGAACGTGGATCGTGGCATAGTCGCACTCGGCGAGCATGGAGTTTAAATCCTTGCGGTACTCCACGTGGCGGGACATCTTCCAGGCGTTTGCCACGGACAGATACGGATCGTATCCTAACACGCGCATGCCTAAGTTGACGGCCGCGTTGGCCACCAGCACACCGATCGCTCCCAGGCCAATGACGCCCAGGGTCTTGCCGTAGATTTCGTGGCCGGCGAATTTCTTCTTGGCCTTCTCCGCGTCCTTGGCAATATTTTCATCATCGGCAAAGGTTTCGATCCACTCCATACCGCCGTGAATATCGCGGGCCGCCATCAGAAGGCCGGCGATCACGAGTTCCTTCACCGCGTTGGCATTGGCGCCGGGGGTGTTAAAGACCACGATGCCCTTCTTTGCATAGGCATCAAGCGGGATGTTGTTGACACCGGCACCGGCTCTGGCTACGCACAGCAGCGAATCCGGCACTTCCATGTCGTGCATGACGGCGCTGCGCACCAGAATGGCGTCCGCCGCCTTGATATCATCAGTCAGCGCATAGTTTCCTTTCAGCTGATCGGTTCCCTTCGATGAAATCGCATTCAGACAATGAACCTTGTACATTCGTTTTCCTCTCCTGTTATTTGTGCTCCGCCTCAAACTTCTTCATGAACTCCACAAGCTTACAAACGCCCTCTTCCGGCATCGCGTTGTAGATGCTGGCGCGCATGCCGCCCACCGAGCGGTGGCCCTTCAGGTTCACAAAACCGGCCTCGGAAGCCGCCTTGATAAACGCGGCATCCAGGTCCTTGTCGCCCGTCACAAACGGAACGTTCATCAGGGACCGGTCTTCCTTGCGGACCGTGCCGTGGAACATTTCGGAAGAATCCAGGAAATCGTAGAGCACCTTCGCCTTGCGCTCGTTCAACTCCTTCATGGCCGAAAGGCCGCCCATCTTCTTTAACCACTTAAAGACCTTGCCGCAGATGTAGATTCCGTAGCAGGGAGGCGTGTTAAACAAGGAGTCCTTGTCGGCCTGCGTCTTGTACTTTAAGAGCGTAGGCGTTGCGGGATTGACGTCGTCCCGGATCAGATCCTCGCGGATGATGACGATGGTGACGCCGGCAGGGCCGATGTTCTTCTGAACGCCGCCCCAGATCACGCCGTATTTCGTGACATCCACCGGCTCCGATAAGAAGCAGGAGGAGACATCCGCCACCAGATCCTTCCCCTTCGTGTTGGGAAGCGTCTTGAACGCCGTACCGTAAATGGTATTGTTCTGGCAGATGTAAACGTAATCGGCATTCTCGTCGATCGGAAGATCCGAGCAATCCGGAATGTAGGTGAAGTTCTCGTCCTCGCTGGACGCGATGGCGTTGGCGATGCCGTACTTCTTCGCTTCCTTCCAGGCATTCTTTGCCCAGCTGCCGGTGATGATGTAGTCGGCCACGCCGTTCTTCATCAGGTTCATCGGCACGGCGGAAAACTGCGTCCAGCCGCCGCCCTGTAAAAACAGGACCTTATAATTATCCGGAATGTTCATCAGATCGCGAAGATCCTTCTCAGCCGTCTGGATGATCTCCTCGAAAGGTTTGGAGCGATGGCTCATCTCCATGACAGACATTCCTGTTCCGTTGTAATCCAGCATCTCGGCTGCCGCCTCGCGCAGCACCTCTTCCGGCAAAACGGCCGGGCCTGCGGAAAAATTGTATACTCTGCTCATAATGGGTTAGTCTCCTTGATCCATCTGTCGTGTAAGACTGAAAAATCTTATTCAGCTGTCGTCGTATTGACCTGGTTGGCCTTTTCCACCTCAACGATGGCTGCCTTGTCCATGGGGATACGGCAGTTCTTGTTGCTTCCGAACTCAACGATGACCATGTCATCCGTGATATCGATGACAACGCCGTAGAAACCGCTGGTGGTCTTTACGCTGTCGCCGATTTCCAGAGCTGCCATCAGCTCCTGGAACTGCTTCTTCTGCTTCTGCTGCGGACGGATAGCCATGAAATACAGGATCGCCACCAGAAAGACGATGTACATAATCCAGAACGTAGGGCCCATCGTTGTCGTCATAAATGCAAAACTCATTTTTCTTTCCTCCTAAGAGTTTTCTTCCAGAAAGCCTTCCAGCTTCTGCTTTTTGTAGGCGGCATAGCGTTTTTCTTCTATGGCCTGCCGAATTTCAGACATCATTCTATTATAAAACGATAAATTATGCAAGACACAAAGCCGCATTCCGAGCATTTCTTTTGCCTTCATCAGGTGATGAATGTAGGCGCGGCTGTACCGGCGGCAGGCCGGGCAGGTGCATCCTTCCTCGATCGGAGCCATGTCCTTCTCGTAGCGGGAGTTGAACAGGTTCAGTTTTCCCTTGTTGGTATACACGTGTCCGTGGCGGCCGTTGCGCGAGGGGTACACGCAGTCGAAGAAGTCTACGCCGCGGTCCACCGATTCAAGGATATTGGCGGGGGTTCCCACGCCCATCAGATAGGTAGGCTTTTCGCGGGGCAGAAGCGGAACCGTCACGTCCAGGATGTGATACATCTCCTCATGACTCTCGCCCACCGCCAGGCCGCCGACGGCATAGCCGTTTAAGTTCAACTCGGAAATCTCCTGCGCATGGCGCATCCGGATGTCCTCGAAGGTACCGCCCTGGTTGATGCCAAACAGCCACTGGTCCTTGTTGATGGTGTCCGGAAGGCTGTTTAAGCGCTCCATCTCCGCCTTGCAGCGGTGCAGCCACCTGGTTGTGCGGGCGACGGAATTCTCCATATACTCTCTTGTACAGGGGTGCGGCGCGCACTCATCAAAGGCCATGGCGATCGTGGAGCCTAAGTTGGACTGAATCTGCATGCTCTCCTCCGGCCCCATAAAGATCCGGTGCCCGTCGATATGCGACTGGAACGTGACGCCTTCCTCCTTGATTTTCCGCAGCCCCGCCAGGGAAAACACCTGAAAACCGCCGGAATCGGTCAGGATCGGCCGGTTCCAGGACATGAACTTATGAAGCCCGCCCAGCTCCTTGATCACTTTGTCGCCGGTCCGGACGTGCAGATGATAGGTGTTGGAGAGCTGCACCTGGGTGCCGATCTCCTCCAGATCCTCCGTCGAAACCGCGCCTTTGATGGCGCCGACGGTTCCGACGTTCATAAAGACCGGGGTCTGTATAGTGCCGTGAACCGTTGTCACTTCCGCCCGCTTCGCGCGGCCGTCTTCCGCAAGAATTCGATACATAACGTTTCCTCATGCAGCGTGGGGATGTGCTGCTCTACTACCTATGAAAGCCGAACCACTCGGATACAATCGCTTGAGCCAGAGAGTAAACTCTCCGCTCAAGCTTTGAACCCTCGTTCGGCTTTCATAAAACAGGGCCGCCGCATTTACTCTTTTTAAAAGGGCAACTGCGGCGGCCAAAAACTCACTTACCGGTACAAGTACTAGTTTGCTTTCTTCACAAACTTCTTACGAAGCAGCAGCCAGATGGAACCAGCCAGGCAGACGGAAGAATAACCGCCGCACAGGATACCGATCATCAGCGGAAGAGCAAACTCGCGCATCGTGGTAACGCCCATGATGTACAGGCAGAGAACCGTGATGAACGTCGTTAAGGACGTGTAAATGCTTCTGGTTAGCGTCTCGTTGATACTGTTGTTGACCAGCTCATCCAGCTCTTCGCCGGCACCGCTGTTGATGTGCTCACGGATACGGTCGAAGATAACGATGGTCGCGTTGATGGAGTAACCAACGATGGTCAGGATACAGGCCACGAAGGAGTTTCCGACGGACCACTTCGCGATGGCGTAGCAGGTAACCACGACCAGAACATCGTGCAGCAGGCAGATGATGGCCGACGCGCCAAAGCGGATATCCTTGAAACGGATCCAGATGTAAACCAGCATGAACAGCGTCGCGACGATGATTGCCATGATGGAGTCGTTGCGCATCTCGCTGCTGACGGAGGCGCTGATGGAATCAGAGGTAATCTGATCCGTCGCGACACCGTACTTATCTTCCAGCATCTGGTCTAAGTCCGCACGCTCGGAGGCATCCAGGGTACGGGTGGTGATGACGACGTTGTTGCCGCCCTGCACCTTCTGGGTTTCCACCTGTGTATTGGCGACAACTTCCTTCACCTGATCCGCCAGGGTGGTGTTGATTTCTTCCGCGCTCAGCTCCTCGTTGAAGCCGACCGTGGTGGAGGTACCACCGATGAACTCAAGGCCGTAGTTTAACGGCGCGCCAATGCGGGCCGCAGCGTTGATCACCATGAACAGAACGCCCACGCCGATGATGGCACCGGAGATGATCATGAAGGTCTTGCGGTTTGCCACGATGGGCAGCTTCTTCTCGTGCTTCTCAGCTCCGTAGAACTTCGGATCCTTAAAGCCGATCTGATACAGGCCGCCTAACACGACACGGGTGATGACCAGAGCCGTGAACATGGATACTACGATACTGATGGCCAGAGCCTGCGCGAAGCCCTTGATGGTACCGGGCGCGATCAGGATCAGGATCACCGCGACGATCATGGTGGTGATGTTACCATCGATGATGGCGGAAAGAGCCTTCTGGAAACCGGTCTTGATGGAGCTTAAGACGGATTTCTCCTGCGCGATTTCCTCGCGGATACGGGCAAAGATGATGACGTTCGCGTCAACCGCCATACCGATACCCAGGATTACACCGGCGATACCCGGCAGGGTCAGCGTCAGTTCGAAGCCGGCGATCATCAGGATCACCAGAGCAACGTACATAACCAGTGCGATGGCAGAAGCTACGCCCGGAATGCGGTACACGCCGATCATGAGCAGAATGACGATCAGAAGGCCGATCGCACCGGCGATTAAGCTGGTGCGCAGAGCATCCGCGCCAAGCTTGGCACCGACGACGGAAGCGCGGGCCTCTACGAGTTCGAGCGGCAGGGAACCGATACGGATCGTGGTGGCCAGGTTGTCCGCCTCTTCAAAGGAGGAAATATTCTCGATCACGCAGCTTCCGCCGGTGATGACGTCGTTGACGGTCGGGTAGCTGACAAGCTCGCCGTCATAGACGATCAGGATATAGTCGTTTAAATATTTCTTGGTCAGATCGGCAAACAGCTTCGTTCCTTCATCATTGAAGGTCAGGCTGACCAGGTAGTTGGTTGCGCCGGTGGTCTGGTTCGTGGTGTAACCGGCCTGCGCGCTGGTGACCACATCACCGGTCATCAGAACTTCACCGTCAGCGTTGGTAAAGGTAAGGCTACCAGGGTTGCCGAGCTCCTCTAAGATCTCGTTGGCATCCATGATACCGGGGATGTTTACGGTGATACGGTTTCCGCCTTCCTGGCGAACTTCCGCTTCCGTGCTGAAATGCTCGACACGCTTCTGCAGCTTGTAGATCGTGTCTCTTAAATCTTCGGCAGTGGGATCCTGCTTCACCGTCTCATAGGTGATCGATACGCCACCTTCCAGATCCAGACCGCGCTTGATGCTGGAGGCGCCGCCGCTTCCGGTGCTGTCAAAGCCGTTCACCGCGAAATAGCAGAATAACGCGGTGACAAGAACGACCAGCACGATTTTCAGCCATCCTTTTCCGGCATCCTTGTTGTTTCCTAACTTACTCATGATACTCTCCCGTTCCGCCGCACCTTTACCGGGCAGCCTCTTCTTTTTTTGTTTCTTTTTTATCTTCCTGCTCCGCTTCGTAATCCGCCAGGGCCGCCTTGATCATGATGGCGCACTCGATCCGCTTCTTCTGCATCGCGCAGCCGATCTCATACGCATCGTTGATGTTGCCGTGGAAATGATACGCATTGGCCGCGCACCCACCGCTGCAATAGAAACGGGCAAAGCAGTCCCTGCACTTTTCCTTGGCATATACGTTGCAAAGCTTGAATTCATCCACCAGTTCCGGATTTTTGATTCCGTCCCAGACGTTTCCTAAGCAGAAGCCTTCCTGTCCCACAAACTGATGGCAGGGATACAGATCGCCCCAGGGGGTAACCGCCAGGTACTCGGTTCCCGAGCCGCAGCCGGACAGCCGCTTGGCCACACAAGGCCCCTGCGAAAGGTCGATCATAAAGTGGAAAAACGTGAAGCCTCTTCCTTCTTTATACCGTTTGATATACTCCTTCGCCAGGCGGTCGTACTCCTCGCAGATCTGCGGGATGTCCTCCTCCCGGATGGCGTAGGGCTCTTCCGGGTCCGAAACCACCGGCTCGATGGACATCTGATCGAAGCCTAAGTCCGCGTAGTGCAGCACATCCTGCGAGAAATCCAGGTTGTTACGGGTAAAGGTGCCGCGCACGTAGTACTGACCCTTCCGTCCTTTCACAAACTTCTGGAACTTCGGCACGATGATATCATAGCTGGATCCGTTGCCGTTTCGGGTCGGACGCATCCGGTCGTTGACCGCCTTTCTTCCGTCCAGACTTAAAACGACGTTATGAAGCTCGCGGTTGGCAAATTCCATGATCTCGTCGTTTAAGAGCATGCCGTTCGTCGTGAGGGTGAAGCGGAATTTCTTGTTGTGCGGTTTTTCCTGGGAACGCCCGTAGGCTACCAGCTGCTTTACCACCTCCCAGTTCATGAGAGGCTCGCCGCCAAAAAAGTCCACTTCCAGGTTGATCCGGTTGCCGGAATGGGCAATCAGGAAATCTAACGCTGCCTTTCCCACTTCAAAGCTCATGAGGCCGCGCTCGCCGTGATACTCGCCTTCTTCGGCGAAGCAATAGCGACAGGCCAGGTTGCAGTCGTGGGTGACGTTCAGGCACAGGGCTTTCACCACCGTGCTTCTCTTTTTAAAGTCTGTGACGTACTCTTTGTAGACGTCCTCGGTAAACAGTTCCTCCCGGTCGATCAGTTCCTTCACTTCCGAAAGGGCTTCCCGGATATCGGCCTCCGGGTAGCGGTTTTTCAGTTCCCCGATGATATCCGCTTCCTGCCGTCCTTCGTACAGCGCGATCACGTCATAGGTGACATCGTCCACCACATGAACCGCGCCGCTGCAAACATCCATGACGATGTTATAGCCGTTGTTCTTGTACTGATGAATCATTCTATCTCCCAAAAAGGAGGGCTTAACCTGCCCTTTCCTTCCTGTTTCTTTTTGTCTCCACAATGGAAAAGCACCCTGCTCGCAGAGTGCCTTTCGACCTTGCTTTTTTCTTTCTCTAACGGTTCCTTTATCTATCCTTGTTCTCGCAGGACTGATTGCCTACGGTGCAGGAGGTCTTGCATGCGGACTGGCAGGAAGTCTGGCACTCGCCGCAGCCGCCCTTCTTCATCGTGTTCTTCAGGGTTCCGTTCGTTAAGGTTTTTACTCTCTTCATTTACTCATCCTCCAAATAGGGTTGTTCCGCTTTTGTTCCTGACTGTATGATGCCATTTCGGAACACAAGTCTGCTGATGCATCATAGCATATCTCTCGCGATTTTACAAGCTAAAACCGCATTCTTCAAGAGAATACATCAAAGCCCCTCTGATGTCAAGACTCCCATGAATAGTTCCGCAGATGTCCTTCCCTTTGCATATGGAGAAAATTATTCTGGCGCAGGGCTTCGTACAGCACGATGGCGACCGAATTGGACAGGTTTAAGGAGCGGATATCCTCATTCATCGGGATCCGCACGGAGGTGTCCGGGTGCTCCACGAGGATGGATTCCGGAATCCCGGCGCTCTCCTTCCCGAACATCAGGTAGCAGTCCGGTTCATAGGACACCTCGGTATACACCTTTTTTGCCTTCGTCGTCGCCATATAGATCTTCGCGCTGGGATTCTTCTCCAGAAAATCCGGATAGCTGTCGTACACTTCCACGTCCAGCAGATCCCAGTAGTCAAGCCCGGCCCGCTTCAGATGCTTTTCATCCAGAGAAAAGCCAAGAGGGCGGATCAGATGAAGCCTCGTTCCGGTTGCGCAGCAGGTGCGCCCGATGTTTCCGGTATTGGCCGGAATCTCCGGCTCAAGAAGAACCACATTTAACATGGGTATTGTTTTGTTCCTTTCCTAGGTAGTTTAAACAGCGTGTCAGCGCCGCATGCGTGTTTTTATAATCCGGGATGGCTCCGGGGTTTGTCCAGATACCGCTCCTCCTCGCCGTTTACCAGGATTTTCGCCCGCTTTTCCGTGCAGGTCCCGATCACCGCGGCCGGGATCTTTTTCTCTTTCATCCGGTCGCATAAGAAACGCCCGCGATCTGTGAGAACCAGAACGCACCCGCCCGATGAAAGCGCGTAGACATCCTCTCCCACCGCTTCACAGATTTCCACGGTTTCCTGGCGCACGAGGATTTCCCTTAAGGCCACGCGAAACCCGCACCCGGCAAGCTCGCCCAGTTCCCAGAGTGCCGGCAAGATACCGCCTTCCTCCACAGAAACGCGCGGCAGGCCTTGCAAAAGACCGGCAACTGCATCCGGGGCTGATGGCAGGCCAGGCGCTTTTTCTCCCCCTGCCTTCCAAAGGGAAAAGCGCTCCAGTTCCTCCGCGGCGATCCTTCCGGCTTCTTTCAGGTACGACTCCGGCAGGCGCAGCTTTAACCGCTCCCGCTCTTTCTCTAAAAGAGCCAGGGTTCCCTCAAGGGCGATGTGCCCGATCTGGCAGATTTCCAGTCCCGCGGCCGCATGTATCTTGTCCAAGGCTTTCCCCTCCTTTCCGGCTTCATAAAAGGAAAGCCGGCGCTTATCTCGCGCCGGCTTATATCAAAGAAGCGGGTGATGGGAATCGAACCCACGTGTCCAGCTTGGAAGGCTGGTGTTCTACCATTGAACTACACCCGCAAAAGGAAAGATGCCCAGAGCCGGAATCGAACCAGCGACACGAGGATTTTCAGTCCTCTGCTCTACCAACTGAGCTATCTGGGCATGATTTCTATTTGAGTGGGGGAGAGTGGATTCGAACCACTGAAAGCATCGCTAACAGATTTACAGTCTGCCCCCTTTGGCCACTCGGGAACTCCCCCATGCGTCCGTTTTTCAACCGACTTTCCTTTTATACCACAGTCTTCCGTCAAATGCAAGTGAAAAATGAAAAATTATGCAAAGATATCATCTGGATATTTTGGTATTTTGTCTATCTTATGCTTTTGTGCATAATACGCTTGTAACACAGCAATTCCATTTCAGAGGCATTCCCGTGTACATAGATCATCCCATGCAACCACCAATACATCGGTATTATCTTTCTATAAGGAGATTTTCGTGAATGACCCTGTACCCACCGTCGATCAGCTGATCCGTGAAAACATATCCTGCCTGCTTTCCCAGAGTGAAGAAATTCTTTCCCCCTCC
>JAEEGL011573992.1_pt1 | contig 11618 bp, 9 predicted proteins | sample 9134231 | NCBI WGS metagenome assembly JAEEGL01 (sample SAMN16246548, study PRJNA631951) | gut metagenome | biome: gut microbiome; feature: rumen; material: fiber-attached | host: Bos | place: Iran: Karaj | collected 2018-10 | reverse complement strand
TGGGCGACCGTGCAGGTTCAAGTCCTGTTATCCGCACTGACAATTAAGGCGTTTCATGAATTTTCATGAAGCGCCTTTTTGGGATAATAATGCGGGGGTGTGACATGGACTACATTCATACAGTGCAATATTACGAAACAGACAAGATGGGGATCACGCACCATTCCAATTACATCAGGTGGATGGAAGAGGCCAGGGTGGATTTTCTTTCGCAAATAGGCTGGGATTACGCCAGGCTTGAAGATATGGGAATCATTTCACCGGTTTTGAGTGTGACCTGTGACTATAAGAAGACTACTACTTTTTCTGACCGGGTATCTATAAGTGTTTCCGTAAAAGAGTTTAAGGGAGTTAAACTCCATCTTTCTTATGAAATGAAGGATCAGGATGGAAATGTTGTCTGTCAGGGCACATCATCACATGGTTTCCTAAACATGGAAGGTAAACCTATAAGAATGAAGCAGGAGTATCCTGAACTATTTGATACTCTTTCCGGTCTTGTTTCTTGAATCACAGGATCCGGCTATCATATAATTATAAAAGTAAGCAGCAGTTTATAAAGAGAGGGATTGAAATATGGAGACCTGGTACTATATAGTCGTAAATATCGACGGCGATTATGCCAATTTAAAAAGGACTGACATCGAGTCCGATGATCTTAAGCTGGTGGCGAGAGCTCTTTTGCCGGAAGGGATCGCAGAAGGAACTCAGCTTAAGTATGAGTTTATGCAGTATTCAATAATATGATAAATTTGAATTATTTGTGAAAGACGTCCTGAATCGGGGTATTCAGGATGTCTTTTTTTTGCGATTACTCTATAATAGGGAGAAGAGGTGTGGGTGTATGAATCTTATCTTGAGAACTATGGGGAAATATAAGTGGGCCATTGTGCTTGCTATCTTTATCAAGCTGTTGGGGACTATGACAGAGCTGACTCTTCCCTACATATTGGAATATATGATAGACCATGTGGTACCTGCAGGAAACATGAGAGATGTTATACTGTGGGGCCTTTTGATGTTTGTGGCTGCAATTCTCTGCAGGCAGCTCAATGTGACAGCCAACAGACGGGCCATCAACAACGCCCATAAAATGAGTTTTGATGTTAGACAGGCTCTTTTTAAAAAGACTGCTAATCTTTCCGGCGATAAGTTTGATTCCTTCGGGCTTCCAAGTCTTATCAGCCGTATGACCAGTGACAGCTATAATGTTCAGGCCGCTGTGGCCCAGGTGCAGACCCTATGCGTAAGGGCGCCTATGATGCTCTTTGGTGGCGTTATCATGACACTTATGATGGACTGGGCTCTTGCCATGATTCTTATCGTTATGCTGCCATTTCTTCTTTTTGTCGTATTCTTTGTATCATCCAAAGGTATTCCACTGTACACCGGCGTTCAGGCTAAGCTGGACTCCGTCGTTCGGATAATGCGTGAGAACATCACCGGGATTCGTGTAGTTAAGGCCCTGAGTAAGGGTGAATATGAAAAGAAGCGCTTTGCGACGGCCAATGAAGAGATGGCAAAAAGCGATATGAGAGCCGGTACCATTATGGCGATTCCGGGACCCTTTATGCAGCTGTGCCTTAACATCGGCCTTACTCTGGTAGTAATCTTTGGTGCCATCAGGGTAAATAGGGGACAGATGCAGCCGGGAGTTATCCTGGCATTCCTTACTTATTTCAACATGATAAGCATGGGCGTAATGGGCCTAAACCGTATCTTTATGAGTATGAGTAAGGCCAGTGCCAGTGCTGACAGAATAGATAAGGTACTTAGCACCGAGGATGGCTGGGAAATCCTTCGGGATTCTGAGACCGCCACCGATCACATCAGCTTTGACAATGTAAGTTTTTCCTACGGAAGCGAGAGTAAGGCCGATGCGGACTTTGCAGGAGGGAAAAGAGAGCGTGCCCTTGAGAACATTTCTTTTACCCTTAACAAGGGCGAGAGCCTTGGAATCATAGGCCCAACAGGCTGCGGAAAGACCACGGTTATTAACCTTCTTATGAGATTCTACGATCCTGACCAGGGCTCCATCACCATCGACGGGCGGGATATAAAGAGCTATGAAAAGGATGAGCTTAGAAGTAAGTTCGGAGTGGTATTCCAGAACGATATGGTCTTTAATGATTCCATAAAAAACAACATCGATTTTGGAAGAAACATACCGCAGGAAAAACTGGATGCTGCTGCGCAGGATGCGGTTGCGTCAGAATATATAGACAGTCTTGATGGGAAAATGGAGTACATGGCAGCCATTAAGGGAGCAAACCTTTCAGGAGGACAGAAGCAGAGGCTTCTTGTGGCAAGGGCCCTTGCAGCGGATCCTGAGATACTGATCCTTGATGACAGTTCAAGTGCTCTTGATTATAAGACAGATGCCTCCATGAGAAATACCATAAAAAAGAACCACAAGGACAGCACCCTTATCATGGTTGCTCAGAGAGTCAGCAGTATCATGGGCATGGATCACATCATGGTAATGGACAACGGAACCTGTATCGGCTACGGCACCCATGAAGAGCTCATGGAGAATTGCCCTGCCTACAAAGAGACTTTCGAGATGCAGACCACCTGAGACTAAAGTAATATAAGAATCTGAACAAGTGAGGAAATTATGCCGGGACCCGGAGACAGAGGAAAAGCAAAAGAAAAACCAAAACATGCCAGGAGAACCCTGAGACGCCTTCTTAAGTACCTTATGGAATACGCCTGGGTTGTACTGATCATGCTGATGTGCGCTTTTTTGAGTAATATCGGTAACCTTCTTGGACCGGATTTTGCGGGAAAGGCAATCAACGCTGCCAGTCAGGGAGCGGGAAAAGTTAATATTGGTGAAGTTATCCGCTATGGATTATTTATGCTGATTGCTTATGTCAGCGGCAATGTTCTCAGCTTTTTTGTAAACATAGGAATGATGCGTGTAGGACGAAAGGTTGCCAGAAACATGAGGCGTGATGTATTCAATAAGCTCATGGAAATGCCGGTGGGATACTTTGACAGACATCTGGCAGGAGATATCATAAGCCGTGTATCTTACGACATAGACGTGGTATCCACCAGCCTTTCATCGGACGTTGTGCAGATCCTTACCAGCACTGTAACGGTCATCGGAAGCTTTGTTATGATGTGCATCATTTCACCACCACTGGTGCTTTGCATGGTATTTACCATTCCTATTTCAGTTCTTTTTACAAGATATATGGGAAAAAGAACCAGACCACTCTACAGGCTTCGAAGCCTGGCCTACGGCGAGATGAACGGCTTTGCGGAGGAGATGTTCACAGGACAGAAGACCATACTGGCCTACGCTCACGAGGACTACGTATGCGACAGATTTGAGGAGATAAACAGAAATGCGGCGGAGGCCTACAGGGACGCGGACAGCCTTGGTATGACCATGGGACCTACTATCGGAATGATAAGCAATATCGGTCTTGCAGCCATCGGCCTTGGGGGAGCCATGCTCTATATGAGAGGGATTGTCGGAATCGGCCAGATATCCAGTTTTATCCTATACAGCAGAAAATTCTCCGGACCCATAAATGAGATCTCCAACATCATAAACGAGATTTTCAGTGCTCTTGCGGCAGCTGAGAGAGTGTTCCAGCTTCTTGATGAGAAAGAGGAAGTCAAGGATATAGATGGGGCAAAAGAGCTAATAAGCGCTGAGGGCAGCGTTGAAGCAAAGGATGTGGGCTTTGGATATCTAAAGAATAAGATAGTTCTTAAGGACTTTAACATGAAGGCTGAGCCGGGACAGACCATAGCTATTGTAGGGCACACCGGAGCCGGTAAAACTACCATCATAAATCTTCTTATGAGGTTCTATGATGTGAACGAGGGTACGATTTTCGTAGATGAGAAGGAGGTCAAGGCCTACACCCTACAGAGCCTTCGAAAGAATTATTCCATGGTACTCCAGGATACCTGGGTATTTAACGGAACAATTTTTGACAATATTGCCTACGGAAAAGAGAATGCCACCATGGAGGAGGTTGTGGAAGCAGCCAAATCTGCTCACATCCACAACTATATAATGCGTCTTCCAAAGGGCTACAATACCGTTATAAGTGAGGATGGAGGAAATATCAGTAAGGGCCAGAAGCAGCTCATCACCATAGCCAGAGCAATGCTCTATGACACCAGCATGCTGATCCTTGATGAAGCCACCAGTAATGTAGACACTGCTACCGAGAGGAAAGTACAGAAGGCCATGAGAAGTCTCATGGCAGGTAAGACCAGCTTTATCATTGCCCACAGACTTTCCACCATCAGAAACGCCGACAATATCCTTGTGGTGGATAACGGGAACGTGGTGGAGCAGGGAAATCACGATTATCTTATGAACAAAAAGGGCGCTTATTACGCTCTGTATCGAAGCCAGTTTGAATAAAAAAATGTGCTGTCAGACAAGCGGCAGCACATTTTTTTATATAATAATTACTTAAGGAAGACCGTTGTGTTTGCGATGGTCATCATGGTCATAAGGATGGCATTTAAGAATGCCGGTGTCCAGATGTTTCCAAGTCTCTTATAAAGAGCTCTTGATATAATGGCTGCTATTGCCAGGGTAGGAACCATAGCTACCAGGATGATGCCTGAGAGGGCTGATTCAGGGTGAGCTGAAACGCCTGTGGCAAAAAGTGTTCCGTACTGATTGATGAGCCAGAGCATGATACCGCCGGCATTAAGTGCGATAGCAACAAGATATCCCTTTAATCCCTTAAGAGACTCTGTGTTGGTATTAACTGTGATAGATGCAGTAGATACCAGATAGAAGATAAGGAATGTAGGCAGATACTTAAAGAATGCCGGAAGTACATTCATGTCAAAGGTCTTAAAGGCAAAGGTCCAGATTCGGAAATCTGCCTTGAATAAAAGATCCATAAGACCAAGAACCAGATATGCGATAACCACGGTAACTACAGCGGTGCAAAGACCTGCCAGAATGGCTTTTACATCAAAGATAACACCGTAGTCTTTGAAGGCTACGCCCTTCTTTGCCTTTGAGAACAGGTAAATGGCACTCATGGCCAGAAGAGAAATAAAAGCGCTGGCAATGGTCCAGTATGCGATATCATTAACTGCCGGAGCTACCCAGAAGGCATAATTCTGGTACATGGGCTTCTTTGCGATGATGGCAAGTATTATGCCTGCTACTACGGTCAGGCAGCTTCCCACGCGGTAAGCCTTGGCATTAGTAGCTTCTTTTCCTGACTGGATAAAACCTATAACTCCCGCGATGGCAAAAACAATTCCAAGATAGAACAGGAAGTTCACGGTAGCACTTCCCGCGCCCCCATCAATAAGTGGTGTAAAGAAAAACGCAGGCAAAAGAAGAACAACGAACAGAGTTGCAAATCCGCTGAGTCTTGCGCCCAGCTCTTTTTCCGAAGCGGCAACGGCAAGCTCTTTTGTACGGGCACCGTTAAAGAACGGAAGCTCAGTGATGAGCATTACCAGAGGAACAAGCATCATGATAAAGCCGATGAGAGCGATGAATTCAAAGAACTCTTTAAGCTGCCATATCTGGCTTTCAGGAGCTATGTTCTTAAGATATGATGAATATTCGGCAAAAGCAGTAGTGAAGAAAGAGATGGCATAGGCAGTTGTGGTCTTGGAGAAATGATTCCAAGGGTGAGTCTGGGATGGTTGGTAGATAATGCGCTGTCCGCCATCGGAGGTCTGATACCAGGTTGCTGCTGCGGGATTTTCCTGCTGGAGCCAGGTCTTTGCTTCGTCGGTTGCCACATAGTTCTTTTGACGAACTGTTCCACCGCTGACAGCCGGATCATTGAAGAAAAACTCATCGTACTGAGCAGCGACTTTTCCCATATAGCGTCCGCCGCCGAGAGAATCGGCTGTGGCCACATCTACACCTGCAAATGCGGAGTAGGAGAAATCTGAACCCTCGGTAAGACCTGCATGAACCTTGCGAACTCCGGTGGATGCAAACTGCATCTCATCCATTGCAAGGGCCATGGTTGTTGAGAAACCGCCCATTGAATGTCCGGCAATACCGATGACACCATTGCCTGCGGCATCCTTTAAAACATAGGGCTGCTCATACATGTACTGAACTGCGTCATTCATGGAATTAACCCAGAATGGAAGCCACATTCCGAAGAAATCAGTGCTGGAATAAGCGGAAGCATTGATCTTGGAATGGCCGTGATCATACTGATCAAGTGCCAGAACCACAAAGCCTCTTCTGGATAACTCGATGGCGTTGGCATCCTGCATCTCTGCAGAATTGAGGTAGCCATGGGTCACAATGACAGTGGGCTTTGGATTGGACTCGGATGCGTCCTTTGGCATGTAGAGAAGACCGGACAGTTGTCCGTTTGCCGTATCAAAAGAGATACGACGTACCTTGGTGCTGCCTAATCCCCCATTGAAAAGGCCGGCAAAGATGCTCCCCAAAAGCACCAGAACCAAGGAGATACAAAGTAGTAGTGACGTTCCTTTTTTCACTTTCATAGAAATACCCTCCTTTGATTTTGTTTCCGTTGGAAACAAAATCAGTGTACAATTAATTGTGCAGAAAGTCTATAATATGAAAAGGGAATAAAAATTTTTGTTAAAAATATACAATAATAGTCTAAGGAGATTTGTATGAAACTTGCCTGGATGGGTGAATACCGTGAGGTGGTAGAAGCCCTTATCAGATACTGTAATGTCTATGCCTACGTGTATAAGAGTGAAAAGCTTTATCACGAAGGCGTTCATTATTCCTATTCGCAGATACAGGTTCTTGAGTATCTTCTTGAAAACGAGGAGAAGCAGGAGCCTATGACTGCAGTGGCGGCGAGACTTGGCGTCACCCGCAGCAATTTTACCAAGATAATAAGCAGACTTGAGGAAAAAGGTCTGGTGGAAAAGAACTACATCAAGGGCTCCCGTAAGTCCATTGCAGTGACGGTGAATGAGAAGGGAAGAAAACTCTATGATACCTACTCAAAGGAAATTCTTAGATGGCATTTCGGAGCCATGTTCAATGAGTTAAAAGAGATTCCGCCGGAGTACAGGGACAATATCAGCAAAGCTCTGACCAGGGCGCTGGAAGCCGGTGCGAACTACAGGCAGAGCGAGGAGTGAGCTTGGCGGTTGTTGGCAGAATGAGTAATGAACTGTAGTGATATAAGAATGAAGGATAATCGGGGGAATATAGAGACACCAGGAGGGAAAAAGTATGCCGGGACCGGGAGGCAGGGGAGCATTTGGACCAAGGGGATTTCTTACGGATGAGGAAAAAGAGAATCTTCCCAAAGTAGACGGAAAGCTTATAAAGAGGATTCTGTCTTATTTAAAGCCTTACAGGCTTCAATTTTCATTTGTTTTTATCGCGATACTTCTAAGTGCGGTGGTAGGTCTTTTGCCATCCATCATAACGGGAAAGATTGTGGATCAGGCCCTTATCAACAAGGACATGGCACTGCTGGTGCGGCTTCTTCTAATGGCCTTTGCAACGCTGGCGGTTTCTCAGATAATTGGTGTGCTGGAGTCCTATATCAATGCCTGGATCTCACAGCGCATTATCTTTGACATGAAAAATCAGATGTATCATCATCTGCAGTACATGCCACATTCTTTTTTTACCACAGAGAAGCAGGGCGACATCATTACCCGCATGAATACAGATATAAGCGGAGTAAGCAGCGTTATATCAGGGACTCTGGCCAGCGTTGTTTCCAACGTTGCAACGGTCATAACTACTCTTGTGGCTCTTTTTACCATGAGCTGGCAGCTGGCCATTGTGGGCATTGTAATAATCCCGATGCTGATCCTCCCTACCCAGAGAGTGGGCAAGAATCAGTGGAAGATTCGAACCGATTCCCAGGCAAAAAATGATGAGATGAATCAGCTCATCAACGAATCTTTGAGTGTCAGCGGATCCATGCTGGTAAAGCTCTTTACAAGGGAGGAAAAAGAGTATGACAGATTTGTAAAGGTTAACTCGGAACTGACGGCTCTAAATCTGAAGGAGCAGAGAAGCGGAAGCTGGTTCAGAGTGGTTATGGGGATGTTTACTCAGGTGGGACCACTCCTGATCTATTTTGCAGGAGGTTATCTCATTATTTCCAAGATGGATGAGGGACTTACCGTCGGTACGATTACTGCCATGGTTGCCCTTATTAACAGGCTGTATAGGCCTATTCAGGAGCTTTTGCATCTGCAGGTGGACTTCACCAGGAGTCTGGCTCTTTTTACCAGAATATTTGAGTACTTTGATATGAAGAGTTCGGTGGTAAGCCCCGAGAATGGCGTAAAACCTAATCTTACCATGCAGGATATTGTTTATGATCATGTTTCTTTTGCCTACAGCCCTGACGTTCAGATACTAAAGGATATTAACTTTACTGTGCCCGGCGGACAGATGTATGCCATAGTGGGACCCTCAGGCTCAGGAAAATCTACTGTTGTAAATCTCATTCCAAGATTGTATGATGTTCTTTCCGGGGCTGTGAAGATAGGGCAGACAGATGTAAGGGATTTTGACCTGTCATATCTTCGGGCAAATATCGGAGTTGTTACTCAGGAGACATATCTTTTTAACGGAACCATCAGAGATAATCTCCTTTATGCAAAAGAGGATGCGACAGAGGAAGAACTGATACAGGCCTGCAAAAATGCCAATATCCATGACTTCATAGTAAGGCAGCCCGGGGGGTATGATACCGTGGTGGGTAACAGGGGACTTAAGCTCTCCGGCGGTGAAAAGCAGAGGCTTTCTATTGCAAGAGTCATTTTAAAAGACCCTAAGATACTTATTTTGGATGAAGCCACCAGCGCGCTGGATTCAATTTCCGAGACTGCTATTCAGGATGCGCTTGAGCTTCTTATGAAGGGCAGGACCAGTATTGTCATCGCCCACAGGCTCTCTACCATTTTGAAGGCGGATTCTATCTTGGTGGTGAAGGACGGAGTCATTGCCGAGCAGGGCGACCACAACTCACTCTTAAGTCTTGGCGGAGTCTACAAGGAATTGTATGAGACCCAGTTCAGGCAGGTTCTGGATATGGAGAATAATCAGGACGATGTTGAAGTGTCGGACTACTGGGGCGTGGTTGAGGAAGATACGCTTGGGTTCTGACCACAATTGAGGAATTTTAGATAATGAGCAGTACAAGTGTTGTTAGTGAAAATAAAATAACGGAAGGCTCCATTTTAAAAGGCATGCTGGGATATTTCTGGGCTCTTTTACTTGGAGCTTTCTTTCAGCAGTTTTATAACACCGTGGATGCGGTGATCGTAGGAAAGGCTGTAGGCAGTGACGGACTTGCTGCTGTGGGCGGATCGGCGGCCATGGTGGTAAATCTTTTCGTGGGATTTTTCATGGGGCTTTCCTCGGGAGCTACGGTTGTAATAGCCCAGTTCTACGGCGCAGGAAGGCGTGAGGAGGTAAAAAAAGCTGTGCATACCGCTGTTGCTCTGGCAATTGCGGGAGGCATTTTTATCACTGTGGTGGGACTTCTTATTTCTACCTGGGTCATCAGGGCGATGAATACCCCGGCAGAGGTTTTAGAGGCTTCTACGGCTTATCTAAGGATCTTTTTCCTGGGAATGGTTGCCAATCTGGTCTACAACATCGGCGCCGGAATATTAAGGGCTGTCGGTGATTCAAGAAGGCCCCTGATTGTGTTGGTTATCAGCTGTTTTGTAAACATATTCCTGGATGTACTTTTTGTTATTGTTCTGGGGCTTGGAAAACTTGGAATCACGCAGGGTGTTATTGGCGTTGCGGTGGCTACTGTTATCTGCCAGATAATAAGCGCTGTCATCGTGGTGGTGATGCTGGCAAGAACCGCAGATTCCTACAGGCTATATCCCAAGGAAATCAGGATTGATAAAGAGATGCTGTTAAGGATCATAAAAATAGGATTTCCTGCCGGGATTCAGACCACAATGTACACTCTTTCCAATATGCTTATCCAGGCATCTATAAATGAATTCGGGAAAGATGCTACTGCGGCCTGGGCGGCCTACGGAAAAATTGATGTATTGTTCTGGATGACCATAAGCTCTCTTGGCACCTCTGTCACAACCTTTGCCGGACAGAATTTTGGCGCCGGAAAATACGACAGAGTCCGCAAAAGTACAAGGTGTGGATTTCTTATAGCTTTTGTCATAACTGTGCCACTTAGCCTTATTCTTTTCCTGTGGGGAAAGGGCTTTTTATACATATTTGTTGATGATGCGAACGTAATTGATATAGGCATACAGATGATCAAATTCCTGGCGCCTTTTTATGTTACTTATGTGGGTGTTGAGGTCTTTTCCGGTGTACTCAGAGGCATTGGATCTGCGCTTATCCCTATGCTGATAACACTAAGCGGTATCTGCCTCCTGAGAGTTGGCTGGATACTGATTGTGTTCCCGATGCACAAGACGATCGAGACAGTGGAGACCAGCTATCCTATTACCTGGATCACCACATCGACACTGTTTTTGATCTATTACCTGATCTATGTAAAGCGGCACAAGATCTTTTCGAAGTAAAAGTGGAACGAGGGGACGGTTCTTTTGGAACGAGGGGACGGTTCTTTCGTCCCAAAGCTTTGGGACGAAAGAACCGTCCCCGTTGTTCCAAAGAACCGTCCCCTCGTTCCACCAAAGATTGGATACATTGAAATGACGATAGCTATAGATGATTCGTACATAAATGAATATAAGAACTGTACTCTATGCCCCAGGCAATGCGGTATAGACAGGACTGTGAAGACCGGGTACTGCCATGAACTCGCAGAGCTTCATGTGGCAAGAGCATCTCTTCACATGTGGGAAGAACCCTGCATATCAGGGAAAAGAGGCTCCGGAACAGTGTTCTTTTCCGGCTGCAATATGGGCTGTGTCTTTTGCCAGAACAAAGTCATTTCAAAGGGCGAAACAGGGAAGATCATTACTGTTGACAGGCTGGTGGATATCTTCTTTGAACTGGAGGACAGGGATGCCAACAATATAAATCTGGTGACCGGGGATATGTTTGTTCCGCATATAAGGAAGGCTATAGAAGCGGCTCGTAACAGGGGAATTTCCATTCCTTTTCTCATGAATACTTCATCCTATATAACTGTGGATTCTTTGAAATCACTGGAGGGGCTTATCGATATTTATCTTCCTGATTTTAAATACATCAGAGATCAGGATGCAATCCGCTACAGCAATGCCCCCGGCTATGTGGAGGCTGCAAAGGCAGCCATTGAAGAAATGGTGCGGCAGCAGCCAAAGTGTGAGTTCTATGAGGAAGAAGATGAATCGGATGAATCAGAAAAGATGATTTCTAGAAAGAGTGTTCCGGAAAACGGAATGCTACGAAGGGGAGTAGTTGTCCGTCATCTCCTGATGCCTGGAATGCTGATCCAGGCTAAGCTCATCGTCAAGTATCTCTATGAGCAGTACGGTGATTCAATTTACATAAGCCTTATGAACCAATATACCCCCAACGGTCAGCTCTCAGGCTTTCCTGAAGTTGACCGAAAGGTAAAGGACTCCGAATACAACAGCCTTATAGACTACGCTGCTCAGATCGGAGTAACCCATGGCTTCATGCAGGTAGGGGATACCGCCAACGAAAGCTTTATCCCCGACTTTGACTGCAGGGGTGTTTGACGAGG
>JAEEGL017212931.1_pt1 | contig 11619 bp, 7 predicted proteins | sample 9134231 | NCBI WGS metagenome assembly JAEEGL01 (sample SAMN16246548, study PRJNA631951) | gut metagenome | biome: gut microbiome; feature: rumen; material: fiber-attached | host: Bos | place: Iran: Karaj | collected 2018-10 | reverse complement strand
GATACAGTTCCGTGGATTCCTCCGATTGTGATTACTTTGTCGCCCTTCTTCAATGCATCGAGCATTTTCTGAGTTTCTTTCTGCTTCTTGTTCTGTGGACGAATCAAAAAGAGATAAAAAATAACGATGATAAGCAGAAAAGGAAGAAGGCTGCCGATAAGGCTTCCAGAAGTAGAAGCGCTGCCTGCTCCACCAACCTGCAAAAATGGGATAAATGACATATTTGTTTCCATCCTGTTTTTAAAATCTGATTATAAAATCAGTCTAAAAATTATAACACGATTTAATCTAGTAATCAATGGGATTTTTGGCTACTGGATGAGTTTAGTCAAAGCTTCATTCAACTTCTTGAACGAAGAGTCATTAGGATTTATGGCAACTACCTGGCGGAGATAGTACTGGGCTTTGCGGTAGTCCTGCTTTGCGTAGTAGAGTTCGTAGAGACGGAAAAGAGCATCGCTGTTTCTTGGATTTGCGATAAGGCTTGAGCGCAAATCTGCCAGTGATTTTTCTTCCGTAAGCTGAAGATAACTGCGTCTATAATATAGATAACTTTTTACTTTTGAAGACGAGCTGTTCATAAGGGAATCAATATATTTGAGGACTGCATCTCTGTTTCCGACTTTGCTGTAAGCAAGAATGTAAGACTGAAGCAAAAGCTCATCAGAAGGATTTGCATCATATCGTGATTTTGCATATTCATAGGCTTCATTATTTTTACCCAGCTTAATGCAGACATTTACATATTTTTCTACAACGGCAGAGCTTACACTACCCGATGAAACAAGTGTCCGGCTGGCATTATAGGCTTCCTGCCAGTTTTCCCGCTGGATAAGTCCGTCCAGAGCATAGGTCATTGCTTCCTGATTACCCGGCTTTTTTTCGAGAACACGAGCCGCAAGTTCATCAGCATATTTACCGGCAACTGGAGAATCTGTCTCCGAAGAAATGCGGGCTGCAAACATAAGGGCATCCACATTATCCGGATACATCTGAAGAGCCTTTTCTACAGTCTCAGAGGCGGCCGCAGTATTCTTACTCCAGTCCAGCTGAACCCGGGCACGAAGCACAAGATAATCTATGGAAGAAGAATCCTGGCGGGCATAAACATCGAGAAGAGAAACCGCATGGATATAATCTTTCTTTTCTACAAGAATCTTTGCGCGGAACAAGAGGAATTCAAGATCGTTAGGAGTCTGCTGAAGAACACGGGCTACATAAAGTTCGGCAGCATCGAAGTCTCCTGCATCAAAGGCGATATAAGCGTTCTGTTTTAAAACCGCAATATCATTTACAGAATTATCTATTGAATTAAGAATCTTTGAAGCTTCGGCAAGTTTTCCGTTTGTTCTGAGGATTCGCGAATAGGCAAGATTGATTTCCGTAGTTTTTGGAGAACCCGCATAAGCCAGTGCAAGATACTTTTCGGCGTTTTCAAAGCTGCGCTTTTTTTCATAAAGCACAGACATGAGATAGTTTGCAAGAACAGAATCACTCTGCAGCTGAAGAGCGGCAGTCAGGGCTGTTTCGCAGGAATCAAAAATCGCAGAATCTGTTGTATTGATTACTACGAGGGCCGGAAGAAGTGTCGAAAGAAAATCTACATTGCCGGTACTTGAATCGAAAACGCCCTGTCTTACAGAACTGATGGCACCTGTATAAGGATTATCTTCTGTTACTTCTGGAATCTCCCAGGAAATTTTTTCTGTAGGCCAGACAAGCTTCATAATCTCTGCAGAAACTGCAGCAAGAACCTTCTGACTTTCCTCATATTCCCCGCTCTTCTGGCGCATACGGGACATTGCTTCTCTAAGAGATTCCGGACTTCCGTTCTGAACGCCAAGCAGAACCTCGGCTTCTATTTTTGAAAAATACTCGCGCTGATTTTTTCCTGCCGGCAATTTATAGGAAGTGTCATCAACTGCGACTGCTTCCTGAGTTTCTACCTGAACAGGCTCTTCTTTTTTTGTATTCTTTTTCTTTTTTGAGGCAGAAAAAACCGGACTGCTAAAAAGGACAGCAGCCATCACAATGAGAATTCCTGTTTTTCCCCAAAAAGTTTTTACCAACTCTATACCCGATTTCTATACCTGATTAATCATCTTCTGTTTCTGGATTAAAAGAAGCCTCTTCATCTGCAAAAATCCCGGTTTCCTCATCTGAAAAAACCAGTTCCTTATGCTTTTGCTGCACAAAAAAGAATACTATTAAGAAAACCGCAATCAGCAGCATAAACAAAGGACCAAGTGTTATTGCAACCGTTTTAAAGGAAAGCTTTACCAGACCAAAAGAAAAAAGAGAATACCAGCAGCCCATTCCAAAAAGTGTTACAGATGGAATAAGATAACCGAACTTTAAAACCTTGTACTTCCATTTTCCTGCAACAAACCAGAGAAGACCGGCAGAAATGCCGAGCAAAGGCCACATTTCCTTAAAATGAAAAGAAAACAATGTATATGTTACAAGATAAATAAGGCTCCAGCTAAGATAGAGCAGTCCCATAAACAAATGAAAAAACTTTCTTGTGATTTTTTTTGCAATGAGTGTAGTTGCAACTCCGATTCCTGCCTGACAGACAATAAAAATAAGATTGAGGATATTTATTGATTTTGATACCGGATGAATAATTGCAATTGCGGTACAGCCAAGGGCCAGCAGAATGCCAAAAACGAGAAGAACGTAAATTGATTTTATATTTTTTTCAGTATTCATATACTCCAATCTCCCTGTAAATATAACACTCAACCACATTCCAGATGTGAAAAATCTTTATTTTTTTTCAATAATACTAGTAAAAATTAATCTTTACAATAACAAATCACTATGATAAATTCAAAAATATGAAATTAAAAAGACAATTTACCCTTGTTATATATACATTAATTTTTATAATTCCTATTTTATTTTCGGCCTGTAAAAACTCTTCAAACACTAAAAAATCAGAATTAATTCAAAGTCATCAGCAGGAGCTTCAGAGCCTTCTGGATTCCCAGACCTTTAACGGAAAGCAGAAATACTCCCTGATCAAGCAGATTGCAGATACACTTAGAGATGAAAAGGACTATCAGGGCCTTATTCTTTTTCTGACAGACTGGGTAGATGAGAATCCGGATGATATGTACAACTCTTACTGGCTTTTGATGACTGCAGACGCATATCTTTCACAGGGGGCAGAGCCGGTTGCAGAATACTATTTTGACAGAATTCTGCAGCAGTGTCCGGATCTTCTGATAAAAGGAAACTCGGCTCACTTTATCTGTCTGCAAAAATTGATTCAGATTAGTAAAACTCCGGCACACAGAATCAAATACTTCAACGAACTGATAAGCCGCTTTCCTCAGAACGTAAACACAACTGAGTTATACCTGCGACTTGCCCTTGAATATCAGAATGACAGCCAGTGGTCTCAGGCTCTTAAGACCTACTCTCTCTTTCTGGAACAGCCGGATGCTACTACGATTCAGATTGCGGGCGAGCCGGATGCATACAAAAACGCACGCCACCTTGTTGATTTTAATAATTCTTCCAAAGACTGGACTTTCGAAAGCCTTTCGGCACTTGAAACTGCCGTTAAAAAGGCAATCAGCAATTACGACTGGCGCTCCCTCGATAAATACAAGGCAAAGGTTAATTTCTTCTCAATGTCCTGGAAACAGGATGAAAATGATGCCAACGCGCAGGAAGAGTTTTCTATGTATTCCTGGATGCGTGGAAAAAGAATCCGCTACAACGACACTCTGGATGAAGCCTCTAACCCTAACGAAGCCTACCTGAGAACCTGGGGCTGGAACTCTTACGTACCGGTCTGGTACCTCTACTTCCGCAAGGTCGATTTCCCTCTTGATCCTGATATTCACGGAAACTGGGAATGGGCCGGAATCTACCTCGGAAATAAGCTGTAATGAAAAAAAAACTCTCCCTGTTTGCTGCACTGATTATTTGTACCTCATTATTTGCCCAAGAGGTGATTTCGACAAGCTCAACCACCGGAGATGGCAACGCGGTGGTTGAGTGCTCGCCAAGCGAGCGTATCGAAACCACAGCAGTTTCGGAAAGCGACACATCCCTCTCCTTTACCGAAGAGCCTCTGGAAGAAGAAGTTGTTGAAGACCAGGCTTTCCTGGAGCTTTTAAAAACCGCCCTGATACCCGAGCTCCATCCTCTTGATGCAGAAAATGGTGCCGCGCCGCTACACACTCCCCTTTCCTTTATCTCCGAAGAAGAAATCGCAAAGCCTGAGGTTGACCGCTTTCGCAAAATGTATCTTTCTCCAAAATGGTCTGCCCTGCTGCGCGGCTATCTTGAAAGCGCAATGGAATACCGCCTTTATGTGCGCAAGGCTGTACAGGACAAAGAAATGCCGGAAATGCTGGAATACCTTCCGGTAGTTGAGTCAAATTACAAGACAAATGCAAAGTCCCGCTCCGGGGCAATCGGCATGTGGCAGTTTATGGCCAACAGCGTCTGGCCCTTTCTTACACTAAATGATTTTGTAGACGAACGTCTTGACCCATGGAAATCTACCGAGGCAGCCCTTCGCAAGCTTACAGATAACTACAATATCTTCAACGACTGGCTGCTTGCCATAGGAGCTTACAACTGCGGAGTCGGAGCAATGAACCGCGCCATTAAAAAAGCGGGCGGAGTAAAAGACTTCTGGTATCTGGCAGAAAACGGCTACCTTTCAAAGCAGACTGCAGATTATGTTCCAAAACTGATTGCAATCGCAGATCTTGCAATCAACAGTCAGTATTACGGAATTGATATTCCCGACCATAATGAAGAATTTGAAATCCTCGAAAATGAAAAAAACGGCAACTTCGACTATGTAACAGTCAGCAAGGCCTATTCCCTAAATCAGCTGGCTCAGGAAATGAGGATGGATGCGGCAACACTCAAACGTCTTAACCCTTCCTACACTCTGGGCATGACCCATCCTTCTAAAAAAAGCGAAATAAGGCTTCCCCTTGGCATGAAACAGTCTGCCGAAGACGCCCTCGCAAACATGAAGCCTGTAGACTTCCCGTTAAAGTACACTGTAGTGGCAGGAGATTCTCTCTGGTCCATTTCGAGAAAGTATAAGACAACCGTAAGTGCCATCTGCGAGCTCAACGGTATAAAAGAAAACGCAATCCTCAAAATTGGAAAAATACTTTATATTCCTTCAAAATAAGCCGATGAGTTAATAAGAAATTCTCTATTATGTGTGGTTTCGACAGGCTCAACCACCGGAGATATTTGTTTGGAGTACGACATGTCAATTAAAAAGAAGCTGTATATCCTGATTCTAACCAGTGCATTTTTCTCTGTACTTTTCGCACAGACAACTCAGAAGTACGACACTAAAATAGAAGCAATCAGTTCGATTAACTGGATTACAAAAGAATTTGTAACCAACATTTCTCTGGATGCAAACAAGGCAAATATTCAGATGCCGTCTGGAAAAAAGGTTGCATCTGCCTATATAAAATCAAAGATGCTTCCATTGATTCAACCTCCCCTGCTCTCCCTTTTTGAAAATTCTGAGAACGACCTTTCAGAAGCAGTAATTAATGAAGACCTGTCTCTGGACCAGGTATACAGCTTTATTATGGCAGGCCACAAAACTCCTGATGTTTTTTCAAAAGACCTGAAATATCTGAACACAACAAATACCACAAACATAAACGACATCGGCAAGCTGCTTGTAAGACACAGTTATGCCTACAATCCTCAAAAGCCTATAGATACAGTTCCTTCCCGGGTTTTCAGCGGAATTATCATAGACGCAAGAGGAGCTTTTCCTGTTCATGGTGAATATGTAAAAAGCGAAGTTTATCCATGTTTCTTCCCGCAGATCTGGGATGATCAGATGAACAGCATCTACGAAAAAAACATTGTTGATCCTGCAACCGTAACAACTAAAGGTCTGGTTGCCTATCATTATTCTGATGATGTTACTTTCTACGAAGACCGTGTTGGTGCCGACCCTCTTTACATCAAGGCTTCTCAGGTTTACGGCCGTAACCGCACCGATCCGATTATCAAACGCCGCGATGCCTTAAAGATTCTTACAGTTCCGGAAAACATCAGGCTTTTGCAGGAAGGCAAAGTTGTAATTCTTCTTGATAAAGAAAATCTTATTTATGATATTTCTGTACCGGAAAAAACTCCTTCTTACTATGTAAAATACGATGCAGTAAAACAGTATTTCTATGAAAATAAGATTCCTGGCGTAACTGTTTCGGATACAAGCATCGGCTTTATGTTCGACGTTAATCTCCGCTTCTATCCTGATTCTCCAGAGCTGTTGCCGGATGAAAAAGGCCGCATAGAACTGATTGCAGAAAGACTTAAAGAGATTCTTGAAGATGAAGGCTATTCAATTTTGATTGAAGGACACACTGCAGATGTAGGAAAGCCGGTTGGACAGCTCAATCTTTCTATTGAAAGAACAAGAACAGTTATGAATGCGCTTATAAAAGAAGGTCTGGACGAAAAGATCTTTACTTACAAGGGATTTGGAGGCACCATGCCGGTTGCAGACAACGCAACAGAAGCAGGTCGTGCTCAAAACCGCCGCGTCCGCATTATTGCCCGCCCCCGCGCAACTTATATCCAGCGCGACTGGAACTAGAAGCTAACCTTCTGTAATGCCGGCTTTGGCAGAATCTGCTTTTTCTGCGCCGGCTTTATTGCCCGCTTTTTTTGCTCTTTTTTCCATATACATAAGGGAATCTGCCTCGCTCATAAGCGGGGTAATTTTATAGCCCATCTTAGTTGAAGGATAAGGCACAAAACCCATACTGATAGAAAGAGCAAAGCCCTGCTCATTTCCACCCGACCAGATGCGGCAGTCTTCATCTATCTGCTCGCGGATTTTTCTTAAGGCTTCTTTGGTTAAGCCCGGACTTATGATTGCAAACTCATCTCCACCGATTCTTTCGATAATATCTTTTGAACGGAAATTGCTTTTTAAGATGATTGCTTCTGCGAGAATTGCTTTATCTCCCGCTTCGTGTCCGTAAACATCATTGATTTTTTTAAGGCCGTCCATATCACAGTAAATTACCATACCGCTCTGGCCCATTGCCTTTGCAAACTTAAGCGTTGTTTCACCAAAGGAATAAAAGCCTCGTCTGTTATATACGCCGGTAAGCTCATCTGTACTGGCAATAAGGTCCAGCTCGTCAATCTTCTTACGAACACGGGAAGTTTCATTATGGGCAAGAGAGAATGAATAAACCGATGCAATCGTAGAGGAAAGAAGTTTTACAAAAAGATCATAAATAATCGAATCGTAATTTCCAGGGCGAATCACGATATAGCCGTACTGCAGGGTACTGTGGTAAATAGAAAAGACCATGACTCCAGAAGAATCAATATCAATAATTCCTTCCGGAAGCATCTGCTCTTTTGGATTGCACTTTACCTGCTTCTTTTCGATAACAGAATCATAACCTGTTTTATCATCAAAGCCCGCAAAAAGATGGGCATTTTTTGGAAGATGAAAATACTCAAAAGGCACAGACATTTCTATCGGCTTTTCGTAAAGTACTATTGCACAGGCAGTTATTCCAAAGGAACGGATATCATCATTAATTCTGTTACGCAGCTGATCATAAGTCATATCCGACTGCATCTGTGTATAGAAGTTTGTAGTCTGATAGAATTCACCTTTTTTTCTATACCATTCTGTACCAGAACCGTTTCTTAAAAAGTCTTTGTTTTCGTCTGATTCAAATTCAAACTTCTGAGCATGAGGGGCAGTTTTATCATAAGGTACACGATGGGTTGATTCCCTCATAACAGGAGTTGCAGTTATTACAGAAAGCTTATCTGCCGGTTTTCCATTGATTTCCCTTATAAGATTCATGCCGGCAAGATAGCCCTGCCCTTCAAAATTCTGTTTAATTGTAGTAAGCGACGGAATACATGTATCTGCATTAAAAAGATTATCAAAACCTACAACGACAACATCTTCCGGAACCTTAAGACCAATTTCAGTACAGAAGTCCATTGTTGCAAAGGCCATTTCGTCGTTCATACAGATAACGGCATCATAATCAAAAGCGCCCATTTCCTTGTAAACGGCACGTAAATCTTCTATGGCAGGTCCATAGCTGAGGGTTGATTTCCATACGGTAATATTTTCTTCCGGCACTCCCAGATCTTCAAATATTTCTTTCATATTTTTCAGACGGTTTTTGACCTCAGAAGAATTTCCACGTACAGAAAGGATTCCAAAGCGGCTGCAGTTCTGGCGTTTTACAAGTTCAGTAAGGATTGACTCATAGGCTTCGCGGTTATCGACAATTACGGAAGGAATTCCCGGAAGCTCCATTGAAATATTTGCGATAGGAAGCGGTTTAAAAGATTTTATATAAGATGCGGCCTCGTTTTTATTGAGGGTATGCATGATTGTACCGGAAATAAAAATTGCACCATCAAGATTTTTAGAAGAGACAAAAGAAGATACTGCAACGTTCTGATAATCAAAACCGCCGCTGAAGTCCTGTAGTTTTCCTATTGTAAAAACAACAAGTTCAGCCGATTTTTCCTGGCAGGCGAGAGAAACTCCCCTGATAATCCGCTCAGCATATTCTGAAACTACATAATCGATTAAAAGCCCTATCCGCATACTCTCATACCAATTTTCATAATTTTAAATATATATATTTTTAAATTAATTTTAACTTTATGGGCTAAGTTAATTATAAATGAAAAAATGCTGTTTGTCATTATAAAAATTTGTTGTCACACGGATTCGATTTTGCTACGCAAAATCCTTTATAAATTTTTAATATGAAATGCCGTAGGCATTTCGAATCCGTGTGACATTAATCTTTAATAATATCTAACGATTTTGCCTGATATTTTGGCAGGAATTTTTTCTTAGACCCATTTGCGAACTGTACTTCAATAACAAATTCACCCGAATTATTGTAAGCAGACACGACAAGGCCGTCGCCGTAGTCATCGTGGAAGACGTGAGTGCCTTTTTTCCATTTTGAAGTCAGGCCTGAATCTTCTGAAGCATCTCCAGCTCCGCTAAAAACTGAGGCATCACGGCCGAACTGCCCGTAAGGCGAAGTTTTGCGGGTTGAAAAACCGAAAGGAGCCTGTCCTATTACCGTAAAGGCTTCTGCGGCTTCTTTTATGAAAGGACTAGGCCTCATAAAATCCCAGCGGCCGTAAAGGCAGCGTTTTGCGGTTGATGTTACATAAAGCTCGTTGCGGGCACGGGTAATTCCAACGTAAAAAAGGCGGCGTTCTTCTTCGAGTTCTGCACCCGTTTTTTCCATACGGGGGAATACGCCTTCTTCCAGGCCGGTTATGATTACGCGGTTATATTCCAGACCCTTTGTGTTATGCAAAGTAATAAGGGTAACGGCATCATCTCCTGCTGCCTGATTTTCTGCATCCAGAGTACGGTCCAGGTTGATTGCATCGAGGAACTGTAAAAGACCATCCATAGTGCATTTGTAAGGGACAGCTGTATTTACCAGCTCCTGCAGGTTCTGAACACGGGTTGTTCCTTCTATTTCGTCTCCCGCCTTGTGATATTCATCAAGCCCGGAATCGCGGATAACCCGTTCTACAAAATCAGAAAGATTTTTATTTTCATCAAAGCAGACAGCAAGCGTGTCGAAAAGCTTTATAAACTTTTCAGCTCCCTCGGCGGCCTTTTTGGAAAGTCCTTCCTTATGATTTCTGATATTTTCAAGAAGGTCAGTATAGACAGGAAGTCCCTCCTCATTAATGCTCATGGCGCCTTCCATCAGCTTGTCCTGAGTTTTTTCTCCTATTCCCCGGGTCGGCTTATTGATTATCCGGCGGAAAGAAATTTCATCCTTATGATTTGCGCAGAAAGATATATAGGCAAGGGCATCCTTGATTTCTTCACGCTCATAGAATTTAAGGGAACCAACAACAACATAAGGAATCTTTCTGTGAAGGAATTCTTTTTCAAAACCAAGAGACTGGGCATTTGTACGATAGAGAATGGCCCAGTCAGAATATTTTGCCTTAGGCCTGTCGTCTTTCGTATTATCTGGCTTAACTGACTGCAAAACCAGATCTGCCGCGAACTTGGCCTCTGCATTCTGATCCGGCAAAAAGGCAAGAACAGGCTTTCCCCCTTCTCCACGGTCAGCAACAAGAGTTTTTTCAAGGCTTCCGTGATGATTTTTTTTAACGACAAGACCAGCTGCGTTAAGAATGCTTGCGGTTGAACGATAATTTCGTTCAAGCTTAATAATTTGTGTTCCCGGAAATTTTTCAGGGAAGGTAAGAATATTTTCTACTTCAGCCCCACGGAATTTATAAATAGACTGATCATCATCACCAACTACGCAGACATAGGTGCCACTTCCATCAGTAAGCCCCTGCTCTACTCCGGAAAGACATTGAAGAAGACGATACTGGGCAATATTCGAGTCCTGATACTCATCAACCATAATGACCTTAAAACGGTTGTGAATATAGTCCCTTATATCCGGATAAGCCTGCAGAATCTGCACCGGCAGCATTATTAAATCACCAAAATCTGCATTACCGGTAGCCCTAAGCCTTTTCTGATATTTTGAATAAATATCATTTAAATCAAACTCACTGCCAATAAGACCAAGATCATCCTCCGGTGTGAGACAGTAATCTTTACATAAAGAAATCTGATGGGCAGCGGTACGCACTTCTTTTGCAGAAAGAGAGGGCTCTGCCTTTTTAATCAGCGTTGCAACATCGTCATCATTATAAACAGTAAAGGAAGGCTCAAGGCCGGCATGCTCTGCGTATTTACGAAGGAACCAGGAACCAAAAGAGTGGAAGGTTCGGATTAAGGCATCTTCTGCCCGCTCATCAATTGCAACGGCACGCTCACGCATTTCATTGGCGGCTTTTTTTGTAAAGGTAACAGAAAGAATAGACCAGGGGTCTATATTTTTTTCTTTAATGAGATAAGCAATTTTTGTAGTGATTACACGAGTCTTTCCGGAACCTGCTCCTGCAAGAATAAGGAGCGGAGAGCCCTCATGTTCAACGGCGGCTCTTTGCTGTTCGTTTAATGTGTCGAGGTAGTTACTGTCTTGCATGCTTCTTCTTTTTTTCTACATAAAGTTCTTTGTCGGCTTCGGAAAGAAGCTGCTTAAGCACGCTGGACTTCTGCAGGTCTACCGCGCCAAGACTTATAGAAAGTGTAAATGGCAGCTGATTTTCTATGGAAACCTTTTTACAAAGCATATCAATCTTGAGCCTTGTGTTTTCCACGTAATTCATCTTCATTCCAAGGGCAACAATTCCAAACTCATCTCCACTAAGGCGGCCGACTACGTCAGAAGAACGGAAGATGTCTTTTAAAACCCGAGCCTGCAGCATGATTGCCTTATCGCCCATTTCATGTCCCCAGGTGTCGTTGATTTTCTTGAGGCCATCCATATCTGCAAAGAAAACAACACCGGAGGTATCGGTTTCCTGAAGAAGATCCAGGGCAGCCTGTCCCTGTTCAATAAAGCCGCGGCGATTGAGAATGCCGGTAAGCTCATCCATGCGCGACTGCATTGCAAGGTCTGTATTTTCGCGCTCAAGGTTGCGGCCTTCCTGGAGCTTACTTGTATATTCGTAAGCCTGTGCAACGGCATT
>JAEEGL016844375.1_pt1 | contig 11619 bp, 10 predicted proteins | sample 9134231 | NCBI WGS metagenome assembly JAEEGL01 (sample SAMN16246548, study PRJNA631951) | gut metagenome | biome: gut microbiome; feature: rumen; material: fiber-attached | host: Bos | place: Iran: Karaj | collected 2018-10 | reverse complement strand
TTTAATATCATCTAACATAAACACTCCGCCTTATTTCTACTTTGATTACATAATTAATTATACTATAATTACCCTATATTAACAAGGAAAAATAGACTTTTTTAAATAATATTTTATATATTTTAATAAAAAATTACAAAATAAAAATCCCATTGGGATTTTTATTAATTATTTATCGTATTTATAGAAGCCTTCACCTACTGATTTACCCGTTTTACCTTTATCTATATATTTATTTATTATTTCTAACATACCATCATAATTGTATGGTAACATCATCTTTTTAAGTAATGGATCAAATAAATCAGGTACTTTTTGATATTGCTCTACTATGTTTTTGGCAGTCATTAAACCAACAGTATCTAATATTTGGAATGGTCCTTTAGGAGCACCTGTTCCTAAAGTCCATGCTTTATCTATAGTTTCTGGATCAGATACACCATTTGCTACTAAATCCATAGCACATAATAAGAATGGAACTAGTAATGAGTTTAATAAATAACCTGCTTTTTCTTCTCTTGCTTCTAATGGAACCATATTAATTGCTTCTGCAAACTTAACGACTTCATCAAAATATTTTTTTTCTGTATCTTTATGAACCATTATTTCTGCTATATTGTTTTTCCATATTGAATTAGCAAAATGCATAGCTAAATACTTTTCAGGTCTTCCTGTATATTTGGCAAGTTTAGATGGTAACAATGTAGATGAATTAGTTACAACTACTGTTTTAGGAGGTAATAATGGAGCTATTTCACTATAAAAACTAGACTTAATATCAAAGTTTTCTGTAATAGATTCTACTACTAAGTCTGCATCTTCTAAAGCAACTCTTTGATTAGTTTCAATTTTAATTTTCTTTATAGCATTTTTTGCTTTATCATGACATTTAGCTCTATCAAATTTATCATTACCTACTATACCCCTAGCCCAGTTACCAGGAGCAGTTCCTTTCTTAGTACTCATTAATTCTATAGTACTAATATATGTTTTAGATAATGTTTTTAATTTATTAATTATATCATCTTTTGAATCTTCTTCTCTTATTAAAATAACAACATCAAAACCACAATATGCACTTTGAAATGCTATTTGACTACCTAGTATTCCGCCACCTGCTATTACTACTTTTTTATAATTCATATTTATGCCTCCTATAATACATAAATATTATAACAAAAAACTATGTTTTTAAAACATAGTTTATATATAATTTACATTTGATTTATATTAATATTTAAATAATGAATAGAAGTAATAATATATTACTATTAACATAGCTAATACATTATATGTCCAGAAACAAATATTTAATAATATTTTACCTTCTTTAATTTTATTGCTAAATATTAATAATGCAATACCTATTAAACTAATAATTACACCTATATTAAATAATGGTTGTTTATATTTAACGCTAATTACATTTTCACCTTTATCTAATTTTAAGCACGTAAATCCCTTTAGACAGCTAAATGTTTCCACTTCTTTATCATTGTTATAAACGTGTAAACCTTTAATATTATTTATTGGTAAGAATAAATTCTTATCTTCACTATCAGTAGTTACATAGTATTTATTATCTTTATATGTAACAGAACTTGTTAATGTAGACAATTTATCTGCTTCTATAAATCCAATACTAAAATTAATATCATCTGCATATTCTTTTATATTTATACTAATATTAGCATCTTGACTATAAATACCCAAGAATTTTATATCATTATTAAAATCATATATAGTTCTATCATTAACTGTAATATAATCTATTTGTGAATCTTCAGATGTATCATAATTATAAAAATATAAATATCCTTTTTTATTTATTTTAAAATTAACATCAATATCATCTGCACTACTAAAATTATAATTTTTAAAATATATCATAAGTTCTTCTGTATTGAATAAATTTTGATATATTTTATTTTGATAATTGAACGGATTAGAAAAATCATTATAAGTTAAGTCTTCATCATAATCCTCAAAAACAATTCCATAGTTATCACCATATGTATATTGATATAATAATACATTATTTTGTCCACTTACATAACTTATTAAATCGTCATATGATCTTTCATTCTTACTTAAAAGATATTTAATATTTAATAGCCAATCACTAAATATAGTACCTCCGCTACTATATACACTTGTACCACTTACATGATAACCTAAATTAGAATATTTATCATTATTACCTTGTGGTACGATATGAAGCCAATTATCAAGTGCATCTACTTTAAATATATATCCAAAATATGGTGTATGCCCATGATATTCCACTTTATATCTACCATCAGTAGGAACATACATATCGCTATATAATTCTTGCATATCTGTACATAAGAAATATCCATCATTATAATATATAGTCCATGTAGTAAACATAGCAATAGAATAAATACCCACTAAAGCTAAAACTAATCTTCTTAATCCATTATTTTTAATAGCAAATATGAGTATACTCATGATTAATACAACAATAATTACATATAAAATATAAACAAATATATTGTTTTCTATTTCTAAGAATATACCACTATTTATAATTTCTGCTCTATGTTGATTATTAATATAATAGCCTAGTATACCAAGCCATACAATAAATACAGAAACACCTATATCCCCTAAACTTAATAATTGATCTTTTTTATCACTATATTTATATATGTAATATAAAGATGCATCCATTAATATAAATGCTGTTATAAAACCATATCTGTATGGAAAAGACCAATAACTACCACCATGCATTAAAGAGTTAATTGGATCTACTATAACAGGTAATAAATATAAACCAACTAGCAAACCATACTTAGTAACATTAGCTTTATCACTCTTATATTTAAACATTAGTTTAATAAATAATACTATTAATATAGGCATCATTAATATATATAAGCTCTTCATAGATAGATTACTAAATAATTCAGTATACACATCTCCCTTAAATCTATCTGACCCTAGTATTTGATATATCAATGGTATAGTACTAAAAGCTGATATCAATAATGCTATTATAGTTGATTTACCCAATTTAAATATTATATTTTTAAATTTTTTTTTCTTTAATATATATATATCAATTACTGTATAGAATATTATAAATACTACTATAAACATAGTAAAATATACATTTAACATTAAACAACTTGCTAAAACAATAATATATCCAATAGAATTTTTATTATCTAATATTCTATCTAAATACATCACAAGTAATGGAAATAATAATACAATATCTAGCCATATTTCATTAAAATAATTAAATACTATAAATCCGTTAAATGTATATAATACAGAAAATAAGACTTTATAAAAATAAGCTATTTTATTATATTTGCTATTAATATAAATATAACTTGTTAAACTAAGTAAACATAATTTTATAATTATAAATAATCCAAAGAAATTAATAATATTATCTCTACTTACAAAATATAATAATAAATTTAATGGACTAAATAAACTACGTTGTATAATTAATGATCCATATGTAGAGCTACCTAAACCTACTCCACTATAAAATATATTTCCTCCATGATGTAATAAATCAAACAATTTATATAAAGATGGAATATATAAATAATCAGAATCCACTTGTACTAAAGGATTACTACCAAATGGATATATATTATTTAATAAAAATATTGACCCAATTATTAATAATGAAATAATACTTGGTACTATATAATATGCAACATTTTTAATCTTTTCTTTTTTAAACACGTTATCACCTCTTACTAGAATTAAATAATTGCTCATATGTAAATAAACAAATTCCTAATGTATATATTATAGTATGTCTATACGTAAAATAAAAGTGTATTAATGTATGATTAGCAAGTATTATATACCATGCTATAGGATATAATGCTATTAATAGGAATGGTATAGCGCATTTGTTAATGTTATGACTTAATGTTTTAAACTTATTTAATATCATAGTTATAAATATTGTTATTAGAGCATAAATAGAAGCAGGCCCAATTATTTGAATAGTTCTAGTGATAATACTTGTGTCCCCCACTAATGTATTATTTCTTTCCATACGATAAAAGCTTTGAACAAATCCAATCTTTAACATATTATTCATATCTTTAATAGTTAAATCATATTGTATCCATTTAAATATCCATGTACCTGCATATCCAACTGCCCATAATACTGAACAAATTATTAATGATTTTAAACAATATTTCCAATCTTTTTTATCTTCTATTAGTTTTAACATATATAATGAAGCTAAAACTCCTAGTGTAATTAAAGGAACAGTTAAATAATCAAAATAATTAGTGACACATCCAACTATAAATATATAAAGATTAGAGTTCTTAATTTTATCAATTCTCTTCACATATATAATTGAACTAATAATCATAGTTAAAAATACTGGTGAACTTTCTAATGAATAAGAGGCAGTTAAATAACCACATAATAGAATTGATAATCCATATATTAGTGCAATGCTAATATTAAATCTTTTATATACTAAAAATACAAATGTCAATAATAATAGTATAAATGTTATATGTAATATTGCTCTTATTTGAGTAATATTACATACTAATAATAGAGGTCTATATATTATTAAATATCCATGCCAATATCTTCCATAATTAACTGAATAATGAATTGTACCTGATAAAAAATCATATAACTCTCCAATAGAATCATAATCATATTCATATATTTCATCACCAGTTTCATAATCATAATTAACAGAAATACCTTCTCCAGTTGACTCTGGTAATTCATATTTTGTAAGTCCTTTTTTATAATTTTTTCTAGCTTTCATATAAGAAAGAAAAGGATGTTTACTATCAACGGAATAAGTTTCATTAATAATAACAGCATCTGTATGATTGTTATTATATATATCAAATATTCTAGAAATTCTATATGTGGCTCCTTCACGACTTAAAACTTTATATGATTCTACTACGTTATTTTCTAGTTTATTAGAATCAAATTTACAAGCCAAAAATAGTCCTATATTAAATATAAGAATAACAAGTATAAAAATACCAATATATTTTAAAATAGAAATTAATTTCTTCATTTTGTCTTCACCACTTAAATGCTATACTCTTTTTTGATTAGATACATTTGCATTTCTTAAATAATCAATTGGATCCCACTTAAATATTCCAATTAAATCTTGATCATATTTTGTATATTCCTTAAAGAAATCATAATGAGGATCTCCAAAACTATATGATATAGGATCCAACATCCATTTGAATAATTCATAATCATTATGTTTAAGTATTATTTTACTCATTATAACTAATCTAGCAAACTCATAGTCTTCACCTTCTATATCCATTTTACTTAATGCTTCTAATTGAGTTTTTATAGATATATCAGGATATTTATTTAATTTATAACTTAGAATTGCCATTAATTCCACTAATGTTTCATCAACATTTTTACTATATATAAATGATTCATCATTTTCTGGATATTCAAATGCAATGCCTTCTATTTCATTTGAAGATAGTTTTTTGTATTTATTAATAGTATTTCTTGATGTATCAAAACTACCTTTCATAATATCTTGATTTAAATCAGCATCATAGTCAATAAACTGATCACTAGTTAGAACATAATTACCATTATCTATTAAATAACTTGATTCTTTAGCATCATGCAGTAAGGTATTTCTATAAGCATGAAATCTTTCGTGAATTAATGTCAGTAATTGCCTCTTTTCTGATATATTCTTAGTAATTAAAATATATCCTCTATTTCTTATATCTTCTTCTTGCTCTTTAGTTAATTTATTTGTTTTGATTATTCTTTCAATCCTATAAGTATCCTTGGGATAAACATATCCACCTGTAGTTCCAAATATAGATTCTTTTTGATAAAAAACTTGGGGTTCTTTTTCAGCTTGAATGTAAGCTTTTCCATTATAACCCATTTGATCTACAAACTTTTTAATTAATTTACTTGCTAATTTATTTAGTTCTTCAATGCTCATAACGTTTTTTCCCCTAACTCTAATAAAATTATATCATAAAATATTAATCTCTTCTATATATTAAAAAAGACTAGATAAACCAGTCTTATTATTTACGTTTCTTACTTTCATTTTTCTTATGAACATTATCTGGTATTTCAAAATGTTTAGAAGCTGCTTCCATCATTAATTCAGGATGAGAAAATAAATATTCTATTGCTTTTAATGCTCTACAAAAATAGAAACCATCAGCTATTCTTTCATCTAAAGTTACTCCAAGATTCATAGTATATTTACCATTTTCTTCTTTAATATCACCAAATGTCATTAATCCAGAAGATGTTCCTAAGTTAGCTAAATTATGATAAATACCAGGTACTCTAAATGTTCCTATATTAGAAACTATTAAACTACTATAATAAATATTTTCATCAGCTATACTTCCTGGTAAACCAAATACTCTATCTACCCATTTTAATATACCCACTAAAAATGATCTTAGTGGTCTCCATATGTGCCCTAATTTATCAACAACATTGTTAGCGCCATCAGTATTAGCACTAGATTTTTTATCTCTTATTTTATCTACTTTAGCTTTTAGATTTTTAGATATATCTTCAATAGTATCATCCTTCTCAATATTTAAACATGTCATGAACTCTTCACTTTTTTCATTGAATTCCGCTTTAGCAACAAATGCTATTGAAACATCATCATGTTCAAATAAAGTTCTATTTTGAACAAATCTATTTAATTTAGGATATTCATATATTAATCTACCCATTATATAAACAAATCCATGAAAGAATGTTATATCCTTATTTTTTTCTTTTAATTTTTTTATGTATTTAACGAACTCAGTTACATCTACATCTGCATTCATATATACTTCTGCTTCACATCTATTTGGTTTTAAATCAAACATAATGTTTTGCATCCCTGTTACATCTTTTACCTTATGACCTTTTCTTGCCACTTTATTCACTTCCTTTATATTAATTATAACATAGACAAATAATATTACGTAATTATATTTTAAAATATTATAATAAATATTGCACTAACTATTCCAAATAAATAACACATTATTTGAATAAATATATTTAAATATTTATTCTTAACATCTTGTAATTGATGACCTAAAATTATAATTCCAGGTAATAAACATACAGCAATATATCTAAAATCCATAGAGCATGCATATGCATAATTATAATTAAATATATATGTTGATACCATAAATGATAACCATGTAATAAATAATATATTAATAATTACATTTTTTCTATCTTTAACCAAATATTTAATAATAAATATCATAGAAAAAATAATAAGTATAACATTTAATATCATTAAAATGTTTTTTAATATAATAATCTTGTCAAATGCAAATTCACCAAATAAAGATGATTTAATAATAAATGCTGGTAAATTATAATCTGTATCTACATTTGCATATTGAAATAATTCATAAATATTAATTGTAAAAAATCTACTTAATATACTATGATCACCAGTATATAGCCAATCGCCAGGCCTTGGAACTACTGTTGTTCCAAATAAGAATAGATTTCTTACTTGAAACCATAATCCTATTGGTAAAGATATTAATCCAAAAACTATTATTTTTTTAATATAATTTTTTAATACTATACTTCCTTCTTTAAAATATTTTATAATATTTCTTATAAAAATATACATTATAGGAATAGCCATAATTGCTCCATTAATTTTAGTCATAACACATAATCCTGTTACAATAGCTAAACATATAGTATTCTTCCAATTATCATCTTCATAAAAATTAATCAATGATAATATAACTAATGATTCTAAAAACAACAATAAGCAATCATTATTAACACTTCCACCTAACATCATAAGAGTTAAATGTGTTGCAAAAAACAAATCTACTATATTTCTATATTTATCTTTCATTTTTAGCTTGATACATATTTTATTAACTACAACAAGAACAAATAATGAAAATAATAATGATAATACTTGTAATCCTTCCAAGGCATAATCTAAACCCACTTTGAAATAATTGTTTATTTCTAACCAGATAGCTCCTAAAAGATGCCAAAGAGGTGGATGATAAAATTGCCAAATATTAGTTGTTGGTAAACGATGAGTTGTAAATAATATATATATATAATCTAAATGACCTTCTTCAAATATTTTTAAAACATCATGTTGTCTTTCATATATATTTGTTTTAAATATATAAATAGTTCTTAAAAGAATTCCTATTATAAATATTAAAAGAAATAGATTCTTTTTAAAATCTTTTTTATTATTTAAAAGCATATATACTGATAATGAAGAAATAATTATTATTGTACATATATGAACTATTATTCTTTCTACATATGGTGTTAATATATATAAAAGTATTTCAAATATTATTGCAACAACAACTAATATACCAGTACTATTATTTTTAAAAAAATCACTGATTCTTTTCTTCATGATATTCCTTCTCCGTATTTACTGACCAAATATTATCTTTATTCTTTTTATTTTTAATGATATTATCTACAGTTTCAAAAGCAGTTAACATAGAATGATCCATATTATTATAATGATGTTGCCCATTTCTACCAATACAATATAAATTATCAAAACTATCTAAATATTTAATTAATTTATCTATCTCACTATACGTATCAAAATATGATGGATATGCCTTTTTAATCTTTTCAACATGATAATCTTTAACATTTGATTTATCTAAAATATTTATTTCCTCTAATTCATGTATAACAAAATCACTGATATCTTTATCAGTCATATTCCAAAGTTCATCATTTTCACTACAAGTATACTCCGCTCCAATCCACACTTCTTGTTTTGGATTTTTAACTAAAAATGGAGACCAATTATTAAATATTTGTATTCTCAACAATTTAACTTTCTCATCCTGTATATAAATCCAACAATCAGGAATAGTATTACCTAGTGTTTTAATATTTGTTTGATTTTTAATATTTAATTTACTTGTAAGTACACCTACAGTTATAAAATCACGATAAGGAAGCCCATCAGCTATTCTTACAATATTACTATTAACTTTTTTATTACCATGTAAATAATTTATAAAATCTTTAAGCGGCATAGAAGATATTAATATATCAGTTTTATATTTAATATTGTTAGATGAAACAGATACAATTTTATTATCTTTATATTCTATATCATCCACAGGACAATTCATTATTATTGTGCCACCCATTTTTTTAATTTCATCAGCAACAGTTTCCCATAAATAGCCAGGACCATATTTCGGATAATAAAACTCTTCAATTAATGATGTCTCTATTTTTTTACTTTTAATATGAAAAACTTTAGTAAATACATTTTTAATAACAGCCCATATAGATAAACCTTTTACTCTTTGAGCTCCCCAATCTGCACTTATTTCTTTTGGATGACGTCCCCATAATTTTTCAGTATATTTTTCAAAAAACATTGTATATAATGCTTTACCAAATCTATTTATATAAAAGTTTTCTAAATTATCTTCTTTCTTTTTAAACACTATTGATTTTAAATAGCTAAAACCAGATTTAATTGTTCTAATTATACCCATATTTTTAAATGTTTGAAATTTTAAAGTAATTGGATAATCAAAAAAATTATTTAAATAATATATTCTTGATATACGATTTCTAATTAGCATAACACGATCTATTTTATTAGGATTAGGTCCATTCTTTTCAACATTTACTTTTCTATTTGTTTCAACATAGTCAAAAGGAATAGTACCCTGAACAGGCATTATTTCTTTCCAAAATTCTACCACCTGAGGATCCTTTGAAAAAAATCTATGGCCTCCTATATCCATATAATAATTCTTATATTTAACTGTTTTTGATATACCACCTATATCATTAGTAGCTTCTAGTACAGTTACATTATATTTATTACTATCTTTTAATAGCTTATATGCTGCGGTAAGTCCAGCAGGCCCTGCTCCTATAATTATAACGTTTTGCTTCCTCATACTTCTCCTTAGACATACTATACTGATTACATTATAACATATAAAAACTAGATTACTCTAGTCTTATTTTTTATATAATTGCATTTTGTTGCTCTAACCCAGCATATTTTTCTTCTTTTTGGAATTCATCTGGTAAATAATCACCTTTATGTCTCTTAAATACAACTACCTCAACAGGTTCTTTAACATATCCCCTATAACATTGGTAATTATTATAACATGATTACAAATGTTTTCAATAAAAAAGATTAAGATAATCTTGATTTTAATATGTTCTTTTAAATACTTTTTTCATTTGATTATATTCATCTGTAGTACAATTTTCCAATAGAACATCTTCTATGCTTCCTTGATGATAACCATTTATTAAAATATTATTTGCTTCTCTGAAAAACATAATTAATCTTTTCTTAGTATCCTTATAATTATGATCTATTTTACTTCTTACATCATTTAATATATTTTTTATAAATACATTGAATCTTCCTGTCATATACTTATTATCTTCTAATTCATCTATAAAATCCATATATATTTTGTCTTCTTTTCTATATATTAACATGTATCTTTTATTATCTTCTAAAGTGTCATCATCATCAATTAATAATTCATCATCATAATTTAATAAATGAAATAATGGAAAATATAATGGATGATTCATATCAAATTCAAATGATATTTTTTTGACACATTTATCATCAATAATCCAACCATTTAAACCATAATCATCCCATTGAGATAAACTATATGTTTTTACCAACTCTCCATTTTCAATAAATCCTTCCATTATTGTATAAGTTGGTTTTACATATCCTTTAGATATATTATAAATTAATATTCTATTATCATTAATTTGAATTCGTTTTTCAAAATCTTCCATAAATACTTAAACTCCTTAATTTGCTATAAATGATAATTATTTGTTTGAAAACGTTAATAATTCAAGTAATGCAAAGAAAACTAAAATTATCATCACCCATATTATAGGATTAGAGAAACTAACACCTTGAGATAATTGCATTATTAATACAATAATACCAAATAATAATATTAAAATATTTAATATTTTTGCTGTTTTTTTACTTTTAAAAAATTTATCCATGTTTTTACCTCCATCTTATATTTATAACAAATTAATTATATCATAAAAAAGACTAGATTACTCTAGTCTTAATATTACTTATTGTTAATTTCAGCTTGCCATCATGTGAGATTCGAACCGAATTAGACCAAAATGACATGTATATAATTGTGCGTTATTTTTTTCTTTTTAAAGTGTATGTTAAAGTCTTGTGATTTGCTTTCCATTCTTCATATTCCTTTTTCATGCAAACAGCACATGGACGATATCCAGCTTTTATTGCAGTTTCTTCATCTATAAAAAAAACTCTATCTTGCACATAATAGCCTTTTTCAATCCACCTATTAGCTGATGGGCAATCAAGTCTACCGTATATTTTTAATCTTTTATTACCACCTAGTGAACCTGGAATACTACTTAAATACTCTTCACCATTTTCATTTGTTAATTTGTATAGTTTATCATCCATAATAACTCCCAAAAAAGATTATATCATAAAAAAGACTAGTTTTACCTAGTCTTTAATTATTTATATTAGTTCTTTTTTGCTTTAATTGCAGCTTG
>JAEEGL016716959.1_pt1 | contig 11619 bp, 7 predicted proteins | sample 9134231 | NCBI WGS metagenome assembly JAEEGL01 (sample SAMN16246548, study PRJNA631951) | gut metagenome | biome: gut microbiome; feature: rumen; material: fiber-attached | host: Bos | place: Iran: Karaj | collected 2018-10 | reverse complement strand
TAGTTTCAGCCTATATACCTTCAAGATTTTACGCTATTCAAGGATATTTAGAAAGCAACCCTGTATCTTTTCAATGTTCGATATAAATTAGTATAGCGAACATATGTTCTGTTGTCAACCATGAAAGCGAAAATAGCCAATGAAATTATTCAGACGTGAAAACTATTTAAAAAAAATCAGAGGATTCTATCATGAAGATGATATCATTAAGGTAATAACCGGTGTTAGAAGATGCGGCAAGTCCAGTCTGATGGAAACAATTGCTGAGGAACTATTGGAAGTGGGTGTTCCGCAGGATCATATCATTTATATCGATCTTGATAAGCGAGGGTTCAGAAACGTAAGGACATCAGATGCGCTTGAACGATGCATCGATGAGAGAAATCCGGGAGAAGGTCTGAAGTATTTATTTATTGATGAAATACAAGATGTTCATGGCTTTGAAACTGTGATAAACGGATATAGGACAGATGGAGATTGGTCAGTGTTCATCACAGGTTCGAACTCGTATTTGCTCAGCGGAGAACTGATTACAAAACTGACCGGGAGATACCTGGAGTTTGAGATGTTTCCTTTAAGTTTCGGTGAATACGAGGAAATGAAAAGATTCTATGGAAAACCGGTAAATGAAAATATGCAGGCAGAACTTACAAAATATATTTTGGAGAGTGGATTCCCCCGTACTGTCTTTATAGATGATCCTGCCAATAAAAGAAGATATGTGCAGGGAGTTATCAATGAGATATTTGAGAAGGATATTCGAAAACGCGTAAAGATACGTAAAAAGGAAACGTTTGAGATCGTTCGGCGTTACATCATCAACAATTTTGGGGCAACCACGAGCATAAACAATATCTGTGAGGCCTTAAAGAATAATGGACTGGGAATAGGTAAAGCCACTGTATCCAGATATATCAAGACTTTAGTCGATGCAAAAATACTCTATGAATGTGATCGCTTTGATATGAAGTCGAAGCGATCATTAAGCGGAGAAAAGAAGTATTATCTGGCAGATCTGGGATTCTTTATTTCAGAAAATGTAGATAGTAGAATCAATTACGGACCGGTTTTGGAGAATATTTTGTATGTATACGCCCACTCTCACGACTGTGCGGTCAGTGTGGGGAGAATCGGAAAGCTTGAATGTGACTTTATTATCAGAAACCGTGAAATGACCTATTCCTATGTACAGGTGGCATATACGATTGCCCTCAGTCAGGACACGGAAGACCGGGAGTACAGACCGCTTGAAATGATAAAGGATAATTACCCCAAATATGTCATGACTACGGATTATCTTCTTCAAAAAAGGAACGGGATAATCCATGCCAATATAATGGATTTTATGCGTGAGGAGCGGGAATTCTAAGGAACAAAAGAACAGTGACGGTTTAATAAAGGATTATCATGGAAAATACAAGGAATCCGGAAAAAGAGAATAAGATCTTAAAACGTGAGAATGCTAGACTCCAACAGGATCTCGCCATGCTCTCGAACCTGAACGATTATGCCTCGAGACTCAGAAAATTCAACGAGGAGAGGGTTGTGGCGGCCAATAAGGCCAAGAGTAATTTCCTTGCCAATATGTCGCATGAGATACGGACGCCTATGAATGCGATCATCGGCATGGACGAGATGATACTGCGTGAATCAAAGGATCCGTCTATAAGCAAATATGCGCTCGATATCAGAAGCGCGAGCAAGACCCTGTTATCAATAATCAATGATATCCTTGACCTCAGCAAGATCGAATCGGGTAAAATGGAGATCATCCCCATTGAGTATGACAGTGCATCGGTTTTTTATGATGTGACCAATATGACAAAGGGGAAAGCCGAAGACAAGGGACTTGCGTTCGAAGTAAATGTTGATAATGACACTCCTGTCAGATTATTTGGGGATGAGATAAGGATCCGCCAGGTAATGCTCAATATTATCAATAATGCCATTAAGTATACGGAAAAAGGAAGCGTAAAGGTCAATATATCGTATGACAGGGATCAGGAAATACTGCTTGTATCGGTGAGTGACACCGGCATAGGCATCAAGCCGGAGGACATTGATAAGCTGTACAACCTGTTCCAGAGACTGGAGGAAACAAAAAACAGAAGTATAGAAGGAACCGGACTGGGACTGAATATCACTAAACAGCTTGTTGAGATGATGGGAGGTCAAATTTTTGTCGAGAGTATATACGGTGAGGGTTCGACATTTAATGTTGAAGTCCCGCAAAAAATGATCAACCCGTCTCCCATAGGTGATTTTTCATGCCGTCTGAATGAAGCTCTCAGCAAAAGAGAGGAGTACAAACCGGCACTTGTTGCACCGAATGCCAGGTTATTGATCGTAGATGATAACGAAATGAACCTCGAGGTCATATCGGGGCTTCTGACAGACACCAGGATGAAAATTACAACAGCCTCCTCCGGGTCTGAATGCATAAATCTTTTGAAGAGGAACAGTTATGATGTTATTCTTCTTGATCAGATGATGCCGATGATGTCGGGCGTGGAAACTCTCTCGACAATACGTAAGGATCATCTGGCAGATAATACACCGGTCATAGCGCTTACCGCCGATGCAATAGTGGGCGCAAAAGAATCATACATCAAAGAGGGGTTCAGTGATTATCTGTCCAAACCGGTCATGTATGATGATCTTGAGAGCATCCTGTTAAAGTATGTAGATGACTCACTTCTGCTTACCCCGGAACAGATAGAAGAGGAGGATTCGGTGGAGAATAAGCCAAGAATACTGGTCGTCAGTTCTTCCGGAGATAAGCTCAATGAAATGAAGGAGCTGTTGGGGAAAAGATACAAAGGCGTATTTGTGAAGGATGAAAGCCAGGCACAAAAGTATCTGGCTAATCATACCGTGGAGTTCATAATAAGAGACGGAGGCAGCAGATGAGATCGTTTCAGGCATTTACGAAAGAAGTAGATGATATTGATATTGCCGTTTCAGAATTAAAAGCCGGGATTGATACTTCGCTTTTTATGAAAAACACATGCGGGATCATATTCTGCGGTTTTGAGCCTGATATGGAAATGCTTGTGGAAGCGCTTGACAAAGCGTTCGATTTTCCCTTTTTCGGCTGTACAGGGATAGGAGTCCTGTCGACGGATGGCTATTCCCAAAGCAGTATTTCACTTCTTGTGCTTACCGCTGATGATGTGGAGTTCTCCGTTGGGATGACCAAAGAGGTCAATTCCATGAATGACATACATCTTTTTGCGGATACATACCGTGAATGCAGCAGGAGACTGTCCGCCGATCAAAAACTGATATTCACTTACGTTCCGTGGCTTAACGACATTATGTTTGATGATATCGTGGCTACGATCGACAGGGAGTCCGGTCATGTTCCGGTGTACGGAGGTATAGCTTCGGACGGCTGGACATTTGACAGCACATATGTTTTTACAAATGAAGGGGCTACACAGAACAGAGGCGTGATGATGGTGGTTGGAGGCAATATAGCTCCGATCTTTACTATTGAACATTCAACAACACTTACCACAAACCTTCACAGGATCGTAACAAAGGCGGAAGGTACAACCGTTTACGAAGTTGACGGAAAACCGGTGACAGATTTTGTCAGCGAGATGGGGCTGATCACGGATAAGACATCTGTTATCCTTGATTTTCTTGGGACCCCCTTCCTTGCCACACAAAAAACAGATGACGGCGATGAAATCGATACATTAAGATGCCTGGGAGTGATCGATCATGATAAACAGGCATGCGGATACATCGGAAGGATAGATGAGGGCTCTGAACTGAACATGGTCCTTATCTCGAAAGAGGATATTGAAAATTCTGTTAAAGCTGCGTTTGACAATATATTTGAAATAATAAACAAAGCGGAGCACTATGAATACAGCAGCATTTTCTGCTCGTCCTGCGCAGCAAGATATTGTCTTCTGGTTGCCGACAAGAACGCGGAAGGACGAGCATATGAGGGAAGACTGCCCGAAGGTATCAATGTACAGGGAGTGTATATCTACGGTGAGTTCTGCCCTGCCAAGGGAAAATATACCGGAGGATTATACAACGTACTTTCAAATGAGACATTTACCATTTTGGCGATATAATACCGGGAACAGTCAGCGGCGGTTTTCCTCTTCCTCTTCCCTTTTCTTTTGCTGGAGTAATGTCTGCACCACCGTTTTGCATGTTTCCTGTATCCTTTTGTCCGTGTCGTTATACTTTTCGTCGTTATAGCCAAAGGACTGGATCATATACTTCAATACAGCATTTTCCGCTGCGTTACACTTTTTATCGATCAAATCAAACTGTTTTTTATTCGTTCTGTTTAATTCTTCAAGGCCGGTCTTCAGCGCCGGTAAAAGGGTGTTATTTTTATAGACATTATCTATTGCACAGAGCTTGATATGAGCCTCGTTTATCTTTGTTGCCGTATACTTTTTTTCAAATTCTTCAACCGTATTCATTTTTTCAAGCTGATCCGCTGTAAACGGGTCGGTCAGTTTTTTGAGTACATTTTCGGTAAATTCACGGCTTAATGCCTTCTGCGTCTCCTTATCGTTATTTAAGACGGCGGTTTTGTAGCGCTTATTGAAGCTGTCATTATAACGATCCTTCTCTGTAAGAAAAGCTCCCGTAAAGTCCCTGTGAACGGGAAGGATAAAGACATGCGCCACCCGGTCGATCTGCTCTTCCAGGACAACGATTCCTTCGTTGGCGGCATTGCGCTTGATAATGTTCTGCTCATCTGTCGTAAAATAGTTAGCTAATCTATTGCAGTTTTCATTTTCGATACGCATCTTCATTTTCTGATTCGCAGTGAGTCCGTCTGCCGTTCCGCTGTCCTCTTTCTTTCTCGACTCCTTTCTCTTATTGTCCAGATCCGTTTTCCAGTTCTGATAGGCAGGCTCTCCCGCATATTTTTTTATAAAATCGCTCTGCGCCTTTTCCAGCCTTTCAAAGAGCTCGTTCATGTTTTTTTTCTGCTTATAATAATTGGCCGCTGTTACATGAAAAGCGTTTTTTCTTTCCAGTACCTTGTCCGGATCACAGGTGATAAGTTTTTCCTTTTCATATATCTGCTTATCCGCTTCTTTGGCAAAATCTTCAAATAAGCGTTCAAGCGCCCTTAGCTCATTCTGTCCGGCGGCGCCAAGATTTTTATTCTTTACAAGATCCTTTATCTTTGTCATTGCGCCTCTTTCAATCGTATTTATACGGTCTTCCTTGGCATTTACCCGCTTCATGGACTTTTCCACATCTACCTTTTCCGTGAAAGGGGCGCTTTTATCTATTTCTTCAATGAGACCTGGTTTATAATGCTCAGTTTGAAGGACAAGGGGATTCTGTCTGTCCTGCCTTAGCTTACCGTTTCTGTTCACATCCTGCCGGGGATTAAATTCTCTGCCGTCATTATGTATAAGAAACGTTTCGGATGCTTCTGTATAATAGGAAGTTTTCCCTTTTTTTACGAAATCCTCCGCTTCTTTGGCATTAATTATAGTATCACCGGGGAGTGTCTTAAAATCACCAACCCAGGTACAGCCCTTTAATTCAAAAAACTTATTCGCGAACTGCTGTTCAGTATGAAACTGCAGAGTCTCTTTAAGATCTACCCCCGGCAACTTCTGGATCTTTCTCCGCTGTGCTACCAGCCTGGTAGTATCGAAGGCTTTATATTCCCCTTTTTTGATCTTATCCTTTTCATTCTTATGCTCCGCATTCCATTTTGCGATAGCATTTTTTATGGTTCGTGTATCCTCGGTCTTATCACTCCATTTTTCGGTATTCTGAATATTGAGAATGCCTGTAATGTATTTTTTAAATTCATAACCCTCTCTTCTTATTGTCTTTTCATCTAAGTATTCCTTTTTGTACTTTCTGTCGACAAAACGTTGTATCCACTGGCGCTGCATCTTAAGGGCGCCCTCTGTATCACATTTAGATATGTCGGAAAGCGTCTTTTTCCACTGCTCATACTTTGGCCTGTCCTCAGAGAGCACCTTTCCGAAGCGGTCAACCCTGAAGTTATCCGCTATAAGATCAAGGGATCTCAGTCTTTCAAGATCAAACTTGAGGTGTGCAAGGAAATATTCCTTTGTTTTCCCGAAAGCCCTGACCACATTATTATCCATATTCAATATCTTCTCGTTATAATATTGAGTTCTGTAATGGAAATCATCAATGTGTTTCAGAGCTTCATTAAGATTTTCATCATCGGTATGATCCTTTTTATACCTGTCCCTTGCCATTTCAGTAAAGACCACGGTATTTTCCTTCTTAAGCTTTTCGGGAATGTGAGTATCATCCTCTATCCTGTCAAGCTCCTTATATATTTCATCAAGCGCAAGGACACGGCAGTTCGTTGACATACTGCCGAGAGTCGTCTTAAAGAAATTCCTGAACTGCCTGGCGGCGCCGGCTCTTTCTTTATTTACACTGCCGTTCAGATTGTCCTTCGTAAGGAACTTATTCGCGGATACCAGGATGCCTGCAAGAGCGGTTCCTCTTTCCAGATCTGTCTTTGTCTCCCAGTCAGCAAGCAGCACATTTGCCTTTTCCTTCATATCTGTCCACAGGGTATCCGCGGTACGACCGTACTTTGTACTGTTGAGCGTCGCGCAGAACTTTGCAAATACTTTTACATTGGCGCTTACATTTGTCTCTGCTTCCTTATCCATAAGGGCCGTGTTCTGTGTTCTCTGTACCTGTATGGACCGTCGGCCGGTATTCTGCTGTAATAACCGGGGGCTTTCAACCACATGCAGACTCTGCCGTCTTAAGCTAGCCTGACGGTTGACATTCTGCACTGCAGGGCGGTTAACATTCTGCTGCCTGTTGGCATTCTGTCCTGCAGGGCGGTTAACGTTCTGCTGCCTGTTGGCATTCTGCCGCCTGTTTGCATACAGCCCTCCCCGATCCTCGGTTTCCTGTTTTGCACGCTCTTCAAGGATCGGCTTCATAAGCTCGTTATAGTATCTCAGATTCTCGTCGTATTTTCTCTTTATTTGCCTGTAATCCTGGCTGTTTGTGGCAAGCCCCTGCATCTCGCGCTCATACATCCGCTTAAGACTGCTTCTGTAGGTGAGCTCAGCCTTGTTCTTCAGCTTAGTCTCCTCCTGCTTGTTTAAAGCCAGCGCTTCGGAAAAGTATCTGTCGGCAACGCGGATATTGTCGTAGATTTCCTCCATAGACCTCACCTTCTGCATTCTTGCAAGCTGCTGCCCGTTTCCGCCGTCAGGCCTTCCTGCAGGCTGTTGCCCGTTTCCGCCGTTAAGCCTTTCCTTTAGCGCGCGGATCTTTGTATTTGCTTTCTCCATCGTCTTCTGGGAGGTCTCAAGGTGATCCTTCCTGGTCTTGTCGTAGCGGTGGCTCTTGATATGCTTACGTCTGTTAAGCTCACCGGTAGCCTCGATATAGGATTTATCCCGCATGTTCAGTATCACATCAGAGGCAAAGAGCTTATCCTCCGAAAAAGCCTGCTGTCTCTCGGAAATCCTTATCTCGTTCATGGCGGACAATGCAGCAAGCTCTTTCTCGATGGGGCCTAAGTCCTCTCCTCCGCCTGATGCAAGAAGGTTTTCCGCATTTGTCTGGTCGGAAAAGGTGGACATATATGCACGCAGTCCTTCTTCTGACTCCGTCAAGGTATTAAAGTTCTCTTTGAACTCCTGTTTTTTCTGATCTAATGAAACCTGCGGCATGGGCGTTCCTCCTTTTTTCTTACTTATCATTATTTTAAAACTACGTTTGATTTTCAATCAGCTGTGACAGAATGAAACGGTTTTCAGTTATCACTCACGACAAAGAATTATTTAACATTCACGACAAAGTATTATTTTGAGAACAGTTTATATTATGATAAAATGAATTTACGATAAAGAGCTCTTGTATACCGGAAGTTTAAAGTGGGAAAAACGGAGGGAGAAAATGAAGATTCAGAAAACGACAGAGGGAGATATCCTGATCTTAAAGGTAGAGGGAAGAGTGGATGCGATAACCGGTGAGGATTTTTCGGAAGAGGTTATCGAAGCCTGTCATAACAGCGGAGTGGTCAGGCTCGATCTGTCGGGAGTGCCGTTTTTTTCAAGCGCCGGGCTCCGCGGGCTGTTAATGGGCTATAAGGTGGCGCGCCTAAGCGGCGGCAGAATGGAGCTTTACGGAGTAAACGATGTGCTGAGCACGATATTAAAAGATACCGGCCTCGAAGAGGAGCTGATCATATGCCGGGGGGATGCGTTTGCGCATGAAGAAAATCCCCGGGGAGCGTTTGATCAGAGCTTCCCTGGAACCGGCTCTTATGAACTGAATGAAGAGCTTAAGGCTAAGCTTAAAAAGCTTGAAGAATATCTCAGAGAGCTGGGCTCCCTTGCCGTGGGCTTTTCCGGCGGGGTGGACTCCTGTCTTTTGCTCGAGGTTTCCCGTAAAGTGCTGGGGGATCGCGTGATCGCCGTAACAGCCGCCGACTCATCCGTTCCGGAGCGGGAGCTTAAGGAGGCAGAGGAATTCTGTAAAGAGCGCGGTATTAAGCATATTGTATGCAATGTGGATCCTATGAAGAATGAGGAATACCGGAAAAACGGTCCCGACAGATGCTATTTCTGCAAGCGTGAGATATTTACCGAGATAAAAAGGATCGCCGGTGAGAACGGCATCGAATATGCGGCGGAGGGCTCTAACATGGATGATCTGGGAGATTACCGGCCGGGGCTTAAGGCCGTTGAAGAGCTTGACGTAAAAAGCCCTCTGAGGGAAGCCGGGCTTTATAAATCCGACATAAGGCTGCTCTCTAAGGCCATGGGGCTTCCCACCTGGAGCAAACCGGCCTATGCCTGCCTTGCGTCGCGTTTTGTCTACGGAGAGGAGATCACGGAAGAGAAGCTTCATATGATCGATCGCGCCGAACAGTTTCTGATCGAGCTTGGTTTCCTTGAGGAAAGGGTGAGAATGCACGGCAATATCGCAAGGATCGAGGTGCCTGAGGCGGATATTGTGCGTCTTGCCTCCGATGAGGTCAGGACTTTGGTATATGAAGAGTTTAAGAAGCTGGGTTTCCTGTTTGTGACCCTGGATATGAAGGGGTACCGCACGGGAAGCATGAACGCGACATTGAATAAAAAGTAAGCGATGATATCAATGATCAAAACGCCGGAGGCTGTGAATGTAATATCCGTCACTTCTTTTTGTCCGGGATCCGTATGGTGGCGACACAGCCTCCGCCTTCACGCTCAGAAAGTTCAAGAGAGCCCGAGCATTCTATCATAAGACGTTCTTTTACGGTATTAAGCCCGAGATGGAGATCTGCGTCCTTATCCCTGGATGGTCTTTCGGAGACTGTCTCCGCTCCGAAGCCCGGACCGGTATCCTCTACGATGATGATGCTTTCGTCCTCGGTACAGAAGGTACGGATAAAGATGTGCAGAGGCTTGAGATCCGGATCCACTCCATGCTTCACCGCATTTTCAACTATAGGCTGAAGAGTGAGGGGAGGAAGCTGGAAAACCGTGTGGTTAATATCGTATTCCACATACAGAAGAGATTCATAACGGTTTTTCTCCACGGCAAGATACGCCTTGGTATGCCCCAGCTCGTCTTCGAAGGGGACCAGTCCTTCCTTTACCAGGGCGTTAAAGTTATTCCTCAGATAGGTCATAAAATCATCGATGGTCCTCTGTGCCTTTTCCGGATCCGACCCGCAAAGATAATAGATGCTTGAAAGAGTATTAAGGATGAAATGAGGACGCATCGTAAGCACCTTTATATTCATCCTGTTCCTCAGATTCTCCTCCTTCTGCATAAGGATCCTGTCATTCTGTTCCATCAGCAGGGTGACGAACACAACAAAAGCCGCGATCACAGAGAAAAGGGGAATGAGCAGAAGACCGTAGGAAAAGACCTGGATCAGCATGGCGGCCAGAGGGATCGTAATATATGCAAAGAAAGCGATCTTTGTACGTTTTGAAAGGCGGTCCTGCCTTTTTATGAGCATCACAAGGTTTATGAGCATGAGAAGGATCGGCGGGATGAGCAGCAGAGGATATAAAGGACCGCGCGTATAGACGTTCTGATCCGTCACCGAATATACCATGGTCGAATACTGGGTAAACACCAGCAGGAAGACATACAGACCCCAAAGCCCCGCCACAAGGAGGAAGGCCAGGTTCTGTATGTAGTGTGTTTCTCCGCTTTCGAAAAGCAGATAGCACGTAAGGATCGGCATCAATATGGAAGAAAGAAGGGACTCAAGGAAAATGGCGGTTCTTGAAAGTCCCGCATAGGATTCTCCCAAAAAGACAAGGGATATCTGTGAGATCAGGTCCGCCGCGACGTACGCTGTAAGTATACTGAAAAGCATGATAAAAAAAACACGGGCGGAGTGCTCGATGTTATGGACAAACAGCGAAAGAAGCAGGCCGGACAAGGTAAGCGCCAGCCCTGCGGACACAATGATCAGATTTGTAAGATCTATCCAGCTCATAATCAGACACCAACCTCGGAATTATACAGACCTCTGACGGGATTTTTAAGTCTCTTAAGCGCGTTTTCAACATCCTCGATATGCAGCGGCTTTATCAGAAAACCGCTGGCGGGAGTCCTCCATGCGGGAAGGGAATAATCGGGATAAGCGGTCAGATAGATCACGTTGGTAAGGGGATTAAGATCGATAAGATCTTTACACAGTTCAAGACCGCTTGTCTTTCCGATCTCGATATCCAGAAACGCAATGTCGATGCGGCTGCCGCGGGCAAAGCTCAGAGCCTCAGAGGCGCTGTTAAAGCCGATGACGGAAGCGCCGGGCATTGCTTTTGTCAGAATGCGGATAGCCCCGGTAATGAGAGTGGGCTCGTCGTCCACTATGATGACATTTGGCGGAGCGGTGTTCTGCAGGGCGACATTCAGCAGCGCGGACGGTTCCACGTTAAGGACCTTTGCGAGGCGGAATATCATGCCGGCATCCGGCATGCGCCTCCCGTTTTCCCAGTTTGCAATGGTGGAACGGTCTACATAGATCATATCCGAAAGCTCCTGCTGGGAAAGCTTTTTATCCAGACGGAGCTGTTTGATGGTTTCCGCAAAATTGTCCTGCATAAAGATACTCCTCAAAGAAGGGCAAAGGAAGCAAGCATATCCTTAAAGACATTCTCAAGATCCTCTGTAGACATCTCGGACACACCCTTCTCCCAGGTCGTTTCGACGAGGATCGTAAGCACTTTATCATTTACGGGCACGGCATAGCCCACATATCTGAATATCCGCCCGTCCTCAAGAGTCTCGTCGTATACTGTCTTCCGGCAGCTTATCCCGTCGCCGATCACGGCGTCGGTGCAGGTAAAGGAATCGGCTTCGGCATCGGAAAGAGCCAGAGCGATGGCTTCGTCCGGATCCTTTGTATCCTGAAGAGCCGCGATCATAAATGTGCCTGAGTCATTGTCGTTTACCATGGCGATCATATCCGAAGCTTCGTCCGCCGAAAGGGTAAAATCGCGAAGGTCATAGCTTACCTCATAGCCGAGAGGGCTTGCATATCTGTAGGACTGGGCTTCCTCAGGCGTTACCGAATCTCCGATTGGAACCCGTTCATAACCGAAATACTGGTACTGGGTGATGTTCAGACCGTTTTCGGAAACATAT
>JAEEGL016198496.1_pt1 | contig 11619 bp, 9 predicted proteins | sample 9134231 | NCBI WGS metagenome assembly JAEEGL01 (sample SAMN16246548, study PRJNA631951) | gut metagenome | biome: gut microbiome; feature: rumen; material: fiber-attached | host: Bos | place: Iran: Karaj | collected 2018-10 | reverse complement strand
GTCTGGCAGGGCAGCACCTCGCTGAGCACGTGCCGCCCCGATTTCAGCAGGCGGATGGCGAAGGGCGCGTGCTCGTTGGCGTAGTTCGCCAGCACCACGGCGTCCATGTCGTGCTTGAAGAATTCCTCAAAATCCTCGTACAGCGCCACGTCCAGGCCCGCCTCTTTCGCGGCCTTTTCGACCCGGTCCAGCCCGGGACGGTATTTATCGCACACCGCCACCAGCGTGGCGTCCGGATGCGACAGCAGTACACTGACCATCGTGAACCCGCGCGCCGCGCCGAACACGCCCACCCGAAGCTTCTTCCCCATATCCGTATCCTCCCGTCTCTACGCTTGTTTCTTTCCCGAAGCGCCTTCACATTGTAGCACGGCTCCGCTCCGGTTTCAATCGTTTCCTCCGAAAAAGTTTCGTTTGAGCAGCTTTTCCCGAGATATGAGCAGGCCGGGCGCATGCGCGCCCGGCCCGTATGATCCTTGTCTGATTGCTGAATTACAGCACGGATTTCGCCGTCGCTGCAACGTTCTCCGCGGTGAAGCCGAATTCCTTGAACAGCACCTTGTAGGGCGCGGAAGTCCCGAAGTGATCCAGGCCGATCACCTTGCCGTCCAGGCCGACGTACTTGTACCAGCTCATGGTGGAAGCGGCCTCCACCGCTACGCGGGCGCGCACGGCCTTGGGCATGACGGATTCCTTGTACTCCTCGCTCTGGGCGTCGAACAGCTCAAAGGAGGGCACGGAGATCACGCGGGCGGCGATGCCTTCGTCCTTCAGCAGCTTCTGGGCGGCCACGCACTGCTCCACCTCGGAGCCGGAGGCCATCAGCAGCACGTCGGGGGTGGCCTTGTCGCAGTCGGAGATGATATAAGCGCCCTTCAGAGCGTCCATGCCGCTCTTCTCGTACAGCGGCAGGTTCTGGCGGGTGAGCACCAGCGCGGTGGGGCCGTCGGCCTTCAGCGCACCGATCCACCCCGCGGCGACCTCGCGGCTGTCCGCCGGGCGGAACACGGTCAGGCCGGGCACGGCCCGCAGGCCGGCCAGCTGCTCGATGGGCTGATGGGTGGGGCCGTCCTCGCCCACGCCGATGGAATCGTGGGTCAGCACGTACACCACGGGCAGCTTCATCAGGGCGGACATGCGCATGGCGTTCTTCATGTAATCGCTGAACACGAAGAAGGTGCCGCAGAAGGGCAGCAGGCCGCCGTGCAGGTAGATGCCGTTGCAGATGGCGGACATGGCGATCTCGCGCACGCCGAAGTGCATGTTCTGCCCCTCGGGGGTCTCGGCGGAGAAGTCGCCCTTGCCCTTCATGTAGGTCTTGTTGGAGGGAGCCAGGTCGGCGCTGCCGCCAAACAGGTTCGGGATGCGCGCGGCCAGGCGCTGGATGGTGGTGCCGGAGGAGGCGCGGGTCGCCTCGGCGTTCTCGAAGGCCCACATCTCGGGATCGGCGGCCAGGTCGCCCACGGTTTCGCCGTTCATCCAGCGGTCGAACTCGGCCTTCAGCTCGGGATACGCCTTGGCGTATTCAGCCAGCAGCTCGTTCCACTTGGCCTGCTTTTCCGCGCCGGCCCTGATGGTCTCGGCAGTGGTCTCGTACACCTCGGCGGGCACCGCGAAGGGCTCCTCGCAGGGCCACTCCAGCGCCTTCTTGGTGGCGGCCAGGTTCTCCTCGCCCAGAGGTTCGCCGTGGGCGGAGGCCATGCCGGCCTTGGGGGAGCCGTAGCCGATGATGGTGTGGTTTACGATGAGGGTGGGCTTGTCGCTCTTCTTCGCGATGGCCAGCGCGTGGTCCACCTGGCGCCAGCAGTTGCCTTCCTTCACGTCGATGACGTTCCAGCCGTAGGCGCGGAAGCGGGCGGCCACGTCCTCGCGGAAGGCGATGTCCGTGTCGCCCTCGATGGAGATCTCGTTGTCGTCATACACGGCGATGAGCTTGTTCAGGCCCAGGGTGCCGGCCAGGGAGCAGCACTCGTGGGAGATGCCCTCCATCATGTCGCCGTCGCCCAGGAAGCAGTAGGTGTAGTGGTCCACCACCGGGAAGCCCTCGCGGTTGAAGATGGCCGCCAGGTGCTTTTCCGCAATGGCCATGCCCACCGCGTTGGCGATGCCCTGGCCCAGGGGGCCGGTGGACGTCTCGATGCCTTCCACTTCGACCTCGGGATGGCCGGCGGTCTTGGAGCCGAACTGGCGGAAGTTCTTCAGATCCTCGATGGTCATGGGATAGCCGAACAGGTGCAGCAGCGTATACAGCAGCATGGAGCCGTGGCCGCCGGACAGCACGAAGCGGTCCCGGTTGATCCAGTTGGGGTCGGCGGGATTGTAGTTCATTTCCTTGGCCCACAGCGCATACGCCGCGGGGGCCATGCCCATGGGCATGCCGGGATGGCCGGACTTCGCCTTCTGCACGCCTTCCGCGGCCAGGATGCGAATCGCGTTGACTACCAGTTGATCCTTGTTCATGTTTGAAGCATCTCCTTGTCATTGTGTAGACTTGCTTTGCCAATATTATACAACGATTGTGCCCCCGCGCGCAAGCCCCTGAATATAAATCCGGCGCTTCCTCGTCACTCCGCCCTGTCCAGATACTCCCGGAGGGGCTTGAGGTCCACGGTGCGGATGTCCTTCAGCAGCTCCCACAGCTCGGACAGGATCCTGCGGACGCCGCCGGGCACGTCGCTCTCGGCGTTTAAGGGCATCACGGGGTCGTGCACGGACAGCCGCACCTGCAAAAACGCGCTGTTGACCTCGCCGCCCAGGTTGAACAGGATGCGCACGCCCTCCCGGTTGTCCGGCGCCAGCCGCCACTCGGGCGCCTCCAGCGTGTGGGACAGGATCGCCTCGGTGAGCTCTTCCGGGCCTTCCTCCTCGTCGATGAGGGGCAGGCGGATCTCCACGCTCTCCACGGGCTCCCGGAGGCCGTCCAGCAGGGCGGAAAGCGTCTGGCCCTCGCTCTTGCGGTACATGGCCTCGCAGATGATATAGGTGGCCAGGTACATGCCGTCGTCCAGGAAGTAATTTTCCCGGAAGGCGGCGTGGCCGCTGGTCTCGATGGCCAGAGGGCAGTCGATGCCCTCCTCGTTCAGACGGATGGCCTCGTCGATGACGTTGCGGTATCCCCTCTTGAAGCGGTAATGCACGCCGCCCCATTCATTGATGAAGCTGGACAGGCCGGAGCTGGTGACGGAATCCGTCACGAAGGTATAGCCGGGCTTTTCGTCCAGCAGGATGGCCGCCATCAGGGCGATGAGCCGGTTGCCGGAGATGGCCTTGCCCGCGCCGTCCACGATGGCCGCGCGATCGCAGTCCGCGTCGAAGATCACGCCCAGGTCCGCCCCGTTCTCCACCACGGCCCGGGAGAGCGCCGCCAGCGCGGCGGGGTCGGTGGGGTCGGGCAGGTGCGCCGCGAAGGTGGGATCGGGCTCCAGGTTCATGCTGCCGTCGATGCATGCGCCCAACTCGTCCAGCACCCGGGCGTAGAAGCCGCCCGCGCCGCCCGAGGCGTCCACCACCACGTGCATGCCCAGCAGGGGCTTCAGGGCCTCGTCCTCCAGGCGCTGCCGCACCATGTTCTTCAGGGAATTCGCGTAGATGGACACCATGTCCACCCGGGTCACCAGCCGGTCGGGAATCTTCACCTGTTCCGCCTGGCGCAGGATGTCCTCCACGTCCCCGGCGTGCAGGCTGCCCTGCCGGGTCATGAATTTGAAGCCGTTGCGGTCCGCGCCCCGATAGCAGCCCGTGACCATCACGGCGCCGTCCGCCGCGGTGGAGGGATCCGCCACCGCCTTGAACATGGCGGGCGCGGTGCACAGCGCGCAGTCCAGCACGTCGCTGTCCGCCGCGGTGACGCCGCGGACGATGGCCTTCTGCAGCCTTCCGCTGGCGGCGCGGGAATCCCGCCCCACCGCGATCACCAGCCGCTCGGGCTGGGTGCCCAGCTGCCCGGCCAGCCACAGGGCGAAGGAATAGCCCACCCTGCAGGCGAAATCGTCCGTGAGCGCCTGTTCGCTGCTGCGGATCTCCGTACCGCTTCTGAACTTCAACCAGTTTGATTGCATAAATACCCCCTTTGGTCGATCAGTCGGATTCCACGAGGGGCGCCCGCTGGAAATAGCGGTAAAGCGGCGTGATGCGCGCCAGGCCCTCGGAAATCCCGTCCGCCAGCGCGGCGGACTTGAGCAACGCAAAATCCCGGATCTCCTTTTCGATGTAGAAACCCCGGAGATTGTACCATGGTTTGACGATGTCCGGCAGGCTATCCGGCACGGCCATGCGCTTGATGGGGTTGCGGTGCAGGGTGAAATCCCCCGCAAGCGCGCCCCAGATCTCCGCGAACTCACCCGGGTCCGCGTCCAGCAGCCGGCGGAAGCCGTTCATCATGGGCCGGTTGGGATAGTACATGCCGTAGCCGTAGGCGGCGCCATCCGCGCCCAGCTCAAAGTACGGCGCAGGCTTGTTGTTTTCCGGATCGTCCCCGCCGCGGAAGCCCAGCCAGATGTAATCCCGGTAGGGCGATTTGTCATAGGAAAAGCGCGTGTCCCGGTTGATGCGGGACAGCACCCTGTCCGGACGGCGCTCCAGCGTCTCGTCCAGCGCCTCGATGGCCGGCGAGAGCGCCTTCGCCAATTCCAGCCCCGGCCGGCGCACGGCCTCCATGTACCATTCGTGGTTGTCGTGGAAGAATTCCCGGTTGTTGTTGAAGCGAATGGCCATGAAGAATTCAAAGGTCGCATCCGAAAAGCCCTGAAACATGTGGTTCTCCTGTTCTGTTCCTCAGCGTTTGTCCCGCTGCCGGACAGGCGTGAAGGTGGCGGTCTTGCCCATCTCTTCCTTCTGGCGGCGGCGCAGCTCGTTCCTGCGCTCCCGGCGGGCGCGGCGTTCCCGGCGGGTATTGGCCATCAGCAGCGCGGCCAGCAGCACCAGCACGGCCCCCGCGGCGATCAGCATCACCACGTACACGGACCGGCCCTCCATGCGGAAAAAGCCGCCGTCGAACCAGCCGGCCTCGTCCTCCGCGCCGGATGGCACCGGCGCGCCGGGCACGACGCGGATGGAGACGGGCTGGGCCGACACCGAGTATTCCGCGCCGTCCCCGTCCGCGTACGCCGCGGTGTAGACCAGTTCCGTGTCCTCGGAAACATCCACGTCGATGTCCCGCACAATGGGATCTCCCGGCGGCACCACCGCGAAGGCGCATATCTCTCCGCCGTCCGCCCCGGTAATCGCCACGTTTTCCGCGTTCACGCCGCCGGCGTTTTCCAGGTACAGCCGCACGCTCACCCGCGCGCTTCTGCCGATCTCGGAATACTCCGGCTCCGCCCACAGCGACAGCGCCGCGGGCTCGGGGGCTCCCTCCTCGGGCACGGACACGGTGTCCGTCGCCACGTCCACGGTCTCCCCCGTCCCGCACCGGGCGGACACCCGCCAGCGGAAGGAGCGCGAGTCCATGAGAACACACTCCCGGGACACGCTGCTCAGCTCCCCGGGGACCACGCGGATGCCGTCCGCGATCAGCCCGCCGAGGATATCGTCCGTCACGACGACGTCGTACCACTCCGCGCTCCCCTGGCAGGAGAGCGTCAGCACCACCTTGGCCGTCCCGGCTCCGTCGCCGGAGCGCACCACCGCCAGCGACGCCAGCAGCGCCTGCTCCTCCACGCGGATCTCCGCTTCCTCCAGCGCGCAGGTGTACACCTCGTCGTCCAGCGCGTGCACGGCATAGGAGATTTCCGGCTGGGAAACGCTGTCCTCGGCGGGGGCCACCCGGCTCAGAAACGTGCGGGATTCTCCCGCCGCCAGGCTGTCCAGCCAGCCGGTGAACTCGCCCAGAGGATCCCGGATGCGCAGGGAGGACAGCGCCACGTTGCCCGTGTTCTTCACGTCGTAGGCCAGCGTCACGGTGCCGCCCGGCGCGACAATGCCCGAGGACATGCGGCGGGTAAACTCCACCGCCGGCATGGGCTCCGTCCGGAGCACGTCCGTGCGCACGGTGTAGTTGACCTTGTCGGCGTCCCCGTCCCGGCCGTCGTGGGTGATGATATAGGAGACATAGCCGTCCCGCAGCTCGTCCCCGGTCACGGAATGCGCGCGGATCACCGTCTGCGTCTCCCCCGGGGCGATCTGGCCGATGGGCTCGGAGAGCAGGCCGTCAAAGGACGATATATACACGTTTTCCGCCGCCGCGTCCGACGTGTTCCGGATGGTGAAGGTCAGGCTGATGTCCTGGGGCTCCACCATCTCGGACGGGCTGGCCGACAGGCTGATCTCCAGCGCGTGGCGGTCCTCCGTCGCCAGGGCGCGGGCCGCCAGGGCCAGCAGGAGCAGCGCGGCGCACAGCGCGGCGCGGGCGAATCTTCCCATGGAAACACTTCTCCATTTCAAGCTGTTCATCCAGTATTATTGTATCAAGGGCCGTTTCGGATGTCAAGGGGCACAGACGCGCCCGAGACGCCCCACGCATAAACGCAGGAGTCTTTCGATCAAAATCCGCGGGTTTTGATCGAAAGGAAGGAAAGGACGCGGTTGGCTGTCAATCCCGCGGGATTTTCCGGGCGCAACCCTGACCGGCAGGCAGGAATGGATTTACGCTCGGGCGGGCAATCCCGCCCTCTGCGGAAATCCACGCGCCCCGGCAAAGCCGGTATATGTGATTGAAAACAGCGCGAAGCGCTATCGTTCCTTCATCGTATTCGCCTCTTGCCGATTCAGACGTTTGCCGCGACGCGCCTTGTCCTCCCCTTTCGTCCGGCGCCGGCGCTCAGTGTTCCTCCGGGCGGTAGGCGGGCTCCTCCGCCAGGGCGCACTCGCCGAACAGCCTGTCCACCGCCTCCAGGTACGCTCTCACGGACGCCGCCTTGCGGATGGCCTTGCGCTGCTTCGCCGCGCCCGTGAAGCAATCGGCGAAGTACTGGGCGGTCTCGTGCATGTGCCCCAGCACGGCGTTGGCGGGCCACCGGCTGGAATACGCCTCGAACAGCGCGTCGTGGAACGCCCGCAGCTCGGCGAGGGTGAGCCTGCTCCCGCCCGCGAATTCCCGGGCCAGCGCGGGGTTCGACACCATGCCCCGGCCGACCATCAGCGCGCAGGCCCCGGGATACTCCTCCGCCATCGCCCGGCAGTCCGCCGCTGTGCGCAGGTCGCCGTTGTACGCGCACGGCCACGCGCCCTTTTCCAGCGCCAGGGCGAAGGCCTCCCGATGCGCCTTTCCGCGGTACATCTCCGCCCGGGTGCGGGGATGGAGGATCACCTCCGAAGCCGGATACCCCGCCAGCAGCGCCAGCAGGGCCGGCCACTCCTCCGGCGAATCGTAGCCCAGCCGCGTCTTGATGGACACGGGCAGCGCCGCCCCGGCGAACACCCCGTCCAGGAAGAAACGCAGCCCGTCCGGATCCCGCAGCATGCCCGCGCCCTTGCCCTTGGCCGTCACCGTGCCGGAGGGGCAGCCCAGGTTCAGGTTCACCTCCGGGAAGCCGACGTCCCGCAGCAGGCGAGTCATGTGGACGAAGTGCTCCGCGTCCTTCGTCAGGATCTGGGGCACGGCGGGCACGCCGGCGTTTTCCGCGGGCGATATGGCCGCCTGCTCCCTGGAGGAAAACGTCAGGTGCTGGGTGGGGCTGACGAACGGGATGAAGTACTTCCGCACCCCGGGGAACCGCTCCCTGTGTATCCGGCGGAATATCCCGTCGGTGATGCCCTCCAGCGGCGCAAAGTACAGCTCCATCCGCTCTCCCCCTTCCGGCCCGGCCCCGAGGCGCGGTCCGCTTCACAGCCTTCATATTATCACAAAACCCCCGCCCTGAAACAGGTGTTTCGGGAAAATTAACCGTTTCTCCCCCGCCCTTGACAGCGCCGGCACGATGATTGTAGAATAGAGACGGGCGTTTGGAACGGGGGAAAGAATCGTGATCAAAGAGTACATTGAGCATCCCATCAAGAATACGATCTTTGCCGTGATCGTTCTTCGGATCGCGGAGGCTTTTTTCGGCGGCATGCAGGACGTTTTGTTTACGAGGATTCTGATCGTGCTAGCGATTATCCTTCGATACGGGGCCACCTGGCTCATGTTCTACGGCCTGTACGTCAGATGCGGCGACAAGTACGAAACGCACAAAGTGCTCAAGCCCAGTCTGCAGCCCACATTCAAAATAATCCTTTACATTGAGACCGTTATCAATGTCGCTTTTGTGATTTTGACGCTTATTCCGCTGTTTGCCACAGGATACGTCCGCTGAACGTATGCGATAAGGACGAAAACATGTGTTTGGAGGGTGGGTAATGATGAAACGCTGTTGCATCGCGCTCTGCGCCGTTGTCGTCTGCGCCGTCCTCTCGGCCTGTTCGGGCGGTTCGGAAGGAATCCTCGGCATCAACGCCGTGAAAGCCGGGGAAACGTTCCGTCTCAGCGACTTCTATCCCTTTGACTGGGATTCCGTTACGATCATTGCTTCCCCAATGGAAATGATGACGGCGGATGAGGAAACTGCCGATTTGCTTCAACAGGTCGGGAAAAGCGGCTGCGGAGATTTGGTCGGCAGCTACGAACGCGAATGCCTGCTGATATTCCGGAAGGACGGGCATATCTGTTCCTGCAAGGGCTACAACTTTTCCCTGAAAGGTTTCACGACGCTTTGTCAGGCCGTTCCCGGGGCGGGCGAAAGCCAGTGCTGGCGCTTCGACCTGTCCCGCGAAGAGAGTACGTTCAAAATCGAGGCCGTTGACGGCAGAAGATACGCCGTATCCCTGGCGGACGCGCCCACGCTGGAGGCCTTTTATTCCACCTTCGGCATCCCCGAGGACTGGGAAGAGAAAAGGCGGCTTGAACCGTGGTATTATTCTCCGTTGATCGCGTTTTTCCCCGAGGCTCGCATTGCGCGGGATTCCTTGCTGGAAGAATACCCGCGGTATGCGGATATCCGAACTTTTGACGATCCATTGGCCCGTCATCAGTTAAATGGCGACGTGGTATATATCGGCGGATACGTTTCCTATGACCTTCGGGATCGGCGGAAGCTCTTCGCCGTTTGGGATGATGCGGATCAAACGATCTATTATTGCGTAGTTATGTCCCCGAGGGTTTCTTTGAAAGCATTTTCCGGCATCAAAGCGGGCGTTTCAACCATGGAAGACGTGTTCGGGATCGATGCGAATTCCTTTCAGAATCCCGCCCTGAGCCGGGGCCCGGTTTCCTTTCACCCGCTTTCAAACGGCAATCTGCTGGAGTTTGCTTATTCTGTAGATTCGTCTAGATCCTCCGATAGCCCTTCCCTGCAAGACTACGTCGTTGAAAGCCACCAAGAATACTCTATGGAGTCGTACCCGTATGAACTATCTTACATTTATGAGGAGGACATGCCGTGACCCTTTCGGGATTCATCCCCCTCGCCGCCATTCTCGCGTAAGCCGCCTCTCCTCCCTTGACAGATCCCTTCCGGCGTGCTACAATAATGGACGTGTTCTGCGCCCGTAGCTCAGCAGGATAGAGCATTCGCCTCCTAAGCGAAAGGCCGCGCGTTCGAATCGCGCCGGGCGCGCCATCAAAACCCCCGTAAAACATCGGTTTACGGGGGTTTTTCTCGGGCGATAGGCAAAAATCCTCCGCCGCGCGCGTCTGTCTCTTGATTTTCCCGCCGGTTTCCGATACAATAATAGGGTAAGCGGCGCGGGCCGCAATATGAAAAGGAAGTGCCGAACATATGAAGAGAAAAGTCCGGGCCCCGTATTTTGAGACGGGCGTGAAGTGCTACATCTACGGCGATCAGGTGCTGGAGCTGGCCAAGGCCTCCGAAGCGGCGTCGCTGAAATACGACGTGGACGTGCTGTTCATCGCGCCCTATGTGGACATCCGCCGCATCCGCGAAGCCTGCCCCAACCTGGTGATCATCGCGCCGTACATGGACACGCTGAAGCCCGGCCGCGGCATGGGCAGCGTGCTGCCCGAGGCCCTGAAGGAGGCCGGCGCGGACGGCGTCGTCATCAATCACTGCGAACACCCCATGATCAACAACCGCAACCGCCCCATCGAGTTCGAGGAGATCGCAAAATCCATCGAACGCGCCCGGGAGTGCGACCTGCTCTCCTTCGTGTGCTGCGATACCGTGGCGGACGCCAAGAAGATCGCCCTGCTCAAGCCGGACATCCTGAACCCCGAGCCCACCGAGCTGATCGGCTCCGGCCAGGCCAGCGACATGAGCTACGTGCGGGACGTGATCCGCGAGGTCAAGGCCGTGGACCCGGAGATCATGGTGGAACAGGCCGCGGGCATCACCACCGCCCAGCAGATCTATGATTTCATCATGGCCGGCTCCGAGGCGGCGGGCGCCGCCAGCGGACTGCTCCGCGCGCCGGATCCCCTGGCGCTGCTGGACGAAATGGTGAAATACGTGCGCAAGGCGAAGGACGACCTCGCCAGGCAGGCAAATTAAGGAGGTTTCGGCATGGTTTACAGAGAAGCGATCAAGCTGCAGTCCAACGACAGGATCCAGACTTTCCACAACGTCACCGCCCAGGCCCGGGAAATCGTGGCGCGCTCCGGCATCAAAAACGGCATCGTGTCCGTGTATTCCCACCACACCACCTGCGCGGTCATCACCCAGGAGGCCGCCTTCGACATGTCCATGACCGGCCTGGAGACCCTGCAGCAGGATTTCGTCGAGGCCTTCGAGAGCTTCCTGCCCATCCAGCGCAAGGAGGGCATGTATCTGCATCCCGGCCCGAAGGCGCTGAAATTCGCCGCGGAGCACGACGAGGACGCCCGGGGCTGCCACAACACGGACGCGCACCTGCGCTCCGCCATGATCGGCCGCAGCGAGAACATCGCGCTGATCGACGGCGAGATGGACCTGGGCGACTATGGATTTATCTATTTCATCGACTTCGACACCACCCGCGCCCGCAAGCGCACGGTGCAGGTGACGGTGATCGGCGAATAATGCGCTGAAAAACCAAAGGTTTTTCAACGGGAAGGGGAACTGCGGAAATCCGCGCGCGGCGGTGTTTTTTCTGAATCAGGACTCAGAAAAACCAGTCTGGCCAAAGGCCAGACCGTGAAGCCTCCGGCTTCACGCCTTGCGCACACGGGTTTTCCGACGTCTGGCAGTGGCGCCTCTGCGGTTTCCCGCAGGCGCGACCAGCCCGCGCGGATCCTCCGGATCCCGGCGCGTGGCATGAATTCCTTTTTGCCGCGCACAAGGCCGGAAAGCCAGGGCTTCCGTGTCGGCCAAAAGCCGACCGCCCAATGTCAAATCAAAGATCTGAAATTGGCCGCCGTCCGCCAAAAATGATTCATATGGAGAGGCCTGCGGGCCTCTCCAAACCTTTCCAGGGTTTGTCAATGACGCGAAGCGCCCGTCCGCATGCTGCGGACGGGCGCTTTATTGCGCATTCCTGTATTACTTGATCGTGACGACCTCGAAGCCCATCATGCGGCCGAAGGCCTCGATCTCCGCCAAGTCCACGTCGTACACCAGCGCGGAGTGGTGGGTGCCGCCGGCCATGGAGAACTCCTTCAGGAATTCCTTCACGGGCTTGGGCGGCTTCAGCCAGCCCTGGATCGCGTTGCGGTAGGCGCCGAACTCCAGCCCCGCGTCCAGCATCGTCACCGGCGCGACGGTCATGGTAAAG
>JAEEGL016182618.1_pt1 | contig 11619 bp, 8 predicted proteins | sample 9134231 | NCBI WGS metagenome assembly JAEEGL01 (sample SAMN16246548, study PRJNA631951) | gut metagenome | biome: gut microbiome; feature: rumen; material: fiber-attached | host: Bos | place: Iran: Karaj | collected 2018-10 | reverse complement strand
ACAGTTCTGGCAGATATACACTCCGTCCCGTTTTATAAGGTCATTGCTCCCGCACATTTCACAAACTATAGCTTTCATACCATCAACTCCATTCCATGTTGCTTATCGTCAATTTCATAGTTACGTCTCTATACTTTAGTTGCATGATATAAATTCACGCTCACCATTCGTTAATGTCAGAAGGAATATAAGAAACCGGATTCTCACCTAAGTTGATAAGTCTTGCTACAGATTTACCTTTAAATCTTCTTTGGACAGATTTGCTTGCATACTGACCAATGAACTCCTTCTTGGTTTTATCAACAGGTCCCTTGCCGTCATAGGGGCGTGGAGCCATGTAAGTTGTTCCAGCCGGAACCCATTTAAACAGTTTGAACACTGCAACAATCTTGTCATGAAAAAGGGCGAAGACGTATTCTGCCTTGTTTGCTCTTTCAATGTCAACTCGCCAAAAGGCACGGGTAAGATCATACACTTCCATAGGAGTCATGTCAAAGCGATAATACTTGTTGACCTGAAGGCATACTACTTTTTCAGGCACATCTCCCGGCTCCAGTTCTTCTCCCTCATACATGGAAATGAGTTTATTTACTTCAATCCTGCTGCTGTGGTGTCCTGACTGAACATTGGTCAGTTTTGAAGTGCTAAGCAGGTCGATAGCAGCAGACTCAACAATCAATGCGGTTTCTCTGTCCAGACCAGACTTCAGTATCTCAATTACAGGCGGCGTTCCTTTTCTTAAAAGCGACCTGATTTTTTTGTTCTTTGCACTGTCACCCTGTTCTTCCAAATGATCAAAGGCCCGATTACCTTGTCCCATTCCAATATAAAATACCTCATGCGTGTCAGGGTCGGAGTAAATATAAACATAATTGTCCAGGTCACGCTGACATTCTACCGGAAAACCACGTGCCACTGTTGTCACCCCCGTCAATTATTATTTATCCAGTTTACAATAGCAGATATATAAGCATCCTTCTTCTTTCTTTCTGGATGTGCTATTTTCAAAACCTTAATCTTGCTTCCCTGTAGTACGGCATCATAATCCGCAAAAGTTATCGTTTTCTTACCTACTGTTATCTTTGTTGACTTCGTACACTCCAACTTATCAAAGAGGTCAATCAACCAATAATCATAGGAATCACCTAAATAGCAAATAATATGAGTTGGCTTGATTATTTCTATCTCCCTTTTAATAACTCCTAACTCGTGAATACAATAATTTTTCGTTGAGTCAGTTGTCGTATCAATGGAATCAGAGTCATTGCACTTTACCATATTCGTAAAAGCAACTGCTTCCACACCCAAAGAGCCAAACAACTCTTTACAAATTTCTCTTGTATAACTCCAATAAGCCCAGCCTTTATTCCACAATATTTCTCTTGTATATCTGAACTCTTCAAGAAAGCCCTTATCATTTTGATTCTCCTCATAATCATGAGCAGGAATACCGCGGGCATTCTTTCCTACAAAGAGGATCTTTTTGGCCTGATTGCTATATTCATTGCCAACAAACCAACATCCAACTGCTTTGGAACAAAGATTAGGATTGTCAGCCTTACACTTTTTGCAAATATCACAAGACCCTAACCCGATTTCATCATATAGAAAAATCAAATTCTTCTCAATTTCATTAGACATTGTAGAAAACACCTTCCCAAAGACTGACCCTTTTGAGTCCTTCCTGTTAATATTTTACCATACCATCTAAGAGTTGAAAACTAAACAGAACACCCGCCAACATTTATTTTATTCATCATATCAATGCCTGTTCGAGATATCTGACATCAAGTTTAACGACAATAATAAAAGACGGTACTGTAAGCGCCAACCCGTCAAAAACCGGCGGGAGCAGGGTCGCTACAATACCGTCTGAAATTAATATAGCACTGCTTACGGCAAATGTCAACGTGAGGGATTCTGGAAGTACTGATGTGACAATGTGCAGAAACTGTTTTTATTTTCTAGCTATCTTTCCGTTACCTAATAATTTAAAGATAACCTAACTATAATTATTACAGCACACGCGCATAAGCCTTCATTTGTTGAATAAGAGCCCGTATTTCACAAGGGTAACCGAATTCATTATTCATCTTCATCCTCAGCGACGGCGCACAGCAATGAACACTTGCCAACAATCCGTTGTGTTTCCGCGCGTTCTCTGCACAGTGCATCAACTTCGGTTATCAACTGCAATAACTGTTGTTGATTAAGCAGGACTTTATCCAGTACGTTTTCTTCGATGACTTTCGTCATGTCTTCCGCACCATACCGCGTACATTTTTTCAGGCTTTCCGAATCGTGTTTCAATTCTTCCATCAGCTTAATCTCGGATTTTGCAACCGCGATTATAGCGTCTGCCGTCGATTTAACTTGATGATCTAACCCCTCCAATCGATCTGCCGTCAGGTCGAACATCACATCCACCGCGGTATCCTTGTACACAAGTCCGTCGTATTCGACGTGCAGCTCTTTGTCGTCTTTCATATTCGCAAATCCTTTCTTGAATCCGTATCATAGTTATATCAGCGCGGTCTAATCGGATTTATTCCGTTGAGCTTGTTTCCTGGCCGTCGTCCCGCTCATCACTTTCCTCATCCTCCAAGCGAACATACTTCTCAGGATGTTTCTTCTTGTCCTCCCTGATTCGAGAAATCAACATATCTAATGATGCTTCCGATGAATCTTCGTTGAGAGGCATTGGTGGTTCGTTGCGATTCGCATTGGTGTATAGTTCTATCAAATCCGACATCGTTTCCGCTCCAGGGTTGTTCTGTTTCGTTTTCAGATACTCCGTTACTAATTCCAGTTTCTTTAACGAACTCGGAGTTATTGTTTCCAGCTCGTCCTCCGGCTTCTTCTCCTGTAAATCCATGTTCGTAAAGTTTGTCATCAATAGAATATCCCCCGGGGTGGGTTTTGTCTTGCTCTGTTGTTGCTCCACGGTTCTCTCCGCTTGGATTTCCGTTTCCAGTTCCTTTACCATCCGTTCCGTCGTCGGACTCGTATCATCCGCGCCAATTCTTATAGTAAGGTCTGTATCTTTACTCCATGGGGTATTGCTGTCCAAACATTGTATCAATAATAGGCGATTTCCTTCGGGTTCAAGTGGAAAATCTTCGTCAAACATTCTATGATAATCCGCTGTCATTTTTTCCGTGGGTACATTATCCCAGTAACTTACATTAAAACATTCATCCAGGTCCTCCTGTGTGTAATAACAGGTGTAAAACTCAGTCCTATAATTGTTGTCTTCACTCGCTATCCATAAAATTCGCTGAGTAAGGACGTTGACGATCTCATCTGTTGATTCCTGATACTCCTGATCTATAGAAACTCCTTCGCCTTGCCAACAATGTTCCTCATCATCAAAATACTCTTCAAGGCAACTACAGTTTTTATATGTGTTAAAATACCAGAGCAACATCTTTTCCTCTGTACTTAACTCTTCAAACTGCTTTAAAAGCTCTTCTTTTATAACCTCATCAGGAAAGGAATCGCTACAGTCTTCCCAGCAGACGCAAATAACATCCCATGCAGTCCGCAGTATATGGTGTTCATCGTCCACATGCTGCCTATACTCTTCTGCAGATTTCTTTTTTAAGCTGATAATTACCTTCTTCAGGAACTTTTTGACAAACCGGGGACCAAAAAAGTTAAACAAATTTGACTGTAATTGTTTATAATTCGAAGATCTGTAAGGTGTATTATTTTTTGCTTTATCTACAAAGCGTCTTGCTTCATTTGCATTTTCGAAAGTGCTTCTATTCTCGCATTCACTTTCCCCGCTACTGCCTATTTCACCGCGTCGCATCGCTTCGCGGTCAGCTGTTTCATGATCTTCCTTGATAACGCCCCATGCGTAACTTAATGCTCTTTCGCGGATATCTTTTTCCAAACATGCCACTTCATCGGTTATTAATTCGCCATACTCATCATATTCGGGTACAACAGTATCGTCAGTAAAAATATTTCTTAATTCGTCTGGCAACTCATAATCGTCACATGAATGTTCCATGTAATACTGAATCCGTTCATATGAATGGAACTCTCTATAATGAGTTTGGTAACACATTGCAATATAGGCGTTGCGGAATCCATCGTCTTGTGCCTCATCATCCCCGCCAAAATCCCCCATTGAAGCCAGAATGCTACGTCCTAACGATTCAGACTCTTCGGCGATCATTCTATCAACAAGTTTGTCAATACTGTTTTTTTTCTCTTCAATCTCTTTTTCAATTTTCAGCAGTTCATCTAACGCCCTCATGACAATTCCCCCATTACAATCCTTATACTGACGCCGCTGAATTTAATTATAGAACAATGGAACTGTAAAAAATGGCCAATTCTTTTACGTTTAAATAATTAACTATTATCAGGTTGATCCTTCTTCTTACTGGAAGCCGGTTTTGCACTGTATAAAAAGTCTTCTTCCAAATTAAGCCCGTACTTTTTCATCAGTTCACGTATAAAGGAAATACAATCAGAAGCTGAATAACCCGTGCTGATAAATATATCATCGTCTTCATTCAGCTTTACTGGGTTATGCAGAACTGTTTCGTCATAAGAAAACACAGGATTCCACCAGCCCGGGAAAACTTCATTTGCAGTAGCCATATCGACTATTATTTTTTTATCTAAATCATATAGTTTATTTGCCACGGAGCGAACCATAAAGGCAAAACTGCTGACGTTAACGCGTTCCCCAAGCAACTCGTAATAATTAACGTTCTTAAACGTTGCATTACTTGAGTCTGCTACCGTGTACTCTTTGTATCGCGGATCAGAAAAATCCGTATTATGTTCAGGCTGCTCTATCGGAAACAACTTCAGGATTATATCTGCCAAACGCTGCGCCCTGTCCTCAATTGCTTCAGCGTTCCATATATCTTTATCCTTTACATCACTATATAAAACAGTTATGTGGCTCCCGGATTCTTCAAGCAGCCTTTTCTTCTCCGCAAACGGACGGTCGCCAAGCTCACTGTTATAACCAGTAAGGGTCAGATTGCCAAGGGTATGTAAATAATGATCTCTCACAAACTCCCAATTCTCGCCAAGCATATCCTGCCATGAAGTAGAAAGGTTTTTGTTCTGCGGCATGATGTGTTCAATGGTCAGATTATCGGTTATAACTTTTTCCTTTCCCTGGTTTTCTATTGCCGAAAGAAGGTATTTACACAAGGCATTTTTACGATAAAGATTGCGTTCTTTAAGTGCGTTGGTAAACTCTGTATCATCCGGAACTGCGTCTTTTGTCGTTAACTGCAATAAAAACGATACGATTGAGTCATAATAATGATCTTTATTCTCAGGCCGGTTAAAAACACGTCCGTACAGAGTTTTATATAACCCACGCAATGAGTTGGACCCGATTTCACAAATCAACCTGCGGATGCTGTAATTAAGCAGCATCCGTAGAATTCTGCCCAGATCCAGCTTATTGACAGCACCATTCTCATAGTCGTCAAAGACCTTAAATAAGAACAGGTAGAGGGTTGTCTGATTTAACTGGCGAAGACCTGCCAACGAATTGTTTACCATATCCCCAAGATCGTTATTACCATAATAAAAAGCATGATACTGCTGTGCATAATGGTAAATATCCTGAAGCATGGACTCATTGGTATATCTGCCCCGCAAATATAATTGCTTGAAATCAGTATATGCAGCACTTTCTTTCGTAAAACCATCCAGCTTCATATTCAGAAAATCCATAAAGAACCCTGCCAACTGGTCTTTGGTTAATAACCGTTCAATCTTAAGCCAATACTTTTCATACAGTTCTTCCTGATTAGAATCAGTCATTAACACATAATTACGTATTTTGTCTGCCAAAGTCAGAGGAATCCCTGTAGAATTGATACGTTCAAATATTTCCTGGGCCTTATCATTTACGTCCAATTGAATAACGCTTACTGTCAAAAATCCTATACCGCGATAAATGTCCTTTACAGTTACCCCGTTCTTTTGTTCTGTTGCAATCAATTCGCAGAAATGCTTGTAATTACGATAGATTCCGCAGTTTTTATCGATTTGGACATGTTTGTCGTAAATCAACGCAAGCAACTGGTCATTATTATCCTTCGCCGCCTTCAGCTTCATCTTGCTCGTCTCATCTAACTGAAACTGGTTAAACTGATCTACATTGAATAGGGCAGTACTTGGCATCATGCGCTCATCTTCATTTTTAGCCATGTCAAGTAACGCCTTAATCAGGATATAAATAGTCGTAAGACGCTGCTGGCCATCAATAACTATATTGTTATGGATACCTTTTATAGGCGCTATGGGTTGGTACACAATGGAACCGCAGAAATGGAACTGGTTACGTTTGGCAGCCTGGACAATGTCCTCAAAAAGCTTGTTGCACTGCTCTACAGACCACTCGTAATTCCTCTGATATACAGGGATTTTGTACTGTTGGCCATTTTGACCCAGGAAGTTCGTAATAATACTTCCCTGATAAATAATCATTGTTCTGTTCCTCCTGCCTGCTGCCCCTCAATATTGCAAATATCTTCATCAAGCACTTGGTCAAAAGTAAATTCCCACCTTTTGCCATTGGGCTTTAAGTTCTTCTCAAGATATTCCAGCAACGGCGTATTATCAATAAAGTAATACATCCTCGGAGGTTTAAACCCCGGGACATCTTTTCGCAATTGCTCAAGAGGTATCCTGTTTGTCTGGATATATTCATAGATTTTAACCACATAATTACAGTCTGTCATGTAATCCAGAATTCTATTCCGGACAGTTTCAGAACGATCGCCGTACAGTGTTAACCAATCCTTAAGGTTATCACGGGGGCCATAGTATGCAATTCCTGTAATAGCCATAACAGGCTGGCTGACATAGTAGTATACCTTGGTTTCTTCAGCAGGCAACACCTTCCGGTACTCAAACTTCATTTTACCTTCATTAAGATACTGAAACCAATAATCTGAGAAACTGAAAAGAATTGTTCTCATAAATCACAACCCCTTAATCATTAAATAGCGATACCTGTTCAATTTTATGTGTTTTGTTCCTTTCAATCCATGCCATCAACAAGGTTACTATCTTTTCCTGTTCTGCTTTTGAAAGTTCCCTATGGAGTGGAATGCCATGCCATTTGTTCAGGCAAACACGGCAGCAACAGGCAGTAGCGTGCATGGCCTTAAACACCGGATGCCCATGCATAGGTGTTTGTTTACCATCGTTGACCGGATCTGCAGGCGCCAGCTTTTGACGGATAAAATCTTCTGCATGATGACGAATGACAGCTATACCTTTTTCATCAAGGTATAGCTGTTCTTTTTTTGTAAGGTGAAAGCTGGAACGGAACTTTGACCGTTCCAACCTATCAAGGGTCTGTTTGATTGTATCCAACTTTGTCCCCCAGTTGTTACGCAACTTGCGGCGTGATAACATCATGGAACATTTTCACGATACCCATTAAAGCCTGTGTTTTTTCGTTAAAGTCATGCGGGTCAAACGAAGTCCTGAACGGATCCCTGTTAACGAGATCTATCGGAACAATATCACCGTTTTGACGGACAAAGGTCACGATTTCTTTGATAAACTCCTGCTGAAGGGAATTAAACTGATAGTCATGTTCCCACTGCGCAAGCATTTCATTAATCGTCTTGTTATCCAGACCGACCAGCTGCCTAATGAATGCAGCAGGTGACATGCCTTTCGCATATTTAATAAATTCTTCCTCAGATCCCAAACTGTTCAAAACTTGTTCAAGATGCTTAAGTTCATACAAAGAGATGGGCTTTAGCGTCTTGATTTTTTCTATCGTCGGGTCGTCCTTGTTCTCAAGCAAGTAATCAAGAACTTTTTGCTTATAATTCCTAAAGTCCGGTGACGGAGGTACCACCCCGCCCTGCTTCACAATCAAGTTGTCCTCGAACCTGGTCAGCAAGTTGATAACCGGATCCGAAGGCAGGAACCGCAGTAAATCCCGTACCTGAATCCTAACCTGCTCAAGTTTATCAATCGTTACATTCTGCCAATATTCAGGCATGGTAAACTCTTTCAGTTTTTCTTTCCGGGCTGCAATTACAGGCACGGTTGTAATATCGAGCAACTTATTACATATCGCTACTACAGCATCAATGGACTTAGTATAATCCATCACCCCAGTAATTTCCGTTAGCTCCATATTAAAGATCCACAGATCAAAATAGGCGGCCGCCTCGTATGACCCATTCGGATCGACCAGCGGAGATATTAAAAGCTCGATTTCCTTGACATTATAGTCCGACAGGTTTTGCCATGTCTCTTCCGCAGAATATTTGTCCACTGCTTTCAGGTTTGTCCGGACATTAATGAGATTTCTGTTGAGATTCTTCACAATGGAATGAAGCTCGCTGCGATATTGCAAGTAATATTTCTTGTGATCTTCGTTCTCCTGGTGTGAAAGGCCTTGCAGTTCTTTTACGATCTGCGTTTTGCAGTCAAAAATCTTCTGGGTAATGTTCTTTGTACTGGAAGCTTTTTTCCCATCAGGATGAGAACCGAAGAATTCAAAAACATCACAGAAATCAAATACATAAAAACCCTGTTTATCCGTACAATGTTTGATTTCGTCAGTACCGGCCGGTTTACTGGATGTCCCGGTAAAATAATCTTTTCTCGGTGAAACTACATTAAGATTCTCGCAGACCCTGGTACCTCGGCCCAGCATCTGCCAGAATTTGATTTTAGAATACACCCGTTTGAAGAAGACCAGATTCAAAACTTCCGGCACATCGATCCCGGTATCCAGCATATCAACAGATACAGCAATAATAGGCTCGCTGTCAGGCATCTTAAATTTCTCGATGATTTTGTCCGCATATTTTACGGTGTTATCGATAAGCTGGCAATAATTATCTCCCAATTCGGGATGGATCTCATTGAATCTGTTGACTATCGCCTGCGCATGTTTATGGTTAACGGCAAAAATGATAGACTTGCCTAAACGTTCACCACTGTTAATCCGCAGACCCTCGTTCATGACGCAATCAAGAACGAGGTCAATTGTTTTTACATTTATAATATGGCTGTAAAACAGCTTGCTGTCTATTTCTTTCGGAACAACTCCGCTCAAGCCAAACAACCGCTCATATTCCTGCTTTTCTTCCTCACTCAGCTTGTCATACTTCAAACCGTTTTTAAGCAAGTTGGTCGTTCGCTCAAAAGAATGGAAATTGACAAGAAAACCTTCGTTTATCGCAGTATTCAGGTCGTAGGAATACGTCGGTTCGCCATCCGGCAAGGCAAACGCTTCATACGTGGATTTGTCAACGTCTTCCCTCGGTGTAGCGGTCAATCCCAGAACAAGCGAGTCAAAATAATTAAATATTGCCCTGTACTTGTTATATATCGACCTGTGGCACTCGTCGACAATGATGAGGTCAAATGCCGCAATACCGTATTCCCTGTCTTCACGGTCGATTTTATTTATGAGGGTCTGATATGTAGACAGAACAATCTTGGCGTTGGGGTCAGCCTCTTCGGATTTGTCATTCAACACGGTCACTGAGGATTCAGGCAGAAATTTGATAAAACTCTGCTTTGCCTGATCAACCAGTGCTGTTCTGTCTGCCAGGAAAAGAACCCGTTTCACAAAATCGGCCCGCTGCAGTATATCCACGATTGAAATGGCGCATCTGGTCTTGCCTGTACCGGTCGCCATTACGACAAGTGCTTTCCTCTTGTTTTTGTTGTATGCCTCGCATACAGCCGTGGCCGCGTTCTGAATAAAATATCTGTCAGAGATATTTCTGTCAACGGTCATATTCTTAATTGTGTGGTGGCCTCTTCTTACGATTATCGAATGCAGTTCCTCTTTTGAGTAAATCCCGAATACTTTTCTGGCCGCATTCTCCACACCGTTATATACACCGTCAATAACATAATACTCATAGCCGTTGGTGTAAAAGACTACCGGACGCACATTATATTTTTCTTCCAAACAGTCCGCATACAGTTTTGCCTGCTTTCTTCCCACAGCCGGATCAACGGAAGTCTTTTTCGCTTCGATTACAGCAAGCGGTCTGCCGTCATCATCAAACAGAACATAATCGGCATAACCGATACCGGAAGTAGAAGGCATTCCTTCGACCTGAATCTCAATGCAGGCCTTGGAAGCCACAATCTCTCCTTCGACTTTGCAGACATCCCAGCCGGCTTCTTTAATTGCCATATCAATATACAGCTTCCGGGTTTCCGCCTCTGACATATCAAGGGGATTCTTCGCCTTGGCATTTTTGGCAATATTCTCCCCGAGACCTTTAACATCATCGCCGATAACGATGGTGTCATCGCCATGCAATTCTTCACTCTGAGTCTGTTCGGTGTAGAGACTATCATCAAATGGGGGATAATCATCCACCGCCCCCATTAAAACCAAAAACTCCCCAACAACCGCATGCAAACACTTTACGCAATGGTCGCTCTCGTGAGTAGTAACCTTTTCCCCGTGCGCCCCACGGTTTCCTAAGGTACGAATATAATGCAAAGGTGTGAGAATAGCCGGTTCCGTATAATTTGTAAAGCGATCATCCTGGACAAGTTCAAACAAACTGGCAGAAGGTTCAACATACCCGTATTTTGCAGTATAGAATATCTTAACCAGACACTCCAATGCTTTTCTGGCCGAGACAGCACTCAAATCAGGCTTTGTTTTCATCAGGATTTCTGCATCATTGCAAAACCCAAACAACTGGTTCAAGCCCGAGTATTGCTTTACGAACTCGAAATTTGTTTTCATGTTGATCCTCCTCGTTTGAGTAGTCGAATCTATTTGAATTAATACTTACGTTCCAGAATAGTGTTAATCCTATCGTGCCCAGTTAAACAGCAATATGACAATATTCTTATCCAAAATATTTTTGCATCAGGCTGTCAAACAGGAGTTGTGCCTCTTCCAAAGACTTTTGTACGACAGCTTTTGTTTTTTCAATACGGGAAACAAAACCCGCAAAGTCTTGTTGTTGCTTAAAGGGAGGAAGAATAATGGGAAAGTTCTCGACATGTTCTATATTAATTTGGCGTTTATCAATTCCTCCAACACATACTTTTCGTATATATTTCCTGTATGCCTCCCCAGTTAGTATCGTAGTCACAAACTCAGGTATTACTGTTTCATCTAACCGCACAAGATAGACATGCCCATTGATATTTGCACTGTTATCTTCCCCTAAAAATAAAGCTGCACGTCCAAGACTGCTGTTCTCAGTATTTACACGGCCTGTTTTCGTAATCAAAATGTCTTTATAGTGAAGACTGCTCTTTTTCATTCTAGCATGTGTTGCTTTATCAATATAAGCCACATCATCTAATTCAATCTTATTTCTCCAAACATTTTGACTACGCAAGAATAAAATCCCGCTTTCAACATAATTCTCACTACCGCCTTTAGGTGTACTACCGTTTGTTATAAGTTTTGAAATATCCTTCAGACGTTTCACAGGCCATCTTTTAGGATTGCTTATTGGTTCTCCAAACATCTCGACAAATCGGGCTTTGATAAGTTCATCAAAAAGCTGTAATTGCTTTTTTCTTAAAGTAATTATGGATTTAGATTGATTTAACAGACTTACAATTATATCCCGATTTAATTTTACTGGCCAATTAATAATT
>JAEEGL014926495.1_pt1 | contig 11619 bp, 7 predicted proteins | sample 9134231 | NCBI WGS metagenome assembly JAEEGL01 (sample SAMN16246548, study PRJNA631951) | gut metagenome | biome: gut microbiome; feature: rumen; material: fiber-attached | host: Bos | place: Iran: Karaj | collected 2018-10 | reverse complement strand
GTTATTGCGAGGTGAAAGCAACAGGTGTTGGTACAATAAAACTCTATGTTAATAGTTCAAGCGTTGATAATCCTTATACAATTCAGCGTACGAATCAAGACAGGGTTATTCGTGTAACCGCCACGGCACAGAAAGAAGGCATGGAGATGAGTACTGTCACAAAGACATTCACTGTTCCCAAACTGGAAGGGTCTGGCCCAGATCCTGTTGTACTCTCATTTACACCTTACGATGTGCACACACCTAACAATGTCAATGGCAATCAAAATGAAGACTATCACAAGCTGTTCGACAAAGACAGGACCACCAAGTGGTGTGTGGACAACGGCACAAATGAGTGGGAAACCATTTGGGTAGATTTCAAGAGCAATGTGGCATTCATCCCCACAGGTTACACCATGACCACGGGCAACGACACCCACAGTTGGACGGGCCGCAACCCCAAGAAGTGGAAAATCTATGCCAAGGCCAAGGAGAGCGACGACTGGACCACCATCGTAGATGTCGCTGACGGCGAGGCCGAAGGATTGGGCACAAATAACACCACCGACTACAATTTCACCATCGATGGCGTCAGCACTGAGTATCAACACTTCCGTTTCGAGGTGAGCGAAGTGCGCGGCAAAGGCGGCTGGCAAAACGACCATTATGTGTTCCAGCTTGCTGAACTGGCACTGGATGGCGTCACTCCAAGTAATGAAGCTGGCGATGTGAATGGCGACGGCCGCGTGAATGTCTCCGATGTGACAGCACTGATCAATATGATTTTGGGCATGACAACGATGGACCAGGAGACTGCCGATGTGAATGGTGACGGCCGCGTGAATGTCTCCGATGTGACAGCACTGATCAATATCATCCTGGGCATCAACTGATGCCCAAGGATGATGGTTGAGGGTTGAGTGTTTAGAGTTTAGGGCGCCGTGCTTCGCACTTAAAATTAAAGAGCTACGCTCTAAAATTAGAAAAATTAAAATTTTAGCGCTGGCGCGCTAAAACAATGATGAAATTAATTTTAAAGGCGAAGCCGCAAAAATTTTTAATAATTTAATTTTAGCGAAGCTGTAATTTTAAGCCCGAAGGGCGACCCAAATAATACTGAATACTGGGCACTAAAAGGCTGGCGCAATGCGCCGGCCTTTTTTGTGAAAAAATGTTGACCTGCAACAAATTTTCCTTAAAATCTTGGTGGGGTCGCAGAAATGCAGTAATTTAGTAGTTTAATTTGTATATTAAATAAGAACTTTAGAGTTTATATGAGAAAGTTTTTATTCGTTATTGCACTTGTGATTGCTTCAGTGTCAGCCCTTAAAGCGCAGACACTCAACACACTCTTCCCTTATCCGGTAGCGCCTGACACCTGCACCACGCTCGAGAGTCGTTGCAACTACATTGTTCAGCGGTTCTGGGATAATTTCGATTTCACGAAACCCATTCCCACCGAGAACGACAGCGCATTGGCCTCAACGATGACCGACTATTTCGAGATTATGATGAATGCCAACACCAATGTGGGGCTGGCATCGATCCGCAATATGCTCTTCAAGGCGCAGACCAATCAGCCCAACTTCATGAAACTGATGAGTATCGCCGAGTACATCCTCTATATGCATCCAGTCTCTATCATCGACGATGTGTATCTCACCTTTGCCCAAGCGGCAGCCGATGCATCGTGGATGAAGAACGATGCCAAGAGCTACTACAAGTCGCAGATTGAACGCATCAATGCGTCGAAACTGGGTGCGCCCATGGTGAATTGCGATGTGTATGATGCCAGTGGACGGAAAATCAAGCTCTATGATGTTCCGCTCGACTCGGCCAAGGCGGTTATTGTGTTTTTCACCGGCGATGGCTCGGCCAGTTCCATTTCGCGGGTGAGGCTGAGCACAGATGTGAATATCAATGCGGCACTTGAAACGGGCCACTTGAAGTTTGTGAACATTGTGGTGGGCGACAAAGCCAAACAGATGGTGGTGAGCGATGCTTCGCAGTACCCCGACTGGACGCTGCTGGCCATGCCCGATGCTGCCCGCAAGCTCGACCTGCGCATTTTGCCCAGCGTGTTTGTGGTGGATGAAAACTTCAAGATTATCAACAAGAATCTCACTGTTGACGAAATAAAGAATTCTTTTAACTGATGAAGATTGCTGTGCTCATATCGGGTGGCGTTGATAGCGCTGTGGTTCTCCACCTCCTTCACGAGGCGGGGCACGAGCTGCATCCCTTCTACATCCGCATTGGTATGGACAATGGCGAAGGCGACTGCTCGGCCGAAGAGGACATCGAGATGTGCACGCTCATCACCCGCAAGTATGGGCTGCCGCTCGAGGTGGTATCGCTGCATCAGGAGTATTGGGACAATGTCATGGAATATGCCTTGCGCACCGTGAAGGCTGGACTTACGCCCAACCCCGACATGATGTGCAACCGCATGATCAAGTTTGGCTACTTCGAGCAGCGCTGGGGCAAGGACTTCGACATGACCGCCACTGGGCACTATGCCACGACCGATGTGGTGGATGGCGTCAAGTTCCTGGCCACGGCGGTTGATCCGGTCAAGGACCAGACCGACTTCCTGGCGCAAATCACCTACGACCAGCTGCAGCACCTCATGTTCCCCATTGGCAATCTGCCCAAGGAGGAGGTGCGGCGCATTGCCGAGCAGGTGAAGATGCCCAATGCCTACCGCAAGGACAGCCAGGGCATCTGCTTCCTGGGGCAGATTAACTACAACGACTTCATTCGCCGTCATCTGGGCGAGAAAAAAGGCCCCATCATTGAGATTGAGACGGGTCGCAAGCTGGGTGAGCACAACGGCTACTGGTTCCACACCATTGGGCAGCGCAAAGGCTTAGGTCTGAGTGGCGGTCCCTGGTATGTGGTGAAGAAGAATGTGCGCGACAATGTGATTTATGTGAGCAACGGCTACGGCACCGAAAAGCAGTACGGCCGCATTCTGCACCTCGACGAGATGCACTTCATCTCGGGCAATCCATGGGGTGAGGCCAGCGGGCCGGTGCGCATTTCGTTCAAGAACCGTCACACGCCCTTGATGCTCAAGGCCACTTTCACTCACCTGCACGATGCCGAGTGGGTGATCGAGAGCGATGCCGATGTGCAGGGCATAGCACCGGGCCAGTTTGCCGTGATCTATGACGAGCAGGGCCATTTGTGTTACGGCAGCGGCGTCATTACCGGCCAACAGATTTAAACTAAGACAACAATGGAACAGAACGATAAAATAGAATTGCAGGTCTGGGGCATCACCTACAACCCCGTGCAGAGCGGAGTCTATGCGCTGCTGCTGCGCCAGGTCGATGGCGATTACCGCATCCCCGTTGTGGTGGGTGTGGCCGAGGCGCAGTCCATTGCCATGCGCCTGGAGAATGTGATTCCGCCACGCCCCATGACGCACGACCTCATGGTGAGCATCCTGCACGCCTTTGGCATTTCCATCGACGAGGTGCTCATCTATGAGTTCAACGATGGGGTGTTCATGGCGCAGATTCTGCTCAACGATGGCGAGAAACAGGTCTCGCTCGACTCCCGCACCAGCGATGCCATTGCACTGGCATTGCGCACCAATGCCCGCATCTTCACCACCCCCGAGGTGCTCAAGCAGACGGGTATTCTCATTGAAAAGAACGAGAAGGGTGAATCTGTGGTGCGCAAAGAACCGCGCACCCTGGCCGACTATTCGCTCAGCGAACTCCAGTCACTGCTCGACGAGGCAGTTGACCGTGAGGAATATGAGCGTGCGGCCGAGATTCAGCGCATGATGAAAACCAAGACTGGCAAATGATAATATTTTTTACAAACTAAATAATTTAACAGACTTATGAAAAACTTGAAATTAAGACTGATTGTGATGAACTTCCTGCAGTTTGCTGTGTGGGGAGCTTATCTCACCTGCATGGGAAACTATCTGGGACGCGCAGGCATGGGTGCCAACATTGCTTGGTTCTATGCATTGCAAGGTATTGTGTCGATTTTCATGCCCACTATCATGGGTATTGTGGCCGACAAGTGGATTCAGCCGCAGCGCCTGCTCGGCATCTGCCACATGGTGGCCGGTGTCGCGATGATTGGACTCTGGTGGATGGGTGCGCAATCGCCAACTCCCGACCCGACGGCCTTCATCTCGCTCTACACAGTGAGCGTGGCATTCTACATGCCCACATTGGCGCTCTCTAATACGGCTGCCTTCACCATTCTGAAGGACAACGGACTCGACACCGTCAAGAACTTCCCGCCCATCCGCGTGTTTGGCACCATCGGTTTTATCGCCACCATGTGGTTTGTCAACTGCGCAACCCTCGAAGATGGCTCGTTCTTCTTCTCGCTGGGCAACTACGACGGCAAGTTCCAGTACACGCACTATCAGTTCCTCGTTTCAGGCATCTTGAGCCTTATCCTGTTTGCTTACTGCTTCACGCTGCCGCAGTGCAAGATTGTGAAGAAACCCAAACAGTCGCTGGCCGAGACCTTCGGGCTCAATGCCTTCAAGCTTTTCAAGACCAAGAAGATGGCTCTGTTCTTCATCTTCTCTATGCTGCTCGGTATGTCGCTCCAGGTGACCAACGGTTATGCTACGCCGTTCATCACCAGTTTCAAGGGCGACCCCGCTATGGCACACACCTTTGCTGCCAATAATGCTACGCTGCTGGTATCGCTCTCGCAGATTGCCGAGGCACTCTGCATCTTGCTCATCCCGTTCTTCCTGAAGCGTTTCGGCATCAAGATTGTGATGCTCATTGCTATGTTTGCATGGGTGCTCCGTTTCGGTTTCTTCGGACTGGGCAATCCCGCATTCCCGGGCGTTATTCTCTTCATTCTCTCTTGTCTGGTCTATGGTGTGGCGTTCGACTTCTTCAATGTGTCGGGCGGCCTGTTTGTCGACAAGGAGTGCGATCCGAGTGTCAGGGCTTCGGGCCAAGGCTTGTTCATGCTCATGACTAACGGTCTGGGTGCCACCATCGGCACGCTCGCTGCTGGTGCCATCATCAACAAGTTCTGTGCTTACAACGATCAGGGCTTCCTCATGGGCGAGTGGAAAACTCCGTGGTTCATTTTTGCTGGCTTTGCATTGGTAGTGGCTGTTGCGTTCATGTTCCTGTTCAAATACAAGCATGTGCGCGATGACGAGAGCTCTGCCGCCAAAACTGCTGAAGCATAATAAAACCAGTTCATGCCCCGTTTCTACGCTCCCGATATTGCCCGCACGCTGGCACTTCCCGAAGAGGAGGCGCGGCACTGCACGCGCGTGCTTCGCATGCACGAGGGCGATGTCATCGAGGTGGTCGATGGGGCAGGGCGACTCTACCAGTGCCGCATTACGCTGGCACACGACAAGCGATGCAATGTTGAGATTGTGGAGCAGGTGAACCAGCCTGCGCATTGGGGGCACGACATCGTGCTGGCAATTGCGCCCACCAAGAATCTCGACCGCATTGAGTGGGTGGTTGAGAAGGCAACCGAGATGGGCATCGACCGCATAGTGCCGCTGCTGTGCTGCAATAGCGAGCGCAAGGTGCTCAAGACCGAGCGCCTGCACAAGATTGCCGTTGCTGCCATGAAACAGTCGCTCAAGGCCACGCTGCCCGTTATCGACGAGCTCACGCCTTTTGGCCGTTTCATCACGCAGCCTTTCGAGGGCAATCGCTTCATTGCCTATTGCGACCCGATGTTGCCGCGCAGCGAGCGTCAACTCTTTGCCCGGCAGTATGTGCCCCATGCACACTCCCTTGTGCTCATAGGGCCCGAAGGCGATTTCAGCCCCGAGGAGGTGCAACAGGCGTTGGCTGCAGGTTTCATCCCGGTTTCGCTCGGCGAGAGCCGTCTGCGCACCGAGACCGCTGCCATCATGGCTGTGGCAAGCTGCCATGTACTGGACATGAGTAACCCAAAACTCTGAATTTTATAACTAAAACATATTTTTTACAATGAAACTAAAGTATTTATTTCTTGCTCTTGTGTTTGCTGTTTCGGCTTCCTCTTTCTCGGCTTTTGCCGATGATAACGACGAAGAACTGAAGAGGAAAATCAACGAGGCTGTTATGGGTGTCTATGACAAGCACCTCACACAAGATCCCAGCAACTATGAAGTGCGTTTCGCTCGTGCTAACCAGTATTATTTCAATGGTGAGTACGAAAATGCGCTGGCCGATGTGTCCAGGTGCATTTCAGAGACTCCCGAGAAGGAATCGGACCTGCTCTTTGACGAGCTGATGCTGCGTGCGAAACTCTATGACGAACTCAACCAGCTCAACAACGAGAATGCCGACCTCAAGCGTGCATTCACACTGAAGCCTTCGGCGCTCAACTGCGTGGATATGATGGCGAAGCTCGCCCTCAAGCAAAACGAACTGGAGATAGCCGAGAACAACTTTAATGTGATTTTGCGCAAGGAGCCTAACAACTTCGATGCTCTCTATGGTCTGGCACAGGTCGAGGCAAAGCGTAACAACTATGAGAAGGCCTTTGAGTATGCCAACCGTGCTGTGACATTGTTCCCCGCCGAGCAGCAGGTTTACCTCAATCGTTCTAACATCCTCGAGATGTCGGGCCAGTACGATGTGGCCGCTCAGGACCTGATTATCGCTATGAGCGTCAGCGACGATGTGAGCAAGCCCATTGCACGACTGGTGGAAATGAGCGACACGCATTACAATGCTGTGATGTCGTCGTTGCAGGAAGCTATCGACAAAGCCCCCAATGTGGGCATGTTCTACTATGTGCGATCGGCCATCGCCATGCAGCACCAGCACTATGGCCAGGCACTGCGCAACCTGCGCTCCATCATCAGCTACAACCTCTATGACTACCACACCGTTTATGCCAATGCCGCACGCTGCCACTACGAGCTCATGCAGTACGATGAAGCACTTGTCAACATCAACAAGGCCATCGAGCAGATGTATTTGCCCGAGTATTTTGTGCTGAAGTCTAAAATTGAACTCATGCGTGGCAAGGGGAACAATTACAAGGCTGCTACCGATGCTGTCGAGCAGGCTCTCTCACTCGACAAGACCAACAGCGATGCCCTCTTGCAGATGGCTCGTCTGCTCCTGGCCCAGCGCAAAGATAAAGAAGCAGTTGCTCAACTCGATGCCGCTATCAAGGCTCATCCCGACTGCAACGAGGCACTGCTGCTGCGTGGCTGGCTCCTCAAGTATCGCCTCAACAATGTGTCGGCTGCCAACCTCGATTTTGCTACCATCTTGCAGAATGGTGTCAACATGGCAAGTCTGCGTGGTTTTGCACTCCATGAAATGGGCCGTGCCGATGAGGCACGCGCTTGGGCACAGCAAATCATTCAAGACAACCCGCTGCCTGGTGGCGAGTCGTACTACAATGCTGCCGCCTTACTGAGCGACATGGGTGATAATGCTGCCGCTATGAAATACTTCGAAAGCGCGCTTGCCAATGGCTATGGCAGTCTGTTTAATGTCAAGATCAACGAGGTTCCCTATGTCAACCTCAAGCTCTTGCGCCGTGATTCTGGATTCAACCAGATGCTCTCGAACTATCAGTCAAACTTCCAGGAACGCGAGTAACCCCGCCCACAACCAAGTTATAACCCCACATTTCTGTTATAACTCATCCTTACATGAAGAGGCTGGCTTTTGCCGGCCTCTTTCTTGTATTTCCTCAAAATATTTATTATTTTTGCAAATGTAAAAACGAAATCAACCAATACCATTCATATATATGAAACGATTATTTCTTTTACTGGCAGTATTAGCGGCTTTTGGGACAATCGCGGCGGCCAATTCAACTGTGGTAATAGATGGGATAACCTATCAGCAGCTCAACGATACCGAGGCGGAGTTGGTCGATGGTGTCTTTTACCACTCTGCCGATTTGGTGATTCCAGCCCAAGTGCAGATAGGAGGCAAACAGCTCTCTGTGTCTTCAATCAAAGCAAACGCTTTTCATGGAAACACAGATATTGTGAATGTTGAGATGCCAAACACCGTGAAATTGATAGGTGATGATGCATTCTGTTTTTGTTCACGCATTCGTCAAATCACCCTTTCTGGTTCCTTGAAACAGATAGGCAAAAATGCGTTTTACTATTGCCATGATATTAAGGCGCTCGAGTTGCCGGCCTCATTGACCTCAGTCGGCGATGGTGCCTTTTATTATTGTAAAGGAGTAGACAGTCTGTTTATATCACGCAATCTGGTCAATATCGGCGTGGCGGCTTTTGCTTATTGTGGCACCAAATCGATTGTTGTGGCGCCCGAGAATACGAAGTATGACTCTCGTGACAATTGCAACGCCATCATCGAAACGGCAACTGGAGTCCTGCTGAGCGGGTGTACCAACACCGTGATTCCTGATGGTGTCAAGATCATCGAGGAGTTGGCTTTTTTTGGTGCACAATTTCAGACAATCAATTTGCCCAGTTCGCTCACCGAAATCCGGAAGAATGCATTTCTATCTTGTTATTACCTGAAAGAAATTGAGATGCCTGATGCGCTTGTGAGCCTTGGCGACAGTGCCTTCTACCAATGCTCTAATCTTAGTATAATCAAGATGGGGAATTCATTGAAGACAATAGGCAAATCGACTTTTGAGGGGTGTAACAATATAAACGAGCTGACTTTAAGCAATTCGCTTCAGGCGATTGGCGACTATGCGTTCTATAACTCGCGCATGGAGTTTGAGGAACTGATTCTCCCTGAATCTCTTATTTCAATAGGTTCCTATGCATTTGGGAGACCGGTAGGTATCCTTGAAACCCCTCCACTATTGCACAGGATTCATATCGGCAACAATGTTACAACCATAGGCGACTGGGCATTCTCTGGGTACAGGAATGTGACCCAGGTGGAACTGGGCAATTCTTTGACCCATATAGGGGAGAAAGCCTTTTCTGGTTCTAATGTTGAATCGATTGTGGTCCCTGCGTCTTACACCATAATAGAGCCAGAGGCCTTTGCTACCATGGGGCTAAGAAAAGTGACGCTACTGGGCGCGGTTACTGAGATCGGTTTTGCTGCGTTTGATGGCAATTACGACTTGAAAGAGTTTGTTTTTCAAGAGTCGTTGCAATCCATTGGAGATTTTGCATTCGCTGATTGCGGACTTGAAAGTCTCGTCATTCCAAATTCAGTTACCTTTATTGGTGAAAGTGCGTTTGACGGTTGCACCCTAACCAGTATCACCATTGGCAAGTCGCTTGAATCATTAGGCCGTTTTGCATTCGCTAGCTGTAAAAACATCACAATAGTGAATTGGAATGCAAAGTCGTGTGCCGATACTGAATATGACTTTCCCATATTTGGTTGGCCAACCATCACCACATTCAACTTTGGAAATGAGGTAGAGCATGTTCCAGCATATATATGTATGGATCAGTCGAGTTTGAAAAGCATCACCATTCCACCGTCGGTTAACTCAATAGGCACAGGTGCGTTTATGGGATGTAGCGGCATGGAGTCGATGGTGGTAGCCAACGGCAATTCAAAATATGACTCGCGTGACAACTGCAATGCCATTATTGAAACGGGCACTAATAAGCTGATTGCCGGTTGCAAGAATACAATTATTCCTAATACAGTTGTTACCATAGGTAAAGAAGCTTTTTATCGTTGCTCGAGCCTGACTTCGCTTTTCATGCCCAACTCGGTTAAAACAATTGGTGTCAGAGCCTTTAAAGAATGTACTGGTCTGACGGGTATTGAGATTGGCAACTCGGTCACTTCAATCGACTACAGCGCCTTTTCGGATTGCACTGGTCTTACCAATATTGTCATTGGCAATTCGGTGACATCAATAGGAAGTGGCGCCTTCTCGGGATGTTGGGGCCTGACTTCGATTTCCATTCCAAACTCGGTTGTGAATGTTGGCGACAACGCCTTTGCCACTTGCACAGGTCTCACCAGCGCCATCATTGGTAACTCGGTGACATCTATAGGCCACAGTGTGTTCTTACATTGCATAAGCCTTGATGCTATTACTATAGGCAACTCAGTTACCTCTATTGCCGACGATGCATTTAAGGGTTGCACGGGCCTCAGAACAGTGAATTGGAATGCTAAATCTTGTCTTGATTATAATGTCAACAATATCCCATTTAAAGATTTGACAGGTATCACTACATTCAACTTTGGCAATCAGGTAAAGCACATTCCGGCGCATTTGTGCCATAACTTGTCGGGATTGACCAGCGTTTCCATCTCTAACACGGTCACTTCTATTGGAGAACTCGCATTTGCTAATTGCAACAGTCTCTCCTGTGTTAATATGGGCAAATCGGTAACCACAATGGGTGGAATGGCATTCGCTGCTTGTAGCAGCCTTGCCAGCATCACCATTCCCGCCTCGGTAACTTCCATCGGCTTGGGCGTGTTCTGGGATTGCACAGGGTTAAACAACATTTATAGCTATATCAATCATCCTGCCGATGCTGAAATGGAATTCATGGTGTTTCAAGGCGTAAAAGTGGCCGAATGCACCTTGCATGTGATTGAAGGCCGCTTACAAGAGTATCGTAATGCCGACCAGTGGAAGGACTTTGTAAATATAATTGATGATCTTAAAACTCCTGTGATTCCAGGAGATGTGAGTGGCGATGGCAAGGTGAATGTGAGCGATGTGACCGTGCTTATTAATATGATTTTGGGCATTATCGACACGGATGACCAGAGTGCCGATGTGAACGGCGACGGCAAGGTGAATGTCTCTGATATCACCGCCCTCATCAACATCATCCTCGGCGTCACCCAGTAAATCAAATTCGCTTAAATATCATTTACTCAAGGGCTGGCACCCACACCAGCCCTTTTTTATGTCTTATTGCCATAGCGCAAATACTAATGTTGCCTTATCTTTGCCACAAAAGCGCTCTTTGAAATCCATTCCATTTCCCATCCTTGCTAACGATGGTGCTATGATCAATTTCTTTGATAATCAACAACATCGTCAACGAAATTTTGTCCCAGTGTCCCAACTTCATTTAAATTCGTGGTAATTTGTGGAGAATTTGTGATAATTCACGGAGAATATATCTCCGCGCACCGCGCGGCTTTTTGACGAACTTTGTTCGCAGCTTTTCGAGATTATTATCCTATCCCCGCTAATGCAATCGTAGCACGAGTAATTATAAATTCAAAAAGTTGCCACTTCGTGGTCGTAAAGCCGGCTCACGCCGGATAATTTAGCGCGCTAGCGCTGAAATTTTTAATATCGTAATTTTAAAACGAAGTTTTTTAATTTTAAGCCCGCAGGGCGTCCATTAGTTTGAAAATTTCTTTATTTCAACATTATTCACTAATTTTACCTCACTTTGTTCGGTGAAATTAGGCTGCGCTTCGGAAAAACTCCAAGCAAGCTTTGGTTTTTCGCTCGGCTTGCACTAATTTTGTACTCGCATTTAAATAATACTGTAAAACAACTTGAAAAATGGCTAAGAAAATAACCGATAAAGTGACTTGGGTAGGCAAGGTTGACTGGGAACTTACAACCTTCCATGGCGACGAACTCTCGACGCATCGTGGCTCCAGCTACACCGCCTATCTCGTCCGCGACCAGAAAGTGGCGGTCATCGATCCCGTGTGGAAACCCTACGACCGTGAATTCGTTTCTCGGCTCAAGCAAGAAATCGATCTC
>JAEEGL014707099.1_pt1 | contig 11619 bp, 12 predicted proteins | sample 9134231 | NCBI WGS metagenome assembly JAEEGL01 (sample SAMN16246548, study PRJNA631951) | gut metagenome | biome: gut microbiome; feature: rumen; material: fiber-attached | host: Bos | place: Iran: Karaj | collected 2018-10 | reverse complement strand
GATCGAAAACATCACTACCTTTTCCTATAATGACAACAGCCACGGTTTCCCGTGGCTGTGTGTTTTGGTATAAAGAAAACCTGAAGAATCGTGGTAGACTTTTCAGGCTTTCTGGATTATGGAGCGTAGGGGATTCGAACCCCTGACCCCAACACTGCCAGTGTTGTGCGCTCCCAACTGCGCTAACGCCCCATCTTTTATGAGCCACATCGAAAAAACGATGTGGCTCACGCTACGGAGAGATAGGGATTTGAACCCTAGATGGAGGACTACTCCATACACGATTTCCAGTCGTGCGCCTTAGACCAGCTCAGCCACCTCTCCAAACGCGAAGTCATATTACCACAAAACAAATAGTTTGTCAACAACACCCCGAAAAAATTTTTAAAAAGGCTTGATTTTTGCCGGTGTATATGATATTATGTTCTTCGCGATTCTGAAAAAATACCGTTTTATCGGGAGGTTGATACAATGTTACTCGCTTTAGAGATTTCGTTATTGGTCATGGGTGTGGCTCTGGTTGTCTGCGTTTTGGCACAGTCCGCGAAAGAAAAAGGTCTGTCCGGTTCCATTGCCGGCGGAGCAGAAACATTCTTCGGCAAAACCAAAGGCAAAACGATGGATAGAATCCTTAATAAACTGACCATTGTTCTGGCATCTGTTTTCGGCATTCTGTCTCTTGTCACCTATCTGATTATTGCCTGACAAATCCTTATCCAATCGGGGCTATACGCCCCGTTTTTTTTGCCATTAAGAACCGCCCCCAACTGCTGATTGCTCAAACAGTTGAGGGCGGGTTCTTTTTCATTTTTCGGTCAAGGAGTAACCGATCACTTTATATCCGGTCGGAGCCAATGCCTCTTGGATCTGTTCCTGAGACAATATCGTTTCGGATTGGATCACGGTCTCCCCTTTTCGATGGGAGGATTTAACTTTTTTGACCTTGCAGGATTTACGTATCGCATCGTTGACGTGCGCTTCACACATTCCGCAAGCCATCCCGTCAATTTGCAGCTTGATTTGATACATGTTTGTTCCTGTTGTCCTCGCTTTCGCTTTTTGGGTCATTTGGATGACACGAATCAGATTGTGCAGAGGCACATCCCATCCCGCAGTGGGCACAGTCTCCCGTGCATCCACCATCCAGTCCGCGTCCTGCTTTCGCATTTTTAACCATTTTGTAAATCGAACGAACAAACAGCAGCGCTATCATCAAAACAACTACTACCGTCGTTATAATACCTTGAGGTGTCATAGTGCCTCCTTTCACAAATCATCATTGTCACTCAGCAGCTGCAACAGCTGCCTTGTTGTTCTTTTTATTCGGATTCGGTCTGAACAGCAGGAAGAGCACGCCTGCAAGCAGCAGGAAGGCAAATACTGTCCAGAAATTGAATGCGACCTCGCCCATAAACAAACCGACGATCTGATAGATCATCAATGTCAGGCCGTACGCAAAGAGATTCTGAATCGCAAGCGAAATGGCAAACCATTTCCCTGAATGCTGCTCTTTGGCCATGGTCGAAATGGCTGCCAAGCACGGTGAATCGAACATGTTGAAAACGAGGAACGAGAAGGCAACAAGCGCGCTTCCGTTGAAGAAAGTTCCCAAATCCGTATTGGCCGTCAGGACGCCGATGGTCGATACTATTCCCTCTTTGGCCACGAATCCGGAGAATGTTGCAGCAACAGCTCCTGCGGAATTGAAGCCCAGAGGAATAAAGATGACTGAGATGACGTTGCCTATGATATAGAGGAAACTGTTTTCAGCTTCAACGAGTCCGAAGACACCGTTCTGAACTCCGAAAGAGGACAGGAACCACATGACGACGCAGCAGGCGAACAGAACCGTTCCCGCTTTTTTCAGGAATGCCCATACCCTCTCCCAGACGTGTCTGAGCACATTGGAAACAGAAGGCACATGATATGCCGGCAATTCCAAAACAAAGGCTGCGGGATCTCCGCCGAACGACTTTGTCTTTTTGAGGATCACGCACACGATAATGACTGCAGCGATGGCCATGAAATAGACCAGAGGCGCAATCCACCAGGCATGCCCGATATAGGCAGCCACACAGGCAATGACCGGAAGTTTGGCTCCGCATGGGATCCACGTTGTCGTCAGCATCGTCATTCGCCTGTCTTTTTCGTTTTCGATCGTACGGGTGGCCATGATTCCGGGAACACCGCACCCGCTTGAAATCATAAATGGAATGAAGGAACGGCCGGATAATCCGAAGGAGCGGAAGATTCGATCCATGACAAAGGCCACACGCGCCATATAACCGCAATCTTCAAGGATGGACAAAAGCAGGAACACGATGGCCATCTGGGGAGCGAATCCAAGAGGCGACGCAATACCGCCGATGATACCGTCGCAAACCAGACTGATTGCCCAGTCGGCCGCACCCAAATCCGTCATCCAGTTCCCGACTGCAGCCTGAAGGCCCAAAATGTAGGGACCATAGTTAGACGGATCCGGTTCGTCGAATCCGTTCTCTTCGAAATAATCGATGGCTTCTTTGAAAGAAACTCCATGAGCATTTTCCGGAGCGTCTTCCGGGACTGAATCATAGTAAACGAGAACCGTGGATTTGTCCAGTGTTTCCTCATTTTCCAGTTCATATTCGACCGGAGCCGATCCGGCGTGAGCCAGATAGTAGGCTTTCAGTGTTGCGATGAAAGCGGTCGAATCGAAATCATCTGCTTCCATGTCGATTGCTTCCAGTGAATAAAAGGCCTCGATACCGATCTTTGCATCTTCATAATCGCCTGCAGCTTCGTCGTACTTGCCGCGCCCGATACCCAGAAGGAACCATCCATCCCCGCCTAGCAGCTGATCGTTCGTAAAGTCTGTGACAAACGTCCCGATTGTTGAAATAGCGATATAATAAACGATGAACATGACCGCGATAAAGATCGGGAGCCCGGCCCAACGGTTGGTCACAACCTTGTCGATCTTATCCGAAACGGACAATTTCTGACCGGTATGTTTTTTCTTATAACACTGCCTGATGATATCGGCGATCAGCGTATATCTTTCATTGGTGATGATTGCCTCGGCATCATCGTCCATTTCTTTCTCGCAGGAGACGATATCGTTCTCGATATGTTGTTTTGTTTCTTCGCTAATCTGCAGTTTTTCATAGATCTTTTCATCGCGTTCGAACAGTTTGATCGCATAGAAACGCTGCTGTTCATCCGGAAGCGAATGAACGACTGCCTCTTCGATATGTGCGAGTGCATGTTCGGTCGCGCCTGAAAAATGATGTTCCGGGACCGATTTGTTGCTCTTCGCAGCTTCAACGGCCGCTTTCAACACTTCTTCGATACCCTCGTTCTTCAGTGCCGAAATCGGATAGACCGGGCACTTCAGAGCCTGAGATAAAGCTTCCAGATCGATCACGTCGCCGTTCTTTTTGACCAGGTCCATCATGTTGACCGCGATCACCGTAGGAATGCCGACCTCGATCAGTTGAGTCGTCAGATAAAGGTTTCTTTCCAGATTGGTGCCGTCGATGATATTGAGGATCGCCTGAGGGCGTTCATCGATCAGATAGTTTCTGGCGACCACCTCTTCCAGCGTGTAGGGAGAAAGCGAATAGATGCCGGGCAGGTCCGTAATGATGACTCCCGGATTCTTTTTGGCTTTACCTTCCTTCTTCTCTACCGTGACGCCCGGCCAGTTTCCAACGTATTGGTTTGAACCGGTCAGTGCATTGAACAATGTCGTTTTTCCGCAGTTCGGATTGCCCGCCAGAGCAATTCGGATCGCATTCTCATTTTCACTCATATTGTTGTATCCTCCATGTCAGTTAGCAATGGCTTACTCATGTGCAAAAAAAGATTATTCCACTTCGATCATTTCAGCATCTGCCTTACGCAAAGTCAGTTCATAGCCGCGAACGGTAACCTCGATCGGATCACCGAGCAAAGCCACTTTGCGCAGATAGATCTCAACACCTTTGGTGATGCCCATGTCCATGATCCGTCTCTTGGTCGGACCCTCGCCGTGCAGTTTGACGACCTTGACCGTCTCACCGATCTTCGCTTCCTTTAAAGTTTTCATGAAAATTCCCCTTTCAGGACCCAATCAGATCATGACCTTCTGAGCCATTTCTTTCCCGATTGCGATCCGAACGTTCTTTACGTTAACGATCACGTTGCCGCTGTTGGATGTCACGATGGTGACGGTTCCGCCGATTACGAAACCCATGTCGTACAGATGCTGTTTGACCTCCGGTGAACCGGAAACCTTCCGGATGGTATATTCTTTTCCTTCTTCAGCTAAAGTCAAAGGCAACATATATTTCCCTCTTGTACGGTCAAATGACGTTAATTTGAAGTTAGCATCTGCTAACTACTGCCATTATAGGACTGTTCCGATCTCTTGTCAAGGCTTTTCAATATATTTTTTTCAAATTTTTTGGAACATTTTTGGAGACCTCGGAAAAAGACCGGCTACCATTTCAACCAGAGAACAAATCTGACCCGCTCTGCTTGTCACAAAACGGGTCAGTTAATAACCTTTTTTCTTCAGGTTTTAGATGATTTCAAGCTCGTTTTTCCCAGGGAGAGGCGGTTGCGGGGCGACAGGCCCTGTCTGATACCAGTAGGCGACGGAGGAGATGTCGCTGTGCTGTGCCAGATACCTTCCCTCGCTCCTCCAGCCCAGATCCTGGACCGTCACTTTCACATCTTCTTCGAACCGTATCGGATCCGTCACGTGGAAGCGGTACAACCCGAACCGGGTGTTGGATCTGTACAGCCCGTCCGGCCGGATCACCTGAGGCATGCCGGAATAAGGTGTGCAAAAAGCCGCATATCCCTGTCCGGGCACGTCAAAGTTGTAAGCTCCGCAAAAATAATCCTCCGTCCCCGTCGAACAGACGGTCGGGAATTCCTTGTCCCCGTCCAGATAAAACTTGACTTCACCTTCTCCCCACCAGCCGTTGTTGTTGACCTGCCAGGCAAGATACGTTCCTACGTACTGACCCTTGCCCCGGACATGATCCAGGATGGTGTGGATCGAACCTTGTGTCGGATTGGAACGACGGAAAGCGGCGCAGAAATAGGCTGCGTCCGCTTCCACTTCCCCTTCGGTATAATCAATCGAGTAGTATACCGGCATGGGCTGGTTCGAACGGTTTTCCATCTTGATGAGCGCCCTTTTCCTGAAAGGCATTACAAAATAAGAATTGAATCCTCTGCACGGATTGACGCAGATGGGTAAAGAAACTACAGGGGCATATTCGTTCCAGCCGTTGGCGAAGAAATCACCTGCGGGAACTTCCACGGACGGGTTTTCCATATCGTCCCAATAGATCCTGAAAATCATTTCTCTCCATTGAGCCGGTCCGATCGTCATCCAGATGTGCTGGATCGCCCCCGGACCCTGGATATCGGCCATCACGAAGTTCTCTCCGGGCTGGATCATGGAATAGGGATTTACTTTCCATCCTCTGCCCAGTTCGCGGGCACATCCCTGGGAAACGCCGGTTTCCGCCATGGCGGCCTGACCCTTCCCTCCCGTCGGATTTTCCGAGCAGACGGATCTGCTTTTGGCATTGGACAATCTGTACATCGTGTTCATGGAATTGCTGATACCGTCAAACATGTTAATACCTCACTCGAGAAGCAAAAGTGCCCAGATCATCGCATGATCCGAATGACCCGTGTTCCAGATGCCGGAATCAAGCTGGGTAAACTCGGGAGTTGAGATGATATTGTCGATCCCGCCGTCTTCGGCATTCGTAATAAAGTAATTGTCGTCTCCGATATCGCCGTTGGCGAAATTGCAATCCTCGAAATAAGGTCCGTATTCCGCATGTCCCGGAGAATTCATATCGCCTGTGACGATCACGTTCATGCAATCCAGTGCCGCATCAGCAAGAACCGGAATCTGCTTGAGCCGGTCTGCCTGGGAGGGCCACTGCAGGTGCGTGTTGAACAGATGGACCGTTTGTCCGTCAACGTCGATCGAGACGTGACCGTAAGCCCTTTGCTCACCCGTGCTGGGCAGCAGCACACTCTCCTCTGTCAGGATCGGATATTTGGAAAGGATCGCGGTCCCGTATTCCCCACCCTGAAGATCGATGCATTTGGTATAGTAATAATACTTGTAGCCGGTTGCTTCGGAGAGGGCCTTCATCGTATCCTGGTTCTTGTTTCTGGAAGTGTTGAGATCGACTTCCTGAAGTCCCACGACGTCAAGGCCTGCCGTCAGGATATCCTGAGCAAGCGTCGCGAAATTATGACCGACGTCCTGCCCGTTCTTGATATTGTAAGACCCGACTTTCAAAACACGGGACGAGCCCGCGCTCTGCTTATTTTCGTATGGCATGCTGACATGTTCCTTTTCCAGTACTGTTCCTATAGTCTCGACGACTTTTTCCGCGGCATACTCGGATCCTAGAGTCACATAAAGGACTCCTTTTCTCACGGTGATCTCATAGTCGAAGGGACCGAGATCCGGATCCGTCAAATCCGCTGGGTTTTGATAGCCGAAAAAGATCGTTCCTTTGACGCGCGTTTTAAAATCACTTTCTTCGATCGTGACACCGAGTTTTTCCCGGACCAGATCCGCAAAGGCCCGGGCCTGGGTTTTGAAGTAGTCGCCCACAATGTCTGGAATCACGTAAGACGTACATTCTTTCAGCAGCGCGATCAGATCGTTTTCAGGATCGATCTCCGTCTCTGTATCCGTTTGCGTCTGTTCCGTTTGGACCTTTTCCGTCTGCGAATCCGTCTCGCTGGGCTTTTCTGGTTGAACCGTCTCGCCGCATCCCGCAAAAGCAGACAAGGTCATACACAGGATCAGCAAGAACAGTATGATCGTATATAATTGATTATTTCTCATAGCTAACCATCCATCCATTAAAAAAGCGGGCAGACAAACTGCCCGCAGTTCAAATGATCTTATTTGATAGCGTCCTTCAGAGCTTTGGATACCTTGAAAGCAGGAGCCTTCTTGGCAGGAATCTGAACAGTTGCGCCTGTTGCAGGGTTTCTGCTGGTTCTTGCAGCACGAGAACGAACTTCAAAAGTTCCGAGACCAAGGATCTGAACGCTGTCGCCCTTTGCAAGGGATGCAACGATGGTGTCGATGGTAGCATTGACGACTGCAGCGGCAACTTTCTGGGATACTTCAGCCTTAGCGGCAACTTCTTTGATCAATTCTGTTTTGTTCATGGGAAACCTCCAAATTTTTATTGGCGATTTCATTCTATCACGCGAAAAATGATTTGTCTATACTTTTTTTACAATTTTTATGAAAAAATACGGAAAAATGAGCTTTTTTTAATGAAATAATCCAAAAAGCGCCAAAAATGTCCCATGAGCCGTAAACATTTGTGTTTTTTTCTTCCTCAAACAGTGGAAAAATCAAAGAAAACTTGAGATTTCAGCGACGTCCTTCCTCGGACGGAGAACAGGTTCGCCCGCCCTTTTGCCGATCGCGATTACGCCCATGATCTGTTGGGATTCCGGAATGCCGAACAGCGTCCGCAAACCGGCTTCATCTCTCAGACCCATGATCAGGGAGTCGTATCCGGCTTCACGGAGAGCCAGCAGAAAATAGGCGTTGGAAAGCCCCAGATCATAGGCGCCCCATCCGTTGCCCATCGAGTCTGCCTGAACTCCTGCCGCCGAAAAACCTGCAATACCGGTTTCGAACGCAGTTACCAAAAATGCGCTGACATTCTGGCAGGATCTCTGATTGAACTCGGGAAGCAAGGCCATCACTTTTTTGGCTTTTTCCTCTCCTACGGCAAAATAGTACCTGGCCGTTTCCGAATTTTTCCAGCTCGGCGCCATAACCGCGCACGAAACGGCATCCTTCAGCACCTGGACATCCACGTCTGCAGGTTTGTATGCGCGAACGCTTCTTCTCTCTTTGAATAACAGTTTCAGTTCCATTTTTTACTCCTCGTATTCAGTAATGTAGAAAGGTCCCGGGAAAACAGCCGGACCATGACCCGGTACGGGTTCGACCGTAATCCGGTTCTCCCCGTCCGACAGTTTGATCTTGCACGCATAAGGCATGGGCAGATCGTAAACGGGATCCAGAATATACGTGTCAGATTTCCATCCGTTGATCCGGACGGCAAAGGCGCCCCGGACGTCGAAAGAAACCAAGGCATAGGTGCCCGCCTGGGCACGGAAAGTGCAGCCTTCGGACGGATCGAATGAAGTCAGGATCTTCGCTCTGGCCGCGCGTTTCAAAACATGACAGATCTCGTCGAAACGGCTGTCGGTTCGGATGCTCAAGTCAAGAAAAGCCTGTGCTTCCCTCTCTTCAGAGTCCGTAAAGCGGACGATTTCTCCGCGCACGCCGACAGGATCGACGTCGTTGACTTTACCCAGTTTGGCCAGAGGGGCTGCGCAGAGCGTCCGGACGTAATGCATGGACAAACCGTCTATATCATAGGCAAAAACGGCCGGTCTCACGTCGTCATATTGCGTCTCAAAACAGCACTCGGACAAACGAACGTCTTTGGCGTGACGCATAAAGAGACAGGAAGACGGATATTCTCCGATATTGACCATATGCTCCGGATACATGTTCCAGAAATCGAGCATTTCTCCATGCCCGGACACGCGTTCGGAAGATTCCGGTCTGCCTCCGCCCTGTGCAATGAACTGGACGTTGGTCATCGAGATCTGCTCGATCCGTCCTCCCGGAACGGATGAAATAACGTTTTGAGGATAGACGGTCAGCCCGGGGACCGAGAAAACATCCGACATGTGCGCCGTGATATTGGACATCCGTATCCTTCTCGTGATACCGATCTTGGGCCTCACGCTGTGCTCGAACACGCTCATGTTGTATCTGTTTTGCGTGATGAAAACCGGTCTCAGGACATTGCGCATGATGATATTGGAAAACGCGAAATCTTCGAACACGGAATGCTGCGTCTGCTGGATCTTGAAGCCGGTATCGCATGTTTCAAAAATGCAGTTCGAAACCGTGACCCGGCGTATGTCTCCTTCGGATTCGGGGCCGATCCGGATCGCGCCCCAGTAGTTGGCTTTCAGGAAACAGTTAGTGATCATGACGTCTTCGATCGGTTCGTTCGGGTTCAGGGTCTTCAGAGAGATGGAGTCATCGCCCGAATCGATATTGCAGTCTGAGATGATGATCCTTTTGCCTCCGTCAAAATCCAGCCCGTCTCCGTTTCCGCTGCTGAAAGTACGGATGGTCACGCCTTCGATCCGGACGTCTGACGAGTTCAGTCCGTAGAAAGTGAACATGCCCGGCCGGATCAGCGTGACGCCTTGCAGGACACAGTTGGTGCATTCGGAATAGACGACCAGAAAAGGACGCCCGACTTCAGGACCGTTCGGAAATTCAGAACCGCGCATCCCATCGATCGTTCCCTGCCCGATGATCCCGCAGTTGTTTTTTCTGTCTGCAACGATCAGCGCCTTGCATTTTTCCCGGACACCGGTCGAACCCAGATCGTAGATCATATTCTTTTCCACGTCGCTGTTTTCAAAACGACCTTTGTACCTGGTGCGTGCGGAATCCCAGGCGCATCCGCGCGTTGTGCCTGAATAGTCGGCATAGGACCGGCTGCCACGGATCACGCTGCCCGGAGCCAGGCGCAGGAATACATTGTCCTCCAAGCGGACGGTCCCAGTCAGGAAAGTTCCGGCCGGAACGTCTACGTAGCCTCCTCCGTTTTGGGAACAGGCACGGATCGCTTCCTCAAAAGCATGGGTGCATAGCGTCGTCCCGTCCGGGACGGCACCGTATTCGATAATACTGAAATCCATCGTTAAAGCCTTTCTGCAAAGGATCTGCCTAATTGTATCACGCAAGAAGCAGTCAAAACAAGACAAATGGATGCAATCCGTCGGAAAAATGTCAAAATAGTACTGTTCACAGGCAAAAAACTGTGATATACTTTATCTACAGTTTTCGGGAAAGACCCGAAATAATCATCTGCCGGCGACATCATGCCGGAGAAGGAGAAAACAATGGAACAAGGCAATTCTTATTTTGACGGCGGTTTGCTGCAGAAGATCGGCTGGACGATTCTCGGCTTCCTCGTAACAGTCATCACGCTCGGCATTTGCTATCCGTGGGCATTCTGCATGATCTACAGATGGGAAGCCAAGCACACCGTGATCGAAGGCAAACGTCTGGTCTTTGACGGAACAGCCATTCAATTGTTCGGCAACTGGATCAAATGGTTCCTGCTGACAGTCATTACGATCGGCATTTACGGCCTTTGGGTTCCGATCAAACTCAAAAAGTGGAAAGTTAAACACACTTTGTTTGCTAAAGACTGATTGAAAAAAAGAGCATGCGGCCTCAAAAACTGCATGCTCTTTTTTTGTTGTCGTTATCCGAAATATCTGTCTAACAGGCCTTTGAAAGCTTTGCCGTGGCGCGCCTCGTCGCGGGCCATTTCGTGGACGGTATCATGGATCGCATCCAATCCAAGTGCTTTGGCTTTTTTGGCAAGTTCGGTCTTGCCTGCCGTTGCGCCGTTCTCGGCTGCAACACGGACCTCCAGATTCTTTTTGGTCGATTCAGACAGAACCTCGCCTAACAGTTCTGCAAATTTGGCCGCATGTTCCGCTTCCTCGAAAGCGGCTTTTTCCCAATAAGCGGCAATCTCCGGATAGCCCTCACGCGCTGCTGCGCGGGACATAGCCAGATACATACCGACTTCGGAGCATTCGCCTTCGAAATTGGATCTAAGTCCTTCTTTGATCTCTTCGGGAGCGTCCTTGGCGATACCGATCACATGCTCGGCTGCCCAGTCCAGAACGCCTTCCTTGACTTCTTCAAATTTATCCTCACCCTTTACTTTGCAGCGCGGGCACTGCTCCGGGTATGTTTCGGATTCGATGATCTCACCGCAAATCTTGCATCTCCATTTTTTCATTTTTCTTACCTCCCCTGGTCCAAAAAAACTGAACCTTTCTAACTGCCATTATAGCGAAAAAACGGGGCGGTTGTCAAGCATGATATCATGAGTCTTCCAAATCAGTGAAAAATGTCCACTGAAATCCACCGTCGTCGGTGAAAAAGTAACTGTTTCCGCCGGCCCAGCATATACCGTATGCACCTCGGAAAGCCAAACATGAGATCCTAGAGCCTCCGCAATCCTGAGTAGGAGCAAGTTCCAAATCGACCCAGGTTTTTCCACCGTCACGGGTCACGATCAGAGCGGATTCCATACCGTTGTCTCCGGAACGCCATTTGAAACCTGAAACAAAAGCAACCTGTTCCGAAAGAACGCACACTCCTTGGACCTCATATAGCGGCCATTGTAGCAGGCGGTCCTCCTCTTCGTAGTGGCAGGTTGTGAACTCATGCCATGTTTCACCATCATCCGTGTACCAGAGAGAGTTGAATCTTCGTAGGATTTTTGCAAGTGCAGCATCATCATCAAAGGGTATCATCATGAACCAATTGCTTCCGCAAAAGCCTTCTACGATCTTGAATTGCTTGCTGTTATAAGGATCAACATCACACTTAAAAGTACCATTTTTAAAAATATCTTCCTTAGAGAAATATCTATCGTAAAGAACGGCCTGCACATGAAGAAACAGTTCATTGGGTATTGTCAAAACAGGTTCTGTATAGATGATTTCTTCACCCTG
>JAEEGL013971725.1_pt1 | contig 11619 bp, 8 predicted proteins | sample 9134231 | NCBI WGS metagenome assembly JAEEGL01 (sample SAMN16246548, study PRJNA631951) | gut metagenome | biome: gut microbiome; feature: rumen; material: fiber-attached | host: Bos | place: Iran: Karaj | collected 2018-10 | reverse complement strand
GGGCATGGTGACGGTGAGTTTGCCGCTGGGGGCTACGTCGCCGAACACGACGTCACAGATGGCATCGGCGGCTTCACTGCCACCGAACCACACATTAAGGATGGTGGGGATGTTCTCGACCTCCCAGTCCATCACTGTGGCGCGGCCCGAGAAGTTGAGCAACACGATGGGTTTGCCCGTGGCTTTGAGGGCGGTGAGCAGGTCCTTCTGGGCATCGAGGATAGAAAGTTCACTGCGTGAACTGCTCTCGCCAGACATCTCGCTGGGCTCGCCCATGGCAGCGACAATCACGTCACACTCCTTGGCAATCCTCACGGCCTCGTCGCGCATGACGTCAATGGGGCGCTCGTCGCGCATCTCACGGCCGAACATCGTTGAATTTTTCTCTAGCTCAGCATCATAGCACACGTTACAGCCCTTGGCATACATCACCTCGGCGTTGTTGCCCACGGCACGACGCATCGCCTCGAGCAGCGTGCTGTAGCGTTCGCTAGAAGCGGCAACGCTCCAGGTGCCGGGCATGTTGGCGCGGGTGTTGGCCAGGGGACCCACGAGGGCAATTTTGCCTGTGCGCTTGAGGGGCAGCACGTTGTCCTTGTTCTGCAGCAGCACGAAAGTCTCCGTTGCCAGCTTGCGAGCAGCGGTGCGATGTTCGTCGGTATAGATGTCCTTCTTGGCGCGCTTTGGGTCAAGATAGCGATAGGGGTCATCAAACAGCCCCAGTTTGTACTTGGCTTCGAGGATGCGGCGGCAGGCCTTGTTGATGTCATCCATGGTCACCTTGCCCTCGTTGAGCGACTTCTCCAATGTGCCCAGGAAGCCGTCGGCCACCATGTCCATGTCGGTACCCGCATTGAGTGCCAGCGCCGATACGGTCTGCAGGTCACCCATGCCGTGGTTGATCATCTCGCTGATGGCGGTGTAGTCGGTCACCACAAAGCCGTCAAAGCCCCATCGGTCGCGCAGCACCTCGGTCAGCAGCCAGCGGTTGCCCGTAGCGGGAATGTAGTCAATGACATTAAATGAGGTCATGTAGCTGCCTGCACCGGCATCCACGCCTGCCTGATAGGGTGGGAAATACTCGTTGAACATGCGCACACGGCTCATGTCTACCGTATTGTAGTCACGGCCGGCTTCGGGGGCACCGTAGAGCGCAAAATGCTTGACGCAGGCCATCATCGAGGTCTTGTCGGCCAAGTCGGCGCCCTGGTAACCCTCGATCATCGCGCGACAGATGGCGGAGCCCAGGAAGGGATCCTCGCCGCTACCTTCGCTCATGCGGCCCCAGCGCGGCTCACGGCAGATGTCCACCATGGGGCTGAATGTCCAGCAGATGCCGTCGGCTGTTGCCTCTACCGAGGCGATGCGCGCCGAATTGCGGATGGCGTCCATGTCCCAACTCATCGACATGGCGAAGGGGATGGGAAATACCGTCTCATAGCCGTGGATCACGTCCATGCCAAAGATCAGCGGAATGCCCAGGCGGCTCTGCTTGACAGCGACCTCCTGCAGGGCACGGATGCTCTGCACACCCTTCATGTTGAATAGACCGCCCACTTGACCAGCCTTGATCTTGCTGACGACGTCGCCACTGACCGTCGAACCCGTGATAATGTCACCGGTGACAGGCAGGTTGAGCTGTCCGATTTTCTCCTGGAGGGTCATTTTGCCCATCAGTTCGTCAATGAACTGGTTCATCTTGGCTTGGTCAGTGGCTTGTATTGACACAGAGGACACTGCCACAGCCATCACCATTAAAATTTTTCTAAATCTCATCATATTATTATTGTTTGGTCTTTTGGTTACTTGATGGGTGAAACCTAATTTGTCCAGCACTTGTTGCAGTACCTCATGCCGTCCAGGACGATAGGGTAGAGGCCAATGTGGCGCTCGAATATGTACTTGAGGGATAAGATGCAGGTACCCACGTGCCAGTTATTGCTTAAGTTTTTCTTTAGTGGATTTAGTTAAAGAATACGATTGATGTTACAAAATAACGTAATATATCTGAATTGTGCAAATCTTCAGATTCCTTTTCCCCAATCAACAACAATGTATTGCCTAAATAAGTTGAAAAGATTTTACTTCATCCCTGACTAAAGTTGAATGCTTTCTTGCTAAATCAGGATTTCTGTTGATTGATTTTACGTAATTATGATTGTTCTGTTGGAAACTAACATATTTGATTATAAAAAAGTGAAGAACTGTAGGCGTGAAACTATAAATATTTATTAACTTTGCAGCAAATCTATTGCCTTCATGAACGGAATTATCAAGAAAGAGAAATTGTTTACCAAATCGGCATTCAAGATAGCACTTGAATGTTCCTGCCTATATTTGTCGATTTCCCTAATCCCAATCAATAAGCCAATAGTGGATTTATCAATGCTGTGATCTTTATTAGCTTTTTTAAAATAATTACGTTTAACCTCTTTTATAATATAATCAGTTATGAAAGTAGATTTTGAAAGTATTCAGAAAGACATTGATGGGATGTTTGAAAAATCCACATCAAAATCATTAATGGAAATATATGGTGTAAATAGACTTGAGGCCGCTCATTCAGAATTTTTAACATGGTTATTCAATGAGTACAAACTAATTGCAATCAATCCTCTATTAGAGAATCTTTCAAACCTAGGTGAAGTTGCAAAGCAAATAAAGTGTGGCGGTATGAGCACCGCATGTGAAGTAAATGCTAAAAGGGAGTGCGCATTCAAACAAGGCACCTCAAATGACCGAATAGATATCATTACTACTATAAAGACTTCAGGTCAAAAGGATTTGAACTTATTTATAGAAGTGAAAGTTGAGAGTGAAGAGCATTGGAATAAGGCTGGAAATAATTGGCAAACAGTTGTCTACTATAATCATTATTCAGGCATATACCTGAATTCGGAGAATGTTTTTTTATATTTGACAATTAAAGGTAGTATGGCAGAATGCCATGAATTCCAGCCTGTTTCTTACCAGAATTTGTATGATTGGGTTTTAAAACCAATAATTGAAAACAAGAATCAAGTTAATAATAATATTAAGGTAATAAAGGATTATTGCAATGCTTTACAAGCGATTTCAAATGATAAGTCAAAACCGTTAATAATGGCTAATATTTGGTAGAATTATTTTAAATCGAAAAATTATGGAACAGAAAAACAGTAGAGCTTTTTGGAGTAAAAATGCAAAAGCGCTTAAGGTGATTTTTGATGCTCTTTCAAATGACGGCACCTATCACGAAGAAGAAAGAAAGCGTTTCCAATGTATTTCAAAGATTTTAGATGATCTTTCTGAAAAAAATAGGCAGTTTTTTATCTATGACAAGGAGGGAAAACGCATTAATGAAGTCGGAATAAATATCAGAAATATTCCTTCTAGACTAGTAGAAGAATTAGATAAAGCGGGTGAAAAATGTGATAGAATTTTAGAAATATTTGAGGAAACGCAAAATATAATTTCAACAGTAGAAAAATCGCGGTTTAAAAAAATAGTATTAAAAAATAGTGATAATAAACCACTCTGGGTATCACAGAATATTGGAACTACCCAACCTAACTTCCCAGCTTTGGAAAAAGCTATTTTAGAAAATGGTGTGTTAACAGTAAAGGAACTTTGGATATAGCCTAAACATGAATCAATTAATCATGAGTGATTGACTCATCCTTTTGTCCAGTTTTTCCGACAGGGGGAGTAAAGTTATACCGACGGAATTGTGTGGGACGGATCGAAAGATTCGTCCTACTTTTGTAGTGCCATTTTTTTTGAAGGGGGATAATTAGAATCGTTTTTTTGCTTTTTTTAGAATAAAATGTTATATTTGTTTACGGAAAAAATATGGAGAGTATGGAAAATATGGAAAAATATCACATTGGACACGAGATTGAGAAAGAGATGCGGGCAAAGGGTATGACCGCAAGAGAGTTGGCCGGGGAGATTAATCTCTCGCCGCAGGCCGTGTATGACATCTTCAAGAAGAACTATATCGCCACCGACCGTCTGGCTATGGTGCAGCGTGTGCTGGGGCGAGACTTCTTCAAGGAGTTGTCTGAGGCGCTCAAGAATGGAGGTATCCTCGACAAGAAGGAGGATGAGAGTGTGGTGAGGGAGCGCTTTGAGATGCTGATGCCCGAGGACAAGCTCCGAGTGATTGACCGTGAGCGCTTTTATCAACTGGCCGAGGAGTTTGTCAACACCGAGCACCACAAGCCTCTGGTGGTTTTTTACAATGACTGGCGACAGGTTCAGACAGATCTCGTCGAATTATACGCTGACCGGGACTTGCGGCCCGGCCAAGTTAAGTATATTGATCTGAAAGATCTGCGCAAGAAAGGGAAATCGGATGATGATATCATCCGTGATTACAAGGTCATGCCACAGCCCATCGTGCAAGTGAATTGCGGGAATTATGATGAGTCATTTCTTTTCATGAAAAGATTGGCCGACGAGACGGGCAAGAAAGTGTATGCCTATTGCTCTGAAGAAAATGCGCTGAAGGATGACTATAATAGTGGCATAAAGTATTGGGATCGTGCCATCGAGGCCTTTGGTGCCTGGCGCGAGCAGATCCATTTTGCCTATCTTGACGACGAAAGGCAAAGCTACAGACGCAACCGTCAATTGTATCTGGCCTATAAGTGGAAGGATATAATCCGGTTTGTTTGGAGAAAACTCAGCGTACTGCCAAGCCTCAGATTGGGAGAAGATCCAAATCATGCTTTGGTTTGGAATTGGCTGAACAACCCAAATCTCCTCATGGAAGACTATCGGAATTGGATTGAAGAAGTGGCTGAGAAGAACTGCCAATTGTCTGTCTATAGCCTTATGTATATGGACGATGAAGTAATCATCAAGAAGGAAGACGATTCTAGATGGAGAATCATCCTGCCCGCTTGCGAAAACTATGAGTGGTATGTTTCTAATATGGTGCCCGAACGGCTCAAGAAAGCTTATGCCCTCACTTCGCTTTGGATTGAAGCCGATGAAAACGGAGTCTACGATTATGAAGGCTCGATTATGCAAAATTGTTTAGAAAGGTCAGGCCAAGACACCCAAACGGAGGCATAAACACATATTCAAGCAAGAGAGCTTGAATGCTTGAAACCAATTATTTTACTATAAATCAATAATTTATATCACCCTATAATGACGACTTACAATTTCAACGGAAGGCCTTTTTGCCTGAAAAACGAGCATTTGATGCAGCGCGAACAGCGCATCTATGAAGGGCTTGTCAAGGATTTTGACGAGCGCATTGTGTACCCCTATGAGCTGGAAAACACCAATGGAAGGCGGGTGACTCGCTGGCGTCATCTCACCGCCGATGAGGTGACGGCATTGCTGGACAGCAACGATGAGCGTCCGCTGATCGAGCGCGTGGACTGGAGCGACCAAATTGGCAGCGCAGCCATGACCGTGAAGCGTATTGCTCCTGCGGCACACTTCAAGTTAACGTGTACACTGCTGGACAAGGGGCTGCAAGTGATTCCGTTCGACGTTTATTTGCCGATGGAGGACTTTGTGGCGTTGATGTTACGCATCAAGGATAGCTCCACCTATGGCATGAACAACCTGGAGAGTATGCACCCCGTGACCTATCAGCGCATCATGGACAAGTGTCCTCAGGCCGTGAGCACTACAGGCATTATCGTCTTCTCGACCGTTCAGGAAATTCTCGCCCAATCAAAAGGATTTGGCACGGCTGGCGACGAGGTGTCGGTTTGGGATAACGGCAAGGGCTATATCTGTCATGTGGTGGCCACTATCAGCGAAAAGTGCGTTGAGTTCTACCAAGAATCGACCGAGGATTTTGACATCAATCCTATTGCAGAGATTACTGTTGACGATGTGGCGGCCCTGTGCCACCTCGTGGGCGCTTATAACGCCGATGGGTTGTTTGATGCCCTCGAAGCAATGCTGAAAGGCAGCGACGGCACCCTGGCACCGATCAAGGCCTTTTTGACCGGACACGGTATCACGTTCAGTCTCAAGGAATACGAGTGATCAGTGAGTATCTATTGATTGTTTTACAGAGAATGCCTATATTTGCATTCAAATTAATGATCACAATAGGTTAGGCAATGAACGAAAAAAAGATAAAAGTGAATGCCCAAGTTGGGGAGTTGGAATTTGATGTCTATGTGTCTGTCCCTCAGGAAGCTTGGGATAAAGAGATAGATTATCTTGAAGAAGAAGTGAGGTGTGAACTCTCGAATAGTGAATGGGATCCTGAATTTGACGTGAATGAATATGACTCGATCCAAGAACTTATGTCAGGCCAATTGGTTTGGAGCAATCCTTACTGCCTGATACTTGACCATCTTGGTGCGCTTGAGCAGCTGCGTGATGCCATCATTGAGGACTTGGTCGAGGGGGACACCGAGCACCAGTTTGAGCATGAATTGCAGATGCTGAAGGGTATTAAGGATTGTGAACGGGCGATGATTGCGCCCTGGGATGAACCCGATGATGCGGCCGAAGATGAAGAGTTCGTTACTGTCTGGAACAATTATCCTCAAGACCTGTTGGACGAATTGGCAAAGCGGTTTGAAGGCATTCAAAAAAAGTAATACAATCGTTGGAAACCAAAGACTCAATCAACTGAATCATCTGAACTATCTGAATTGCTACACCGTGCGGTAAATATAAGATAACTCAGATGATTCAGCTGTTTCTACATCGGCTAAGAGCTGTCCAGCTTTTCCGACACTGGGTGTCAAGGCATACCGACACGAAATGCTTTTCGGGCTCGTGGGACGGCAGTACTTTTGTACCATGAAAAATATGAAAGGAGAAAATATGGTTAAATTGATTTTTGCATCGCTTTTATTGTTGGCAGGCATCGCTATCGTATGCTTCCCGCTGTACGTGCTATGGATAGGAATTTTTGCCCATCTGTCCTTCTGGGGGCACGTTGCTGTGACTTCTTTCGGCTTGATCCTGTGCTATCTTGTCAAGCCCGTTTCAATCCTTACCGGTAAAGATTTTCAGCTGTTCTAAACAGATTACTATGAGCAAGATTAATTAAAAGAAGGAGGCAGCCTTTATTGTGCTTTCTCTTGTATGTTCAAATGTTTTTAGCTATATTTGCAAGTAATATTTTTACGTCTAAACGTTTGCGTAAAGTCAAATCGGTTAAAATCAATCATTCGTTATGCCAGGATTATCTAAATCGAAGTACACGAAATTTTGCCAGTGCGACAAGGCGCTGTGGTTGAAAATGAATAAGCCCGAATTGGAAGAGGTGGATGAGGCCACCGAGGCTCGGTTTATACAAGGCAATGAGGTGGGGGACCTGGCGATGGGTCTCTTCGGTGATTACAAGGAGGCACATGCCGAAAAGGCTGATGGAAGCCTCGATCTTGCCGTCATGACTGAGCAGACGCGCCAATGGATGGCCGAGGGCGTGGAGAATATCTGCGAGGCCTCGTTCTTATATAATGGCAACTATTGCGCTGTGGATATCCTGCGCAAGACACCCGGTGGGTGGGCTATCTACGAGGTAAAAAGTGTCACCTATCCCGATGAAAAAGAACCCAAGAAGATTGACAAATATATTCCCGATATCGCATACCAGAAATGGTTGCTCACTCAGTGCGGCGTTAAAGTGACGGGGACTTATCTTGTCTGTCTCAATAAGGAATATGTTCGCGATGGCGATCTTGACATTCCTAACCTGTTCGTTAAGGTTGATATGGAAGAAAAGATTGCTGGCGATCTGTTATCTGTTCCTGTCAATGTGAAGCGTGCTTTGAATACGTTGCAACTTGCTGATGAGCCAACCACCGGCCTGAATATGGGCTGCCACAAGCCCTATCCATGTGGATTTTGGAAGTATTGCACTCGCCACTTGCCACAGCCGTCAGTGTTTGATGTCTATAGTGGATCGCGTTGGGGATTCACGTTTGATAAGAAGCTGAATTGCTACCACGCCGGCGATACCACATTTGACAAACTTCGTGACAAGGATCTGGGTAATATACAAAATATGCAAGTGGCTTGCACGCTTGACAAGTGTAGTCGTATCAATCGGGACGGAATTAGCGAGTTCCTTTCCGAGTTGCACTATCCGCTCTATTTCTTGGATTTCGAGTCCATGCAGGATGCCATACCCCAATATGACAACGCCAGTCCCTATACCCAACTTTGTTTCCAGTACTCATTGCACATCAAGCAGAGTGCTGATGCCCCCTACGAGCACCGTGAATATCTCGCCCCGAGCAACGGCGGCGATCCTCGCCGCGGACTGGCAGAGCAGCTTTGCCGTGACATCCCCATGGGCGTCTGCACGCTGGTATATAACAAGACATTCGAGTGTGGACGTCTCAAGGAGATGGCGGCCATCTATCCCGACCTGGCTGGGCATCTGCTGGATATTGAATCCAACATCAAGGACCTGCTTGTACCTTTCCGCAAAGGCTATTACTACATGCCCGCGATGGGAGGCTCGTTTAGCATCAAGAGTGTGCTGCCGGCCCTCTTCCCCGATGAGCCCTCACTCAACTATCACAATCTCGATGAGCGTGTCCAGAATGGAGGCGATGCCATGACCATCTTCCCCCAGATTCAAAACATGGATCCCGACGAGGCCGAAGCCACCCGCGAAGCCCTCCTTCGCTATTGCGAACTCGACACCTGGGCCATGGTCAAAGTCTGGGAAAAACTCCAAGCCGTCATCCAATAGCAAGAAAAAGTAAAGAGTGGGTCATGGGTGAGATTGAATATAACGAGGGAATTACTGAAGCCGTGTTGGATCGTCAGGAGAGGCTGGATCCGAAGGCGCTGAGGCTATTGACGTATGGATATCCCGATGACGTGTGCCGGATTGATGGCCAAGACTTCCCCTCAGGACGGTTGGGGAATATGTCAGGGGGATTTCATTTCACGCTATTTGATCAGAAATGGTATTCTTCTGAACATTTGTACTTGTGTGGCGAGTGGAGTCTTGACACCGACAAGAGCATCGAGGTGCAAGAGTATATCCGCAAGATGAAATCCGGGGCATGGGCTTGGCGATACTCTAAGGCAAAGTACAAGAACGACATCCGAGCTGATTTCCCTTCTTTCAGGCATCAATGGATGCTGTGGTGCGTCTGGCAGAAGTGTAGACTGAACGAGAAATATGCGAAGCTGCTGAAGAATGTTCCCGATGAAGTCGTGATAGTCGAGCTTGTCAAGAAGAATGACCTTGTGTGGGCTACGAACTTGGACGAAAATGGCATCATCTGCGGCGGCAACGCCATGGGCAAGATCCTCACCATCTGCCGCCGTCACCTTTTGGCAGGCACCACCCCCAACATTGACACCGACCTCCTCAACGCTGCCAACATCTACATACTCGGACAAAAAATCCTTTTTTAGAATTTGCTTTTTTGAGATTATTGTTGTATCTTTGTGTAAGAACAAACAACCATTAATACTTGAGGGACCATGACGAAGGAGATGTATCGAGTGAGGTATCGGGTCGAGGGACCCGCGTCGGCGACGAATGCGTCGGCGACTGTGATGCTCTATTCTGCGAGTGAGAGCGAAGCCATCTATGAGCTGAAGAAGCGTGGGACCATTGGCCGAGACAAGACGGTGACCGTTCTGTCAATTGAACACTGCTGATTTGGAAGCACGCAAGAAATTGTGCTCTGGTTTTGAGTCATGGGCTGTGCTTTATTCATCTGGCAAAGGATTGGTGTTCTCCTCCATATAAATAATGTGAAAGCGATAGGATGAAAAAAAGTGATTTCTGTTAACAATGATTAACTGCAAAAATTTGCATATCTCAAAGTAATCTTGTACCTTTGCACAAGAAATTAAAAATGGTATGTGCGGAATAATCAAGAATAAAAGTTAATTCAGTTGGAGACGGGGCAGAAGCCGTCTCATTCGTGCTTTCATAGACACTTGCTTTAGAAAGATATATTTACTATCTTATTGATAAATAAGTGTTTACGGATATACTCTAAGACATTTTGATCTGATAAAGCTTGTGGCAGTGCAAAAACTTGTCGCAGTGGTATCAGCACCTCTTCTCGACTGCACTCGGCGATCGCACGAAGGTGCCCTAGGAAATCGGCTGTCAGGCTCGTATGAATTAATATTAGTAATTTGTAAATAAATATTTGAAAATCGCAGTAATCCCATCAACTAGCAGTTATAAATCATAAACAATAATAGACTATGAAGACGAAGAAGAACAACACGATTACCGAAGAAGAGGGTCAGGCAGTAGTTGACAACAAATCAAAGGGTATCAGCCTTGCTACTCGCAGGAAGCCCAAAACGTTGCTTGAGGCGATTGACAATATCAACACCAAGCTCTCTAAATATGTCCGTGAGCATCGGGATGAGGACGTGGACTTGTCAAAGGCTAAAGGCAACAATCTCGACTATCTGGCTGCGCGTTTGCACATTACTCCGCTCCAAGCTGTCGTGCTGAGCGTCTGCATCGAGGTGGGACCGAACAACATCGACTTCAAGGCCTTTGCAAGAGCTTTGAATCTTCCCAACGCTTTGGCATTGTCCTTGGTCGGCACCCTCAACGAACTGGTGCGTTGCCGCATTATGACATTCTCAAACAGTTTCAACAAGACTTCGTCCTATTCTATTTCTTGTAGAGCCCTCAGTGCTTTAATGAATAATGAAGACTATGAGGCGCCCCAACGCAAATTTGAGGACACCGAGAGCCTACTGGCCTACTACCATGACTTCGTCGATGAACTTGAGGATGAGGGCATCAAGCGGGGATTACTGCTCAATGAGGTCGAGGATATGCTCAGTGACAACGCCGATTTGGATTTTGTCAAGGGTGTCAATCGTTATCAATTGTCCCCCAACAGCAATCTGCTCTTATTCCAATTCTGTGACAAGCTCGTGAACGAGGATGACGCGGATCTCAACTTTTTCCAACTTGATGACGTGTTCACAAACAGCGATTTTGCGCGAATCAGATCAATGCTTCGCAATGGCCAACACGAATTGATGCGGCTTGGCTTAGTAGAGTTTTCTTGTCACAATGGAGTTGCCGACACAGGTTGCTTCACGCTCACTCAGAAGGCTCGCAACGAGTTGCTGGCCTCTGTCAACCTCACCGTGAAGGAGGAAAAGCTGAGCGGCCTCATCCAGTCCGATAGCATTGCAGCCAAGGAGTTGTACTACACTGATAAGGTGGGCAGGCAAGTGAGCAAGTTCCACAGCTTTCTTGAGCAAGAGAATTATAAGCTCCTTGTCAAGCGAATGAAGGAGCGTTACAATCGCTGCGGCCTAACGTGCTTGATGTACGGCGGACCCGGCACTGGCAAGACCGAGACCGTCTATCAGCTCGCTCGACAGACTGGCCGCGACGTGATGGCCATCGAGGTGCCGCAAATCAAGAGCAAGTGGGTGGGCGACAGTGAGAAGAACATCAAGGCCGTCTTTGACAAGTACCGCGCCATAGTTGCCAAGGCCAAGGTGGCCCCCATTCTGCTGTTTAACGAAGCAGACGCTATCATTGGCATCCGCAAGAGTGGTGCGCAAAATGCCGTTGACAAAATGGAGAACTCCATCCAAAACATCATCTTGCAAGAGATGGAGACCCTCGATGGCATTATGATTGCCACCACCAACTTGAGCGAGAACCTTGACAGCGCCTTC